>WNGB01035392.1_pt1 | contig 11538 bp, 8 predicted proteins | sample 5400681 | NCBI WGS metagenome assembly WNGB01 (sample SAMN13153367, study PRJNA577476) | soil metagenome | isolation source: 115 cm soil or saprolite under grassland replicate 2 | place: USA:California | collected 2016-06-15 | reverse complement strand
GGAGCAGTTGTGGCGCCAGCCGCAGTGCTGCGTAGCTATGTACGGACGGGATAACCGCTGAAAGCATCTAAGCGGGAAACCCACCTCGAAACGAGTTCTCCCTTAAGAGCCGTGGTAGACCACCACGTTGATAGGCCGGGTGTGCAAGCGCGGCAACGCGTTCAGCTTACCGGTACTAATCGCTCGTTTGAGCTTGATCGCGCTCATCTTCAATGCGCATCCAGGTATCGAAGGTCACAAGTCAGTAATCAGATGACGGACGATACCATTCGGATTTGCACGACCAGCTTGCGAGGAATCAGAGCTCTGATACTGATCTCTGATTCCTGCCACGTCCTTCGCCGGCCTGGTGGTATTAGCGGGGAGCCCGTACCCGATCCCATCCCGAACTCGGCCGTTAAACTTCCCAGCGCCGATGGTACTAAGTCTCAAGACTTGGAAGAGTAGGTCGCTGCCAGGCCTGCCAAGGACGTTCGCCTCTTCATGATGTTTCCTGCCAAACCGCCGCGGACTGCCGCGGCGGTTTTTTATTGCGCACGTGCCGAGCCAAACGACGTCGCGTTTGGCTGCCTGACGACCACGTCGTCGAGGTGCGAGGGAGAAATGCGCCGGCGCGCGTCGCCGCTGCGGCGCCTCCCCGCCCGCCGCGTTCTGTGCTACCCATGAGGCAATGATAATAGGCGCCGCAAGCTCGGCGTCGGGGATCGCCGGAGGGAAAGCGTGACGGCAGACGCCGCGGCACTTGCCGCGCCCGCTGCAAAGGCCGAACGCGGCGCACGATTTGGCATCGTCGCCGGCTGGTTATGGTCGGCCGCGCTGCTGGCGCTGCTCGGATTTCTCGTCCTCTATCCCGTTGCGATGCTGCTTCTTGGCGCGCTCACCAACACCAATCCGGTGGTGGATGGCTTTGGCGTGTTCGACCTTTCGCTTGCCAACTTCATCACCGTTCTTGGCAATCCGAACGTCCACCTGGCGCTGGCAAACTCGCTGATCGCCTGCGCCGGCGGCACCGCGCTCGCGGTCATCATCGGGCTTACCTTTTCCTGGATCGTCGTGCGCACCAACACGCCGTGGCGAGGTTTTGTCGCCGCCGTGAGCCTGATCCCGCTGTTCGTGCCGCCGCTGGTCGCCGGCGTCGCCTGGTCGATCCTGGGCTCGCCGAAATCCGGCCTGATCAACACCATGATGGGATGGGCCGGTCTCCCTTGGCGCATCGATCTTTACTCCATGGCCGGACTGATCCTCGTGTTCGGCATGTACTACGCGCCTTACGTCTACATGTTCACGGCATCGGCGCTGCGAAACATGGATCCGAGCCTGGAGGAGGCGGCGGAGATCGCCGGTGTCAGTCCGTTGCGCACGCTGTTCACCATTACCTTCCCGCTGATTGCGCCCGCGATCGTGTCCGGCATGCTGCTGTCTTTCATCGTCATGCTCGGCATCTACGGCATCCCGGCGGTGCTCGGCGCACCGGCCGACATTCCCGTGCTGACCACCTACATTTTCAAGCTGACCAATTGGTCGCCGCCGCTCTACAGCACCGCCGCCGCGGTCGCGATCATCCTGATGGTGGTCACCGGGGCCCTGGTGCTGTTGCAGCAGCGCGTGCTCGCCGGCCGCAGCTTCACGACCGTTTCCGGCAAGGCGTTTCGGCCGCGCGTCATCGAGCTCGGAGCGTGGCGCTGGCTCACCCTCGCCTTGGCGCTCATCTATCTCTTCACCGTCGTCGTACTGCCCACGCTCGCGCTGATCGTCGCCGCCTTCCGCCGCTTCCTGTTCATTCCCAGCGCCGCCAGCCTGTTCGACATGCGACATTACTCGCTGGTGCATTTCGACGCGGTGTTCGATAACCCGCTCACCATGCGCTCGATCTGGAACACCATGGAGGTGGGCCTGGCGACCGCAATCCTCGGCGGGGTCATCGCCTTCGCCATCGGTTACACGGTTCACCGCAGCAACGCGCCCGCTCGACGCGCGATCGATCTTGTCGCCATGCTGCCGGTGGCGATTCCGGGCCTCGTGATCGGCGTCGCCTATCTGTGGGCCTGGATCGGATTGCCCGGCGGACTTTACGGCACGATCTGGATTCTCACGCTCGCCTTCGTCGCGCGCTTCATGCCCGACACCATGAAATCGCTATCCACCTCGTTCCTGCAAATTCATCGCGAGCTCGAGGAAGCAGCCTGGATCTGCGGCAAAGGCCGCATCGGCACCATCCGTACGATCGTGCTGCCGCTGGCGCGGCCCGGCACAGTCGCGGCCATGACGCTGCTATTCATTCTGGCGATCCGCGAGCTCGGCTCCTCGCTGTTTCTCTACACCAGCGACACCATGGTAATGGCGGTGCTTCTGCTCGACTATTACGAGGGCGGCAACACCGGCAAGGCGGCCGCCTTTAGCCTGGTGCAGACGATACTGCTTGCGGTGGTGATCGGCGTCGCCGGCTGGTTGTCGCGCGGAAGCAGCACGGAGGCCAGCGTTGGCCGCGCGGGGTGACGATATGACAACAGGAGGAACGCTGCCATGAAATCGATGTTGACCGCGCTCGCCGTTGCGAGCGTGATCGCGATGCCGGCGAGCGCACAAGATTTCGGCTCGCCCGAACTGATCGCCGCCGCGAAGAAGGAAGGCAGGCTCATCTACTACACCGCCAACTTCGCGGAGGTCGAGCAGGAGGTGATCAAGGCGTTCAACAAACGCTTCCCCGAAATCAAGGTGGAGATGGTGCGTGCCCCGGGCGGGCAGCTCATCACCCGCGTGAAGACGGAAGCCGCCGCCGGCAAGCTTGTGGCCGACGTCGTCGATCATTCCGACCGCGCGCTCATGAGCGAGCTGGTTGGCCTGTTTCAGGACTACGCGCCCCCGAACGGCAAGGACTACCTGCCCGACTCGTTGATTTCACCCAAACTGTGGCCGCGGGTCACGCTGGTGTGGTCGATCGCGTATAACTCGGCGCTGGTGAAGAACCCGCCCAAGACCTGGATGGATCTCACCAAGCCGGAATACGGCAACAGGCAGATCGGCCAGGTTATCGCCCCATCGGGCGGAACGACCTGGACGCGCGCCATGTTCGAGCGCCAGGTCTTGGGCGAGGATTACTGGAAGAAGCAGGCGGCGACCAACCCTGTCCTCTATCCATCCGGCGCGCCGATGTCGGATGCGCTCGTGCGCGGGGAGATCGTGATGGGACCGCTGCTCTACAACATCGTCTATCCGAAGAAGAGGGACGGCGCTCCGCTCGAGATTTTCTTTGCGCCCGAAGGGGCGCCGGTCAATCCGTACGCCAGCGGCGTGCCCTCGACGGCGAAGAACCCCAACGCCGCGAAGCTGTTCCTCAATTGGTGCCTGTCGGAGGAAGGCCAGGCGTTCATGATCAAGGAAACCGGCAATCTGACTTCGCTGCAGCGCGCGCCAATCTATCCGGAAGGCTTCGATCCGAAGGTGGTCAAGGTCTGGTTGCCGAACTTCGATCAGTACGTGAAGTTGCACGCGTCCTGGGTCGAAGACTGGAACAAGACCTACGGTTATAGGCAGTAGCTTGAGCTGGGTGCGGCAGGCATAGAGGCGCATGTCGGCTTCCCTCGACGTCCGCGATCTGCGCAAGCAATTCGCCACCGGCCGGCCCGCGGTGGATGGCGTGAGCTTTCACGTGCCGGCCGGCGAGATCGTGGTGCTGCTCGGTCCCTCCGGCTGCGGCAAGACCACGACGTTGCGATGCATCGCGGGGCTCGAGCATGCCTCTGCCGGCCGCATCAGCATCGGCGGGCGCGTGGTCTCGGCGCCTGCCGAGGGCGTCCAAGTGCCGCCGCGGTTGCGCAACATCGGCATGGTGTTCCAGTCCTACGCCGTCTGGCCGCACATGACCGTCAAGCAGAACGTCGCCTATCCGCTGCGGCATCGGCGCGTGCCGCGCGCCGAAGTCGCCCGCAAGACCGCCGAGGTGTTGGAGTTGGTCGGGCTGGCGCAATTCGCCGAGCGCTCGGTGGTGTCGCTCTCCGGCGGGCAGATGCAGCGCGTGGCGCTTGCGCGCAGCCTCGTTTATCAGCCTCAACTCCTTCTGCTCGACGAGCCGCTGAGTAATCTCGACGCGCAGCTGCGTTTGCGGCTGCGCGACGACTTGCGCCGCATCATCAAGCAGACCGGGGTCACCGCCGTCTATGTGACCCACGATCAGGCGGAAGCCGTGGTGCTCGGCGACCGCATCGGCGTCATGCGCGACGGCAAGCTGTTGCAGATGGCGGCGGCGGACGAGATCTACAATCGCCCGGCCGACCTGTTCGTCGCAAGGTTCACCGGCGTATCGAATCTGCTCGCTGGTCGCGTGGTCGCGCGCAACGGCGAATTCGGCATTGTCGATACCGGCGGCCAGCGCCTCACCGCGCTCATGCCCGCGACCGTCGAGGCGGGCGAGCCGGTCAAGATCGCGGTGCGGCCGGAGAACGTGCGGCTCGGCAATGATGGCACGTCGCACTTGGAGAATCGCTTCACCGCTCGCGTCGCGGCGCGCCGCTACCAGGGTACACAGACCATCTACGAGCTGGCCGCCCTCGGCGGGCGGATCGAGGCGCTCGAGCTCGGCACGCATGCGCGGCACGAGATCGGCAGCGATGTGGACGTGGTTTTACCGCCTGCGCTGTGCTGGGCCTATCCGGCACGCGAGGACGCGGCATTGGAGTAGGCGGTCCTTGGGCCGCTTGCGGTTCGCATTCTGATGGAGGCCGTCGTGCTGGCCCGCTTGGCGTCGATGCGCGATCGCATTGCCATGTACAACACCAACGCGCTGAAGATCGGCGTTTTCGGCGCCAACTGCTCATCGGGCCGCTCCGCCACCAAGATGCCGGAACGATGGTCTGCAAGCTGGCCCGACTGCCGACGCCTGGCCCGCATGGCAGACGAGGCGGGCATCGATTTCATACTGCCGATCGGCCGCTGGAAGGGCTACGGCGGCGACACCGATTTTCACGGCAGCACGCTCGAGACCGTCACCTGGGCCGTGGGCCTCCTCTCGGTAACCGAGCGCATCACCGTGTTCGGTACCGTGCACGCGCCTTTGTTCCATCCGCTGATCGCCGCCAAGGAATTCGTCACCGCCGACCATGTCGGCGAGGGGCGCTTCGGCGTCAATCTCGTGGTGGGCTGGAACGAGGGCGAGTTCGAAATGTTCGGGGTGACCCAGCGCGAGCACGATGCGCGCTACGCTTTCGCGCAGGAATGGCTCGATGTCGTCAAGCGTGCCTGGTCCGAACGCGGTAATTTCGACTTTCACGGAGAGTTCCTGCAGCTCAATGGCGTGCGCGCCTATCCCAAGCCCTACGGCGACACGCGGCCGATCCTCATGAATGCCGGTTCCTCGCAAGTCGGCCAAGCCTTTGCGCTGCGTAACTGCGATGCCTTCTTCGTGGCCACCTCGGGTTCGCGCACCTCGCTCGAGGGCAATGCGAAGAAAGTCGCGGAGATCAAGAGCCAGGCACAAAGCTTTGGCCGCGACATCGAGGTCTACACGGTCGGCCAGGTGATCTGTCGCGCGAGCCAGAAGGACGTCGGAACGCCGGACCGCGTGGCGGAGGAGCTCGCAAGCATCAGCAAAGCCGGCATGCGTGGCATCGCCCTTTCCTTCGTCAATTATCTCGATGAGCTGCCGTACTTCTGCGAGGAGGTCCTTCCGCGCCTCGTGCGGTTCGGCGTGCGGGCGGCGAATTGACTCCGCTCGAAATTTGCCGGTGCCGTTGTGCTTGCTATCGTGATATGAGAGGGCGCTGCCTCATCATCAGAAAACCATGATAATGCTGAGAATTGCAGGCGAGGCGGCTGAGGAAACCGAGGAAGATGTCCATGTCAGCGACAAAGGGTCTTAATTCGCGCAGATATGCCGTGCGGTCGGTCGTGATGATGACCGCTTGCATCGCCGCGCTGCTCCTCGCCGTTCCTCTTTTCACGTTCGAAGCCGACGCCCGCGGGGGCGGGGGCGGGGGCGGGGGCGGGGGCAGAGGCGGCGGCGGCTTTGGCGGGCACGGCATTGGCGGTCATGGCTTTGGCGGCCATGGATTTGGCGGGCACGGCATTGGCGGGCACGGCGGCTTTGCGGCACGCGGCGGGGGAATGGGCATTTCCGCGCGCGGCTTTGGCGGCCCTCGCTCCGTCGGCGTGGCGCACTTCGGCGGCGCGCGCGTCGGCCCTCGCTCCTTCGGCGTTGCACATGTCGGCGGTTCGAGAATCGCGGCCCGCTCGTTTTCAGGACACAGCCTTGCTGGTCGCCCAGTGACCTCGGCGCGCGGGGTAGCGACGGCGCGGATGACCGGTAGCGGTGGCCGATTTGCAATCGCGTCGGCCCGCACGGTCGCGGCGCCCGGAATGCGCGCCGCCCACTTGGGCCGCGGCGTATTCGGCAACCGCGCCATCGCCAATGTGGCTTGGCAATCGCGATTCGCGTCATCGCGATTTCACGGCAGGTTCTTCGGCTCGCCCTGGTGGCCCTGGTGGCGCGGCGGCCTCGTCATCGGCTGGGTCGGACCTCTGTTCTGGCCCTACGCCTCCTACGATTTCTTCGACTACGTGTTCTGGCCGTACGCCTATGACGACTTCTGGCCCTATGCCTACGACGACGTCTACTACGGGATTTACGGCAATTACGCCCATATCCCTTCCGGTGCGGGCTCAGGCGGCCAGAGGGTGAACTCGCCGGGCCACCGTGTGGCGCGAACGGATGACACGCAGCGGCGCGCCGCGGAAGTTTGCAGCGACGACGCCGCGCAACTCGCGGACTGGCCGATCGAGCGCATTTCCGAGGTCGTGCAGCCTACCGCTGCGCAGCGTCCTGCGCTCGATGAATTGCGCGCCGCGAGCGCCAAGGCGATCGACATGCTCAAGTCCGGTTGTCCGAGGGACCTGCCCAGCATCCCGACTGGACGGCTCGCCGCCATGGAGAGCCGGCTGCAGGTCATGCTTGCGGCGGTGCAGACCGTGCGCCCGGCGCTCGAGCGCTTCTACCAATCGCTCAGCGACGAGCAGAAGGCGCGCTTCAACGCCATCGCGCCGTCGGATGATCACGACGCCGTCGCCAAGGACCGGCGCGATCTCACCAAGTTCTGCGATGAGAAGACGCCGGGGGTCACCGACCTGCCGATCGATCGCATCGCCCAGGCGATCCAGCCGACGTCGGCGCAGCGCGCCGCCCTCGACGAATTGAAGGATGCCTCGGTCAAGGCGGCGGAGCGGCTCAAGACCGACTGTCCTACCTACCAGACGCTGACCCCGACCGGTCGGGTCGAAGCGATGGAGAAGCGGCTCGACGCCACGCTCGGCGCGGTGAAGACCGTGCAGCCCGCGCTCGCGAAATTCTACAACTCGCTGAGCGACGAACAGAAGGCGCGGTTCAATTCGCTGCGGTCGGTGTCTCGGCCGATGGGGTGATGCCAACTTGCGCCAAGGCGCTTTCCCCCTATAGTTCGCGGCTTTCCTACGGTCGTCACTGTCCGGACCCAATCCATCCTCGCCCCGCAGATGAGGGTGCTCGGGCCGAGGCTGGGCATCATGAAGTAGGGCGCCGGCCTTTGCCGGCCAGGAGGAGGACCGGCGCACTGGCCGAAGTCAACGATGCCCCGAGGGGACAGCAAAAAGCCCGAGGTGAAAAAGGTCGTGCTCGCCTATTCCGGCGGGCTCGACACCTCGATCATCCTGAAGTGGCTGCAGACCAGCTATGGGTGCGAGGTGGTGACGTTCACCGCCGATCTCGGCCAGGGCGAGGAGCTTAAGCCGGCGCGCGAAAAGGCGCTTCTGCTCGGCATCAAGCCGCAGAACATTTTCATCGAAGATTTGCGCGAAGAGTTCGTGCGCGAGTACGTCTTTCCCATGTTTCGGGCCAACGCGCTCTACGAGGGCCAATATCTCCTCGGCACCTCGATCGCGCGGCCGCTCATCGCCAAGCGGCAGATCGAGATCGCGGAAAAGGTCGGGGCCGATGCCGTCGCGCACGGCGCAACCGGCAAGGGCAATGACCAGGTACGTTTCGAGCTGAGCTACTACGCGCTCAAGCCTGACGTGACGGTGGTTGCGCCATGGCGGGAATGGGAGCTGCGCTCGCGCGAGGCGCTCATCGCTTTTGCCGAGCAGCACCAGATCCCGATCGCGAAGGACAAGCGCGGCGAGGCGCCGTTTTCCGTCGACGCGAATCTGCTGCATGCCTCTTCCGAGGGCAAGGTGCTGGAAGATCCGGCGCAAGAGGTGCCCGACTACGTCTATTCGCGCACGCTCGACCCGGAGGCGGCGCCCGAGGCGGCCGCTTATGTCGACGTCGAGTTCGAGCGCGGCGACGCCGTCGCGCTCGACGGCAAGCGGCTCTCGCCCGCGAATTTGCTCGCTGCGCTGAACGCGCTCGGGCGCGCGCACGGCATCGGGCGGCTCGATCTCGTCGAGAACCGCTTCGTCGGCATGAAATCGCGCGGCATGTACGAGACGCCGGGCGGCACCATCCTACTCGCGGCGCACCGGGGGATCGAATCCATCACGCTCGATCGCGGCGCCGCGCACCTCAAGGACGAGCTCATGCCGAAATATGCCGAGCTCATCTACAACGGCTTCTGGTTCGCGCCCGAGCGCGAGATGCTGCAGGCGGCGATCGACGCCTCGCAAGAGTTCGTGACCGGAATGGTCAAGCTCAAGCTTTACAAGGGCCACGTCGCAGTCGTCGGACGGTCATCGCCCTATTCGCTCTACGACCGCGACCTCGTCACCTTCGAGGAGGGCGACGTCGCCTATGATCATCGCGACGCCGAGGGGTTCATTCGACTCAATGCGCTGCGCTTGCGCACGCTCGCGCAGCGAAGGAAGAAGCTGAAATCGGACAAATAGCAGCCGGCGTTCGCCGATTTTGCTCGCCCAGCAAATTGTTTCCGATCATGCCGTACTCGCTACCCGCCGATCGGACGCAGTGAGCCCGCCGGGCAGTGTCCGGCGGGCCAACATTCCGCATGCGAAGGGATCAATAGCAAACCCATACGCGACGGTAAGCTCCGCGTATGTAGCGGACCGCCCAGCAGCCGTTGTCCCGGTAATAGGAGGAATAATACGGCCAACTGTCGTCGTAGAAGTACGACGCGGCGAACCCGGAGGCGAAGAAAGCTCCACCGTGATGGCGCCGGCCGTGGTGGTGCCCCTGCCAATTGCCGCTGCCTTGCCAATTGCCGCCGCTCGGGCCCGCGACATTGCGACCCGACCACGAGCCACGCGGTGATCCCCCGCTCATCGCGGGCGGTCCGCCGCCCTTTGCTGGAGGCGCGCTCGTCGCGCCACCTTGCGGAGCGCCCATCGTCGCATGGCCGCCGCGCGATCCGCCGGACGCGAAGCCGCCGCCGCCTCCACCACCTCCGGCCGCGGCGCCACCGCCGCCACCCCCACCGCCGCCCCCCGCGCCGCCGCCCCCACCAGCGGCACCGCCGCCACCGCCCCCGCCAGCCGAAGCACCGCCGCCACCGCCCCCGCCACTCGCCGAGCCGCCGCCGCCTCCTTTCTGCGCACTAGCCAATGTGGGAAGCGCGGCGACCAACGCCAGCGCCGTTGTCATCACCAACAGGGTTCGTTTCATGGCTATTCCTCGTGCCATTGTTTTCGTCGCAAGGGGAACGCGCGGACGACGCGAATGTTTCCGCGCTGCGGCAGGCTATGCGCGAACGGTAGAATCGCAGGATGCGTTGAGCGCAGCGAAACCCATCGTTCGCCTGCCAAAGAGTTCCTGGCGACAGCGCAAACGCCGGAGTCAGCACCAGGCAAAAGCCTCGATAAATTCCTATCGGCAATTGCGACGGGTTTCGCTGTGCTCCATCTAGCCTCGCACATCACCTCTTGCGCGCGCACACGCGCCACCCGATTTGAAGGTCGTGCCGAATGTTGATATGGAAACGGCACGCATGGCCCGCATTCTCGAGTTCGTCTTGAACGGCCGCCACCGCGTCGATGCGGTGCCGGATAATCTGTTGCTGCTGGACTATTTGCGGGAGGTCGTCGGTCTCACTGGAACAAAAACCGGCTGCGACGGCGGCGAGTGCGGTGCCTGCACCGTGCTGGTCGATGATCAACCGCGACTCTCGTGCCTCACGCTGGCGGCTGGCGTGAACGCCCAGCGCGTCGATACCGTTGAATCGCTCGGTCAGGATGGCCGCCTTTCGGCAGTGCAGCGCGGTTTCCACGAGAAGCTCGGCTCCCAATGCGGCTACTGCACGCCGGGATTCATCATGGCGTCGGCGGGGTTGTTACGGCGCAATCCGCATCCGAGCGAGGACGACATCCGCGCAGCGCTCGGCAGCAACATCTGCCGCTGCACCGGTTACGTCAAAATCATTGAGGCGGTGAAATACGCCGCCGAGCTTCACGCCGGCGGACTAGCGCCGTGAACGAGGTCGTCCCAGCGCACAACATCGGCGCCTATGTGCCGATGGTCGACGGGCCGGACAAGGTATCGGGGCGGGCGAAATACACCGCCGATCTCGTCACGCCGGGACTGCTCGCGGGGCACATCTTCCGCAGCCCCTATTCCCACGCCGAAATCCTCGAGGTCGATGTCTCCGACGCGTTGCGGCTTCCCGGCGTGAAGGCGATCGTCACCGGTGCCGATTGCGACAAGACCTTCGGCGTGTTGCCGATCGCGCGCAGCGAGCACCCCTTGGCGCGCGACAAAGTGCGCTACCGCGGCGAGCCGATCGCCGCGGTCGCGGCGATCGACGACGCCACCGCCAAGCGCGCGCTCGGCCTCATCAAGCTCAAAGTGCGGGAGCTGCCCGCCCATTACACTTGCAAGGAGGCAATGGCGGCGGACGCGAGCATGATCCACGCGCATCGCCCCAACAATATCGAGCGCGACGTCCTGTTCGAGCTCGGCCGCGGTCGCGGAATACGACGCCGTGCGCGAGCGCATGACCGTCTACGCCAGCACGCAGGTTCCCTATTACGTGCATCTGATGCTCGCGCAGATCCTCGACATGGACATGTCGCGCATCCGCGTGATCAAGCCGCATGTCGGCGGCGGATTCGGCTGTCGCACGGAGGCGCTCAACGTCGAGCTGATCGCCGCACTGCTCGCGCGCAAGGCAGGCGGCAGCGTGCGCCTGGTCACGACCCGCGAGGAGACCTTCATCACCCATCGCGGACGGCCGCAGACCGATATCCGCCTCAAGCTCGGCATGCGCAAGGATGGAAAGATCACCGCCGTCGAGTGCGAATGTTACCAGCGCGGCGGTGCGCACTCCGGCTACGGCATCGTGACGATTCTCTATTCCGGCTCGATGCTTTACGCCATCTACGACCTGCACAACGTCAAATACATCGGCAAACGCGTGCTCACGAATACGCCGCCCTGCGGCGCCTTCCGCGGCCACGGCACGGTCGACATCCGCTTCGCCTTCGAAAACCTGCTCGACGAGATGGCAAGCGAACTCGGGCTTGATCCGATGGCGGTGCGGCGCGCGAATTACCTGACCGCGCCGACCTTCACCGACAATGATCTGATGGTGAACAGCTACGGGCTGCCCGAGTGCGTGGACTGGGTGG
>WNGB01049917.1_pt1 | contig 11539 bp, 7 predicted proteins | sample 5400681 | NCBI WGS metagenome assembly WNGB01 (sample SAMN13153367, study PRJNA577476) | soil metagenome | isolation source: 115 cm soil or saprolite under grassland replicate 2 | place: USA:California | collected 2016-06-15 | reverse complement strand
CTTTGGTCCCCCGCGCCCCAGAGTTGATGAAGTGGCTGGCCTCCACCCGCACGAGCTCGCGGTAAACCGCGGCTCACACAAACAGGCGCTCAAGGCGCACGCGGAAGAGGAGACCAGCCATGGAACATATTGCGATCGATCTGGGCTCGAGGGAATCACAGGTTTGCGTTCGAACGACGGACGGCGAGATCTTGGAGGAACGGCGTGTAGGGACGCGTTCGCTGGGCAGGTATTTGGCGGGACGACCCAAAAGCCGGGTGGTACTGGAGGCTTGTGCGGAGGCCTTCCCGATAGCGGACGCGTCGTTGGCGGCGGGGCACGAGACAGTGGTCGTGCCTGCGTCACTGGCGCCGTCGCTGGGGGTGGGCGACCGAGGGGTGAAGACCGACGTTCGGGATGCGCGGAATTTGAGCGAAGCATCTTGCCGCATGAGCAAGCTGCCGGCCGTCCACGTGCCGACGAAGGTGTCCCGCGACCAGAAGGCGATGTGCGGGATGCGGGAGGGCTTGGTGCAGGCGCGAACAAAGCTCATCAACACCGTGCGTGGATGGACTCGCCCTCAGGGCTTGGGCGTGGTCCGAAGCGGATCGCCGACGACCTTCCCGCTGCGCGTGAAGGAGCATGTCACCGAGCGCGGCGCGACGATACCGATCTACGTGGAACAGGTGCTCAAAGCGATCCAGGAGCTGTCGCTCCAAATCGGCGAGGCGGACGAGGCGATGAAAGAGCTCGCGGGCACGGATCCGACATGCCAGCTGCTGATGACGGCGCCGGGCGTCGGTCCGACGACGGCGGTGAGATTCGCCGCCGCGATCGACGACGTGAAGCGATTTCCGACAGCGCACAAGCTGGAGGCGTACCTCGGACTGGTACCTGGAGAAAGATCGAGCAGCGAAAGGAAACGTCGAACAGGGTTGACGAAGGCCGGGCCCAGCAAGCTCAGGTGGGTGCTGGTGCAGGCGTCTTGGGCTGCGCGCCGCTACTACAAAGAGCATCCGATGGTGCTGTGGTCACGGGAAGTGGAGAAACGCCGTGGCAAGCAGGTGGCTGTGATGGCGCTGGCACGTCGACTGGCCGGGGTGCTGTACGCGATGTGGCGGGACGGAAGGCCGTACGACCAGAACCACCGCCAACCGGTTACCCGGGCCACGAACGTCGACGCCTAACCGAGCGGGTTTGCGTTCTTCCGTGTGAGGCCTTCCACCTTCACCTGCCCTCCCTGCCCCAGGCCTCACACTCCAGAACGCCGGTTCTCCCAGAAGAGGCTGAACGAGACGAGCGGTACAAGCTGTCCAGAGGTGGTAGTCGAGTGAGACAGCGCGTACCAACTCGTCCCGCACAACCCTCCACCCAAATTGACGTCGCAGCGGCCGCTTCACGACCGCCCAGCACAGATCCGCTCTTGACGGGCCAGCCACTTCATAGTCGCTCGCTCCGCGTGGCCCGGGGTCCCCAAACGCGTCTGCGCGTTTGGGGTGGGGCGTTGCCACGCTACGCTCGCCTTTAATGCGAGGCCAAGGCGTTGGCACGCAGGGTGGGGTTGGGGGAGAGCAGGGTGAGGACGAGGGGGGGCCAGAAGGGGCCCGCGATGGCGAGCTCGGCGGAGGCGTCGGGGGGCGGGGCGTCACGGCGGTTGCCGCGCACGAGGTCGGCGTGGCTGCGCAGCGCGCGGCCGGTGGTGGCCTCCCAGAGAATGGCGCCGGCGGCGTAGAGGTCGGTCGCGACCGAGCTCGGGGCGCCGCGGAACTGCTCGGGGGCGAGGTAGAGCGGTGTGCCGCCGGGGCCGGAGGCGCGGACGTCGCTCAGCAACTGCGCGGTGCCGAAGTCCGCGAGCACGACCTCGCCCGGGCCGCGCAAGAGGAGGTTCGACGGTTTGAGATCGCCGTGGACGATGCCGCGCGTGTGCACGAACCCGAGCGTGCGCAGCAGGTGTTCGCCGAGCGTCCGCAGCTCGTCGGGGGCGAGGCCGTTCGGGTGTCCGCGCAGGCGCTCGCGCAGTGTGCCGCCCGGCACGTGCTCCATCGCGAGCGCCCGCGACACCTCGTCGACGTCGTAGATCGCAACCACACCGGGGTGGCGGATGGCGGCGGCGAGCCGCGCTTCGGCGAAGAAGCGCCGGCGCGCGCCGGAGCGGCCGGGCCCCGCCAACTGCGGGTGCAGCACCTTGAGCGCGACGTCGAGCTCGAGCAGCACGTCGCGGGCGAGGAATACGGTCGCGGTGGCGCCCCGCCCGAGCTCGCGCAGCAGACGATAGCGCGAGGTCTCGACGCCCTCGGGAGAGACCAGCGTCGGGGCGGGGTCGAGCGCGGCGCCGCCGGAAGTGGGGTGCAGGGCGGCGAGGCGGGCGCGCGCTTGCGGGTCGTCGACGTCGTCCGCGAGCAAACGCTCCCAGCGTTCGATCGCACGTGCGATCGCGCCCTCGACCTCGTCGAGCTCGGCGAGCTGGCGCGTCGCCTGGCGCGCCACCGAATCGTCGCTACCGGGGACGTCGAGCGGGTCGAGCGCGGCGCGCGCCGCGGCGGGCTCGCCCGAGGCGACGAATAGACGCGCGATGTGCAGGCGCGCGGCACCGTCTTCGGGGTGGCGATCGATGTGCCGCCCGAGCGCGGCCGCGGCGGCGGCGAAGTCGCCCGACTGTTCGGCGCGCTCGGCGTCCTCGAGAAAGCGCTCGGGTTTCATTCCACCTCGAGTCGGATCCCACCCGCGGCCATGGCGGCGCCGGTGAGCTCGACGGTTTCCCCGTGGAGGAGGTCGAGGCTCGGGCCGACCAGCTGGCCGTTCACGCGCGCGACGACGTCGCTCGACCACGAGAGCCGCGCACCGTCGTCGGGCCACGAGAGCTCGAGCCCGGCGAGCTCGGGGAGCGCGAGGTCGAGCGCCAGCGGCTCGCCGCCGACGAGTGCGCGGAGCGAGCGGTCGAGGCCCTTTTCGCCTTCGAACGTCACCGCCCGTGCGCCCGCCGTGAACCGCAGCACCGACGACGGGCCGAGCGCGAGCTCGCCCTCCCCCGCGAGGACAATGGGCGATTCGATCCGCGCTCCGCCCAAGCGCAACCCGCCCCGCGAGCCGGCGTCCTCGATGCTGATGCCGCCGTCCACCGCGCGCAAGATGGCGTGCCGGCGCGACACCCCCGGGTCGCGCATCGACAGCTCCGCGCTCGGGTCGCGCCCCAGCACCGCGGGCAGCGAGGCGAACCGCAGCCACGCGCCGCCTCGCGCACGCATCGTTACCGCGCGCCCGCGTACGAGCCGAGCCGCCACGCGTGCGGCGGTCTCTCGAATCGCGGTCGCGTCCTCGCCGGTCAGCAGTCCTCCGACCAACGCGAGCGCGGCCCGTCGGTCGCCGGCCGCCATGAGGGTCTCGAACCGGCGCACGGCGTCGACGCTGTTGCGACGGGTGGCGATTCGGCGCTCGTCGCGCGCGTGCGCCGCCTCCATCTGATCGAGGTCGCCCATCGCGCCCCACGCCTCGGCGGCGCGCACGTCGTCCCCGATCTCCTGGTACGTAAGCGCGGCGCGCCGGTGGCTACCGGCGCGCGCGAACAGCCCGGCCGCGCGTTCGAGCACGCTGCGCTCTGTCGTTCCCACCGGCGGGTGGCTGGTGCGGGCGAGCAGCGTTTCGGCGGCCACCAGCCGCCAGACGCGGGCCTCGTCGCCGAGCGCGGTGCGCGGGTCCTGGGCGCTCGGCAGCCCCGCGAGCGTGCGTTCCACGGCGCGGGTCGCCGCTTCCAGGTTGGCGAGCGAGACCGGCAGACTGGTCTCGTCGGCGGCGGCCGAGAACACGTCCGACAGCGCCTCGAAGCTGCGCTCCCGCACCAGCCGCCCCGCGAGCGCGACCAGATCGCGGCTGGCCTGCGCCAGCAACTCGGGATCGACGATCCGACGCGCGGGGCTCACCGCCCGAGAATATCGTCGATGAGCGAGGTCGAGCAAAGCTCGCGCATCGACGGACGCCCGGCTAGCTGCAGCTCACCATGTACATGTGCGAGTGGCCGCTGTCCGTCGTCGAGGTGACGGTGACCATGCCCCCACCGCTGATCGTCGCGAGGTTCGGGGGCGTCAGCGTGATCATGTGCGTGTGAGAGTTGACGTTCGAGGTCGTGAAGGTCTGCGCCGACCCCGCGGTGAGCGCCGACGCGGGGATCGTGACCGTGTGAGTGTGAGAACCGCCAGCGACCTGCGGACTGGGCAGCGGATCGGAACATTGACCCGAGCCGGTGCCGCCGGCGCCGGTCGTCCCGCCCCGACCGCCGCTGGCGTTGCCGCCCCCGCGTCCGCCGTCGCCGTTCGTGCCGCCGCGCCCGCCGCTGGCGTTGCCGCCGCCGCGCCCGCCGTCGCCGTTGCCGTTGCGGCCGCCGCGCCCGCCGTCGCCTGTCGTTCCGCCGCGTCCCGCGTTTCCGGTCGTGCCCCCGCGACCCGCTTCGCCGTTGGTGCCGGCGGCACCCGTACCGGCGGCGCCCGTGGTGCCGGCGGCACCCGTGGTACCCGCCGCGCCCGACGTGCCCGCGCTGCCGGTCGTCCCTCCGCGCCCACCAGCGCCGGTCCCGGTTCCCCCGTTTCCGCCCGCCCCAGTACCCGGGCTATCCGAGCCGCAGGACATCCCGGTAGCGGTCGATCCCACGAGCGTGAAGGTCAGGATCACGAATTCTTTGCGCGTCATCGACTTCGGCTCCACGGGCGCCTCCATTCTGGAATATCAGAAATGTACATGGGCGGTCGCCCGCCACACGTTTCTTCATAGGTCGCCTCGGGCCCGAGCGCCAGGCCATCGAAACCGCCCTAGCCGCCGACGTCCAGGCCGATGGCGCGCATGAGGGCGAGGGCGTTGCTCTTGCGGACGATCCCGGGCCGCATGCGGTAGGCGAAGGTCATTTGGCCGTCGCGGAGCTCGTCTTCGAAATGGACGTTGTCGGCGGCGGGGCCGAGCGGGGTGGCCATCTCCGTCAAGGCGAGGTCGTGGGTGGTGGCGAGGCCGATCGCGTTGCGTTCGAGCAGGCCGCGCAGGATCGACTCAGCGCCGATGCGGCGATCGTGGGAGTTGGTCCCACTCAGCAGCTCATCGAGCAGAAACAGCGCGGGCACGGGGCCGCCGGCGAGATCGACGATCTGCCGCAGCCGCGTGATCTCGGCGTAGAAGCGCGACCGCCCTTCTTGCAGCGAGTCGTGGATCCGCAGCGTCGCGCCGATCGCCAGCGGCGTGAGCGCGAGCCGCCGCGCGCACACCGGCCCGCCCGCGAGCGCGAGCACCACGTTGATGCCGACCGTCCGGAGCAGCGTGCTCTTCCCGGACATGTTCGAGCCGCTGACGATCAAGAGACGCGGGTGGGTTCCGCCGAGCGCGACGTCGTTCGCGACGCGGGTGTGCGCTGCAAGCAGAGGATGCGCCAGCGCTTCGCCGTCGAGCTCGGGGCGCGGAGCGGTGTCCCGGAGGGTCGGGAACGGCAGCTCGGGGTGCTCGAACGCGAAGCTCGCGAGCGAGCCCAGCGCTTCAATCTCACCCACCGCCGCCAACCAGCGGCCGATCGCGGTCCCAAACCTGCGCCGCCACGCCTCCACCGCCAGAGCGAGCTGCGTGGTCCACAAGAGCGGCGCTACGAGCAAAGCGACGATCTGATTGCGGCGCGCGTCCAAGAGATCGACCCGCCGCGCGAGCTCGGCCACCCGCCGCGACGGCGGTAGCGCGCCTGACGCCGCGGTCGCCGTGGTCTCCAGCGCGCGCCGTAGCTCCGCGAGCATCGGCGTCGCGAACGACTCGCGCTCGAGGCGGGCGAGCAGCAGCGCCAGCAGCTTGAGCTCGGCCGCGCGATGGTCGGCGTCGACCAGCACGGGCCCGACGACCGCGGCCGTGATCGCGGCGCCGAGCAGCGCGGTGACGATGCGCGCGCCGGTGAGGCCTCCCGGCGAGCCGGCGGGGAGGGCCACGGGCGGCGCCGCGGCCCACGACGCCAGCGTTCGTGGATTCACCTGCGCGCGCAGGTCCATGCCCAGCACCGCCAGGTCCTCGCGCAGGTCGAGCTTGGGCGCGAGCTCGCCGACCGCCTGCTGACGCGCGCGAACCACCGCGGGCGGCGCGGCCGCTTTCAACCAAGCCGCGAAGGTCTCTTCGCCCATCGACGTCCGCGCTGTCGACAGGCGCTCGAACAGGGAGTTGCGCCCGAACAGGTCGAGGTCGTTCGCGTACGGGTGACCCTCGTCGGCAAACCGCTGGCTGCGGCCGTCGCCGGGGGGCGGGCGATCTTCGATGCGCGCGATGCCGTCTTCGTAGAGGCGGGCCGCTCTCTCGGCGTGGGCGCGGCCGCCGATGACGCGGTCATGGGCGATGACCAGCGCGCTGAAGCCGATCGCCGGGACCGCGAGCCAGAGCGCGGCGATCCGATCGGTCTTCCATGCGAGCAAGGCCACCGCGCCCGCGACGACGAATGTCGCGAACCGCGCGAGCGCGATCATCGTGTCGAGACGGGCGAGGCGCGCGCTGGAGGCGCGTCGGCCCGCGAGCCGCTCGCGATAGACGGGCAGCGGGCCCGGGCGCGCTTCGTACGTTCCCGGGTTCATGCCAGCAGCGCCAACAGATCGGCCTTGGTGAGACCGGCGGCCGCGCCGCCGTCGCCCAGCGCGGCGTCCATCAGCGCGCGCTTGCTGTCCTGCAACGCGAGGATGCGCTCCTCCACCGTGTCGATGGCGACCAGGCGGTGAACGAACACCGGGCGGGTCTGGCCGATGCGGTGAGTCCGATCGGCGGCCTGGGCCTCGACCGCGGGGTTCCACCACGGATCGCAGAGGAACACGTGATCGGCGGCGGTCAGGTTGAGGCCGCTGCCGCCCGCTTTCAGCGACACCAGCATGACCGGCGGGCCGTCCTCGGCCTGAAATTGGGCGACCACGGCGCCGCGGTCGCGCGTGCTGCCGTCGAGGCGTGTGAACGTCAGCTCGGCGCGAGCGAGCGCCGGCTCGACGAGGTCGAGCAGGCTGGTCCACTGCGAGAATACCAGCGCGCGGTGGCCGTCGGCGGCGGCCGCCTCGAGCGCCGCCACCAGCGCCTCCAGCTTGGATGACGTGGTGGCGGTCTGGCCGGGAACCAACGCGGGATGGCAGGCGGCCTGGCGCAGGCGCAAGAGCGCCTCGAGCGCTGCCATCACGCCCTTGCCGGTTTCCAGCAGCGCGAGCACGTCCTTCTGGGTGGCGGCGCGGACGGCGTCGTACACCGCGCGCTCGCTGGCGCCGAGCTCGACGCGCATGACGAGCTCGGTGCGCGGAGGGAGCTCGGGCGCGACGTCGGCCTTGAGCCGGCGGAGCAGGAATGGCCGCACCCGCTGGCGCAGGGCGGCCGCGGCGCCCGGCTGCCCGTCGGCGATCGGGCGCGCGTGGCGATCGGCGAACTCGCCGCGTCCGCCCAGCAAACCCCGGTTGGTGAAATGCATCAGGCTCCACAGCTCTTCGAGCCGGTTCTCGACCGGTGTGCCGGTCAGCGCCAGCCGGAAGCCCGCCGGCAGCGCGTAGGCCGCTCGCGCCGTCTGGCTGTCGGGGTTCTTGATCGCCTGCGCTTCGTCCAGGACCACCGTCCGCCAGGGAGCCGCCGCCAGCGCCTTGGCGTCGAGGCGCAGGGTGGCGTAGCTGGTCACGGTCACGTCCGCTTCCGGATCGAGCGTCCGGCCAGGCCCGTGGTACGTCGCCACCTTGAGCGTGGGCCGGAAGCGCCCTAGCTCGGCCCGCCAGTTGAAGATCACGCTGGTGGGGCCGACGACCAGCGTGCGTCCCTCGAACACGCACATCGCCTGCAGCGTCTTGCCGAGACCCATGTCGTCGGCGAGCACGCCGCCGAGGCCGGCCGCGCGCAGGAACGCGAGCCAGTCGATCCCCGCGCGCTGGTAGCCGCGCAACGTCGCCGTCAAGTCGGCGGGCAGCGCCGCCGCCGGAATGCGCTCGAACCCCTCCACGAGCGGCGCCAGCTGGTCGAGCCCGGGCGGTGGTGGATGATCGAGCGCCGTGCACAGCGCGCCGAGCGCGGGCAGCGCGTGCCGCGCGAGCTGCCCGTCGTCCTGGCGCGCGGCCAGCAAGTCGGCTAGCCGCTGCCCGTGTTTGTCGAGCCAGCCCGTGGGCAGCGACGCCCAGCCCCCGTCGGGCAACGACACGATGCCGAGACCGTCCTGCCAGGCGCGAACCACGGCCGCCGCGTCGACGCCCTTGCCGCCTCCCTGGCTGTCGGTCTTGCCACGATCGGGGACGAAGCGGAGGTCGAAGCGGACGCCGCCGAGATCGCTCTCGCCGGGGACGGTCGTGAGCTCGAGGCGAGGCACGAGCGTGGTCGCGGGGCGGACGACGCCCGCCGCCTTTCCCGCGAGATCGCCGCGCCAGCGCTCGAGCTTGGCGATGAAGCGGGGCGCGTCGGCGACGTCGAAGTTGGTCCGCCGCCCGGGCAGGAGATCGAGCTCCGCGCGCAGCCGCTCGACCGCGCGCCGCTCCGCCTCCGGGTTACGTACCGGAACCGGCCCGCCGAGGTGCACCAGCCTGCCCGCATCGACGCGGGCGCAAGGTGGCGCGCCGTAGACCAGCGCCGGCAGCACGGTGAGCCCACCGCGAGACGGTTGCGCGCCGGGCCCGGCCGCGAGCGGCTCGAGCTGCAGCACGATCCGCGGCTCGAGGTTGCGCACCACCGGCGGCAGCCGGGTGCTCTCGACGTCGACCACGGCGCGCCGGGCCAGATCGGGCAACACCACGGTCACGAGCTCGCCGAGCTCGGCCGGACCGAATGCGCGCCGCTGCGGCAGCTCTTGCAACCAGTGTCCGGTCATCTCCGTCTCGCCGAGCCGGTTGAGGGTCGCGCGCCCGTCGTCCTCGCACAACGCGACCCCGGGCGCCACCACCGCGCGCACGCGCGGATCCGCCGTGATCGTCAGCCGCACCTCGGGCGCGCCCGACGCGCTCCTCGCGTCCGCCAGTTTGGCCTGGGGCAGGATCTGCTCCTCCGAGATGGTCGCCGGCACGCCGTCGACGCTGACGCGGGGAGCGCCCGCGAGGATGCCCATCAGCGCCTCCAGCCGCGACGGCACCAGCGCGCCCGACCATGAGGCCGGCGGCCTGGTCGGGGTTGGCCAGCCGCGACCGCAACCGGCCGTCGAGTGGTGTCTCGGCGCCGTCGGCCGCGATCAGCACCCGCCCAAGCTTGAGACCGGACGCCTCACGCGCGAATCGGTATCCGACGCGCGCCCCCAGCGCGGCCGGCGCGGGGACCGCCGCCTCGTCACCGCCGCCTAGCACGATGGCGGCCGCCGCCACGTGTTCGCAGGGCGAGATCGCGGACGGGCAGTTGCATTCCCATTCGTTCTCGGTCGGGTAGATCACCACCGCCGGTGCGACCACGCGCCCGGGCGCCCGCACGCGCAGCACGATCTCTTCGTCGCCACGCGACTCGACCGCAACGGCCCCGGCGCGCGCGAGGGTCACGCCCTTCGACCAAAGCCCGGGCTTGCAGCGCCGGCGAATCGACGCGATGACCTTGTCGAGCACGGCCCGCGAGGTTAGCAGCTCGGTCGCGCATTCGTGAGCCTCGGCCACCGGTGACGCCGGCGCCGAGTTAGAATGCCTCATGCTCCAGCGCGTGGTGCTCGGGCAGGTGCGGTTCAACCTTCCCGGGGTGGCGCCCGATCCGCGTGGCGTCCTGATGGGCAAGCAGCTCGCGGTCCGGTTCGCCGCCATCGATCGACTGGTGACGTTCCTGCGCGTGTTGTCCGCCGAGCAGAGCCTCGATGATCTGTCGTCGGGGCTGCGGATCCTGTACGCCCGCGGCGGCACCGGCACCCGCGAGGCGATCGTGGTTCTGCCCGCGGTGTCGCCCGGGATCGGGGACGTGGTCGCGCACGCGGCGCGCCTCGCGGGCGGGCAGACGTTTACCGGGACGGGCAAACACCTGGTGCTGTATCGCGATGCACGCGCGCCGCTCGGATACGACGTGGGTGGCCCGCTCGAGACCACGGGCGACATCATCCTCTACGGCGCCGAGCAGGCGGTCCCGTACCGCGTCGAAAACGAGGTGGCGCTCGACAAGCTGCTGCTGCGGTTGTCTCTCGTGCGTGTTCACGGGCCGGGGGCGGTTCACCCCGAGGGACCGCTGCTGATCGTCGCGCGCCGCGGTCTCGGTGCGGTGGTCGCCGGCTACTTGCACCGGGCAGCGGCGCAGAGCGGCCTGCGCGCGTCGGCGGCGCTTTGCGAGGCGGTTGCGACGAGCGCGTTTTCGCCCGGGACCGGCTTCTGGCTGTTCCGCGTCGAGCAGGCCCCGCCCCGGATCGAGACGCTGCTGCGGCGGACGCCCGGGTTCGAGATCTACGTACCCACGACCGACGGCGTGGGCGTGGCGGTGGGTTATCGCCATCCGGTGCACCTCGAGTCCTGCCGGCGGAGCTTCCCGCCCGATCGGCTGACGCTGTTCGGCCCACGCGGGGTGACCGAGGTCGCGCCCGCGCCGGTGCTGGCGGCGCTGGAAGACGTCGTGCGCATCCGGGTGCCGTCGCCGCTGGCGGCCGAGACGCCGCCCCGCATGGCGACCCCCGGGCTGCGCCCGGAGCTGGCGGTGACGCTGCGGCTCGAGGCGAGCGGCGAGCCGGCGGGCCGTCCGGTGGCGACGCTGGTGCCCTGGCGGCTGGTCCCCTGGCTGCAGCGGCTCTGCTACGCGCTGCCGCCGACGGTGCTGCGCGCGCACCGTGTGGCACTCCTGGACCTCGGCGTCCTGCTGCGCGCCAATACGGCGCTCGAGGGGATCCCGTTCGGGACATTGCTCGAGGCTGCGGCGCCGGACGTGCTCGTGCCGCTCGGCACCCGGCTGCGTCCGTCGGTGTCTCCCGAGCTCATCGCGGAACGGCTCGGGGCGACCGGCGGCGCGACCGTGGTCTATCCGGCCCGCGACGCGCGCCCCGTGCGCGTCGCCGCCGAGGCGCTGACCGCGCTCGAGCCGCGGCTACTGGCGGCGCTCGAGCCGGCCGCGGCGGGGGTCGTCGAGGGCCGCGGTCGCGACTTGCCGCCCGACGAGCCGATCGAGATTGAGAACCGGCCGCTTGGTCCGATGCCGCTTTGGGGCCTCCGCCGCTAGCCGCGCTCGCGCGCAGCGCGAGTCTGCGGCTATTTGTGCGATAGTCTCCTAGCACGACATGCGTCCGTTCGTGTCGACGTTCCTGCTCCCGCTCGTGCGTGGCGGGGCGCTGCACGTCGCGCGGCCGCTCGGGCCGGGCGCGGTGGACCGTCTCCTGCGTACGTTGCCGGCCCTCGAAGCCCAGGCGACGGTGGAGCTCGCGGAGGCGCGCCGGGCGGTCGCCTCCCGGATCGTTCCCACCGCGACCGCGCCGGCGCTGGACGAGGCGACGCTGCGGCTAGCCACCGCGTTCCACGATCTGCTCGCGCTTTCCCACCCGGGTCTGGCGGGCGCGGGCGCCGCCCGCCGCCAGGCGTCCATCTCCACCGCCGCGCTCGAGCTCGCGTCGATCGGCGCGCCCGCGTCGGCGCGCGAGGCGGTCGCGCGCCACTCGCTGCTCGCGCGCCTCCCCGAGATCGTG
>WNGB01012482.1_pt1 | contig 11539 bp, 14 predicted proteins | sample 5400681 | NCBI WGS metagenome assembly WNGB01 (sample SAMN13153367, study PRJNA577476) | soil metagenome | isolation source: 115 cm soil or saprolite under grassland replicate 2 | place: USA:California | collected 2016-06-15 | reverse complement strand
AACAACAACTATCCGTTCGCCGGCCCCAACAGCGTCGAGGCCGTGAGTTGGGCGGCTCATCCGCTCTATGAGACTGCGCCCTTCTTCGTCCACGATGTCGGCGTCGTCATCCTCCAGGCACCGGGCGTCATCCTCGATAGCGATGATTACGGCGTCTTGCCTGCTGCAAACCAGCTCGACTCGCTCTCGACGCGTCGCGGTCTGCAGAACAGGACGTTCACGTCGGTGGGCTACGGCCTGCAGCAGATCAATCCGGTCTTCGTCCAGTCCGCACGGGTGCGCATGTTCGCTCACCCTCACCTGATCCAGATCAACGGCGGCCTCGTCGGCGACTTCTCGCTGCTCCTGTCGAACAACCACTCAACGGGCGGCACCTGTTTCGGAGACTCGGGCGGTCCGAATTTCCTGGGCGACAGCAACGTCGTCGCAGGCGTGACGTCGTTCGGGCTGAACGGAAACTGCGCAGGGACCGGCGGCGTGTTCCGGATGGACAGGCAGAACGTCCTCAACTTCGTCAACTCCTACCTGCACCCGTAAGGAGGCTGACTTCGGGACTACAAAGAGGGCCGCCCCGAGGCGGCCCTCTTTGCTTCTAGTACGCGACGGCTCCTCTGCCGGATTCGGCCGCGTGGCGCTGCTCGTCCGCGCGGTAGGACGAGCGCACGAGTGGACCGGAGAACACGGACCCGAAGCCCAGCGCCTCGCCCTGCTCCCGAAACCAGCGGAACTCGTCGGGATGCACCCAGCGGTCGATCGTCGCGTGCTTTGCCGAGGGCTGGAGGTATTGGCCGATCGTGACGACGTCGACGCCGTGCGCGCGCAGGTCACGCATCGTCTCCACGACCTCGTCGTTCGTCTCCCCCAGGCCGACGATGATTCCGGACTTCGTGAGCACCTCGTAGTCGGCGACCTCCTTTGCGCGCGCGAGCAGCCGGAGCGCCTTGTCGTAGTCGACCTTCGCGCCGCGCATCCGCCTGTGCAGGCGCCGGACCGTCTCGATGTTGTGGTTGAACACGTCGGGACGCTCGGCGAGCACGATCCGGAGCGCCTCTTCCTCGTAGCCGAGGAAGTCGGGGGTCAAGACCTCGATCGAGGCCTCCGGCACCTTCGACTTGAGGGCGCGGATCGTGGCCGCGTAGTGCCCGGCGCCCCTGTCCGGTAAGTCGTCGCGGTCGACCGAGGTGACGACCACGTGCTTGAGGCCCATCTGCGCCGCCGTCTGCCCGAGCCGAAGGGGCTCGAGCGGGTCGGGCGGATGCTCGGGCCTGCCGGAGTTCACGTAGCAGTAGCGGCACGCGCGCGTGCAGGTGTCGCCGAGGATCTGGAAGGTCGCCGTTCCGCGGCCCCAGCACTCGGAGATGTTGGGGCAGCGAGCCTCCTCGCAGATCGTGAGCAGGTTGTGCCCGTGGATCAGCTTCTTGACGTCGAAGTAGCGCGAGTCGGCGCTCGGCGCGCGTACCTTCATCCACTCGGGGCGGCGGGGCCGCTCGGCGACGGGCAGCGAGCTCTGCACGTGTGTCAGTGTACGGACCGTGGTTCCCGAAGCGCCGCTGGAGATGACGAAGTTCGGGTTTCGGCCAGGTGGACAAGGCTGGTTCGTGGTCAATGCCACTGAGGTTCGCTGGCGCGATACGGGCTCTCTTGGCGCCTTCTGCGATTTCGAGGGCAAGCGTCGCTTCCCGGAGCTCGGGATCAATCTCAACGTCCTCCAGCCGGGGCAGCCGATGGGCTTGTACCACCGGGAGAATGCCCAGGAGGACTTCCTGGTGCTCGCCGGCACGTGCCTGCTGATCGTGGAGGGAGAGGAGCGCGAGCTGAAGACCTGGGACTTCTTCCACTCTCCTCCGCAGACGGAGCACGTGATCGTGGGCGCGGGCACGGAGAGGGCGGTCGTGCTGGCGGTGGGCTCACGCGGCCGAGGCCGCAAGGCCCTGGTCTACCCGGTGTCCGAGGCGGCGCTGAAACACGGCGCCGGCGTCGAGCAGGAGACGACGAAGCCGGCCGAGGCCTACGGGAGCTTTGCGGAGTGGAAGCGGTCGCTTTACCAGGAGGGCTGGCTCCCCGACCGCTAGGGCTAGGGCTCAGGTCAGGGTGCCGCTGGGACTTGCTCGACGCCCTGGGTGTGGCCCGCGCTCGGGGCGCCGGTCGGCTTTCCCGTCAGTCGCTCGTGGATCGGCTGCGGCCAGAGACCGGCTCCCTCTTCTGCGGGCACCTCCTCGAGGACCAGCCCGAAAATGTCCCCGAGAGCGGCCGCCGCGTGCGGGCGTAGGTCGTCGACGGCCACCGGCCTGTCGAGCTCGGCCGCGATCGTCGTGAACGAGGCGTCCGCGAGCCCGCAGGCGGTGATCCAGTGCGTGAACGGCGCCGTGTCGAGGTCGACGTTCAGCGCGTAGCCGTGCGTCGTCACCCACTTCGAGATGTGGACGCCGATCGAGGCGATCTTGCACGGAATCGGGCCGTCGACCCAGATGCCCGTCAGGCCCTCGATCCGGGTCGCCTCGACGCCGACTGCGGCGAGCGTCCGGATCAACGCTTCCTCGAGGTCGCGGCAGTAACGCTTGACGTCCTGCCCGTGCCGTGTCAGGTCGAGGATCGGGTAGCAGACGAGCTGGCCGGGACCGTGGTAGGTGGACTTGCCTCCGCGGTCGGTCTCGACGATCTCTACCTCGGCGTCGTCCGGCACATGCAGCTCCCCGTCCTCGGTCCGCCGCCCGAGCGTGATCACGGGCGGATGCTCGAGCAGCAGCACGGTGTCGGGGATCGCCCCCTGAGAGACCGCCGCCGCGAGCGAGATCTGTAGCTCCCAGGCCTCGCGGTAGGCGACCCGGCCGAGGTTCATGACGTACGCCCCGCGGCTCACGTGCCTAGCGTAGCCGTCCCCTCGATCGTCGCGTGCAGCACGTCAAGCCAGGCTGGAACCGTATGGTTGAAGTCGGCGCGATCGACGTCGTCGAGCGGGGCGAGGATGCGGTCCCAGGCGAGGGCTCGGGAAACGATCCCCAGCGGGTACGCGATCGCGAATAGAGCGATGAGCTCGGGAAGCGGCGCGAGGCTCGTCCAGGACTCGAGGTAGAGGTCTCGCAGGCGGCGCAGTTCCGGGCCGCCCGGCTCGTAGCCCCAGCGGTCGGCCAGCCCGCGCATCGTGACGACGAGGCCGGCGAATGGGTGCCCGACCGCAGCCTCGGCCCAGTCGATGATCACGGGACTCTCGGGCCCGAGATGGATGTTGTTGTCGTTGAATTCCTCGTGGATGACCGAGATCGGAATCGTGTCGCCCAACCGCCCTGCGTAGTCTTCGATCACGGGAGCGAGCTGGAGGAACTGCGATTCGAGCTCCCAGCGAGGCAGGAGCTCCTCGAAAGCTGCACGCAGGTTTGCCGGTCGCTCGTCGGGTGTTCGGACAGCGATCAGCTCGTCCACCGATCCGCCGACCTCGAGCTGGAGACGGGCGTACAGAGTCAGTAGCTCGTCCCAGATTCCCGGATCGTCCGAGCCGACGAGCACCTCGCGAAGTTGCGGCCCCGCGTCGCACGTGAGCAGCCAACCGCGGCCGGCGTCGATCGCGATCACTTCCGGCAAGCACTCGGGCCGTCGCTCGGCGAGCTGGAGGGTCAGCGAGGGCTCGAAACGGGAGGTCGGCGCGGCTGCCTTGAAGTAGACGTCGCCGTCAGCCGCCGGCACGCGCGCGAGCGCAGACCAGGGGCGCGTGCGCAGGTATTCGATCGGCCCGGCGGGCTCGAGCGCGCACGCGCGGAATGTCATGTCGATCCAGGCCGCTACGGACTCGGCCCAGCCCGGCCGCGCCCAGGGTAGGCCACGATCGCTCGTCCTACTGCTCCGCGATCAGGGCCCGGGCGGTTTCGAGGTCGCTTTCGTCGACGAGGATCTCCTGCTGACCGCCGGAGAAACCGTCCATTGTTCCGGCGCCGAAGTCGGTCTGCTTGCGCAGCGATTCGATGCCCTCTGTCTGCAGGAGCGAGCGGATCAACTCGGCCTCGGACGGGTTCGCCGCGAGCGTCAGCCGGACGAGCGTCATCGCCTCTTAGTACGAGACTTCGTCCCAGGTCTCGAGGTGCTGCTTCAGCTCCTGCAGGAAACGGCCCGCGAGCGCGCCGTCGACCAGGCGATGGTCGTACGTAAGTGTGATGTTCATCATCGGCCGGATTGCGATCACGTCCTTGCCGAAGGAGTCCTGGACGACCCAGGGGCGCTTGACGAGAGCGTAGGTGCCGAGGATGGCGGCCTGCGGCTGGCTGATGACCGGCGTCCCGTGGAAGGTTCCGTAGCCGCCGGGGTTCGTGATCGTGAACGTGCCGCCCTGCACCTCGTCCGGCAGCAGCTTCTTGTTGCGCGCACGCTCGGCGATGTCGGTGACAGCCTTGGCCATGCCGAGCAGGTTGAGGCCTTCGGCGTTCTTGACGACCGGGACGATCAGGCCCTTGCCGTCGGCGAGCTCGACCGCGAAGCCGAGATTGACGTACGGCCGCGTGACGATCTGCTCGCCGCGGATCTCGCCGTTGATCCACGGGTAGTTCTTCAGTGTCTCGACGACTGCGCGGGCGACGAAGATGAGATAGGTCGGGTTGACGCCGTAGGTCTTCTGGTACTCGGGCTTCAGCTTCTCGCGGATCGCGACCACCCGAGACATGTCCACTTCGATCGCGCTCGTGACGTGAGCAGCGGTGTCGAGCGAGCGGCGCATGTGCTCGGCGATGCCGCGCCTCATGGCCGTCATCGGCTCCAGCTGCTCGCCGCCTGCGACCGGCTGGGCAGCGGGGACGGGCTGGGGCGCAGGCGCGGGCGGCGGGGCAGCAGCGGCGGGCGGAGCTTCGGCTGGAGCGGGCTGAGGAGCGGGCGCGGGAGCTTCCGGAGCGGGGGCGGGAGCCGCGGGGGCGGGAGCCACGGGGGCGGGAGCCGGAGCTTCCTCCATTGCGGGTGCGGCCTCGGCGCCGGACTCGACGAACGCCAGGATGTCCTTCTTCGTCACGCGGCCCCCACGCCCGGTCCCGGGCACGCTCGAGACGTCGACTCCGTGCTCGGATGCGATTCGAGCCACGACCGGAGAGACAAAACTCTTCCCGTCCTGCTCGTCGCCGTTGGTCTGCTGCACAGCAGGCGCCGGTTCCGGCGCAGGCGCAGGGGCAGGGGCAGGAGCGGGCGATTCGGCGCCGGATGGAGCCTGAGCCTCTGCGGCAGCCTCCGCAGTCGCGGGCTCGGGCGGAGCCTCGGCCGGCGCTCCGGCCTCGCCGCCGATGACGGCCAGCTTCGTCCCGACCTCCACCGTCTCACCTTCCGGAACGAGGATCTGGGTCACGATGCCGCTGCCCGGGCTCGGCACCTCGGTGTCGACCTTGTCGGTCGAGATCTCGAGCAGCGGCTCGTCGGCCTCGATCTGCTCGCCCTCCTGCTTCAGCCACTTCGTGATCGTGCCCTCCGAGACGGAGACGCCCATCTGGGGCATGACGACGTCGACGGCTTCAGTCGTGGCCATAGGAACTAATACTCAGCGAGCTCACGCAGTCCTTTGGCTACGTCTGCGACCTGCGGGATGAAGGCCTTCTCGAGCGGAGGCGAGAAGGGAACCGGCGAGTCGGGTGCCGCGATTCGCATGATCGGGGCATCGAGGTGCTCGAACGCCTCCTCCGCGATCGTCGCCGCGATCTCGCCGCCGAAACCACCCCTCCGCGTGTCCTCGTGGAGGACGAGCACCTTCGAGGTCTTCTGGGCGCTCTCGAGCACAGCCTGCTTGTCCCAGGGGACGATTGTGCGGAGGTCGAGGATCTCGACGGAGATCCCGTCGGCTTCGAGCTCCTTCGCCGCGTCCGCGGCCGTGTAGACCATCGCGCCCCAGGTGACGACAGTGACGTCATCGCCTTCGCGGTGGATACGCGCCTTCCCGAAGGGGACGGTGAAGCGCTCCTCGGGCACGTCGGCCTTGATGCGGCGATAGAGGTGCTTGTGCTCGAAGTAGAGGACCGGGTTCGGATCCTCGATCGCCGTCACGAGGAGGCCCTTGGCATCCTCGGGCGTCGCCGGGCACACGACCTTCAGGCCCGGAATGTGCGCGAACGAGCTCTCCGGGTTCTGCGAGTGGAACGGGCCGCCCGAGAAGCCGCCGCCCGAGGGCAGGCGGACGACGATTGGCACCGGAGTACCGGCGCGGTAGCGCTGTTTCGCGGCCACGGTGACGAGATGATCCCAGGCGCAGGAGATGAAGTCCGCGAACTGCATCTCGGCGACCGGACGCATGCCCATGATCGCCGCACCCGTGCAACCGGCGACGATCGCGGTCTCCGAGAGCGGCGCATCGATCACGCGCCAGGCGCCGAACTCCTCCTGGAAGCCGAGCGTGACCTTGAAGGCGCCGCCGTAGACACCGACGTCCTCGCCGATCACGAAGACCCGCTTGTCGCGGCGCATCTCGCCACGGAGGCCGTCCGAGATCGCCTGCAAATAAGTCATTTCAGCCATGGCTATTTGTGGTGGGGGGTGTCGAGGTCTTCAGGCGTCGCGAAGACACCCTCGGTCAGCGACCCCGGATCGGGCAGCGGCGACTCGTCCGCGCGGTTCATCGCGTCGCTCAGGAGCTTCTTGACGCTGGCGCCGATCTCTTCCTCCTCCTCGTCGGTGAGCTCGGCGTTCTCGCGTAGCCAGCTGCGGAAGCGCTCGATCGGATCGCGCTTCGCCCACTCTTCGAACATCTCCTTCGGCACGTAAAAAGCGTCGTCATGAACCGCGTGGCCCTCCATGCGCAGGGTCAGCGACTCGATCAGGGTCGGGCCTCCGCCCTCGCGCGCCTTCTCGATCGCGCGCTTCGTCTCGCGGTACACAGCCAGGACATCGGTCCCGTCGACGACGACGCCCTCGAACCCGTACGCCTGCGCGCGATCGGCGAGCGTCTCGCACGCATACTCGAGGTGAGTAGGCGTCGAGTACGCCCACTGGTTGTTGTCACAAATGAAAACAACGGGAAGGCGCCGCACGCCGGCGAAGTTCATGCCCTCGTGCGTATCGCCGCGCGCTGAGGCGCCCTCGCCAAACCAGCCGACGGCGACCCGTCTCTCCTCTCGGATGCGGAAGGCGAGTGCGCAGCCGACGGCGACGGGCAGCATCGCGGGCAGGTGGCTGACCATGGCGATGAGTCCGAGGTTGGCGTCGGCCATGTGCACGTTGCCGTCGCGACCGCGTGTCGGGCCGTCCACGCGGCCCATGTACTGGGCGAAGATCCGCCAGGGCTCGACGCCCCGCGTGACGTGGACGCCCATGTCGCGGTGGAGCGGCGTGCCGACGTCGTTCGGCCCCATGGCGCTCGCAACTCCGACTGCGGAGGCTTCGTTCCCGCGCCCGGTGTAGAAGGAGCCGGGGATCTTCCCCTGCTTGTAGAGGATGTGGCCGCGCTCCTCGATCCCGCGTGTGACGAGCATGTAGCGGTAGATCGTGAGCAGGTCCTCGCGGTCGAGCCCCGCCTCTCGCACCTCGCTCAGCGAGCCGACGGGCTCGGCTTCTCGGGCGATCGCCATACGACTCGAACTCTAACTATTGTCCCGGGCGTGACCTTCGATTACGACCGGTTCCTGGTCGACCAGCTCGTGCGGCCGATCGCGAACCTCTATCGCGTGACTCCGCTCGCTACCGGCGAGACGCCCGCCGGCCCGCCGATTGCGTTCGTCAGGCAGAAGAAGCTGGCCATCAAGGAGGACATCCGCTTCTACGGCGACGAGGGGGAGACCGAGGAGCTCTTCCGGATCAAAGCGCGCTCGATGCTCGACATGGGCGGCGCACGGTACGACGTCTTCGCGGGCGAGGACAAGATCGGCCAGCTCTGGCACAAGTTCGGCGAGTCCCTGATCCGCACGACCTGGCACGTGAGCGGCCCGATGGAAGAAGAGGTCGCTCTCGCGCGCGAGCGCTCGACCGCCGGCGCGGTTGCCCGGCGTCTCGTCGACTTCGTTCCCTACGTCGGCGGGTACATCCCGATCCCGTACAACTTCGAGATCCTGCGTGACGGTGAGGTCGTCGGCGGCATGGACCGCAAGTTCAAGGTGCGCGACCAGTACGTGCTCGATCTTTCGGGCGACCGCGAGAAGAAGCTCGACCGACGGCTGGCAATTGCCCTCGCCGTCGGCCTCGACACGCTCCAGAACCGCTAGTCAAACCCGCCGCTTCCGCCGCCAACGTCTCCACCCCATCCAGCCCCTCCGAGATCGCCGGCCGCATAGCCTCCGAGCACAGCCTCCCGGATCCGCCAACGCCGCCAGCCGGAAAGCGGCCGAACCTGAATCGCGGCAAGCGGATCCGCCCACCTGATCTCCTCCGCGAGCTGCCTCGCTTCTTGCTCATTGGCGACGCCGACAGTGATGCGCCGCAATCCGTCGATGAGAAGCGGGCGCCCTTTCGCCCGTAGGTCGTTCTCGACCCTCCGTGCGGCCTTGCGCGTCTGCGCCTTGACGCGGACCTCCCAGCCGAGGTCGCCGACGGCAATCCACTCTGGGTCCAGTGGAGTCTCCATCGGCTCGATGGGCAGTTCGGGGTCCTGCCATTGCTCCCCGCCTGGATTCCATCGGGTGAGCGTCGTCTGAACCGTCACCCCCTCTCTCGCAGCGATGGAGGCAAGAGCTTGCTCGGCGGAACGCATCTCGGCCTCGGTGAACGCATAGATCATGATCTCGTCGTGTCCACGCGCGTGTACGTCGACCTCGGGCGGCGTGGTTGCGCGCATCTGGTCGATGACCGCGGACAAGGCGTCTCGGCGATCGAGAACCTTGGCGACGATTCGCCATTCCTCGTAGGTCGCGCTCATTGGTCGCATTCTGCGCGGACTAGAGTCCCAGTCGTGGGCAAGGCCTCCGACTGGCTCCGCGAGGAGCGCCGCAAGACGCTCGGCGACTGGGTCTCGTTCTGCCTCGCCTGTGGCTTCGCCCAGCGCTACTTCGACGAGTCGGAGGGCGAGCTGCCGGCGGCTTGTCCGCAGTGCGGCGGCGAGATGCGCTCCCGGTGCCCGGCCTGCGACGCGCGCTTCAGCTCGGTCTTCGCAGTCGAGTGCGAGGCTTGTGGGGCGGAACTCCGCCCGCCGACGGCATACGGCGGTCCCATTCGCAAGCCGGGACGCTGACAGGCGCGGGGTCAGACCCCGATGAGAGCTGTTGCAAAGTCGTGCCCGTTCGGCACCCCTGGACGCGATCAGGCTCTGATCTCTGAGAAGCGGATCAGCGTGATCGTCTCGTTCGACGAGACTTCGCGGTTGTAGAGCTGCCCGAGGAAGGTGGCGAGCTCCTCAGGACGCCGTATCTCCGGATTGTCGTGCTCGATGTCGCGCGGGGAGAGCTCGCCGAGGGTCTTCACCTCGACCTTGTCGATGACCGCGTCGAAGACCTTGTCCCGGGGGCCGTAGCGCGCGCCGACGAGCACTTGCACGACCATTCCCTTCTTGTACTTACGGGACTTGTCTCCGAGCCGAATGGTCGCCGTCTTGCGGCGGCTGCGGAGCTGGTCGGCCACGATTGGTGAATAGAAGTTGAGCGCGTACATAGCGACTTCAGCGGGACGGAGCGCGAGGCGCGGCCATCATAAGCTGTGGTCGTGGATGAAAGCCAGCGCCTTTTCCGCCATCCCGCGCTCGCCACCGTACGCGAGCAGTCGGGGAGCCTCCTCGAGCGGAAGCCAGCGCGCCTCGTCGACCTCGATCCGCTGCTCCGGCGCGATGTCACCGAGCCGGCCTCGCCGGTAACGGAAGAGGTAGAAGCTCACGACCTTGAAGATGCGCTCGCCGGCCCACGTGTAGACGTAGCGGACGTCGCCGAGCTTCGTCACGAGGCGGGCCTCGACGCCGGTCTCCTCCTCGACTTCGCGCAACGCCGCTTCGTCCGGCTTCTCGCCGGGGCCGATGTTCCCCTTCGGGAGCGCCCAGAGGCCCGGCTTCCTCCCCGCCGGCCGGATCGCGGCGAGCATCCAGCGGCCGCGAAGGCGGCGGACGACCACGCCCCCTGCCGAGAACTCCCTCCGCATCGGCTCACGCTACCACGGAGAAACTCGCACAAACTCTGAGCAAGGCTCACCGAAACCTAGGCTCTCCTATGTTCCCAACGCCGCTTGCACAGCGGAGAACCGGACGGTTAGAATGCCCTGGCACTCGGATACACTGAGTGCCAACAGGTGTCACAAAGTCACAACCAGGAGGTCGTGGATGAATTTGCAGCCGCTGGGCGACCGACTCATCGTCGAGACCCTCGAGGAAGAGGAGACGACATCGAGCGGGATCGTCCTGCCAGACACGGCGAAGGAGAAGCCACAGCGTGGCCGTGTGCTCGCTGTCGGCCCGGGTGCTCGCAACGATCGAGGCGAGATCGTCCCGATGGAAGTCGCCGAGGGCGACGAGATCATCTTTTCGAAGTACGGCGGCACCGAGATCAAGCTCGGCGCCGACGAAGTTCTCATCCTGCGCGAGTCAGATGTGCTCGCAAAGGTCACCGGCAAGGGCGCCAAGGCGAGCAAGAAGAAGGAGCTCGCAGGCGCGACTGCCTGACATCAACCAACGAGAGACGGAGGAATAACGAATGGCTCACAAGGAGCTGAAGTTCGACGAGGACGCGCGGCGCTCGCTCGAGCGCGGCGTCAACATCCTCGCCGACGCGGTCAAGGTCACCCTTGGCCCGAAGGGTCGGTACGTCGTGCTCGACAAGAAGTTCGGCGCGCCGACGATCACGAATGACGGGGTCACGATCGCGCGTGAGATCGAGGTCGAGGACCCCTTCGAGAACCAGGGCACACAGCTCGTTCGCGAAGTCGCCACGTCGACGAACGACGTCGCCGGCGACGGGACGACGACTGCCACGGTGCTCGCGCAGGCAATCGTCCGCGAAGGTCTCAAAAACGTAGCCGCGGGCGCGAACCCAATGGGCCTCAAGCGCGGCATCGAGACCGCCGTCGACCAGGTCGTCGAGCAGTTGAAGTCGAAGTCGAAGGAAGTCTCGGGCAAGGAGGACATTGCTCGTGTCGGCGCCGTCGTCTCGCGTGAGCGTGAGATCGGCGATGTGATCGCCGACGCGATCGAAAAGGTCGGCAAGGACGGTGTGGTCAACGTCGAGGAGGGCCAGACCTTCGGCCTCGAGCTCGAGTTCACCGAGGGCATGCAGTTCGACAAGGGCTACCTGTCGCCGTACATGATCACCGACGCCGAGCGCATGGAGGCTGTGCTCGACGACCCGTACATCCTCGTCGCGAACCAGAAGATTGGCGCGGTCAAGGATCTCCTTCCGATTCTGGAGCAGGTCATACAGTCCGGCAAGCCGCTGCTGATCGTGGCCGAGGACCTCGAGGGCGAGGCTCTCGCGACGATCGTCGTCAACAAGCTCCGCGGCACCTTCTCAGCCGTCGCGGTCAAGGCACCGGGCTTCGGCGACCGCCGCAAGCGCATGCTCGAGGACATCGCGATCCTCACGGGCGCGGAGGTGATCACCGAGGAGATGGGCCTCAAGCTCGAGAACACGAAGCTCTCGCAGCTCGGCAAGGCCCGCAAGATCGTCATCGACAAGGACTCGAC
>WNGB01011551.1_pt2 | contig 11539 bp, 10 predicted proteins | sample 5400681 | NCBI WGS metagenome assembly WNGB01 (sample SAMN13153367, study PRJNA577476) | soil metagenome | isolation source: 115 cm soil or saprolite under grassland replicate 2 | place: USA:California | collected 2016-06-15 | reverse complement strand
ACGACGAAGTCGAGGCCGGCCACGCGCGCGGCCGCGATCACCGCGTCGGGCGTGGCGGCGCCATCCGACAACGTCGTGTGCACATGGACGACGCCGGATACCCGCTGATACCCGTCATGCGCCTGCTCCCCTGTCACGGAGAACGGTTTCCAACGGACGACATGCAGAGCCCCGGCAAGGAGCACGACAAGAACGACGGCGAAGACGATGGTGCGGGTCCGTGGGCTCTTCATGCGATCAGAAGCAGGGACCGGAGGCTCATCGCATTCGGTCGCTCTCGATATCCGTGCGGCGGGGGTTCGGGCGTCGCCGGGAGCGGGGCCTGTGTCGGTGCATTCACGCGTGGATTGCTCGACACCACTGCGGCCACCAGCGGACTGGTTGGCTGCGGAGCGAGCGCGCGCACTGCTTCACGTGGGGCTACCAAGTTCCAGCGCGCGCGAGCGTCCCCGCGAAGACGACGCCCGCGACCCAGGCCGCACGCCGGCGAGAGGGTCCGTTCGTTGTTGCTGGCGGAGCCGCTACTTTCGCAAGAACCCGCGCAGCGCGTCCGCCTTGTCCGTGCGCTCCCAGGTGAACTCTTCCTCGTTGCGCCCGAAGTGGCCGTAGGCGGCCGTCTTCTTGTAGATGGGGCGGCGCAGGTTCAGGTACTCGATGATGCCCTTGGGGGTGAGAGGGAAGATCTCGCGCACGGCGTCGACGATCTTCGTGTCCTCCAGCTTGCCCGTGCCCTGGGTGTCCACCATGACCGAGACCGGGTCCGGCACGCCGATGGCATAGGCGATCTGCAGCTCGAGGCGGTCGGCCAGCCCCGCGGCCACGATGTTCTTGGCGATGTGGCGCGCCATGTACGAGGCCGAGCGGTCCACCTTCGTCGGGTCCTTGCCCGAGAAGGCGCCCCCGCCGTGGCTGCCCACGCCCCCGTAGGTGTCGACGATGATCTTGCGTCCGGTGAGGCCGCAGTCGCCCTGCGGTCCGCCCACCACGAACCGGCCCGTCGGATTGATGAAGTACTTGGTCTTCGAATCGAGGAGGTTGGAAGGGATGACGGCGTGGATGACTTTCTCGAGGATGTCCTCGCGCACGGTCTCCATCTTCACGAGGTTGGAGTGCTGGGCGGAGACGATGACGGCCTCGACCCGCACCGGCCGGCCGCCGTCGTAATCGACCGTCACCTGGCTCTTCCCGTCCGGGCGCAGGTAGTCGAGGATCTCGTCCTTGCGCACCTGGCTGAGCCGGCGCGTGAGCTTGTGCGCGAGCATGATGGGCAGCGGCATCAGCTCTTCCGTCTCGTTGCAGGCGAAGCCGAACATCAGGCCCTGGTCGCCCGCGCCCCCGGGATCCACGCCCATGGCGATGTCGGGCGACTGCTCGTGGATGGCGGAGATGACGCCGCAGGTCTCGTAGTCGAAGCCGTACTTGGCGCGGGTGTAGCCCACGCCCTTGATCGTGTCGCGCACGATCGTGGGCAGGTCCGCGTAGGCCTTCGTGGTGATCTCCCCTGCGATGAAGGCCAGGCCGGTGGTGACGACGGTCTCGCAGGCCACGCGGCTGTAGGGGTCCTGGGACAGGAGCGCGTCCAGGATGGCGTCGGAGATCTGGTCGGCGATCTTGTCGGGGTGGCCTTCGGTCACCGACTCTGAAGTGAAGAGGTGCCGGCCGTTCTTTGCCATCCTGTGTCCTCCGGACGTCGTGTGACTCTAGGTCAGGCCCACCTTGGCCCTCCCCAAAAGGAGGTAGGGTATCACCCGCCTCCGCGGAGGGTCAATCCAGTATGACAGACGCGTGATCGGCCAACGGACGGGAACGGATCAGGCGCGCGGATGGAACTGGTCATACACCTTCCGCAGCCGCTCGCGCGTGATGTGCGTATAGATCTGCGTGGTCGAGATGTCCGCGTGGCCCAGCATGGCCTGCAGCGCGCGCAGGTCGGCGCCCCTTTCCAGCAGATGGGTCGCGAAGGAATGACGGAGCACGTGCGGGGTCAGCGTCGACTGCACTCCCGCCGTCACCGCGTGACGGCGCACGATGCCCCAGAGCCCCATGCGCGTGAGCCGCCCGCCCCGATGGTTCAGGAAGAGCTCGGCGGCGCCGGCACCGCCGGCGATCTGCGGGCGCGCGTCGTCCAGATAGCGGACCACCCAGCGGCGCGCCTCTCCCCCCATGGGGACGAGACGCTCCTTCCGGCCCTTGCCGAAGCAGGTGAGGATGCCGACTTCGAGGTCGAGGTCGCCGGCGCGCAGCGAGATCAGCTCCGACACGCGCAGGCCCGTCGCGTAGAGCACTTCGAGGATCGCGCGGTCGCGCCGGCCGAGCGGCGTGGCCACGTCGGGCGCGGCGAGCAGGGCCTCCACTTGCGCGGGCGTGAGGTACCGGGGCAGCGCGGCGAAGGCGCGGGGCGCGCGCAGGTTCTCCATGGGATCGGCTTCGAGCCGTCCTTCGCGCACCGCGAAGCGAAAGAAGCCGCGCAGGGCATGGACGGCTCGCGCGACCGACCGCGCGCCCAGGCCCTCCTCGCGCAGGCGGCCGATGAAATCGGTCAGGTCGGATTGCCGCAGGTCGAGGAGGGAGCGCTTTTCCCGCTGCGCGTAGGCCCGCAGGCGCGCGAGGTCGCGCCCGTAGGCCTCCAGGGTATGCGGCGAGAGCGCGCGCTCGACCCGCAGGTGGTCGAGGTAGTCGGCGTCGACGCGGTCTCCGTCCCCGCGCGCGCCCGCGCGGCCGCCCACGCTAGAGACTGATCTCGAGCCCGAACTGCCACCCGCCGAGCTTGAGCTTCACCTGGTCCTTGCCGTCCTTGCCGTCGAGCGTCAGGTGGCGGTATCCGCCCATGGCGGCCAGGTGATCGGAGATGTGCAGGCGCACGGAGCCCTCCGCCTCGAGCATGCTGCCGCGGCTGCCCGCGCTGAGCCCCGTGACCTCGCCTTCGACGCTGACCCGGCCGGCGTAGAGGCGGCTGGCCAGCCCGATGACGGGCACGGGCGCCGTGATGGTGTCCACCTCGCGGGCGTTGATGGACGCGTTGACGAGGGAGGCGTCGACGTCGAACATCTTGGCCCCCACGACGGCGCCCAGGAACCCGTGCGGCCCCTTGAGGAAGTCCCATTCGAGGTCTGCGCTGTAGTACGCACCCTTGATCGAGGTGACCACGCGCTCGAAGCGTTCGTAGCGCGTGTCACCGTAGGTGAAGGTTCTCGGGACCTCGGTGTCTCCGCTGTACTTGAGCGGCGTATAGGAGCCGCGGATCTTCCATCCCTTCTTGAACTGGAGCGTGCCGCGCACGTCGAACGTGCGCTTGTCGGCGATCCCGAGGTCGTCGGTCACGTCGACGAGGGAGCCCGACGTGTCGCCGGAACCCTTCTGGGCCTGGCCGGTGAGCGAAGGCCGGAACTCGCGGTACTGAAGCCGCAGGCCGTACTTTTCGGCGGGGGGCAGGTTCGACGAATCCTGGGCGTTGGCGCCGCCCGCGAGCGAGAACGCGATCAGGGCCGCGCCGCCGGTCCAACCTCGTGCCATCGGGCCTCCTCTCCTGGGCGTGGGACGACCGGGACCGTAGCACGCCACACGCGCCCGTGACGATACTTCGGGTACGAGCCAGGGGAGGTCCCCTACCCCCGCCCCCGCCCCTCACCGCGGAGCCAGGTCCCCAGGACGACCGTGAGCGCATGGGCCTCGGGCAGGCGCAGGAGGCGGCTGGCGGTGGCATAGACGAGGATCCCGATCGCGACCGGTCCCAGACCGCCCAGCGCCTGGGCCAGGAGGCCATGCGTCCCCACACGGGCTTCGATGGCCCGGGCGCCCAGCCCGACCATGGGCGCCATGGCGAGCGCGCCCAGGGTCATGCGCAGGAGCCCGGCGGCGAGGGAGCGCGTGAACAGTCCACCCACGCGGCGTTCGAAGGCGGCGGCGAGCACGGCCACGTTGAGCAGGGATCCGAGCGCGACCCCGAGCGCGATCGCGCGAAAGCCCAGGGCGGCGTGCAGGATCGCGATGACGAGAAGGTTGGTGACCACGGCGCTCGCGCTGGCCAGGAGGGGCACGCGCGGCATCCCCAGCGCGTAGAACGCCGGGGCCAGGACCTTGACGCCCGTGTAGGCGACGAGCCCGACGGCGTAGAGCGCGAGCGCGGTCGCCGTGTTCTCGGTGTCGAGCGCGTGGAAACGGCCGCGCTCGAACAAGAGCCGCACGATCGGCCGGCCCAGCACCATGAGTCCGACGGAAGCGGGCACGGTCAGGAACGCGACGAGGGAGATCGACCGGCGGAGGGTCTCGCGCAGCCCGTCCAGGTCTCCCACCGCGGCGCGGCGCGCCAGGCCGGTGGTGGCCACGGTGCCGACGGCGACGCCGAACACGCCGATCGGCAGGTACAGGATGCGGAAGGCGTACTGAAGCCACGACACCGCCCCCGGCTCCTGAGAGGCGAAGACGGTGCTGACGAAGATGTTCACCTGAACGGCGGCGAGGCCGACCGTCGCCGGCGCCAGGAGGGACGCGATGGCGCGGATCCCGGGATCGTCTGGCGCCCACTGCGGCCGGAAGCGCCAGCCGTCCTTCCACAGGGGCGGCACCTGGATGAGGAACTGCGCGGTCGCACCGAGAAGCGTGCCCACCGCCCAGCCCATCGCGACCGCGGCCGGCCCAAAGCCCATGGCCCACAGCAGCACCGCCCAGCCGATGGTGACCACGTTGAACATCGCCGGCGCCGCCGCGGGCATCGCGAAGCGCTCCTGCGCGTTCAGCATCCCCATCGTCATGGCCGCGAACGCGACGAGGGGCAGGCACGGCAGCATGATCCGCGCGAGGGCAACGGTGATGTCGAGCTTGCCGGGAACGGCCGCGAACCCCGGAGCCAGGGCGTGCACGAACGGGGCGGCGAAGACCAGGCCGATCACCACGAGGCCGCCGAGGGCGACGGCGAGCAGGGTCAGGAGCCGCGATGAGAGCTGATGGGCCCGCGCCTTGCCCCCCTCCTCCATGGCGCGCGCGTAGGTCGGGATGAAGGCGGAGGAGAGCGCGCCCTCCGCGAAGAGGTCCCGCAGCAGGTTCGGCAGGCGGAAGGCGGTATTGAACGCGTCCGCGTAGTCACCGGCGCCGAGGAGCATCGCGAACACCTGCTCCCGCACGAGCCCCAGGACCCGCGAGACGAGGGTGAGGGCGGAGACCACCCCGGCCGCCCGCACCATCGAGACGGGTGCCTTGCCTTGGCCCGTCAATTCCGGTAAGCTGCGGGTTTGTCGTCCGTTAGAGGAGGGATGGAGTGGCTCATCACGCATCGGCCCTGAAGCAGCAGAGGCAGGGCCTCAAGCACCGCGATCGCAACCGCCGCAACGTGTCCAGGCTCAAGACCAAGATCAAGTCGCTGCGCAGCGCCATCGCCAAGGGCGACGCGGCCGCGGTCAAGGGCGCCCTGGCGGAGACGATCAGCGAGATCGACAAGGCGGCCAAGAAGGGCGTGATTCACGACAACGCCGCCGCGCGGTACAAGAGCCGCCTCTCGCGTCGCGTCAACGCCGTGACCGCGCCCCGGTAGCGCCCGCCTCCTTCCCCGTCGCCTCGACTACCGCCGCCAGGAGTGCCGCGCGGGCGTCCGCGCCCGTCTTCACCCGACGGTCCGCTTCGCTCAGCGCGGCCACCGCCGTCTCCAGCTCCGCCTCCGACCAGGCGCGGCTCGCCTCCATCAGCTCCTGCACCTTGAAGGGCGGCACCCCCAGGCGCGAGGCCAGGGCCTCCCGCGGCACCCGCGCGTCACGCAGGGCCCGGGCGGCGCGGACCCGCCGCGCCGCGTAGTGCAGCGTGGCCAGGACCTTCAGCGGCGGCTCGCCTTCCTCCAGGACGGCCTCCATGAGCGCCACCAGCTCGGCGCGCCGGCGCGTGGTGAACGCGTCCCCGATCCGGTAGAGGGGCTGGGCGAGGCCGCGACCGAGCACGGCCGCGACCTCCTCCGCGGTCAAGGGCCCCTTCTGACCCTCGGCGAAGGCTTCCAGCTTCTCGAGCTCGCCCATCAGCCGGCGCAGGTCCTGTCCCACGCGCTCGAACAGCTCCTCGAAGGCCTCGTCGTGCAGGGCGAGCTTGCGCCGCCGCACCTGGTCGGCCACGTAACCACGGGCGGCCCGGCCCTTCAGGGGCTCCGCGGAATGGGACTGCGCGCGCTCGAGCAGCTTCTTCCACACCACGCGGCGCTTGTCGGGCTTCGCGGCCATGAAGACCAGCCGCGCTTCCGGGCTGGGGTCCTCGAGATACGCGGACAGCTCGTCGCCTTCGCCCTTCAGGCCGTCCGCGCCGCGCACGACCACCGCCCGCCGCGACGCGAACAGCGAGCCCGTGCGCGCCGCCTCCAGCACGCGGCCCCAGGTCGTCTCGTCGCCGCGCAGGACCTGGACGGAATCGGCGCGGTCGCCGCCCACCCAGCTCGCCAGCAGCTCCTCGAGGACCTGCTCGGCCAGGTACGTGTCCGCGCCCACTATGGCATGGACCCCCGCCGCGCTCGTGGCCGCCGGTTTTCCGGGCGCCGTTAGAACGCCTCCAGCATGGCGGACACGAGGCTGCGCGCGAACGACGTGGAGAGGCGCTCCACCGCCTGGCCCTGCTGATCGAAGAACGCCGTGGGATCGGAGCCCACGTCGTATTCGTCGCGGAAGGAGAAGGAGTCATTGGCCCAGATCGGCTCGTCCTGTCCCACCTTCACGTAGCGCACGCGCGCGGTCAGGGTCACGGCGTAGCGGCTGGCCTGCGTGCGCGAGGCCCCGGCGTCGCTGAAGCCGACCGGGGTCTGGTCGTAGCGCAGGATCTCGCCCTCGACGATGGCGTCCGCGCCGATGCGTTCCTGGACGACGTCGAAGCGGCCGCGCTTGAGCAGCTCCTCGACGACCTTCTGCGTGATCTTCTGGTCCAGGCCCGGCTTGCCCGTGGAGTCCTTGAAGAGGGGCACCGCGATCTTCTTGATGGTGGGATCGACGACGGTGCCTCGCCCCACCAGCGCGTAGCCGCATCCGGCGGCGGCGGCGAGGGACAACAGCGCGCCGGCGTACCGCACCCCCTGCCTCATCGGACCACCACGCTGACCAGCCGTCCCGGTACCACGACCACCTTGACGATCTCCTTGTCGCGCGTGTGCTCCTGCACTTTGGGGTCACCGAGCGCCTTCCGCCGCACGTCGTCTTCCGCGGCCTGAGCCGGCACCGTGATGCGGCCCCGCACCTTGCCGTTCACCTGGACCGCCAGCTCGAGCTCGTCCTCGCGGGCGATGCCCGCATCCGCGACCGGCCAGGGCCGGTCCACGATGCTGAAGCGCCGGCCCAGGCGCTCCCACATCTCCTCCCCGATGTGGGGGGCAAAGGGGCTGAGGAGCAGGACGAGCGTCTCCAGCGCCTCGCGGAACACGGGCCGCTCCTTGGTCTCGGCCAGCGCTCCCTCCGCGTCCGCGATCGCATGCTCGAGCTCGATGAGCGCGGACACGGCCGTGTTGAGCTTGAGCCGCTCCTCGACGTCGTCGGTGATGCGCCGGATGGCCTGGTGGACCTTGCGCCGGAGAGAGCGCGCCGCCGGCGAGAGCTCCGCCGGCACCGGCGACCGCGTCTCGCCCGCGATGGTCGCGGCGTGGCGATCGAGGAGGCCCCAGACGCGATGGAGGAACCGGTGCACCCCGGCCACGTTCTGGTCGTTCCACTCCAGGGCGTCCTCGGGAGGGGCGACGGAGAGGATGTAGAGGCGCAGCGTGTCCGCGCCGTAGGCCTTGACCATGTCGTCCGGGGCCACCGTGTTGCCCTTCGACTTCGACATGACCTCGCCGTCCTTGTGCACCATGCCCTGGGGGAAGAGACGCGTCACCGGCTCGTCGAAGGTGACGAGGCCGAGGTCGCGCATCATCTTCGTCCAGAAGCGCGAGTAGACGAGGTGCAGGATGGCGTGCTCGATCCCTCCGACGTAGAGGTCGATGGGAAACCAGTAGCGCACGGCGGTGGGGTCGAACGGGCCTTCCGCGCGATGGGGCGAGAGATAGCGATAGAAGTACCAGGACGAATCCACGAAGGTGTCCATGGTGTCCGTCTCGCGCCGAGCCGGCCCCCCGCAGCGCGGACAGACGGTCTGCACGAAGGTGGGGACCTTCTCGAGCGGGTTGCCTCCCTCGCCCGTGAAGGGCGCGTCCTTCGGAAGCTCGACCGGGAGCTGGTCATCGGGAACGCCGACGATGCCGTCCTTCTCGCAGTACACGACCGGGATGGGCGTGCCCCAGTACCGCTGCCGGCTGATCAGCCAGTCCTTGAGCCGATAGGTCACCGCCCCGCGGCCGATGCCCCGCTTCTCCGCTTCCGCGGTCATGCGCCGGATGGCTTCGCCGGAGTCGAGGCCGTCGAAGGCGCCGCTGTTCACGGTGCGGCCGGGACCGTCGTAGGCCGCCTCCATCTTCGCGGGATCGAGGGCGCGGTCCGGCGGCTGGATGACGACGCGGATGGGCAGGCCGTACTTCCGCGCGAACTCGAAGTCGCGCTCGTCGTGCCCGGGCACGGCCATGATCGCGCCCGTGCCGTAGCCGGTGAGGACGAAGTTGCCGACCCAGATCGGGATGCGCTCGCGACTGAACGGGTTCGTGGCGTAGCGGCCGGTGAACACACCTTCCTTCTCGACCTGGCCCGCTTGTCGGGCCCGACGGTCCTGCCCGCGCAGGCGCTGGATGGCCTCGCGCGTCTTCCCCTCGTCCTTCGCGCCGCGCACGAACTCCTCGACGCGCGGGTGCTCGGGCGCGACCACCATGAACGTCGCCCCGAAGATCGTGTCGATGCGGGTGGTGAAGATGCGGAGCGGCTCGCCGCCTTCGACCGGAAAATCCACCTCCGCCCCGTGCGAGCGGCCCACCCAGTTGCGCTGCTGCTGGAGCACGCGCTCGGGCCACTGCGGGAGCTGCGCCATGTCGTCGACCAGCTCGTCCTGGTAGGCCGTGATGCGGAGGAACCACTGGTCCATCTCGCGCTCTTCGACCTTGGAGTGGCAGCGCCAGCACTCGCCGCCTTCGGCCTGCTCGTTGGCGAGCACGGTCTGGCAGGACGGGCACCAGTTGACGGGCGCCTTCTTGCGGTAGGCGATCCCGCGCTCGAGCATCCGGAGGAAGAACCACTGGTTCCAGTGGTAGTACTCCGGATCGCAGCTCGCGATCTCCCGGCTCCAGGGGTAGCTGAACCCGAGCCGCTGGAGCTGGCGCTTCATGCCCGCGACGTTGTCGCGCGTCCATTTCTCGGGATGGACCCCGCGCTTGATGGCCGCGTTCTCGGCGGGCAGGCCGAGCGCGTCCCACCCGATGGGATGGAGGACGTTGAACCCGCGCATCCGCTTGTAGCGCGCGATGACGTCCGTGATGCAGTAGTTGCGGACGTGGCCGACGTGGATGTCTCCCGAAGGGTACGGGAGCATCTCCAGGCAGTAGTACTTCGGGCGGGCGGGATCCTCCGTCACCTCGAAGGTACGCCCCGCGGCCCACCGCTCCTGCCAGCGCCGCTCGATGTCGTCGAACCGGTAATCGGTCATGGTGGCAAATCAGACAAAGGGAAGATGTTAACACGCGGTCCGCGGAAGGCTCCTTTCGCCTCGTGGTGGCACCTGGATTGCAGCTTGGCCCAGACATGGAGTCGAAGGCCTTCCACATCTGCCCGTTCTGCCAGTCGCCCAACCCCGCCTCGGCGTCCCGCTGCGCGCGGTGCGACCGATCGCTGGCCGGTCTCCCTCTGCCCACCTACGGTTCCGAGATCGACGCCGCCTCGATGCGCAGCGAGCCGGGGGACCTCGTCGATCTTCCGCTGCGCGACGGCGTCGAGGCCACGCCGATTCCGGTCGCCGCGGCCGTGACCGCTCCCGCCCCCACCGCGAGCCGTCCACCGATCCCGGCCGCGCCGCCGCGCCGCCGCATTGGGCGCGGGGCCAAGGTGGGCGTGGCGGCCGCGATGATGGGCGCCCTGCTCATCGGCGGCTGGCTCGTCCGCGCCCAGGGCACACCCACTTCCGCGCCGGCGGCGGAGGTGCCCGCCACCACCCTGTCCGCATCACCGGCGACGATGGGGCCGGATCGTGTGGCCAGGCGCATGTCGGCGCCGGAGCCCGGCCCACGAGTCAGCGCCCCCGCGCGCCGGACGAGCATCGGGCGGGGCGCCGGCACGGCGCCCGTGCGCCAGGCGGTCACGCGCGAGGCGACCGACGTCTATACCGTTCATCCCGATGTCCGCGCCGCTCCCGTCGACGCGGAGCGGATGCCGGAGGATCTGGGCCGCGACTCGACGGCCGACGCGCGCGACGAAGGGGCGCGGTCGGACCTTCGCGCCCGGCTCGACCGCGCCGAGCAGCGCCGCCAGGCCATCGCCGAGCGCGTGAGCCAGCTCCGCGCGCGGACGAACGTGCCCGTCATCAGGGACGTCGAGGAGTACCAGCGGTTGCAGGAGCAGCTCTCGGACGCGCTCGATCGGCTCGACCGCGTCGAGGCCGAGATCGCGCGCCTCCGGCGTGCCCTCGGCAACGGACGCGAGTAGGGCTCAGCCGCGCAGGATCGGCCAGTACGGCTGGAAGGCGCGGCGGTACTCGGCGATCAGCGGGTCGATCGCCCTCCCCGTCGGGACCGCCGTCGGGGCGGGATCGCCCAGGAGGGCACGCATCACGGCCGCGCCCGAAGCGGCCAGACCCCGGAGGTCGTAGCCTCCTTCCAGGACGAACACCGCGCGGCCCTGCGCCGCCCCCGCCGCGATGGCCAGGCACACGGCGGCCAGCTCGGAGTAGCCGCTCGCGGTGAGGGCCATCGGGGCCAGCGGATCGCCGCCGAAGGCATCGAAGCCGGCGGACACGAGCACCAGATCCGCGTCGAAGGCCCGCCCGATGGGCTCGACCACGTCGCGATAGATCCGCGCGTACTCGCCGTCGCCCATGCCCGCGGGCAGGGGGAGGTTCACAGTGAACCCGCGGCCTTCGCCCCGCCCCGTCTCGGCCAGTGCGCCCGTGCCCGGGTAGAACGGATACGCGTGCGACGAGACGTAGAGGACGCGCCGGTCCGACTCGAACGTGTGCTGCGTCCCGTTGCCGTGGTGCACGTCGAAGTCGATGATGGCGACACGCGACCGGCCGCGGGCCAGGGCATGGGCGGCGGCGACGGCGACGTTGTTGAAGAGGCAGAAACCCATCGCGCCGTCCGCTTCCGCGTGATGGCCGGGCGGACGGACGAGGCAGAACGCGCGGTCCAGCCGGCCGTCCAGCACGCGCTCGACGGCGTCCGTCACCGCGCCCGCCGCCTTCAGGGCCGCGGCGTAGGAGTGCGGCCCCGCCTGCGTGTCGGCATCGAATTGCCTGGTGCCGCCGGCGGTGGCCGCGACCGCCGCGATGTGCTCGGCCGTATGCACGCGCAGCAGCTCCTCGCGGGTGGCATCGCGCGGAGGCAGGATCTCGAGGCGCGGCTCGAGGCCGCTGCGCCGAATCCCGTCGCGCAGCGCGGTCAGCCGCTGCGGACGCTCCGGATGTCCGGCCCCCGCGTCGTGCTCGAGGAACACGGGATCGTCGTAGAGCCCGACCTTCA
>WNGB01033521.1_pt1 | contig 11543 bp, 15 predicted proteins | sample 5400681 | NCBI WGS metagenome assembly WNGB01 (sample SAMN13153367, study PRJNA577476) | soil metagenome | isolation source: 115 cm soil or saprolite under grassland replicate 2 | place: USA:California | collected 2016-06-15 | reverse complement strand
GATCCCGGCCTCCTCGGGCCAGACAGTCCGCCACCGGCTCAACCGCTGCGGTGACCGCCAGCTCAACCGCGCCTTGCACACCGTGGCCCTGGTCCGGCTCCTGCGCGACCTCACCACCCAGGCCTACGCCGCCCGGCGGCGCGCCCAGGGCAAGACCGACCCCGAGATCCGCCGCTGCCTCAAACGCTACATCGCCCGCCAGCTCTACCGGCTCCTCGAGGCCGGCCCACCCCTTGACACGGCATAGGAGCGTCCCGGCGGGCCCTTCGGCAGCGGCGTGAACAACCGTGCAGTCGCGGTGAACGCCGCATCGGTTGACGTGCTGATCCGCATCTCGATCGAGAGTACCCAGCCGCTCGCCGGGACCGCGGCGGTCAAGGGCAACGACCCGCTGCGCTTCGACGGGTGGCTGGAGTTGCTGCGGGTGATCTCCGAGTTGGTCGCCGCGGCCCCCTCGGGCGGCGAGGATGCGGACGGGCGATGACGCGCAACCGCGGAGGTGCCGATCATGATCGGTGGCGTGACCAAGGTCGTCACCCAGGTCGAGGACCAGGAGCAGGCCACAGCGTTCTGGACCGAGACCCTCGGCTTCGAGCTCGCCAGGACGCCACCTACGGGCCGGAGTGGTGGCTGGAGGTGCCCACGCCCGACAAGGCCACGGTCGTGGTCCTGGACGTCCGCCACGGGGAGCGGCCGAGCGCGCCGACCGCGCCTGCCGACCTCCAACGTGTGCTTCTACGCCGAGGACCGGCAGCACACCTATGAGGAGCTGGCCGCCCGCCGCGTGGCGGTCCCGCTGGCGCCAGTCCGGCAGCCGTTCGGCTGGTGGTCGCTGTTCGAGGATCCCGACGGCAACCGTTTCGCGCTGGTTTCCCGCCACTGGCCGGGCGGGCGGCGTCCACGCGTTTCGCTGGTATCTGCGCCGTGGTCCCAGAGTTCGACGCGACATGCGGAGGCTGGCTTGAGCGGCCGAGGAGTTTCACCCTCGCTTGCGTTCAAGCGCCCCGAGGGGCAGGGAGAACGCTGATGAGCACCACCGCCGCTGTATCCAGGGCGACGCGCCGCGAGTGGGTCGGGTTGGCGGTGATCGCCCTGCCGTGCCTGCTGTACTCGATGGACCTGACGGTGCTGTTCCTGGCGGTGCCGCACCTGAGCGCGGATCTGCGGCCCAGTGGCGTTCAGCTGCTGTGGATCACCGACATCTACGGGTTCCTGTTGGCCGGGTGGCTGGTCACCATGGGCACCCTCGGGGATCGGATCGGCCGCCGCCGGCTGCTGCTGATTGGCTCGGGTGCGTTCGGTGCCGCCTCGGTGCTGGCGGCCTTCTCGACCAGTCCCGGGATGCTGATCGCCGCCCGTGCGCTGCTGGGGGTGGCCGGGGCGACCCTGGCGCCCTCCACCCTGTCGCTGCTGCGCACCATGTTCCAGGATCCCAGCCAGCGCACGCTGGCGATTGGGGTGTGGATCGCCAGCTTCTCGGCTGGCGCCGCGATCGGCCCCCTGGCCGGTGGGGTCCTGCTGGAGCGCTTCTGGTGGGGCTCGGTGTTCCTGCTGGCGGTGCCGGTGATGGGCCTGCTGCTGGCAGTGGGGCCGGCGCTGCTACCGGAGTCCCGCGACCCGGCGGCGGGCCGCCTGGACCTGCGCAGCGCCGGGCTGTCGCTGGCGGCGGTGCTGGCGGTGATCTACGGGCTCAAGCAGCTCGCCCAGGACGGTCCCGGCTGGCCACCCGCCCTGTTCATCCTGGCCGGCTTGGCCGTCGGGGTGGTGTTCGTCCGCCGGCAGCGTGCGCTGCCCGACCCGCTGCTGGATCTGTCGTTGTTCCGATCCCCTGCCTTCGGTGCGGCCCTGGCGGCCAACACCCTGGACTTCTTCGTTTCCTTTGCGGCGTTGCTGTTCATCGCGCAGTACCTGCAGCTGGTGCTGGGGCTGTCGCCCTTGCAGGCCGGCCTGTGGATGCTGCCCTCCTCCCTGGGGTTCATCGTCGGGTCCCTGCTGACCCCGCTGCTGGTGTGTCGGGCTCGCCCGGCCTTCGTGATGGCCGGCGGCATGGGGCTAGCGACGGTCGGCTTTGGGCTGCTCACCAAGGTGGATAGCGCCGGGCTGGCGGTGCTGGTGGCCGGGTCGGTGGTGTTCTCCCTGGGCTCCGCCCCGATGACCACCTTGGCGACCGACCTGATGGTCGGGACCGCGCCGCCGGAGCGGGCCGGCGCCGCGTCGGGAATCTCGGAGACCAGCTCGGAGTTCGGCGGGGCGCTGGGCATCGCCGTGCTGGGCGTCATCGCCACCGCGGTGTACCGCGGCCAGGTGGCCGACACCGTCCCGGCGGCGGTCCCGGCGGAGGCGGCCGCAGCGGCGGGTGACAGCCTCGGTGGCGCCGTGGCGGCCGCCGGGCAGCTGCCCGACCAGCTCGGCGCCGCGCTGCTGGATGCCGGCCGCCAGGCCTTCACCCAGGGGCTGCAGCTGAGCTTCGCCCTCAGCGCCGCCGTCGCGGCCGGCGTCGCCATCCTGGTCGCGGTCCTGCTCCGACACGTGGACGCCACCTCCGAGCCCCCCGCGGAACCCGACCCGTGCCCGGACGGGCCCTGTGCGGGCAAGGTGGGCGTCATCAAGGTCAAAGGTCACGCCGCCGGGCGCAAACACGGTCACGAGGACCTGACATGAGCCAGGACATCACGAACGCCGCGGTGACAACGACCACGCCGATCGTGCGGGTCCATCTGGTCATCTCCGGGCTGTTCACCTCCCGCGACCCTGACCGCTGATCCTCGTCGGCATCCTGCCGAGGGCGCCGCCCACGGCACCGTCTTGGAGAGCTGCGGGAGCGCTCGCCGGCAGCCGTCGCCCAGCACGTCGAGGTTCCGCAGCCACGGTGGGCCCAGATGGGAAGATGAGCCCTGGAAGGTCCGAAGCGGGACCGCGCGGCCGCGGTGGCCGGGATGCTGTTTGTCGTGGTGTTGGTGGTCAGCCAGTACGTCTCGCCCGATCTGGCCTGGCCCGAGGAGCAGGTCGGTGGCGTGGTGGCCACCTTCTACGCGAGCTACGAGGGCCGGCTGCTCGCCGAGGCGATCCTGCTCGGCGTGGCCAGCGTGCTGTTCCTGGTCCCCGTTGGCGGGCTGTGGGCGTTCTGGCACGGGGCGAGGCAGCAGCCGCGGCTGGCCACGGTGGTGGTGGCCGCCCGGAGCCGTGACCTCCGAGTTCGCGTTGCTCCAGGCAGCCATCCTGACCGCCCGACAACCCTACCCGACAAGACTCGAAACTTGGCTGGGCCGATCAGGGTGCCTCACCGCGATGCCGCACTACAGTGCCAGCGACGTGGTGAACTCTGGTGGGCGCAGTGTTCCAATCGGCACGCCTGACCGGGATGCGGAGCAGAACCAGATATTCAAGACGGCACGGCAGGTGCCACAACGCCCGGCAGCGAACCCAGCCGTTCTTGCCCATGCGTCGGCGGTCACCCCACACCGCCACCCGGCAACTGCGGCGACACGGCGGGACGCTCCTACCAGCGCCAAAGCTCCTGGTACTCCGCGTCTCCGCCGGTTGCGGCCAACCTGGCCGATCAGCCCCTGTTGCCCGTCGTCGTCACTCCAGCCGTAGGTTTGGCACAAAGGCGCTGGTCAGCGTGGATTTGCCCATCGTCGTCCCAGGCGGCACCGGCAACGCATGGGTAAACCCACAACCAGCAGGAACGACCCGTCGGCTGGTCCTTGAGGGCGGATTTGGGGTCGATGGCGGCCGCGACCGGCGACTGGAGGCCCGCGCGGGTGCGCTCGGATTTGACGACCTTGGGGCCTACCTGCAGGCCCGCTGCGATACCGGCTCCAGCATCCCACGGATCGCGGCCGAGCTTGGGGTGGGGGACTGGCAGGTGCAGGCGGCGCTGGTGCGGTCCGGGGTGCGGCTGGCGCCCCGCCCGCAGCGGCTGGCCGCCCAGCGGCGCCGCTACACCGAGGAGCGGATCGCGAACCGGGTGGCCGCGCTGGGCTTCGCCGAGGTGCGGGCCTACCTGGTCGACCGGGTGGTGCAGCGGGCGTGGCTGCTGGCGGAGGTGGCGGCGGAGCTGGGCGCGCATCGGCTGACGGTGCGGCGGCTGCTGGACCGCAACGGGATCCGCCGGGTGCGGCGCACCACCGCCGAGCGGGCGGCGTCCGACAAGGGACGTGGGGCGCAGTCGGGGGGGTGGCAGGCCCGTCGGGCGGCGCGGCTGGCGGAGCTCGGCTTTGCGGACCTGGCCGAGTATCTGCGGGCACGGCACGTCGAGCAGGGGTGGTCGGTCAAGCGGATGCGCGCCGAGCTTCGGGTCGGCCGCAGCTGGCTGGTGAGGGAGCTGGCCCGGCTTGGGCGGTGATGCCGAGCAGCTTGCCGCCGACGATCCCGAGGGTGATGGGGGAGGATGCCGCGCTGGCCACCACGTCGCCGCTGATCTCCACCCCGGCGTTGGCCAGCGCGAACAGCCGGACGATCACCAGGCTCGTCCACGGGTGGAACAGGTGCTGCAGCCGCTCGTTGGGCGAGACCGCCACGGTCAGCCCGATGCTCGCCGAGCGGGCGTAGCGGGGGGTCGGCTGCTCGCGGAACAGCCGCCACAGCGCCCCGGCACGCTGGAGGTCCTGCCGTGCGGGCGGATAGGCGGTGGCGAGCAGGCCGACGGCGACCCCGCGAGCGTGGGATGGACCCCGGACGCCAGCATCGACAGCCAGATCCCCAGCCCGACGATGAAGTACGCAACGCGGTGGCGGGTCCCCGCCCGGCGAAGCGCCAGCACCACGCCGTAGAGGACGACGGCGACCGCCAGCGCCCTAACGGCGACGTCATCGGTGTAGGCCAGCGCGATGACGTCAGCGCATCGATGTCCTTCACGATCACGAGCGTCAGCAGAAGTATCCGGAGCTGCGGGGGGGCAACGCCGGCCCACCAGGGCGAGGACGCCGAGGGCGAAGGGAGTACCCGTCCCCATCGGGATCGCCCAGCCTCGCGTGGCGGCCCCGCCGGCGGTGAAGGCGAGATAGATGAGCGCCGGGGCGACCATCCCGCCGATCGCCGCCAGCACCGGGGTGGCGACCCGCCGGCGCTCGCGCAGCTCGCCCATGTCGAACTCGCAGATGATCTTGAGCCCGACCACCAAGAAGCAGAACACCATCAGGCCGTCGTTGACCCAGTGGCCCAGGTCCAGGGCAAGCTCCATACCGGCCAGGCACAACGACGGCTCGGCCGACCAGACCCGCTGGTAGGTCGACCCCACGGCGAGTGCACCCACAGCAGCGCCACGACGGTCGCCGCCAGCAGGACGACGGCGCCGACGTTCTCGGTGGCGATGAACTCCCGGATCGGCGCTGCCAGGCTCCGCACCCAGGCGGTCCGTTGGGTGAGCGGACGCCCACGCCGGGCTCGGAGCCCAACAGCCACGGCCGCGGGTGTGTCGAGGCTCAGGGTCGGGCGCGCCATGGCTGGCGGGCCTCCCACCGGTCGACCCGGTGGAAGCCTCGACACCAGCATCGCCGCCCCGATCACGACGGCGAAGGTCAGGTCCAGCCCGTACAGCAGCCAGGTGACCGGCGCCGCCCACAGCGAGCCGTCCGCCGCCAGCGCGGCGACCCCCGCCACCGCCAGCAGCGCCAGCATCCCGGCAAGGGCCCGTCCGCCCCAGCGCGGGCCGAACGCGGTGGCGGCGGCGTCGCGGACGGCGAACAACGCGAACCCGGTCAGGATCCACACGCCTGGCTCCTCGGCCGAGTCCGGCTGGGAGAAGCCACCGTGGCCGGCCAGGATCAGGCTGTAGGCAGACAAGCCGAGCAACACCGCCAGGCCCAGCCGGTAGCTTCGGCTCACCGGCCCGGTCCTCCACGCCCGGGTGGCGCCTGACGCGCCTGCTCCCTGTCGTGTCGTTGGCGTATCCATCCTTGCCTCCTTGCGTCGTCGATCGAAGTGTTTCGGTCTGCCGTTCGAGCCGCCTGCAGCCCGAACCACCCGGGTCCCTGCTTGGGGCGGGGTATGCGGGTCACCGGGCTTGTCCTGGTCGGGCGTGGGCCGGGGCCCAGCCGGCGCGCCCGAAGGCACGCGTCATCGCCAGGAACGCCTCGGCCACCGGCACGACCGTCCCGTGGGGATGCTCAGCCAGCCAGCCCGCCGCGGCCTCCGGGGAGGCGAACAGGTGCTGGCGGTCGCCGGTGCTGCCGCGAATGTCGGCAGGGTCCAGGGCGGGCACCAACGACACCACCGCGCCGGTGGGCTGGACCTCGCCGACACCCTCGGGGCCGACGTGGGCGGTGATGGCCGTGCCGGTGGCCGGGCAGCGCGAGCCGATGCGGCCCGGCACCCCCAACAGCCAGGGGAGGACCAGGACGTCCGCGGCGCACCAGCCGTACAGCGCATGGGCGCGACCGGGCCAGGTCGATGCGGTGGCGGGTCGGCAGCAGCGTCAAGCCGAATCCGAGCAGCCGTCCCTGGCGGTCCAGCTCCGCCTGCTGGTCGGCCTGCAGCCGCTCGGCGACCAGTGCCGCCGGCAGGCCGGCCGCGGCGGCGACCTCCTCGATGGCCGCGGGTCTGCCTTCGCCGAGCACCCGCCAGACGGCCGGAAGCAGGCGCGCGGCGTGCGGGTCGGCTCGGGTGAGCGCCTGGAGCATGCCGGCGGTCTGCTCGGTGAGCTGGTCGATCCGGGCTTGCGTCATGTGGTTGCTCCTGTGGGTCGGATGGGCCCGTGGTCAGGAGCGTGCCTGGCCTGGCCGGGGTTGGGATCGGCCGGCGGAGGGGATCTGCGCCACCGAGCGGTGGACACGCCGATGACCGAGCGGTGGATGTCCAGTTGGGGTCAGTCGCTTATGGTGGAGGCGATACGGCAGCAAGCGGGCCACGGGAGGTGACGGGCGACGGAGGCGACACCGGCCCGCCAGCAGGCCGCGACCGGCGCGGGAGAAGAGGCCATCTGGGGGCGGTGGCGGGTGGCCTGGCACGGCTTCTTCTACCTCCTGTTGGCCGTCACCACGCTCAGTGCCCTGTCGGGGGCGCCTGCGTCGGCGGCGGGGATCGCACTGCGGCTGGCGCTGGTGGCGGCGCTGGGCGCCTGGTACGCCTGGTGGCTGATCGCCCGCCCGCAGACGCCCCGCCGCACCCTCGTCTACCTGGTGGGAGCGGTGGGGCTGTGGGTGACGCTGATCGTGCTGCACCCGGCGTTCCTGTGGCTAGGCTTGGGCGTGCTGGCGCCCTTGTGCCTGCACGACCTCCGCCACGGGCTGGCGGTGGTGCTGGTGCTGGCCGCCGGCTGGGGCTGGCAGCTGGCCCGCGAGCAGGGTGCGATCTCGTGGCCGGCGGTCGCCGCACTCTCGGTGTTCGTGGCCGGCGCCATCCTGTCGGTCGCCTACATGGGCGCCATCGTCCGGCAGAGCCGGGAGCGCCAGCGGCTGCTGGAGCAGCTGCAGGCGACCCGCGCGGAGCTGGCGGCGGCGGAACGACAAGCTGGGGTGCTCGCCGAGCGCCAGCGGCTGGCCCGTGACCTCCACGACACCCTCACCCAGGGGTTCGCCAGCGTCGTGCTGCTGCTGGAGGCGGCCGAGGAGTCCCTGGCAAGAGGTCGCCCGGTCGACCGGCACGTCCGGCAGGCGCTGCGGTCGGCGCGCGACAACCTGGCCGAGTCCAGACGCGTGGTGTGGGCGCTGCGGCCGAGCCCGCTGACGGAGGGATCGCTGCCGCAGGCGCTCACCGAGCTGACCGGCCGGCTGGCCGAGGAGACCGGGCTGCAGGCCGAGACGGTGGTCACCGGGACGGTCCGGCCGCTGGCCGCCCAGGTCGAGGCGGCTCTGCTGCGCATCGCCCAGGAGGCGCTGGCCAACACCCGCAAGCACGCCGCCGCCACCCGAGTGACGCTCACCCTGTCTTACCTGCACGATGTGGTCATGCTCGACATCCACGACGACGGGGTCGGGTTCGACCAGGCCGCCGCGGGGTCGATGGCCGGTGGGATGGGCCTTGCCGCCATGCGCGAGCGGGCGGCGGCGCCGGGCGGCAGCATGGTCATCGAGAGCGCCCCCGGCGAGGGCACCACCATCGCCGTGGAGGTGCCAACCCCGGCCCGCTCGGACGCCGGTCCGGCCGCCCCGACAACGCCGGCACGATGATGGGCCCAATCCGGCTGCTTGTCGCCGACGACCACCCCGTGGTGCGGGATGGGCTGCGGGCGATGCTGGCCACCCAGCCGGACCTGGAGCTGGTGGGGGAGGCCGCCACCGGCACCGAGGCGGTCGCCAGCGCCTGCGCGCTGCGCCCAGATGTGGTGCTGATGGACCTGCAGATGCCCGGTCTGGACGGGCCAAGCGCCATCGCCACCCTGCGCGACCAGGCGCCGGAGGTCCGGGTGCTGGTGGTGACCACCTACAGCACCGACGCCGACATCACCCGGGCCGTGGAGGCCGGCGCGACCGGCTACCTGCTCAAGGACGCCCCCCGCGAGCAGCTGTTCGGCGCGATCCGCTCGGCCGCCAGGGGCCAGGCGGTGCTGTCCCCCGCGGTCGCCACCCGAGTGCTCGGCCGGATGCGCGCCCCCGCCGAGGAGGCGCTCAGCCCCCGCGAGCTGGAGATCCTTGGCGCCGTCGCCCGCGGGCTGTCCAACAAGCAGATCGGCCGCCAGCTGTACGTCAGCGAGGCAACGGTCAAGACCCACCTGCTGCGCGTCTTCAGCAAGCTGGGGGTGGACGACCGCACCGCCGCGGTCACCGTCGCCTTGGAACGCGGCATCATCCGGCTCCCCGGCTGACCGGTCCGGTTCGACGGCCCGTGGCCATCTGGTGCGCGCTTGGCGCCGGCTCAGCGTTCCCTTGGGTGTGGCGATCCGGCTTCAAGCCAGCAGCACCCCAGCAGCATTCGCCAAGCGGGCGCGGCGACCGGGAAGCGGTCTCCCTGGCTCGCTCGCCCAACCGGTCCTGCGGATGGTTGGCTCGAGCGGGGACGCTGACCGGGGCGCCCGTGCTCGTCCCGCTCGAAGCGCACCTCCACCGGGAGGTCCCGAGTAAGCGTGGTCAGCTGCTGCCAGGTGGTTGCGGTATAAGCGGCGTCGGTCCGGTCGCTGAGTTCCTCGAGGGTCAGGCGTCCCTGCGCGGTCTGCTCCCGAAGGATCTCCACGACCCGTTCCCGGTCGGCGTCCGAGGCACGAATCGACCCGCTGGTCGTCATCGATCTACCTCCTCCTGCGCTTGTCGTGAGCAGCTCAGCGGGTGACGACCCGGCGCCAGGCCAGCGCGGCCAGCGCGCCGGCGCCCACCGTCCAGGCGGCCAGCACCGCCACCGCCGAGGCCGGGATCGGGCCGGCGCCGGCGACGCTGTCGCCGACCACCAGCACGCCGTAGGAGGGCAACGTCCTGGAGACGGCCGCCAGCACCTCAGGCAGCTGGCTGGGCGGGGTGAAGATGCCCCCAAGCAGCCACAGCACCATGAACGCCAGGGTGGTGGCGCCCTGGGCGGCCTCGGGGTTGACCGACAGCGCGATCAGCACGCCGAGCGCCGCCAGCGGCATGGTGGCGACCCACATCCCTCCGACCAGCCCCAGCCACTGCGCCCAGCCCATGGTGATGCCCTCGACGAGGGCGCCGCTGGCGGCGACCAGGGCGATTGCCGGCAGCGCGAAGCTCATCGCCACCGCGACCTTGGCGGCCACCGCGGTGCTGGGGCGCAGCGGGGTGGTGCGCAGCTGCCGCAGCCAGCCGCTGGCGCGGTCCTCGGCAAGGGAGGGGCCGGGTGCCAGCCCGGAGATGACCGCACCCAGCCCGGCCAGCGCCACCATCCTGGCGGTCGCCCTCGGCACCCCCATGCTGGACTCACCAGCCGGGTCTTGCTGTGCGAGGGTCAAGATCAGGTATACGCCGGTGGGCAGGCCCAGCCGGAAGATGAGCGCGTCGCGGTTGCGCCACTGGCGCTTGGCCTCCAGCCACAGATATCCGAGCATTACCGGTTCTCCTCTCGGGTGAGTTGCAGGAACGCCTGCTCCATGCCCGCGCGGGTGACCTCCAGGCCACGGGCGTGCGGGGCGCGCTGGAGCAGGGCCGCCACGGTGGCGTCGGGGTCGCTGGTGTGCAGGGTCAGCCGCCCACGGTCGGCCTGGACGGCCTCGACGCCTGGGAGGCCCTCCAGCATCTCCAGGGGCAGGCCGTCGGCCGCCACGCGGACGGTGCTGCGGCCGGCCGCCTGCGCCTTGACCTGCTCGGGGGTGCCGTCGGCCAGCAGCCGGCCGGCGGCGATGACCAGCACGCGGTCGGCGACGGTGTCGGCCTCCTCCAGCCGGTGGGTGGCAAACAGCACCGTGCGGCCGGCCGCCACCACGCCGCCCATGCGCGCCCAAAAGGCGCGGCGGGCCTCCACGTCCAGCGCGGCGGTCGGCTCGTCCAGGACCAGCAGCTCGGGGTTGCCCGCCAGGGCCAGCGCCAGCCGCACCCGCTGCCGCTGGCCGCCCGACAGCCGCTGGGTCTGCCGACCGGCGACCTCCTCGAGGTCGGCCAGCCGCAGCACGTCGGCGAGGGAGAGCGGCTGGGGATACAGGCCACCGATCAGGCCGATGAGCTCGGCGGTGGTGGCGCCCTGCGGCAGGCCGGCGTCCTGGAGCATGGCGCCGACCCGACCGCGCCTGACGGCGTCGGCGGGGGGGCCGCCGAACAGGCCGACCACCCCCTGATCGGGTGTGAGCAGACCGAGCAGCAGCTCGACGGTGGTGGTCTTGCCGGCGCCGTTGGGGCCAAGCAGCGCCACGGTCTGGCCCGAGCCGATCTGCAGCGACAGCCCGTCAACCGCCGTGAGGGTCCCGTAGCGGCGCGTCACGCCCTGGAAGGTGACGATCGGCTCCGGTGTGGTCGGCCCTGCGAGCCTGTCGCGGTCGGCGTTCATGTGCTCCTCCTTCGCTCCAGGTGTCGCGGTGGGTGACGGGCGGCACGCCTCTCACCGGCTCTGCGACGTGGCGTATCGGGCTGGCAGGCGCCGTTCGTCACCGCGCCTCAGTTGCCTTGGCCCGGGCCGAGCTCCAGCCGGCACGTCCGAACGCGCGCGTCATCGCCTGGAACGCCTCGGCGACCGGCACGACGATCCCGTGAGTCTGCTCGGCCAGCCAGCCGGCCGCGGCCTCGCGGGAGGCGAAGAAATGCTGCCGGTCGCAGGTGCTGCCGCGGATGTCGGCGGCATCCAGCGCGTCCACGAAGGACACCACCGCGCCCGCGGGCGCGACCTCACCGACACCCTCGGGTCCGACATGGGCGGTAATGGCCGTGCCGGTGGCCGGGCAGCGGGAGCTGATGCGTCCGGGCACCCCGAGCAGCCATGGCACAACCAGCACGTCCGGGCCGCACCAGCCGTACAGCGCGGCCGCGCGTCCGGCCAGGTCGATGCGATGGCGGGTCGGCAGCAGCGTCAGGCCGAAGCCGAGCACCCGCCCGTGGCGGTCCAGCTCCACCTGCGGGTCGCTGTGCAGCCGCTCGGCGACCGGCGCCGCCGGCAGGCCGGCCGCGGCAGCGATCTCCTCAACGGTGGCCGGCCTGCCCTCGCCGAGCACGCGCCAGACGGCGGGAAGCAGG
>WNGB01016318.1_pt1 | contig 11543 bp, 10 predicted proteins | sample 5400681 | NCBI WGS metagenome assembly WNGB01 (sample SAMN13153367, study PRJNA577476) | soil metagenome | isolation source: 115 cm soil or saprolite under grassland replicate 2 | place: USA:California | collected 2016-06-15 | reverse complement strand
TCGATGGTGTGAAGGTGTATCACCTCGTTGCCGAGGAAGTCGATCATGAGTTCGCGCCCGGCATGCGGGCGAAATGCTGGGGCTACAACGGTCATGTGCATGGCCCAACGATTGAGGCAGTCGAAGGCGATCGTGTGCGGATTTACGTGACAAATAATCTTCCCGAGGCCACGAGCGTTCATTGGCACGGCATCTTGCTACCGAACGGAATGGACGGCGTCGGCGGTCTGACACAGAAGAACATTCAGCCGGGCGAGACGTTCAACTACGAGTTCACTCTGCGTCAACACGGAACGCATATGTACCACTCGCATAGCGATGAGATGACGCAGATGGCACTGGGCACCATGGGACTGTTCATCATTCATCCGCGCAAACCAAAAACCGAGCGGCCTGACCGGGATTTCGCGTTCATGCTCAACGAGTGGCGACTCGACACTGGCACATCACGGCCGAATCCGAACGAGATGACAGACTTCAATGTCTTCACTTTTAACGCGAAAATTTTCCCGGCGACAGAACCGATGGTCGCAAAGCTGGGCGATCGCGTTCGCATTCGCATCGCCAGCGTCGCGGTGATGGATCATCATCCGATTCACCTGCACGGTTATCAGTTCCGAGTAACCGAAACCGACGGTGGCCAAATTCCAGAGTCCGCGCAACAGGTGGAGACAACAGTCCTTGTTGCTGTCGGTCAATCGCGCACGTTCGACTTTGTCGCCGATGCGCCTGGCGATTGGCCGATGCATTGTCACATGACCCATCACGTGATGACACAAATGGGAGACAAATTTCCGAATATGATCGGCATGCAGCCAGGGAAACTGGACGAGAAAATCCGCGCGAGTTTGCTGCCCGGTTACATGACAATGGGGACGAACGGCATGGGCGAGATGGCAGAGATGAAAATGAAGATGCCGCGCAACAGCCTTCCCATGGTTGGAGCGCCTGGCCCATTCAATGTGATCGACATGAGCGGGCTGCTGACCTTGCTCAAAGTGCGCGAAGGGATCACGAGTTACGAAGATCCCGGTTGGTATCAGCATCCGGAGGGAACCGTCGCGACTATTGCAGCAGCAGATGACCTGCGACGAGACGGAATTGAAGTGCGAGCGGCGCCGTCAGCGCCACAGCCGACGCATCACCATCCAGGCTAATTCAAATCCTATGAACACATCAATGAATAAAACGCACTACGTTCGCCTCATTATCATGAGTGTGTTGTCGTTCCTCTCCATGTACATCCTGATGTATGCAATGGTCGCCAAATTCGAGAACGTATTTCCAAACTTTAACCAGTTTTACATGGCGAGATTGATGGCTTCGCCAATGGTGCTCATTGAAGTCTTCCTCATGAGCGCCATGTATCCAAACAAGAAGTGGAACGCGCTGATTATTGCCGTGAGTGTTCTGGCGCTGATTTTGTTTTGGCTGGGCATCAGACAACAGGCGGCGATTTCGGTTAAGCAATTCTTGAAATCGATGATTCCTCACCACGTCGGAGCGATTCTGATGTGTGAGAAAGCGTCCATCCACGATCCCGAAATTAAACAACTATGCCGAGAGATTATCTCAGGTCAGCGGCGAGAGATCGACCAGATGAAAGCCAAATTGAATGAGCTGCATTGAGCGTTCGGCGCACATTCGAAAAAACTTATTGCCACGGTGGTTGTTGACTTTCATTCTGCTGCTGCCGCTTCGGCCTGGCGATATAATTGCGCAAGTCGCTTCGACTGACAGAGTAGCAATTGCTGCGGCCGCGGAAGGTTTCCACCGTGCTCTCGCACAAGGTGATCGTGCGGCAGCTCTTGCCTTGCTCGCGCCAGATGCAGCGATTCTCGAGAGCGGGCACTTGCAGACCCGTGCGGAATACGAACGCGAACATCTGGGCGAAGATATCGCGTTCGCCCGCGCGACAACAACTACGCGTTCGCCTTTGGCGATTCAACAGGAAGGCAACGCCGCGTGGACCACTGCGACCAGTAGAACGACGGGAACTTTCAACGGCCGCAAGATCGACAGCACAGGCGTAGAGCTGATGGTGCTGACAAAGGGCGAAGCGGGATGGCGCATTCGCGCGATTCATTGGTCGAGTCACGAGGCAAAAGAGAAGCGATGATGGAGAGATCGAAAGCGCAGGAATTAGCCGCCATGATCTACACCTGCCCGATGCATCCGCAGATTCAGCAGGATCGCCCGGGAATTTGCCCGATATGCGGCATGACTCTGGAGCCCCGCAGTCCCGGGATCGGAGTGGGGGATGAAGAAGAGCAACGCGAAGTCAATTCGCTATCTCGCAAGTTCTGGATCGCGCTCGTTCTCACATTCCCCGTGCTGATCCTCGCAATGGGCCATGCCATTCCCGGACTGCATATTGATGCAATCGTTCCCAGGCAAATTGGAAAGTGGATGGAGTTTGGCCTAACGACGCCGGTGGTTCTTTGGGCGGGCGGCTTTTTTTTCACCCGGGCCTGGCAATCGATCGTCAACCGCAGTCTTAATATGTTTACGCTGATCGCCGTCGGCGTCGGCGCAGCTTATTTCTACAGCGCGGTCGCGGTAATCGCGCCCGGAATTTTTCCCGAGTCCTTCCGACGCCATGGCGAGGTCGATCTTTATTTTGAAGCAGCAGCAGTCATTACAACGCTGGTGTTGTTAGGCCAACTGATCGAGGCGAAAGCGCGCAGCCGCACCGGGCAGGCAATCAAAGCCTTGCTCGGCCTTGCTGCAAAAACCGCGCATCGGATTCGGAAACCTGTAGCTGCGACGCCCTCGTCGCAAGGGATCGGCGGCGGAGGCGCCGCCGCTACGAACGGTCAGGAAGAAGAGATTCCGGTGGACGCAATTCAAAAAGGCGACCTGCTGCGTGTGCGACCGGGTGAAAAGGTGCCGGTCGACGGTGTGATCGTTGAAGGCCAAAGCAATATCGACGAGTCGATGATCACAGGCGAACCGATGCCGGTAAGCAAAGGCGCAGGTGACAAAGTGGTCGGTGCGACAGTGAACCAGACCGGCTCATTCTTGATGCGTGCGGAACGAATCGGATCGGAAACGCTGCTGGCGCAGATCGTTCAAATGGTCGCGGAGGCGCAGCGCACCCGCGCGCCCATTCAAAAACTCGCTGATGCGGTTTCAGGTTATTTCGTTCCGGCGGTTATCAGCATTGCGGCAATTACGTTTGTCCTGTGGTCGATTATGGGGCCGCCGCCGGCCATGGCTTACGCACTCGTAAATGCCGTTTCGGTTCTGATTATTGCATGTCCATGCGCGCTCGGGCTTGCGACGCCGATGTCGATCATGGTCGGCGTCGGGCGCGCTGCACAGGCGGGGATTTTAGTGAAAAACGCTGAGGCCATCGAGATTACCGAAAAAGTCACGCACCTGATCACGGATAAGACTGGCACATTAACAGCCGGCAAACCGGAGGTCGTCAGCAGACTTAGCGACAAAGGGACGAGCGAACGCGATCTCTTGCAGATTGCGGCTTCAGTGGAAGCGCACAGCGAACATCCGCTTGCTCGCGCAATCGTAGAAGCTGCCAAAAAGGAACAAATCGCGTTGCGGGACGTGACGGATTTTCAGTCAACGACCGGTGGCGGCGTCTCCGCGCAGCTCGCCACGGCGAGTCCGTCCGGTGGCGGACTCGACGGCAGGCGGGTGCTTGCCGGCAAAGAGAAATTTTTGGCTGATGCCGGTGTGACGCTTTCGAACGAGCTCAAGGGACAAGCAGATCGCTTGCAGGAACAAGCGCAAACAACCGTTTGGATCGCACTAGATGGACATGCACTCGGAGTCCTCGGCATCGCTGATCCCATCAAGCCGACGACCCGAACGGCCATTCGCGCGCTTCACGATATGAGCCTGAAAATCATCATGTGCACCGGCGACAATCGGCGCACGGCCGAATCCGTTGCCCGCGAGTTGGGGATTGATGAGATCCGCGCGGAAGTGATGCCCGATGAGAAAATCGAGATCGTCAAAAGATTGAAAACTCGCGGCGCAATCGTCGCAATGGCCGGCGACGGAATTAACGACGCGCCTGCGCTCGCAGCTGCCGATGTAGGAATCGCAATGGGCACGGGGACCGATGTCGCGATCGAAAGCGCTGGCATTACGCTAGTGAAAGGCGATCTCATGGGCATTGTCAAAGCAGTGCATCTCAGTCGCGCGGTGATGCGAAACATCCGGCAGAATCTATTCTTCGCGTTCATTTACAATGCGCTCGGCGTACCGATCGCCGCCGGCGTCCTTTATCCGCGGTTTGGCATTCTTCTCAGCCCGATGATCGCTGGCGCCGCAATGAGCTTTAGCTCGGTTTCAGTAATTGCGAACGCGCTTCGGCTGCGATCGATCAAGCTGTAAACGAGAGCATCTTGATTGCGAAAGATCGCCAGTCGACTTATTCAGTCGGAGAAACGCAACACTCTAACCGTATGAACACACGACTCGCGATCTCACTATTCGTTGCACTCATGCTTGCCCAGGCTTTGCCGCTCGTTGGCCAGGATCATCCAAGAGCTTCACAGCAATCCCAACAAGTGCCGCAGACAACAAAAGGCGCTCCTCAAGCTGCGATGATGCAAGCGAGCATGGCAGACGTTTCTGATGGACTTAAGAGATTTATCAGCGGCTACGCCGCGAAATCTCCCGACAACAAATTTCATATGCCGTATCAGCGTAAAGATCTCGCGCTCGACTTGGTCAAACTCCACGACGACCGGTTCTCGAATCTTGGCGGCGACAAATATTTCGCCTGCGTCGACATGAAAGGCGCCGATGGCAAAATTTACGACATTGATTTCTTCATGCTGGTAAAGCCCGGTAAATTGACCGTCACAGAAACGGCCGTTCACAAAATCAACGGCAAACCGCTATACAATTGGAAGCAAGAAGACGGCGTTTGGAAGAAAGTGAAGGTTTCGTAAACGCCGCCAAAACGGGGCTCACCTCGGAGCCAAGTGTCTAGCGCCAACGGCGCAAATTCATGCCAGCCTGGGGTATCGCCCCAGGGCTGATGCCATTTTCTACAACCAGCGCTGAAAGCGCGATTCAAACCGACAATTAGGACATAAAAACCAAATGAGTCGCGCTTTCAGCGCTTGCGGCTCGGGAATTCACAGAGCACCTGGGGCGCTGCCCTAGGCTGCCAAGTAACTGCCGCGCCTTCGGCGCTAATCGTGGATCCACGCGGCCACAGTTGCCGGTTGCAGTGCGCTCCCGCGTCGATCAGTTTGTCCGCAGCAATGTCGAAGACGTTTTTCATCACCACCGCAATCTATTACACCAACTCGTCGCCGCACGTCGGGCACGCCTACGAGATGGTGCTGGCCGATGTAATTGCGCGCTATCACCGGCTCAAAGGTGAGAAAGTATTTTTTCTCACCGGTGTCGATCAACATGGACAAAAAGTTCAGCAATCGGCCGCAAAGGCTGGAATGGCTCCCGCTGAATTCGTTAAAGGTGTAACTCAAGAGTTCATCGATCTGGGGAAGAAACTCGACGTGAAATACGATGAGTGGGCAGAGACGACGAGTGACCGCCACAAGAAAGTCGTTCAAGGCATTCTGCAGCGGCTCTTCGATGAAGGCCAGATCTACAAGGACAAACAGTCCGGTTACTACTCAGTTCGTCAGGAACAATTCCTAACCGACAAAGAACGCGGTCACGACGGCCAATTCGGCCCGGAGTGGGGCGAGATCGAATTTCGCGAAGAAGAAAATTATTACTTCAAGCTCAGCCAGCACAGAGAATGGCTGCTTCGTTATCTCACCAATCGAAAGGACGCGGTCATTCCCGATTTTCGCCAGACAGAATTGCGCAACGCTGTCGAGAAAATCAGCGGCGATCTTTGCATCTCGCGACCCAAATCACGGCTTGATTGGGGAATCGAGCTACCGTTCGACAAAGACTTCGTCACCTATGTCTGGTTCGACGCCCTAACGAACTACATCAGCTTCGCCGGTTACGATCCGAGTCTCTCAACTCTCAACTCTCAGCCATCAACCTTCTTGGATAAATGGCCTGCGCTGCAAATCATCGGTAAAGACATTCTCGTTCCTGCGCACGGCATCTACTGGCTCATCATGCTGCACGCGATTGGATTTCCCGGCGACCAGATGCCGCAGTTGCTTGTCCACGGCTGGTGGAATCTGGGCGGAGCAAAGATGAGCAAAAGCGCTGGTAACATCGTCGATCCATTTGTGCTCATCGATAAATACGGCTCGGACGCCTTGCGCTACTATTTGATGAGCGATATCGCTACCGGTAAAGACGCTGATTTTTCTGAAGAACGACTCACCGAACGTTACAACACCGACTTGGCAAATTCGTTAGGCAATTTGCTGAATCGCACCTTGAACATGGCGCATCGATATCGCAATGGAAAATTGAGGTTTTTTAAGTTCACCTCGAGTGCGTCTCTATCGGCGCTAGCGACCGTGGACACGTTAAGAACTCGTGTCACAACTACGACGCAGATGGTCCGGGACGCGATGGATGACGATCAGATCCACGACCTTGGTTACAACATAGCCGAACTGGCAACACTGTGTAACTGGAGCATTGAAGACACCGCGCCATGGCGGCTGGCAAAAGAGCCGGACGAAGACACGCGCGATCAGCTTGATGCCGTTCTTTACACTCTCGTGGAATCATTGCGCATCATTACGATTTTGATCTCTCCAGTGATGCCCAAAGCGGCGCATGGAATTTTCGATCAGCTGAACTGGAAGATGGAGTTGAGCGGAAAAGAAGAGCGGTTTTCACTCGCAGACGCAGAATGGGGGAGATTGCCCGATGGACATGCTGTCGGCAAACCAACGCCCCTATTCCCGCGGATCGAGATTCCTGAAGGCGTTTGATACAAACGCCCTACAATTCGAAGCGGACTTCTAGGGCGTCCTTGTGAGACGCCGATCTATTGCGCGCATTCCTCAAACGCGGCTGATTTGCCATGCAAATGGGCAAGAACTTCGCCTGCGAAATGCAATGAGCCGGTGATCAGGATCGGATTTGGCGTTGCGCGTGCAAGCATCAGTGCGTCGCCAATCGTTGAGCTGATGGAGTGGGGGAGTGATGGAGTAATGATGGAGAAGATTTTGGCCAATTCCGCTGGTGCGGCGGCCCGTTCGCTGCGGATTTTCGGTAGGATCACGGAATCGACAATCGGCGCGAGCGCTTCGCAGATACGGCGCAAATCTTTGTCGGAAAGAACCGCGAGGACCAGCGTCGCCTTCTGATCACCAAAAACTTCCCGCCACGTTTCGGCGAGTGCGTGCGCGGCAGCAGGATTATGCGCGCCGTCGATAATGGTGCGCTCGTCCCATTTCTGAAAACGAGCAGGCCATTCGATTGCCGCGAGTCCGCGCACAATCGCTTTTTCGCCGAGCTGGATGTTCGCGGCGTGAATCGCGGCGATTGCCAGTGCGGCATTCTGTTTTTGGTATTTGCCACGCAAAGCTACTGGCGACCCGTGGTACGTCTCATTTACGAATTGCACTGGCGAACCACATTGAGCAGCTCGCGCGCGAATGACTTTTTCGGATTCCGGTTGCTGCGGCGCGGAAACGACTGGCACGCGAGGTTTGATAATTCCTGCTTTTTCACCGGCGATCTCGGCCAGGGTGTGTCCAAGCCACTTTTCATGATCGAGAGCGATTGGAGTAATAACTGAAACATCGGATTGAACGGCGTTGGTCGCATCAAGTCTGCCACCCAGACCTGTCTCAAGGATAACAACATCGAGCTGATGGCGATCAGGCGAGAAACCCCTCACCTTAATCCTCTCCCCTTGACTCGAGGGGAGAGGGGAGGGTGAGGAAAGTTGAACGCTGTCATGTTTAGCTTCGCGTTCTACCGGATCGCCAAAATGTTTTAGCGCCAGCGCAGTTGTCACTTCGAAAAACGTCGGGTGCGGATCCCAATCCGCAACGAGATCGCGTATCATCGTCAGGCCGTCGGCAACAGCGTCCTCAGAAATCATCTCGCCATTTACGCGAATCCGTTCGCGAAATGTGACGAGATGAGGGGATATGAACAGGCCGGTGCGATAGCCCTGCGCGCGACAGATGGAATCGATCATGGCGCAAACGGAGCCTTTGCCATTTGTGCCGGCGACGTGGATGACCTCCCAAGGAAGGGCGATCTCCAGATCGCCCACAACGGCTTGGAAGCCGCCGCTCCTTGATAATTCGTCGAGCAGTCGCCGAATGTTATCGAGACCTAGTTTGATCCCGAAGCGTTGGAGACCGTAAAGCCAGGCGAGCGCCTGCTTGTAGCTTAGAAGACGTCGCGGCACTCCCACATTTACGGCGTCACGGCAAAGTAACTAAGCAATCGACTAATCTCATCGCGCAGCTTTTTCCGATGCACGATCATGTCGACCAAGCCATGTTCCTCGAGAAATTCGGCGGTCTGAAATCTTTCAGGCAAGTCCTGATGAGTGGTTTCCTTGATCACGCGTGGTCCGGCGAAGCCGATCATGCTCTTTGGTTCGGCAATAATTACGTCGCCTAACGAAGCAAAGCTGGCCATCACGCCGGCGGTCGTCGGGTTCGTAAGAACAGAAATGTACGGCAATTTTTCCTCTCCGTGACGCGCCAGTGCACCACTGGTTTTCGCCATTTGCATCAGGCTCAACATTCCTTCGTACATGCGCGCGCCGCCGGACGCGGCAACAATGATGACTGCGCAGCGCTGGGTCGTGCCGTATTCAATCGTCCGGGTAATTTTCTCCCCAACGACCGAGCCCATCGTTGCCGCGAGAAAACCGAAATCCATCACTGCGATGGCGACCTTGTACCCGTCGAGAATGCCATGCCCAGTGATGACGGCGTCGAGGAGTCCCGTGCTCTCATGATATTTCTTGAGACGGTCCTTGTACGTGACCATTCCCTGGAACCGCAGCACGTCAACGGACCTCAGGTCAGCGTCCATCTCTATGAAGGTATCCGGATCTAGCAGACTTTGGATTCGTTCGCTGGCAGGTTGCGCTTGATGATAGTCGCAGCGCGGACAGACACGTTGATTTTGCGCCAACTCAGTATCAGGCACGACTTGTCCGCAGCCGGGGCATTTCTGAAAAACGCCTCGCGGCATTTCACGCTTTTTGCCGGCCTCCGCCTTGATTGCTGGTTTCTTAAAAATTGCCATGGGAATTATGCGCGGGCTGCAGTGGCGGCATGAACCGATCTTGCGCCGACGCGTTTCAACACGCGCGCGCATTCGCTCAATGTAGAGCCGGTTGTGAGGACATCATCGATTAACAACACGCGCAAGCCTCGCACGTCCGCGTTTTTTCGTAAACGGAATGCGTTGTGTAAATTTTCCATGCGTTCAGAACGATCTAGCGCGGTTTGCGTGGTGGTGTAGCGAATGCGTTTGAGCACGGGCTTGCAAGGAATTGAAGTGTGCGCGCTTAGTAGTTGCGCAAGGAGGCTGGCTTGATTGAAGCCGCGTTCCCGTTGCCGCGCCGGATGTAACGGCACCGGCACGACGACGTCGAATTCGTAATCGCGCAGCCGTTTACCGCGGCCACGGTACGCGGCGACCGCTGCGTCGAAGTGGATCGTGCGATGCGCACAATTGGCGCAGCTAAACGCAGTGTTGATGGAGCCTTCGAAGGGCTCTGAACACGTCTCGCAAAATGGCGGCACAATGCGGATGATCTTTGCTTCACAACCATCACACAGATACTCGCCGGCTCGGACGTTTTTCCCGCAAATGGTGCACGTTGCCGGATAGAGCAGCGATACGGCTGCTTGGAACAGCTCAGAATTGCGAAGCGCGATCATGTTTTAACCATTGCCGCATGACTATCCATGTTACTGCGGCCAAACCCAATGGTATGATTCCGACGAGCAGATTCTTGCCCAACCAGGGGAACGCAACCATTTGCCGGCGCGCCAGCCAACTAAACGTGCCGCTGGCGAAGATCCACCCGGCATGGAGGCCGATCGGCAGCCACAACGAGCGAGTAAGCACGCGCGCATCAGCAAGAATACAGCCGATCAGAAATAACGTAGCAAACGCGGCCAACACCATCATCGGATCACCGAATCCGGCGAACGCGTCGCCAATCGATTGGAAACCCGAAGTCCATGTCACGATCGCGGGTTCACGTTCCGATCCCTTCAGAAAATGCACTGCTGCAAAAAGTGCGGACACGGCTATGACCGACAGCAATTTTCGACCAGTTCGGAGTAGAATGCCCAGGACGATTCCGCGGAAGAACGTCTCTTCGATGAACGGAACGCTAATGGCGGCGAGAAACACCTTGCCAAGACGCGGCCAAGCAAAGGCGTGCCGAAATGAGTAAACATGCAATGCAATCAGCAAAGCGCCGCAAAAGAGGAGGGGAATCACGGAGAGCAGGACTCCGGAGCCGACATCGCGTCCCCAATGCGGATTCCGCGCAAGGCCCAAATCGGCCAAGCCCCGCACGTTGCTGGCGCGCAAAAGCGGCCAAAGCAAGAATACGGCGGCGACCAGGATGGCGCGGTGAAAGAACGTGTCGAAATCGTATTTCGCCAGAAACGGAAACACGCCGTGCCCTGCAAGCGCCTGAGCCGACCAGAAAAGAATTGGAGCGAGGAGCGCTCCGCCGAGGACGATGGCGATAAAATAGGCTGCTAATCTGGCCGCGTCTTTCAAGCCTGCTAATGTAAGGTGTTAGCGCGATGCGGAGTCAACACATATGGACCGAGAGGGACGAGCAGGGGAGCAAGCGCGAAGTACGCGCCACGAGATTTGGCGGCATGTGGCGACTCCAGGCGAAAACGGCAGGCGACCTCGACTGGACCTATTATGAGCTCCCGTTGCTGAAGGATTTATTGGCTCTAAAGGAAATCCTGGTACGGAAATATCAGCGGCGTCGTGCTTCGAGTGAAGATGTGGCGTCTGTGGAAAAACTGATCGCTGACCAAACGGAAACAGAAAATTAGACAGTGCGATTTCTCATATGTCTCAGTTTCGATAAGTAATTCATTAAAGACAATTTGGTACAGTTATTACCTTTATTTTAGAAGCTACGTCTTGCTTGAAAAATGACCTTCCGGACGAGCAAACATGCCGAAAAAGTTACGGCTTGATCAGCTGCTCGTCGGGCGAGGATTGTTCCCGAGCCGTGAGCGAGCCCGCCGCGCCATTTTAGCTGGCGAAGTTAGCGTTGCTACTCGGATCGTCGACAAGCCATCGGAGCTGCTCGACGAGCAAACACCGATCGCGGTAAAACCGACTCGAAAGTACGTCGGCCGCGGCGCGCTGAAACTGGAATCCGCCCTCGATTATTTTCATATCGATCTCGAGGGAAAAACGGCCCTGGATATCGGCGCCTCAACCGGCGGGTTTACCGATTGCATGCTGCAACGCGGCGCCGAAAAGGTTTACGCGGTAGATGTCGGTTACGGCCAGCTGGACTGGAAACTTCGCAATGACGCACGTGTGATTGTTCTCGAAAAAACCAATGCCCGATTCCTCACACGCGATCAGCTCCAACAGCTTGTCGATATTTGCGTGATCGACGTTTCTTTCATTTCCCTGACCCT
>WNGB01012479.1_pt1 | contig 11544 bp, 13 predicted proteins | sample 5400681 | NCBI WGS metagenome assembly WNGB01 (sample SAMN13153367, study PRJNA577476) | soil metagenome | isolation source: 115 cm soil or saprolite under grassland replicate 2 | place: USA:California | collected 2016-06-15 | reverse complement strand
AGGTTTCCAGTTCTCCGGCGTGCATGTCGTCGTGGCCGGTGGTGGCGAGGCCGGCATCGGCGCGGGCGCGGTTCCAGTCGTCGCGGCCGGGGAACAGCGCCATGAACGGTCCGTCGATGCTTGCCTCTTGAACGATGTTCGCTTTACCGACCGACATGGGCCGCGATGGTGCTCCAGCCTGTGTATTCACGCAACTTACATGTCTGCGGGGCCGAAGCGGGGATGGCTCGCAGTGTTTGTTGTGCTGATCTCCAGGTCAAGGTCGGTTTCTGCCGCCGGCGTTACTTTGGTGCTGGGTCGCGGCTGCTGATCCCCACGCGGGTGGGCTAGCCGGGTCTTGCTTCGCTGGTCAGCAGGGTGCCCGTGAGCGGGCCGCCGAGCGTTACCGCCTCGGCGATGGGCAGGACGGCCGCGTCGGGGTGCTGGTGGAGCCAGCTCGCGGCGGCGGCGGGTGACGTGAAGAAGTGGACCTGGTTGCAGAATGCGGTCCGGATGGAGGTGCAGTCCTGTGGGGTGACGATCGAGACGACCGCGGTGGTCGGGTCGGCGGCGAGCACTCGGTCGGGTGCCACGCTGAGGCGGATCGTTGTGCCGGTGGCGTGGCACGGGGAGGTGACGGTGGCGCGGCGGCCGAGTACGGCGGGGAAGATGAGTGTGTCGAGGGCGCACCAGGTGTACAGCTGCCGGCCGTCGACCTCGAACCGGTGCGGGGTCGGGCGCAGGGTGATGCGTGTCCGACGATGTGGCCGTGTTCGTCGTATTCGGTGTCGGGCAGCCCGGCCAACGCCGAGTGGACCTCGTCGATGGTGCGGCCGGTGGCCGCGGCGAGTTCGGCGATGGCGACCGGTTCCCCGCGGGCCAGCAGGTGCAGCAGCGGCCGCCACAGCCACGGCTGCGGGTTGGCCCCGCCGCGGGCGAGGGCGGCGTCGAGGCGGGCGGCGAGCTGCCCGATATCGGTGCTCATCGCGGCATTCCCCTCTGCGAGGTGGGTTAGGGCCAATGCCGGGAAGATAAGCGTTGCCGCTGGTAAAAGACGGTGCCGCTCGCCTACCTGGTTAGGGCGCGGCGTGGCGCGTTAGGAAGACAGCGAAGCTCCTGTAGAACGTCGATCGACCAAGACAGACGTGAATACAGGAGCTTCGTGGTTACTCATGATGCCACGACGCCCGTCGGCGCGGACGTCGGCGTGCCGGTGTGGCAGCGCATCGGGTTGGGAGTCCTGGCCGAGTACGTCCCGGCCTACCTGGTCGATCAGGTCCTGGCGGACACCGGGCGGGTGCAGCGGCGACGGCGACGGTTGCCCGCGCGCACGGTGGTGTGGTTCGTCCTCGCGTTGACCCTGTTCCACGGGCAGGGCTACCGCAGCGTGTGGCGGGAACTGACCCACAGCGAGGCCGACGATGCGCCGGCACCCTCGACACCTGGTTTGTCGCAGGCCCGCCGCCGGGTGGGCCGGCGCCGCTGGCGCAGCTGTTTGCTCGGCTGCGCGGTCCGCAGGCCGCGCCGGGTGCGGTGGGTGCGTTTCTGGGCGGGCTGCGGCTGGTGTCCTGGGACGCGACCATGCTCGACGTGCCGGACAGCCCAGCCAACCAGGCCGGGTTCCTGGCCTCCCGCAACATCCGGGGTCGCGGCGCGTACCCGAAGGTGCGGCTGTTGCAGCTGATCGAATGCGGTACCCATGCGGTCATCGACGCCGCGTTCGGCGCGGTCTCCGAACAGGTCCTGGCCCGCCGCGTGCTGGGCAGCCTGGGTGCGGGGATGCTGCTGTTGGGCGACCGGAACTTCCCCTCCTACCAACTGTGGCGCCAAGCCACCGCCACCGGGGCGCACCTGCTGTGGCGGGTCAAGGCCGGCACCCTGCTCCCGCGCATCGCCACGTTCACCGACGGGTCCTGGCTGGCCGTCCTCCCTCGACCTGGCACCCGTGGCCGGTTGGGTATCTGGGTGCGGGTCATCGAGTACACCGTCACCGTCACGGCCACCACCCCACACGGCGTGACCACGACCCGGGTGGAGTTGTTCCGGCTGATCACCACGATCACCGACCCGCACCTGGCCACTGCCGCCCAACTGGCGGACTGTTACCACCAGCGCTGGGAATCCGAAACGGTCTACAAGTCGCTCAAGACCCATCAACGCGGCCCCGGCAGGTGCTGCGGTCCCAGGACCCTGACGGTATCGAGCAGGAACTGTACGCCTACCTGATCACCTACCAGGCTGTACGCCGGCTGATGCACCAAGCCGCCGTGGCTGCGGACATCGACCCGGACGGACTGTCATTCACCACCGCCCTGCGAGCGGTACGCCGCTTCATCACCAGCGCCGCCAGCGCCACCGGACACCGACTGGCCGGCATCGTCGACCGCACGATCGCCCAGATCCTCGAAGACCAACACGACCGTCGCGACCGGGCCAGCCCTCGCGTCGTCAAACGATCACAAAGCCCGTATCCCTCGAAGAAACACGCCGCCCAACCGGTCTCGACCAGCGTCGCCTACACCATCGAAGTCCTCGACCCAGGATGACCAGCCGGAACGCTTATCTTCCCGGCATTGAGCTTAACCAGCCCGCGGGTGTCCCGGTTGACCACCGCCCTCGGCACGTACTCCAGCGGCAGGACCCGCGAGTCGACCCCGTGTCCGGCCGCGACGGCGGCGGCTTCGGTGTACCCGACCGAGGCGATGGCCGGGCTGGTGAACGTCACCCGCGGCAGACAGCGGTAGTCGACGGTGCGGCCGGCGTCGGCGAGGGCGTTGTCGGCCACGACCGCGCCGTGCGCGGCGGCCACGTAGACGAGCTGGGGTGCGCCGGTGACATCCCCGGCGGCCCAGATCCGCGGGTTGTCGGTGCGCAGCGTCTCGTCGACCGCCACCTCGCCGAGCGGTCCAACCTTGACCCCGACCGCGTCCAGGTTCAGCCCGGCGGTGACCGGCCGGCGGCCGGTGGCCACCAGCATCCGGGCGGCGCGCAGCTCGACCTCGGTTCCGCCGCGCAGGGTTGCGACGACCTCGTCCCGGTCGCGGTGCGCCGCCACCATCCGGGCGTCGGTGTGCACCGCGATGCCCTCGTCGGCGAACAAGCTTTCGATCGCGGCAGAGGCTTCGGGTTCCTCGAACGGGGCCAACCGGTCCAGGGCTTCGACCACGGTGACCCGGGTGCCGAGGCGGGCGAACAGCTGGCCCAGTTCCAGCCCGATCGCGTTCCCACCGACCACGATCATTGAGGCGGGTAGGGCGGCGAGGGCCAGTGCCGTGGTCGAGGTCAGGAAGTTCACGGCGTCGAGGCCGGGGATCGGCGGCGCCCACGGCTCCGATCCGGTAGCCACCACGTAGTGCGCCGCCTCCAGCCGGCTGCGGCCGCCGCCGTTGAGATCGACGTCGAGCACCGGGCCGCCCGGTGTCGCGCCGAACCCGGCGGTGCCGGTGATGATCTGCCAGCCGTGTTCGGCGGCCAGATCGGTGTACTTGGCCGCCCGCATCCGCTCGACCAGGCCGTCCTTGCCGGCGATCAGCTCGGCGAACGCCACGTCGCCGGCGGTGGCGCCGATGCCGGGGAACCGGCCCGCGGTCAGCGCCATCTGCCGGGCCTCGGCTGCGGCCAGCAGCGCCTTGGACGGCACGCAGCCGGTGTTGACGCAGGTGCCGCCCACCGTGGCGCGCTCGACCATCACCACCGACGCGCCGCGGCGGCGGGCGCCGATCGCGGCGGCGAAGGCCGCACCTCCGGACCCGATGACCGCCAGGTCGTACCGCATGACGCCTCCCGCCTCGCCGGACACCGATCTGCCCCGGACGCATGTATCCGCCTTGCCGGATGCTTCCCGCCAGCATAGTATCCGCTTAGCCAGATATTATCCGCCTGGGCGGATAGATTGTTTGGGGCGAGGAGATGGCGATGGCACCGACCCGCGAACAGGCCCGGCTGCTGCCCGCCACCACGGCCGGGGTGGACATCGTGGCCAAGTTCTTCCGCGCCCTGGCCGACCCGACCCGGCTGCGGCTGCTGGAGTTCCTGTTGCGCGGCGAGCACACCGTCACCGAATGCGTCACGCATGTCGGGCTGTCCCAGGGCCGGGTGTCCACCCATCTGTCCTGCCTGGCCGACTGCGGCTACGTGCAGGTGCGCCGCACCGGCCGCAACGCCTACTACCGGGTCGCCGACCCGCGGGTGGCCGACCTGGTGGTCCTCGCCCACGCCCTGGCCGCGGACAACTGCGCCGCGCTGGCCGCATGTGAACGCATCGGCGCGGAGTAGCGGCGTGGACGGCACCGGAAGACGGATCACCGTGGGTGCCGGCGTGGCTCTGGCGGTCTGTTGCACCGTCCATCTGGTCGTTCTCGCCGGTGGGGTCGGGGTCGTTGGCGGAGTCCTCGGCGGGGTGGTGGGCAACCCGTATGTGATCGTCGCCGGGCTGGTGATGCTCACCGGCGCCATCGCGGCGCTCGTCGTCCGCCGCGCCGGCCGGTCCGGCGTCGCCGGTGGCTGCTGCCCGCCATCGGCCGGTACCGAGGTCGACCGGGCGAGCCGGCGGGATACCGGCACGCGGTGAGCCCGGACCCCGCCCGACCCGCTCAGTCTGCGGCGGCCACCGGCCGACAGTCCGAGGGTCGGGGCCTGGATCGAGGTCACGGTGTCGCCGGGCGGCGTTGGTGGGCTGCGACCGGGGTGGCGACCGCGGCGATGGCGGCGTCGATGCTGTCGCTGTACGCGGTCAGTGCCCTGGCACCCTTTCTGGTTGCCGACCTGGGCCTGTCGCGTGCCGCGGTGGGCGGCCTGGCGACCGCCTCGTTCGCGGTGGCGGCGACGCTGTCACTGGTGGCCGGTCACCTGACCGACCTGCTCGGCGCCCGCCGCGCGCTGCTGGCGCTCGCGGCGGCCGTGACGGTGGCGCTGCTGGCCGCCTCGGCCGCCGGCTCGTACGGCTGGCTGCTGGCCGCGTTGGCGGTGGCCGGTGTCGGGCAGGCGCTGGCCAACCCGGCCACCAACGTCCTGCTTGCCCGAGCGGTGCCGACGGTGCGGCGCGGCCTGGCGATCGGCGTCAAGCAGTCCGGCGTGCAGCTGACGGTGTTTGCCGCCGGTCTGGTGCTGCCGCCGCTCACGGCTGCGGTCGGGTGGCGGGCCGCGCTGCGCTGGTCGGCTCTCGTCCCGGTGGTGCTTCTCGCGGCCGTGTGGTGGCTGATCCCGAACACCACCCGGTCGGCGTCCACGGCTGGGTCGTGGTGGCGGTGGTCGGCGCCGTCACGGTGGCTGGCCTGGCTGATGGGGTACTCGCTGCTGCTGGGCACCGGCCTCGCGGCGCTGGCCACGTACCTGCCGTTGTACGCGGCGCAGCGGCTCGGGCTGGACACGTCGGCGGCCGGCGGGGTGCTGGCCGCGTTCGGGCTGTCCGGTCTGGCTGCGCGGGTGTGGTGGGCACGGTGGGCCGACCGACTCCCCGAAGTCAGCGGTGCGCTGGTGTGGCTGTCGGCGGCCGCCGCGGTCGGTGTGGCGTTGGTGGGGTTGGCCGGGTGGTGGCCGGGCCTGGTGTGGGCCGGCGCCGTTGGGGTCGGCGCGACCGCCACCGCGGCCAACGCCGTGTCCATGCTGGCGGTGCTGCGTCACGGTGACTCGACCGGGCACGCCTCCGGGCTGGTGTCCCTGGGCTTCTTCGGTGGATTCGTGCTCGGCCCGAACGTGTTCGGACCGGCCGCCGACCACGCCGGATACGGCTGGTCCTGGCTCGCGGTCGGCGTCGTCTTCGCCTCGTCCGCGCTGCTCGCCCGTGGCGTGCGGACCCCTTCCCGGTGACCGGCAGCGGGAACGGCTGCGATCCGCTTGGCGATACCGATATCTGCGACGCGTGCGGGCCGCAAGCCTTGACCGGCCAGCCGAGGGTCGCCGCCGACGCCGGGCGGGCCCGTAGACTGGCCAGGCGTCGCCGGGCGCATCCAGTCTGCGGGGCAGGGACCATCCCACCGGCAGCACCACTACACCGACGCCGACGGACCTCGGCCCGCGAACGCGGACACGGGCAGACGGAGGTTCGCCGTGCCCGAACTACTACCGCACGCATCGCTTGAGTACCTGCGAAAGCAGGCCAAGGCACGCAAGCGGGAACGCGCGATCGCCTTGAGCCAAGCACAGCACGACATCGCCCGCGAGTACGGCTTCGTCAGTTGGCCGAAGCTGGTCCACCACCTGCAGGCCGCCTGGTTGCAAGGCACCGAACGGGCGCTCGTGCTCGCCGACGCAGCCGCGCTGTCGACGCTCTTGGCGGCCGATCCAGCCGCGGCGACCACGCCGGTCGACGGGCTGGCTCCGCTGCTGGTGCTGCTGCGCCGGTCGACCGGCACACCGACCGACGTGCACACCTGCGCGAGGTTGCTGCTCGACGGCGGCGCCGACCCGGACAGCCACACCGTCGAGTGGGGCGGCCAGGGCCGCAGGACAGCCCTGTTCGACGCGGTCGAGCGCGGCGACCTTCCACTGGTCCGGCTGCTCATGGACCGCGTGTCGCCGGATCCTGAAAACTGACCCCCCGGGGTACTCCGAAAATTGACCCCCTCCTAGATCTTGGAGGGTGCTGAAAGTGGAGGACTGGGCTGAGATTCGCCGTCTGCATCGGGCGGAGGGCGTGCCCATCAAGGAGATTGCTCGGCGGTTGGGGGTGGCCCGGAACACGGTGCGGGCGGCGTTGTCCTCGGACCGGCCGCCGCAGTACCGGCGGACGACGCGGGGGTCGGTGGTCGACGCGTACGAGCCGCAGATCCGGGCGCTGCTCAAGGAATGGCCGAAGATCCCGGCTCCGGTGATCGCGCAGCGGATCGGGTGGCCGTACTCGGAAGGGCCGTTGAAGAAGCTGCTGGCCCGCATCCGCCCGGAGTACGTGGGCATCGACCCGGTGGACCGGGTGAGCTATGAGCCGGGCCGGCTGACCCAGTGCGACCTGTGGTTCCCCGAGCCGCGGATCCCGGTCGGGCCGGGCCAGCTGCGGGTGTTGCCGGTGCTGGTGATGACGTTGGCGTTCTCCCGGTTCATGGCCGCGACGATGATCCCGTCGCGGCAGGCGGGCGACATCCTGTCCGGGATGTGGGCACTGATCAGCGGGATCGGCCGGGTGACCAAGACGCTGCTGTGGGACCGCGAGTCCGCGATCGGCGGCACCGGGCGGGTCAGCGTGCCGGCAGCGGCGTTCGCCGGCACCCTGGCCACCCAGATCCGGCTGGCGCCGCCCCGGGATCCAGAGTTCAAGGGGATGGTCGAACGCCACAACGGGTTCCTGGAGACCTCGTTCCTGCCCGGCCGGACCTTCGCCTCGCCGGCGGACTTCAACGCCCAGCTCGGTGACTGGCTGGCCCAGGCCAACACCCGCACCGTGCGGTCGATCCAGGGCCGCCCGACCGACCTGCTCGAGGTCGACTACCGGTCGATGCTGACGTTGCCGCCGCTGGCCCCGCCGATCGGCCTGACCCAGCGGGTGCGGCTGGGCCGCGACTACTACGTCCGAGTGGACACAGTGGACTACTCGGTCGACCCGCGGTTCATCGGCCGCTTCGTCGACGTCACCGCCTCCCTGAACGAGGTGAGCGTGGTCTGCGACGGGCACGTGGTGGCCCGCCACACCCGCTCATGGGCCAAGCAGGGCGTGGTCACCGACCCCGACCACCGCGCCACCGCCGTGCAGATGCGCCAGGCCCTGGCCCTGGAACGCCAAAGCCGTCAGGCAGCCACCCGCCAGCACGCCGACGGCCACGCCGTCATGCTGCGGGCCCTGCCCGACTACGACGCCCTGTTCGGCGTCGACTTCACCAACCCCACCACCATGGAAGCGAGGAACGCGTGAGCACCGTCACCAAGGCCAAACCCCCGGCCACCGGGCCCAAGGACGGCATGCCGTCAATGATCGCCTACCTGACCCGGGTGCTGAAGACCCCCACCATCGGCGCGTTCTGGGAAGAGCTCGCCGCCCAGGCCCGCGACGAGAACTGGTCGCACGAGGAGTACCTGGCCGCCCTGCTGCAACGGCAGGTCGCCGACCGCGAGTCCAAGGGCACCGTCATGCGCATCCGCACCGCCCACTTCCCGGCCGTCAAGACCCTCGAAGACTTCAACCTCGACCACCTGCCCTCACTGCGCCGCGACCTGCTCGCGCACCTGGCCACCAGCACCTTCGTCGCCAAGGCCGAAAACGTGATCCTGCTGGGCCCGCCCGGGATAGGCAAGACCCATCTGGCCATCGGCCTGGGCGTCAAGGCCACCCAGGCCGGCTACTCGGTGCTGTTCGACACCGCCAGCAACTGGATCACCCGCCTCGCCGACGCGCACCACGCCGGCCGCCTCGAAGCCGAGCTGAAGAAGATCCGCCGCTACAAGCTGATCATCATCGACGAAGTGGGCTACATCTCGTTCGACCAGGACGCCGCCAACCTGTTCTTCCAGCTCATCGCGTCCCGCTACGAGCAGGGCTCGGTCATGGTCACCTCGAACCTGCCCTTCGGCCGCTGGGGCGAGACCTTCTCCGACGACATCGTCGCCGCCGCGATGATCGACCGGCTCGTCCACCACGCCGAGGTCCTCACCCTCACCGGCGACTCCTACCGCACCCGGCAACGCCGCGAACTGCTCGCCAAGGACAACCGCGCCGGCCGCGACTGACCAGAACCGCGCCGGGGGGTCAATTTTCCCGGAACCGCAGAGGGTCATTTTTCGGCGTCCGTTGACACCGCGGTGCGACCGCCGACGAAGACGCGTTCTACCACGCCTGCGAGCAGTCGAACACCGCGTTCCTCGACCTGCTCCACCGGCCGGGTTTCGAGCGGATGGTCAACCACAAGCTCGACTTTGAAGACGCCCAGGGCCTACGCTGGTTCCTCGACCGCGGCGTCGATGTCAACGCCCACCGCTGTCTACACCACGCGATCAGCCGCGGCCGCGGCCTGACGATCATTGCGATGCTGCTCGACGCGGGCGCCGACGTGAACCTGCCCTGGGACCGGTGGGACGTCGGCCGGCGCCCGCTCGCCCTGGCCGCCCGCTGCGGGCACCTCGCCGCCTACGAGCTGCTCGCCGCGCGTGGCGCCACCGCCGACCTCGACCCGGTAGACACGGCGGTGCTGGCCGTCGCCCGCGGCGAATCGGTGCGCCTCCCCCGGGCGGCGTCGCCGACGCTCGGCACCCCGGACGGTGACGACTACGGGTGGATCCTGGGCCAACTTCCGCTGCTGGGCCGTACCGACATCGTGCGGGCGCTGCTGGACAGCGGCCTGCCAGTTGACACCCGCGGCTGGAGCAACTTCACGCCGCTGGACCAGGCCGCGATGCACGGACGCACCCAGACGGTACGGCTGCTCATCGAACGCGGCGCCGACCTGCACGACTGCGCCTTCGACGACGACGGTCCCACCCCGTTGGACTGCGCCCTGTGGGGACTGCGCAACAACCGCGCCGACGACGGCGACTACCTTGGCACGGTCGAGGCGCTACTGGCGGCCGGTGCGCCCACGCGGCACACCCCGCCCACCGGTGACGAGGCGATCGATGCGCTGCTGGCCACGCACACGGCCGCAACCTGACCGACCGGACATCCGCAGTCCGCACCCATAGTCCGGCCGGATCGTTCTCGCTGGGCAGCACGCCAGCAGCAGCGCGATCCGTGATGGTGGTGCGCCGCACTGACGTCCACGAGCCCGGTCTGCTCCGGCGGTGTCCTACTCGGCCGGTGCCCGTCGCGCTTGGTGCGCCTGCGCGGTTTGCGGGCGCTAGGCGGCAGCGATGCGGGCGGCGACCTCGCGCAGCTCCGGTTGGTCGATCGATTCCTGCACGCATCGGGCGAACAGCCAGGTGACTAGCCGGTCGGGGTCGAGGTCGAGCAGATCGGCGGTCCGGGTGGCCAGGCCGATGGGGTCGGTGGCCAGCCGTTGCTCGCAGTTGAGCAGGTGTTGCAGCGGATCGTAGGTGGGGTCACCGACATACGGCTTGGGGTCGATGACCAGCCAGGGTTCCCGCTGGGCGGCCAGGATGTTCCCGGCGTGCAGGTCGGTGCACAGCAGCACCTGCCGCTCGGCGGTGGCGGGCAGGGTGCGGAGCAGCTCGATCCCGGCCCGCGCCAACCCGGGGTCGAGCTGGCCCGGGGTCGCGGCGAGCTTGTCGTCGAACTCGGCGGCCCACGCCTCACACATGGCCTGCAGCGGCCGGAACGGGTAGGTGTCGGTCGGCGCGGTCCACAACCGACGCAGCAGCCCGGCGACCACCTCGTCCTGGTCGGGCTCCGGCACAGCGGCGAGGGTGGTGCCGGGGTTGCACTGTTCCAGCAGCAACGCGCTGGTCGAGCCGACCATAGCGCTGTCATAGATCCGCACGGCGCCGTGGCCGGCCCACACCCGCAGGCCCGCGGCCTCGTCGACTGCCTCGTCGTGGCGCCAGGCCACCTTGAGCACGAGATCGTGCCCGGTGGCGGTGCGTGCCGGCGCCACCCACGCGCATCGACCGCCGGGCTGGTACGGCGACCCCAGACACAGCGACCACCGCCCAGCCAGCTCTTCAACGATCATCGGCAGGTGACGCAGCCATTCATTGCGCTGGGCGCAGGCATCCGAGCGCACGCTTTCGACAAGGTTCGTCGGGAGGGCGAAGGCCGCCACGCCGTCTATTGTTCCGCGCTCACCGCACCCGGCCACCGCGCCGGGGCGGCTGGTCGATGCCTACCGGCAATGCCGCCCGGCTTCCAATCCGGTCCCGGGCGCCAATGACGACGGGCGGATGTCTCGCAGCCACCGGCCCACCCCGACAGGTTCGACAACTTAGCCTTGTCCGCCAGCAGGGTGACAACGTAACGTTGTCGCATGGCCGCCGAGTCACCGACCGGGTTCGACCAGCTCGTCGCGCAGGTCCACGCCCGCGCCGCCGCCGCCAACGCGGCCGGACTTCTCGGCGCCGCCATCGCCGTCAGCGCAGGCCACGCCGCGGCCGCCGACCGGCTCCTGGACCACTTCGTCACCCACGCCCGCGGCACCGGCATGTCATGGACCGACATCGGAGCCCGGCTGGGCGTGTCGAAACAGGTCGCCCGGCAACGCTTCGCCGCCCCCGCCCCGACGGGGTGCGCTGCCCTTCGCCGCCCGAGCCGCGCCTCGTCTACAGACCTGCCTGGATCAGGCCGCACACCTGGCGCGGGCCGACGGCGCCGCCGAGGTGGGCACCCGGCACCTGCTCGCCGGGCTGCTGGCCGAAGGCGTCGCCGCGGCCGTTCTCGAACGCCTCGGCGTGCGCGCCGAGGCGATCCGTGCCGCGTCGCACCGGCTGTTCGGCCCGCCCGCCAACACGCCCTCCGCCGACATCCCTCCGATGTCGGCGGAGGCGACCTGTGTGGCCGTGCGAGCCTGATTTGGATCTGGCCCGCTTTCGTTGATCGAAACTGGTCCTTGGCTGCTGGGTCACGTGGCGAGGAGGACCCTCTTGCGGAGGAGGTCGAACTTCGCGCGGCCGAACATCTGCCTCTTGATCATTTTGATGCGGTTGACGTGGCCCTCTACGGCGCCGGAGCTGTGCGGCAGGGTCAGTCCATTG
>WNGB01012478.1_pt1 | contig 11545 bp, 10 predicted proteins | sample 5400681 | NCBI WGS metagenome assembly WNGB01 (sample SAMN13153367, study PRJNA577476) | soil metagenome | isolation source: 115 cm soil or saprolite under grassland replicate 2 | place: USA:California | collected 2016-06-15 | reverse complement strand
TCGAGCTCCGAGGGATCGTCAAGACCTTCGGCAGCCTTCGAGCGAATGACGCGGTGGACCTGACCGTCGATTGGGGTCAGGTCCACGCGTTGCTCGGGGAGAACGGGGCCGGCAAGTCGACGTTGATGAACGTCGTCTATGGCCTCGTCCGCGCGGATGAGGGCGAGATCGTGTTCGACGGCAACCCGGTCCACATCGGCTCCCCTCAAGACGCGATCAAGCTCGGGATCGGGATGGTGCACCAGCACTTCATGCTCATCCCGCCGCTCACGGTCGCCGAGAACGTGATCCTCGGCAACGAGATCGCGACCGGCGCGGGCGTCGTCGACCAGGCTCGCGCTCGCGCCCGAGTGGCCGAGCTCTCCAAGAAGTACGGGCTCGAGGTCGACCCGGCCGCGCGGGTCGAGGATCTTTCGGTGGGCATCCAGCAGCGGGTGGAGATCCTGAAGGCGCTCTATCGAGGCGCGCGCCTGCTGATCCTGGACGAGCCGACGGCGGTGCTCACGCCGCAGGAGGTGCGTGGGCTTTTCGATGTGGTGCACGCCCTGGTCAAGGACGGGGCGGCGATCATCTTCATCACCCACAAGCTGGCCGAGGTGATCGAGGTCGCCGACCAGATCACCGTCATGCGGCGCGGCAAGGTCGTGGCCACCACGACGCCCAAGGAGTCGAACCAGGCCGAGCTGGCCCGGCTCATGGTCGGCCGCAGCGTCCTGCTGCGGGTTGAGAAGGGTGAGGCCAAACCGGGCGCCGTGCTGCTCGCGCTCAAGGAGCTCTCGGTCCAGGACGATCGCCACCAGCTGGCCGTCGACAACGTGAGCCTCGAGGTTCGCTCGGGCGAGATCCTCGGCATCGCCGGCGTCGAGGGCAATGGACAGAACGAGCTCGTGGAGGCGATCGCCGGCCTGCGCATGCCGCGTTCGGGCACGATCCGCCTCGGCGGCCGGGACATCACCCACGCCAGCACGCACAGCACGCTGGAGGCAGGGCTCGGATTCATCCCTGCGGACCGCCACCGCATGGGCATCGTGCTCGAGCTGCCGGTCGCCGACAACCTGGTCCTCTCGAGGTTCGACCGGCGCCCGTTCGCGCGCTGGATCGTGCGCGCGTTCGACGCGGTGCGCGATTACGCGGCGAAGATGATCAAGACCTTCGACATCCGCACCCAGGGCCCGGACCAGCTGGCCGGGTCGCTCTCGGGCGGAAACCAGCAGAAGCTGGTCGTGGCGAGGGAGATCGGAACCCAGCCCAAGGTGCTGCTGGCCAGCCAGCCCACGCGCGGCGTCGACGTCGGGTCGATCGAGTTCATCCACCGCCGGCTGATCGAGGAGCGCGACAACGGGATGGGCGTGCTTCTCGTGTCTTCGGAGCTGGACGAGGTGCTCTCGCTCGCGGACAGGGTCGCGGTCGTCTATCGCGGTCGCGTGGTCGCCACCTTCGAGCAGAAGGAAGCGGACCGCGACCGGATCGGGCTTCTGATGGCCGGCGCGGCGTGAAGCTCGACCGCGCGATGCGCGCGCGCCTGTTCGCGGCGGTCGTGCTGCCGTTGGTCTCGGTCCTCTGTGGGTTTGCGGTCGCGAGCGTGGCCGTGCTCCTCACCGGCTCGGATCCACTGGCCGCATTCACCGCCCTCTTCCAGGGCGCGTTCACGAATGAGCGCGCGTTTCCCGAGACCCTGGTGGCGACGGTCCCCTACATATTCCTGGGCCTGGCGGTGGCGCTCGGATTCAAGGCGGGGTTGTTCAACATCGGCGCCGAGGGCCAGTTCTACCTTGGCGCGATCTTCGGGGTGCTTGCGGGGACGAGCCTCCACGGCCTGCCGGGCATCGTCGAGATCCCGCTGGCACTCGCGTTCGGGATGCTTGGCGGGTTCATCTGGGCCGCGGTGCCCGGTCTGCTGAAGGCTCGATTCGGAGCCCACGAAGTGATCACCACGATCATGCTCAACTACGTCGCCTTCCAGCTGACCGACTTCCTGATCAACAAGGGGCCGATGTCAGATCCTCACTCCACGGCGCCGCGCACCCAGTTCATCGACCCCGGCGCGCAGCTCCCCGTCCTTCTCGCCGACACTCGGCTCCACCTGGGCCTGATCCTGGCGATCCTGGCGGTGCCGGTCGTGTGGTTCCTGATCGAGCGCACGACGATCGGCTTCCGCATCCGGACCGTTGGCTTCAGCCAGGGTGCCGCGCGCGCGGCGGGCATCTCGGTGGCGTGGACCCTTGTGATCACGATGGGCATCTCGGGCGCGCTGGCCGGGCTGGCGGGCGCGGACGAGATCCTGGGTGTCTCGCACTACATGCCGGCATCGTTCTCAGTGGGCTACGGCTTCGACTCGATTGCCGTGGCCCTGCTTGCCCGCAGCAACCCGTGGGCGATCCTTCCCTCCGCCTTCCTCTTCGGCGCGATGCGCAACGGCGCCGCGTTCATGCAGCTCGAGACCCAGGTCTCGTCGGACCTGATCTCGATCGTGCAGGCGATCGTGATCATGTTCGTCGCTGCGCCCGCCCTGGTGCGCTGGATCTTCCGCCTGCGCGAGGTGCCGGTCGGCGGCATCGCGATCACGCAGCGCGAGACCGCTGGGGTCACGTCCGAGACATGACGGACTTCCTCTCTCGCCTCGACGTCGTGGGCTTCATCATCGCCACCCTGGTCGCCGCCACGCCGCTGGTGCTGGCCGGCATGGGTGGCGTGATGAGCGAGCGGTCGGGTGTCGTCAACATCGCGCTGGAGGGCATCATGCTCACCAGCGCGTTCGCCGGTTACGCGGCCGCGGTCGCGACCCACAACCTCTGGTTGGGCGTCCTCGTGGCCATCGTCGCCGGCATGCTGATCGCCGCCCTGCACGCGGTGCTGTCGATCCACTTCCTGGTCGACCAGATCGTCAGCGGCACGGTGATCAACATCCTCGCCATCGGCATCACCGGCTCCTTCTATCGGACGTATATCCAGAACTCGGAGCTCGCCGGGACGGGAGTCCTGCCCGCGCTCCAACTGAATTTCCTGCCCAACTCGCCGATCATCGGAGTGATCACGATCGCGGCGCTTCTGCTGATTCCCGTCGTCCACTACGTGCTCTTCAACACCGTCTTCGGACTCCGCACGCGCGCGTGCGGCGAGCATCCCCTGGCGGCGGAGACCGCGGGCATCAACGTCTACCTGGTCCGCTACTCGAACGTGATCCTGAGCGGCGCGCTGGCCGGCCTGGGCGGCGCCTACTTCACGCTCCAGCAGATCGGCAACTTTCTGCCCAACATGACGGGCGGTCGGGGTTTCATCGCGCTGGCGGCGATGATCTTCGGCCGCTGGACTCCCGCCGGCGCGTTCCTCGCCTCGCTTCTCTTCGCGTCCGCCGACGCGCTCAGCGGACGGCTGCAGATCGCAGGCGTGGCGCTGCCCTACCAGATCCTCGGCATGCTGCCCTACGTGCTGACGATCGTGGTCGTCGCCGGCGTCTGGGGGCGGGCGGTGGCGCCGGCTGCCGACGGCAAACCCTACAAGAAGGGCGGCTGACGAACCCGCTCGAAGTCATCGGCCGCAAGCGCGACGGCCGGGAGCATTCGCCGGAAGAGATCGAGCTGCTGCTGGGCGGCTACGTGCGCGGCGACATCCCCGACTACCAGATCGCCGCGTGGCTCATGGCCGTCTGCATCCGCGGCATGACCGCGGCGGAGACCCTCGCGCTGACCCAGGCGATGGTCGCCAGTGGCGAGGTCCTGGACCTGAGCGCCATCGCCGGCGTCAAGGTCGACAAGCACTCGACCGGCGGGGTGGGTGACAAGGTGACGCTCATCGCGGCACCGCTCGCGGCCGCGTGCGGGGTCAAGGTGCCGAAGCTCAGCGGGCGGGCTCTCGCGCACACGGGCGGCACCCTCGACAAGCTCGAGTCGGTGCCCGGCGTGACCGTCGACCTGGAGCCGGAGCGGTTCATCAAGCAGGTCCAGGAGGTGGGCATCGCGGTGGCCGCGCAGTCGCCGCGCATGGTGCCCGCTGACAAGCTGCTCTACGCGCTGCGCGACGTCACCGCGACCGTGCCCTCGATTCCGCTCATAGCTTCGAGCGTGATGTCGAAGAAGATCGCCGCCGGCGCCGACGCCATCGTCCTTGACGTGAAGTTCGGCCGCGGCGCGTTCATGCCGGACGTCGCGTCGGCTGAAGACCTGGCACGCGAGATGGTGGAGCTCGGCGAGGGCGCCGGCCGTCGCACAGTCGCCCTGGTGACAGCGATGGACAACCCCCTTGGGCGCTCGGTGGGCAACGCGCTCGAGGTGCAGGAGGCGCTCGACGCGCTGTCCGGGGAAGGGGATGACGAGCTGCTCGAGGTGTCGCTTCGCGTTGCGCGCGAGATGTGCGAGCTGGCGGGCGTGAGAGCGGACGTCGAGAAGGTGCTGCGCTCAGGCGCGGGCAGGGAGACGTTCGAGCGCATGCTCGCAGCGCAGGGTGGGCAGTTGGAGCGTGGGTTGCCCGTCTCGCCGGTGCAGAGTCCCATCAGAGCGGAGGTCGAGGGCCACGTCGAGTCCATCGACGCGCTCGAGGTCGGCCTGACGGGTATCGAGCTGGGGGCGGGCCGCATGCGCAAGGAGGACAAGGTCGACCCGGCCGCGGGCTTCGTCATCGAGGCGCACGTGGGGGCGCACGTCGGCGTGGGCGATCCGCTCGTGACCGTGCACGCCCGGTCGCAGGAACTGGCCGATCGCGTCACACCGCGCCTGCGCAACGCCTGGCGCATCGTCGACCGCGAGGTGAGGCGGCCCCCGCACGTGCTCGCCCGAGTGGACAAGAACGGCGTCAGCAGGCCGGATTAGTATTCGGCGGTGGCTGTGACCGAGAAGAAGTACCACGTCGGCCTCGGCCCCGGCGACGTCGGCGACTACGTCCTTGTGCCCGGCGATCCATTTCGGACACCGTTGATTGCCAAGCACCTCGATGGTGCGCGCGAGGTTGCGTTCAGCCGCGAGTACCGCACATTCACGGGCGCCGTCGACGGAGTCAAGGTGTCGGCGATGTCCTCGGGGATGGGTGGACCATCGGTCGCCGTCGGGGTGGAAGAGCTACACGAGCTCGGCGTGCACACGCTGCTGCGCGTGGGCACGTGCGGCGGGCTGCAGCCCGAGATCAAGACGGGCGATCTCGTGATCGCCATCGGCTCCGTGCGCAGCGAGGGCACTCCCGACGGTTACGTGCCGAAGGAATACCCGGCGATTGCGTCACTGGACGTGGTCAATGCGCTCGTCGAGGCCGCGGACGCCGCCGGCGTTCCCTACCACGTCGGCTTGATGCGCTCCGTCGATGCGCTCTACTCCGACCTGGTCCCTGACCAGATGCCGCGGCCCGACCTGCGGCCCGAGCTGGAGATGTGGACGAAGGCCGGAATCATCGGCAACGACATGGAGACTTCGACGCTGCTGATCGTGTCCCGCCTGCGCAAGATGCGCGCCGGAACCGTGTGCCTGTGCGTCGACGAAGTGGGCTCGGGCGAGATCCATCACCTCGACCCTTCGTATATGGACCGCATGCTGGCGGTCGCGGTCGACGCCATCCGCCGGCTCATCCAACGCGACGCCGTTGCCTCTAAGCGTCAGTAAGCACCCGCTCGTCGCCGACGGCCTGCGTGGGCTGCGCGACTCCTCGACGCCGCCGGAAGAATTTCGCGTCCACGCGCGCAACGTGATCACCATGCTCCTGTACGAGGCCACGGCCGACCTGCCGGTGCGGCACGGCAAGGTGCAGACGCCGCTCGCCGAGGCCGACGCGATCGAGCTCGAGACCGAGGTGGTGGCGATCCCGGTCCTGCGCGCTGGCCTGGGCCTCCTGGCGCCGGTGCTGGAGCTGCTGCCGCGGGTGAGCGTCGGCTACATCGGCCTCGAGCGCGACGAGGAGACCGCGGTGGCGCGGATCTACTACAACAAGCTGCCGAAGCTGCAGGGCAAGATCCCCCTCCTTCTCGACCCCATGCTCGCCACCGGGGGCTCGGCGGCGCAGGCCCTCGACCTGATCAAGGAGGCCGGCGGGCGGGACACGCGCATGGTCTGCATCGTCGCCGCGCCGGAAGGCGTGAAGGTGCTCGAGGAGCGGCATCCGGAGGTGGACGTCTACACCGCCGCGCTCGACGAGCGGCTCAACGATCGCGCGTACATCGTGCCGGGCCTGGGAGATTTCGGGGACAGGTTGTTCGGCACGGGGTAACTCTTCCCCGCTTTGCGGGGAAGTGGCCGGCGAAGCCGGCCGATGGGGCGGCCCCTCCGGCGCTGCGCGCCACCTCCCCACAAGTGGGGAGGAGTTTTCACTTCCCTAGCCGAACTTCGCGGCGTAGGCGGTCTGGTTGCACTCCCGCAGCTCCTCGTCGGACATGCCCGCCTCGGCCATCAGCTCGTACTCGCGGGCCAGCGTCGTCTGCGCCACCGTTCGCGAGTCGGTGCTGATCGTGCAGCGCATGCCGGCACGGACCAGCGTTGGAAGAGGGTGGTCCGCCACGCGCTGCACGGCTTTGCACTTCCAGTTGGCGGTCGGGCACATGTCCAGGACCACGCCCTCCGTCTTGAGGCGTTCGACGATCCGAGGCTCGCGTGCGCCGATCACCCCGTGCGCGATGCGCTCCACGCCCAGGTCCAGCGCCTCCTCCACGTTTGCCGGATCGCCGGCTTCCCCAGCGTGGCACGTGAGATGGAGGCCCGCGGCGCGTGCGGCTTCGAACGCGCGGCGATGCGGCTCGGCGGGAAAGCGGATCTCGTCCCCCGCGAGGTCGAAGCCGACGACCCCGCGGCCGGCGAACCCACCCGCGATCCGAGCCAGCTCCACGTTCTCCTCCGGCGAGTGCTGGCGCATCGCGCACACGATCGCCACCGCCTCGATCGGTCCTGACTTGAGGCCGGAGAGCACCGAGCCGATGACCTGCTCGACGCTCAAGCTTCGACGCAGGTGCAGACGCGGCGCCCACCGCACCTCGAGGTAGTCGATGTTCTCGGCCGCGGAGTCGATGCACAGCTCGAGCGCGATGCGCTCCAGCGCCGTCTCGGTCTGCATGACCTCGATCGCCGGCTCGAAGTACGTGATGTACTCCGCCTGGCTCGGACAGTCGTCGGGCGCGACCATCCGCAGGCCGCGCTTCCCGGAGAGCTCCTCGGCGGTGGACACGCGCACCGCCCCGTCGAGGTGCGAGTGCAGCTCGGCCTTGTTCCAGCCGAGGAACGGTGATTCCGCTATGTCAGGGCGTAGATGTGCGGGAGCTCGCGATACAGCCCGGCGTAGTCGAGGCCGTAGCCGATCACGAAACGATCGGGAATGACAAAACCGGTGAAGTCGATCTTCACGTGGACCTGGCGCCGCGCCGGCCGGTCGAGCAGCGCCGCCACCCGCACCGACGCCGCGCCGAGCCGTCGAATACGTCGCGCGACCGCGTTCACCGTCACGCCCGAGTCGATGATGTCCTCGACGAGCAGCACGTGCCGGCCCACGAGCGTGCCTTCCACCATGTGCGCCAGCTTCAGCCGTCCGTTGCTCGAAGTGCCGCTCGGGTAGCTCGACGCCCGCACGAACTCCAGCTCGGCCGGGATGCTGAGGCTGCGCAGCAGGTCGGCCGCGAAAACGGTGGCGCCCTTGAGGATCACGACCATGACGAGCGGCGTGTCGATGTCCGCGTAGACCATTGAGATATGGCGCCCGAGCCGATGCACGCGTCGGGCGATGCGAGCCGAAGAGATCATCGGCTTGCGGTTGCCGGCCCTGTCCAGACTCGGTCCCTCCGTCTCGCTCGGGGCCGGCTGGGTGAGGACCTCAGTCATGCGAGTGAAATGTTACTGGGCCTCAAACACCGATTGGATGCCAGACGGTCTTCATTTCCATGAAAGCGGCGATGAGATAAGGACTCATCTCGTCCTGTGTGAGCTTGATCACCCGCTTAACGTTGCCTGCCGCGGATTCCTCGATAGCTTTGATTTCGTCGGCGGTGCAGCCGGCGGCGTCGATCGCGTTCACGTCCATGTGCGAGGCGAGCCAGGGCAGCAGCTCCTTGCGTTGGCCGCTGATGATGTTGACCACGCCGGCGGGCACGTCACTCGTGGCGAGGACCTCCGCCAGGGTCAATGCAGCGAGCGGATGCGACTCCGCCGCGAGCGCGACGACGACGTTGCCCCCGCACAACGCAGGCGCCAGCCGGCGGACAAGCCCTGCCAGCGGCGCTTCCTCGGGCGCGACGATCGCGACCACGCCGGTCGGCTCGGGGATCGTGAAGTTGAAGTAGGGACCAGCGACCGGGTTCACGGTGCCGGTGACCTGCGTCAGCTTGTCGGTCCAGCCCGCATACCAGACGAGCGTCTCCACCGAGCGGTCCAGCTCCCGCCGCGCGCGGGCACCACCACCCAGGAGCTCGACAAACTGCGCCGCGCGTCCGTCCAGCATCTCCGCGGCGCGGTAAAGGATCTGGCCGCGATTCATCGCCGTGCGGCCCGCCCATCCAGGGAACGCGGTGCGGGCGGCGCGGACCGCGTCGCGCAGGTCCTTGCGCGAGCCTCGCGGGACGTTGACCCTGCCGCCGTCTGGCCGGTAGGCGCGCCCTGACTCGGAGCGCACGAACTCCCCGTTTACGAAAAGCTTGTAGGTCTTGCGGACGTCCATCAGTTCAGTTCCAGGTAAGGGAGCAGGCCGTGGACGCCGCCCTCGCGGCCGAAGCCCGACTCCTTGTAGCCGCCGAAGGGCGACGTGGGGTCGAAGCGGTTGAACGTGTTCGCCCATACGACGCCGGCGCGCATGCGCTCCGCCATCCACAGGATCCGTGAGCCCTTGTCCGTCCAGACGCCGGCGGAGAGCCCGTAGGGCGTGTTGTTGGCCTTCTCGACCGCCTCTGTCGGCGTTCGGAACGTCAGCACCGAGAGGACCGGTCCGAAGATCTCCTCGCGGGCGATGCGATACGACTGCGACACGTTCGTGAAGAGCGACGGCGGGAACCAGAAGCCCCGCTCGGGCAGCACGCACTCGGGCTGGTAGAGCTCGGCGCCTTCCTCGACGCCCGATTCGACGAGGCCCTGGATCTTCTCGAGCTGGGCCCGCGAGTTGATGGCGCCGATGTCGGTGTTCTTGTCGAGAGGGTCGCCCAGCCGGAGCGTCGACAGCCTGCGCTTCAGCTTTTCGAGCAGGGGCTCGGCGATCGACTCCTGGACGAGGAGCCGGCTCCCCGCGCAGCAGACGTGGCCCTGGTTGAAGTAGATGCCGTTGACGATCCCCTCGACCGCCTGGTCGAGCGGCGCGTCTTCGAACACGATGTTGGCCGCCTTGCCGCCCAGCTCGAGGGTGAGGCGCTTGCCCGAGCCCGCGATCGCGCGCTGGATGAGCTTGCCCACCTCGGTCGAGCCGGTGAAGGCGACCTTCTTGACGGCGGGGTGCGTCACCAGCAACGACCCGGTCTTGCCGGCGCCGGTGACGATGTTGACGACGCCAGGTGGGAGCTCGGCCTGCATGCAGATCTCGGCGAAGACCATGGCCGAGAGCGGCGTGGTCTCGGCCGGCTTCAGCACCACCGTGTTGCCCGCCGCGAGCGCGGGCGCGATCTTCCACGCCAGCATCAGCAGCGGAAAGTTCCACGGGATCACCTGGCCGGCGACGCCGAGCGGCCGCGGCTTGCGGTTCGGAAATGCCCACTCGAGCTTGTCCGCCCAGCCTGCGTAGTAGAAGAAGTGCGCCGCGCTGAGTGGGATGTCCACGTCGCGCGACTCCTTGATCGGCTTGCCTCCGTCCATCGTCTCCACAACCGCAAGCTCGCGCGAGCGTTCCTGGACCAGGCGCGAGATGCGGAACAGGTAGCGGGCCCGTCGCGACGGCGAAAGGCGTGCCCAGGAGTCGAACGCCTTGCTCGCCGCCTTGACAGCGCGGTCGACGTCGACCTCGTCGCCCTCGACCACCTCGGACAGCGTCTTCTCGGTCGCCGGGTTGATGGTCGGAAAGCGCTTCCTGCTGTGCGGGGCGCCCATCTTGCCGCCGATGAAGAGTCCGTACCTCGGCTGGATCTTGACGTGGTCGATCGCCTCGGGCGCAGGTGCGTACTCGAACACCTGCTTTGCGAGCTCCGCCGAGTGCTTCTTGGTGATCGCCATCAGTCGACCGTGAAGTAATCGGCAGATTGGTACGCGCCGCTGCGTTCCTTGTCGATCTGCATCAGCACATCGTTGAGCAGAGTCGAGGCGCCGAGGCGGAGCAGATCGGGGTGCATCCAGTCGGGACCGAGCGTCTCGAACGTGACCACGAGGTACGAGATCGCCTGCTTCGACGTGCGAATTCCGCCCGCGGCCTTGAACCCGACGGGGCGGCCGGTCTCGCGGACGAAGTCCCGGATCGCCTCCATCATCACCAGCGCGACGGGCAGCGTGGCTGCGGGCTGGATCTTGCCGGTCGAGGTCTTGATGAAGTCCGCGCCGGCGGCCATGGCGAGGATGCTGGCGCGCCGGACCGCGTCGTAGTTGCCGAGCTCTCCCGTCTCGAGGATGACCTTCAGATGCGCGCTGCCGCACGCGTCTTTGACGGCCACGATCTCGTCGTACACGCGCTGGTAGTCACCAGAGAGGAAGGCGCCGCGGTCGATCACCATGTCGATCTCGTGCGCGCCGGCGTGCACGGCCTGCTCGGTTTCCGCGACCTTGATCGGCGTGAAGCTCTGGCCCGAAGGGAACGCGGTCGCCACGGACGCGATGCGCACGCTGCTGCCGCGGAGGTGCTCGACGCAGTCGGCGATCCGCAGGGGGTACACGCACACGGCGGCGACGGAAGGGATCGTGTGGTCGCCCGGCTTGGGCCGCACGGCCTTGGCGCACATGGCGGCGACCTTGCCTGGCGTGTCCTGTCCCTCCAGCGTGGTGAGGTCCATGCAGCGGATCGCCAGGTCGAGCGCCCAGAGCTTCGAGGATTTCTTGATCGAGCGCTTGGCGAGCGACGCGGCCCGCTCGTCGGCCCCCACCTGGTCCACGCTCCGCACGCCGCGCATCAGCGAGCCGAGGTGCGTTAGCGAGAGCGCGGTGGCCATGGGGTGGATTATGCGACGGTCGCCTAACTCACTCTGGGATTCGTCTTCCCCCGAAGGCTGAGATCAGGCCCGCCGTCAACGCCGTCAGGCCGATGACCGCCAGCGGCACGCCGTAGTTGAACTCGGGCGTCACGAGCAGAGGCGCGTCAGCCTGCCAGACCGCCCCCATCAGGACATAAAGCAGCTCGATGACCGCGTAGAAGACGAGGATGACCACGTTTGCGACCAGGGCGGCGAGCGCGATTGGCTCCCTGACGTAGATCAGCAGCACGGCGAAGGGGACCGCGGTCAGGAAGGGGCCGAAGAAGTTGACGATCGACTGCCGGACCACGTCGAGCTGCTGGACCGGCTGGGCGTGCACGGACCAGATCGAGACGTCAAGGAAGTAGAGGTGCCAGGGTCGCGCGATGATCTCGCCCTGGCTGCCCACGGCGTAGATCAACAGCAGGTGCATGACCTCGTGCGCGCCGAAGCCGGCCGCGAAGAGAAGCAGCGACACGATCAGGACGCGGTACCACATTCCGCGTGGAATGTATA
>WNGB01012476.1_pt1 | contig 11545 bp, 9 predicted proteins | sample 5400681 | NCBI WGS metagenome assembly WNGB01 (sample SAMN13153367, study PRJNA577476) | soil metagenome | isolation source: 115 cm soil or saprolite under grassland replicate 2 | place: USA:California | collected 2016-06-15 | reverse complement strand
TCAAGATTTCTCTCACGAAGAGCGCCCAAGGAGACATTCTGGTGAACGGGAACTATGTGAGCGGTAACGAGCCCGTGTACGTCGAACGCGTCAACGTCGTTGAGCTGGACAGCACTGGGAACGCGATCGGTGCGACGACCTATCGATTGAACATGAGCATCGATCCGACTCCCGGGAATTACCTCCTGGTCTCGCAGACGCCGACCGGGACCAACGTCAAGGGAGCGCGCGCGACCGCCTACTACATCGGGATCGATAAGACCGCTCAGTCTCCGACGCTCAACCTGTGACGGGAAGCCCGCGGCGCGAGGGTTATCGCGCCTCGGAGCGCCGACTCTTCAAAATCTGGACGAACGAGCGGCCGCGCAGCTCGTCCAAGGTGAGGCCGCTCTTTTCGACGGCCTCCTCTTCGGTGACCGCGCCGCAACTCCAGGCTCGCAGGAAGTGGTTCAAGAGGCCCTGGCCGGTCGCGGCGTCGTCGAAGACTTCGCCGACGAGAGTCGCCTGACCCGCCTTCTCGACGAAGTTCTTCAATCGCGTGGAGGCGGAGTCGAGCCCCTCCAGGAAGAAAGCGTAGAGCGCGGCATACCGCGTCGGGAGCTGCGACGGGTGAAGGTCCCACCCCTGGTAGAAGCCGTGCGCGAGCGAATGGCGCACGTGGCCGTAGTGGAGCTTCCAGGCGGCGTGCACCGCGGCGCGGTTCTCGTCGATCTGCCGGGCGTCGAGCACGGGCCCTCCCGGCGCGGAGCGGTGCGGCGGTACCGGCAGGATGTTCGTCGCGCCGTCGGAGATCCAGACGCCGGTTCCCGCCAGCGCGACCTGCATCACGGCTTTCGCAAAATCGCACGCAGGGTGCGTCATCGTCTGGTACGCGGCGGTGACGTTCAACGAGGCGGTGTAGTCGTAAGTGCCGAAGTGTGCCGCGACGCAGCGTCCGCGCGCCGCGCCCACGATGCGCGGGAGGGAGGCGCTTCCGGTCTCGTCGAGCACCGCCTGTGGCGTCTCGATCATGATCTCGAACGGGAGCGCCCGCTCGGTCAGACCGAGATGCCGCTCGAGCAGCTCGAGAACCTGCGCGAGAGCCGCCGCCTGGTCCGGAATGGTCACTTTCGGAAGCGTCACGACGAAGTTACCGGGAAGGCTCCCCGCGGTCTCCCGCACGAGCGCCGTCAGAAAGAGGTCGAGCGTGCGGATCGCGCGCCGCTTCAGCTCTTCGGTGAAAGGCTTGATCCGGATGCCGATGTAGGGCGGCAGCGTTCCCGCGGCGAGCCCTTTCGCCACTTCGACCGCCGTCGATTCGGCATGGCCGTCCTCCTCGGCATCCGGGCGGTTCCCGTAGCCGTCCTCGAAGTCGATGCGGAAGTCCTCGACCGGCTCACGCTCCAGCTTCGAGACGACGCGCTCGAAGATCCTGCCGGCGAGCTCGTCGGGGAGTCCGAGCACTTGGGCGAGGTCGCGCGGCTCCGGAGCGTACGTCTCGAGCGCCCGCCGCGCGAGCGCCCCCAGCTTCGAGGCACTGTCGGACTGGAAGACCTGTGCGCCGCCGTAGACGGTATGGACGGGCTGCCGGCGCGGGGAGTCTCCCGAATAGCGCTTCGCGAACGTCCGGTTCGCCTCCCCGATCTGCGCGAGGACCATCTGGACGTCTTCGGGGGAGAGTGTCTGTTTCATCGAGCCGTGTCGCTCCAGAAGCGCTCGAACAGATTTCCCGAGACCCGACGGCGGTATTCCGCGGTCGACCGCAGGTCGTCGATCGGCTGAATTTCCCCCTCCAGGGTCCGACGCGCCTCGGCGATCGAAACCCCCGAGGAGAGAGCCGCCTCCGTCTTCGGAAGCCGCACGACCGTGGGCGCGACGCTTCCGAGCGCGATGCGGGGAGAGTCCGATCGGATGGCCGCCATGACGACTTTCGAGATCGCCTGCGCCGCGCGCGTTCCGACCTTGCGGAACCATTGCCGCCCTTCCAGGCGGGGGATCTCGACGGCAGTGACGATCTCGTCGGGCCGGAGGACGCTCTTCCGGTATCCGATGTAGAAGGAATGGAACGGCACCCGCCGCGACTCGGTGGCGCTCGCGAGGACGAGCGTCGCCTCCGCCACCGCGAGGACCGGCAAGGTGTCGCCGGCCGGAGATCCGTTGGCGACGTTGCCGCCGAGGGTCCCGCGGTTCTGGATCTGGACGCCTCCGATCTCGCGCGCGGCCGCGGCGAGGATTGGGAGTCTCTTGCGGACGAGCGCGGACCGGATCATCTCCGTGTACGTGGCGAGCGCGCCGATCGAGAGGACCCCGTCGGTGATCCGGATCGCTCGCAGCTCGTCGAGAGGCCACAGGTCGATGAATCTCTTCGCCGCAAGCGTCCCAAAATTGAGCCCGACGTAGACGTCCGTGCAGCCGGCGAGTGGAACGAGCGGCCCCTCGTCGCGGAGCATCCGAAGCGCGTCCCGAATGGTGCGGGGCTGCAGGAGCTCGAGGCGCGAAACGGCGGTTCTCACGAGGTCTCCCGTTGCGCCCACGGTCGCAGTCGGGGGAGCCATCGTGGAACGGCGGCTCGGTATTCCTCGTACTCGGCGCCGAAGGCGCGCTCGAGATGAAGCTCTTCGTACGCGAGAACGAAAAGATGCGTCGCGGCTCGGAAAACGAGCATCAAATTTTCCGGCGTGCGGAGCGTGCGGACGCCGCCCTGCTCACCGCGCGATAGATCGCGGTGTATCCCGTGCAGCGGCAGATGTTCCCGGCGAGGCCGAGCCGGATCTCCTCGAACGAGGCGCCGCGCGGAAGCGCCGCCGCGGCGAGGATCATCCCGGGAGTGCAGATGCCGCACTGCGCGCCGCCTTCGGCGATGAAAGCGTCTTGCAGGGGGTGCCGGCCGTCCAGCCCCTCGATCGTCGTGACGACGGACCCCCGCACTTGCGCGAAGGGAATCAAGCAGGAGTTGACCGGCATCCCGTCGACGAGGACGGTGCACGCACCGCACTCTCCCTCGCCGCATCCCTCCTTCGTGCCGGTCAGCCCGCACTCCTCGCGCAGAACGTCCAAGAGCCGCTTCATCGGCGGCCCCTGCACCCGTCGCTTCCTGCCGTTCAACGTGAACCGCATGTCGCCGGCTATGTTTTCCTCGGGATCGCGGGTGCTTCGAGAATCCGCTCCGGGGTCGCCGGAATCGCCCGCACGTCCAACCCGAGGCTCCGGATCGCGTTGACGATCGCCGGCGCCGGCCCGTCGATCGGCATCTCCCCAACCCCCTTCGCGCCGAAGGGGCCGTGCTCGTACGGGTTCTCGAGGATCGTGACGTCGATCTCCGGCGTGTCGAGAGTCGTGGGCACGAGGTAGTTCGTGAGCTGGGAGTTCGCCATCCGGCCGTCGCGCATCGCGACGTCTTCCAAGAGCGCATAACCCACGGCCTGCGCCGTTCCCCCCTCGATCTGGCCGGCCGCGAGAATGGGATGGATCGCCCTGCCGATCTCCTGCACGGCGGTGATGCGTGTCGGGCGGATCTCGTAGGTGTCGGGGTCGCGCTCGATTTCGACGACGTCACAGCCCCAGCCGAACGCCCCGTATGCGTCGCCGCGATAGTTGTCGTCGTCCCAGTAGAGACCGTCGGGGCCGGCGTACTCCTTCGTGACGATCAGAGAGCCATGCGCGGCGAGGTACTCGCGCGGAGATCTGCCGCCGAGCTCGCGTCGGATCTCCCGCGCGCACCTCTCGAGGATTTTGCCGACAACCATGCAGGTTCGCGACGCAACCGTGGGTCCGCTGTCCGGGACGCGCGCGGTGTCCACCGCCTCGACCTCGACCTTCTCGTACGGGATGCCGAGCGTATCCGCGACGATCTGCGCGTGCATCGTTCGCGTGCCCTGGCCGATCTCGGTCGAGGCGACGAGGATGCGCGCTCCGGACTCGGTCAACTCGAGCGACGCCTTCGAAGCGAGCTTCACCTCGCCACCCCCGGTGAAACCCGATCCGTGGAAGAAGAGGGCGAGCCCGATTCCGCGATTCGTGCCGCGGTACGCGCGGCGCTTCGCTCGGAAATCGCTCCGCGAGACCGCTTCACGCAGGACCCGGAGCGCACTCGTGTCCGTTCCGAGCTTCTGCCCCGTCGACGTCGTATCGCCCGGGCGGAACGCGTTCCTCTCGCGCAGTCGGGCCGGATCCAGGCCGAGAGACTCCGCGATCCGCTCCATGTGCACTTCCGCCGCGAACTGCGTCTGCGGGGCGCCGAAGCCGCGAAAGGCGCCGTTTGGCGGCGTATTGGTCGCGACGACACGACCATGGATCCGCACGTTATCGCACCGGTACGGTCCGGTCGCGTGGATCACGCCGCGGGAGAGAACGACCGGCGAGAGCGTCATGTACGCGCCGCCGTCGAGCAGGACGTCGATCTCGATCGCGGTCAGCCGGCCGTCCCGCGTCACTCCCGTCGAGTGGCGGATGACGCCGGGGTGCCGCTTCGTCGTCGCGATCATGTCCTCGACGCGGTCGTAGACGAGCTTGACGGGCCGTCGCGACTTCCACGCGAGAATCGCGGCGTGCCCCGCGATCATCGACGGATATTCCTCCTTGCCTCCAAAACCGCCGCCGGTTTCCGTCTGGACGACGCGCACCTTCTCTTCGGGCAGCCCGAGCAGCACCCTCAACGCGCGATGGACGTAGTAGGGGCACTGGAGCGAACCGTAGACCGTGATTCCACCGTCCTCCGGGACCGCAATCACTCCGTTCGGCTCGATGTAGAGCTGCTCCTGGTGGCTGACCCGATATTCGCCTTCGACGACGGCGTCCGCCTCCGCGAACCCGCGCGCGAGATCTCCCTTCTCGATCACGATCTCCTTGAAGCAGTGATCGGATTTCCCCGGGTCGTAGATCGGCGCGGTCTCCCGGTAATCGATCGCGATCCGCGCTTCCGCTTCGATCAGCCGCTCCCGGTCCTCGTGCGCCAGGAGCAGGACCGGCTCCGCGAAGTGCCGGATGTGGCGCTCGGCGAGACAAGGCTGATCGAGATCGATCAGGGCGACGACATTCCGACCCGGAACGTCGCGGCAGTCGGCGATCGTGAAGCCCTTGCGGTCGAAGCCGAGGTGAATCGCCTCGATCTCGCCGGCGGCAATCGTCGAGCGGATCGTTCTCCCGTGAAGCATCCCGGGAAAGACCAGATCGTCTACGTACTTTGCGGCGCCGGTGACCTTCTCGAATCCCTCCTTACGGGGAACGTTCCGTCCGACGGCGGGCATCAAACGAGAGGTTCGTTCTTCCGGAAGGAGCGAGGGCTCTTCAGACCTTTGTCGCTTTGGCGAATGCGAGCTGGACGACCTCTTCGGTCGGGATATCCGAAACCAGTACGCATGCCGTGGCGCCCTCCTGCCAGAAGACCTGCGTCGAGCCGCCGCGACGATAGACGAAGAAGGTGATGCCGGCGTGCGACCTCTGAAGTCCGTTCTTCGGAAGCCGGCGCACGTCTCCTTCGTACATCTCGCACGCAAGGATCTTATTCTCCGGCCCCACATAGACGAACAGAGCCCGCTTACGGCCGTCCGGGTTCAGGACGCGCCCTCCCACTAGTCGATATCGCATCATTCTCAGGTCGAACACCCGCGTCGGGAACGTGACGCCTCGCGCCGCGAAAAATCGGTCGAGCTCCTCCGGTTCGTCGGTTGATATCTGCAACGGAAGCCGCCCGGTCTTGTAATTCTCGTAGTCCAGCGCGACGCGCGAGGGGAGGTTGCGTCGTCCCGGCACGAACACCGCCAGCAGGACGAGCGCCGCGACCGCGGCAGCGACAGCGGCATACCCCAAGAACCGAGACCTCTGGCGCGCGGGCCTCACTCCGGGCGCGGAGAGCGCCTCCCGCTCTTCGTGGTCCAGCGCCGCCGCGACTTCGGAAGTGACACGTGCGGGCACCTCGTTCGCGTCGAGGCTCGCCCGAACCGCCTGCTTGACGCGCGAGAGCGCATCCCGCTCGCCACGGCATTCCGTGCAGTCTCGGAGATGCCGCTCCGCGCGCTCGCGGTCTGCCCGACCGAGGCGGCCGTCGAGAAGGTCTTGAAGCTCCTCGCCGAGATGTCCGGACTCTATGGTCATTCTTCAGTCGCTCCGATATAGCCCGCACGCCGCGCGTATTCCTGCAGAGACACGAAGAGCGCCTTGCGCGCCCGTGAGAGGCGCGACCGCACGGTTCCGATGGGACAGCCGAGCGCCGCCGCGGCCTCCTCGTAAGTGAGTTCTTCGACGTCGACCAGCAACACGACCGACCGGGACTCTTCCGGCAAGCGTTCGAGGGCCGCCACGACTTCTCGATCGCTCCAGCGGACCGGGTTGTCGGACGACGATGCGAGCTCGTGGAACCTCTCCTCGAGGTCCTGGATCGCGATCGAGGGAGGCTCGCGCCGCTCCTTTCGGTACTGGTTTACGAAGATCGAGTACAGGATAGTCAACAGCCACGCCTTGCAGTTGGTTCCAGGCCGGAAGTTGTCGAAGGTGCGGTAAGCGCGCAGGTAAGTCTCCTGAGTCAGGTCGCCCGCCCGCTCGGTGTCGCGCGTCAGCCGCCGCGCGGTGCGATGGACTACGAGAAGAAGCGGGAGCGCGATCTCCTCGAAGCTCCGTCTCTTCTCTTCGAGTTCTCGCGTCGGCATCGAGCTCCTGGCGTGCCCGGTCGGGGCGCGCGTCAGTCTAGTTGACGGCGGCTCAGAGAACGATTGTAGGAAGGGTTTCGAGAGGATCTTCGGGTTGCGGAACCTTTCGGGGTACTCCCGTTGTTTATCTCGAGTGAGAGGCGTCGCGCGGCCCCTCCGAAGGAGGGTGACGATGAAATCGATTCGACGGACAGGGATCGTGTGTCTCCTGGTCGCCGCCGGGCTCGTCGCAGGCGCTCCCGCCTCGGTCCAGGAGTACGAGTTTCGAATCGTCGCGAGCGGCCTTTCGCGTCCGGTGGGGATCGCGGTGGACGGAGAAGACCGGCTCGTCTTCACTCAGGTGCCGACGCCTGGCGTGCCCGCAGGGTTGAACGGGGTCTTCCGACTCGATCTCGAGTCGAACGAAGTGACGACTCTTCACCTCGGAGAGCCGGAGCCGACGAACGTCGCCCTGGACGCGAACGACGTCTACTGGACGTGCAAATCCGCGGGCGTGATTCTGAAACAGGATCCGAACGGGAACACGGCTCTCTTTCTGGGAAACCTCGAGAAGCCGACCGGCCTCGGCCTCGATCGCGACGGGCTCGTTTATTTCACCGAAGTTCCCGCTCCGGGCGTCGCCGGCGCCGGAAACCGTGTCTCGGTTTCGGACGGCTCGACCACGACGATCCTCCACATGGGCGAGCCTGAGCCCACGGACGTCGTCGTGAGCAAGAAGGGGGAGATCTATTGGACCTGCAAGTCCGCGGGCGTGATTCTCGAGCAGGTCGGCGGCGAGACGACGATGTTGCTCACCGGGCTCGATCACCCCTCGGGCATCGCGCTCGACAAGAACGACGACACGCTTTTCTTCACCGAGGTTCCGACGCCTGGAATCCCCGGGGGCGCGGGCGGGCGTAACCGCGTCTGGAAGGTGGACCTGAAGACGCTCGCGCGAACTCTCGTTCACCAGGGGGATCCGGAACCCACCGACGTCGCGGTGGCCCACGACGGCAACGTGTACTGGACCTGCACGAGCGCGGGTGTGATCGTTGAGGCGAAGCCGACGCGGAAGAAGTGATCCGGGAGATCGCTTGAAGGAACTTTGGAACGGACATTGGCAGGTCGCGGACCCCGCTCGCGCGGTCCCGCTCAACTGACCAACCGCTATTTTGGATGAATAGGAGAGGAACAGGAGGAATCATGTCCAAATTACTCTGGCCCAAACGCCTGACCGCAGCCGCCGCCGTTGCCGCCGCGCTTCTCTTGGGAGTGAACGTTCTGCTCCAGGCCCAGGAAAAGATGGAACGCATGATGATGAGGACGGCGGAATCCAAGAAGCTGGAACGGCACGTCAAAGCCGTGAAGGCCAAAGCAGGGACGGAAGGCTACGCCTGCTGCATCCGACCTTCGTGCGAGTGGTGCGCGGTGCACATGGGCCACTGCACTTGCCATCACGGAGTCGAGACCGGCATGGGGCCGTGTCGTGAGTGTCACGGCGGCTGGGAAGCCGGTCAGGGCCACGTGACCGGCAAGACCAAAGAAGATGTGCGTAACCAGCCCGTCATGAAAATGTAGCCTGTAACGGGCGGCGACGCCGTTTCGAGCGATGGCGAGTAAGAGGGCAATCGTCCTTGTGGCGCTGGGAGGTTTCCTTGTTGTCGGGGCGCAAGCTCGCCGAAAGGCGGAATCGCAGACCGCCGGCTCCGGAACCGCTTCGGGCAATACCGGGAGCGACACCGCCCGTCACCGCTGGAGCTTCGGCGGCCCCTTACCCGGTGCGATCCCATACGACGATGCGCTCGTGCGCAAGCTCGAAGCCGCCTGGGCTGCCCGGCCTCCCGGCGAGCGGCCGCGGACCCGGCACTTGAATCCGGACGGCTCTCCCAAATACACCAATCGGCTCTATCTCGAGACGAGCCCCTATCTTCGACAGCACGCCCACAATCCGGTGAACTGGTACTCCTGGGGCGACGAGGCTTTCGACACGGCCAGGAAGCTCCATCGCCCCGTGCTGCTCTCCGTGGGTTATTCCACCTGCCACTGGTGCCACGTGATGGAGGAGGAGTCCTTCGAGGACGAGGAGATCGCGCGGTACCTGAACGAGAACTACGTCTCCATCAAGGTCGACCGCGAAGAGCGCCCGGACGTAGACGCCATCTACATGAATGCGGTGCAAATGCTGACTGGAGGCGGCGGCTGGCCGATGACCGTCGCGACCACTCCCGACCGCAAACCCTTCTTCGGCGGCACGTACTTTCCGGCAAAGCAGTTCTCGAGCCTGCTCAAGGAGCTCCGCGCTGCCTACGACTCGGAGCCGGATCGTGTCGCTGCCACGGCGGAGGAGATCACCCGGCGAATCCAGCAAAACATGTCCGAAGTCGCCGCAGAGGGACGCCCCGATACGTCGGCTCTTTCGCGGGCCGCCGACTACTACCGGAGCCGCTTCGACAAAGTCTGGGGAGGGCTCCAGAGCCGGATGAAGTTCCCGAGCTCTCAGCCCGTCCGGCTGCTCCTGAGGATCTGGCGGCGCACGGGGCAACAGGACGTCCTCCGCATGGCGACGCTCACTCTCGATCGAATGGCGGAAGGTGGCATGCACGATCACGTGGGCGGCGGTTTCCACCGCTATTCGACCGACCCGAAGTGGCTCGTGCCCCACTTCGAGAAGATGCTCTACGACAACGCGCTTCTCGCCATGTCCTATCTCGAGGCCTACCAGGCGACGGGTGAAAAGAGATACGCCGGCGTGGTGCGGGAGATCCTGCGTTACGTCGAGCGAGACATGACCTCGCCCGAAGGGGCCTTCTACTCCGCGACCGACGCCGACAGTCCGGCGCCGAGCGGCCGGAGGGAGGAGGGTTGGTTTTTCACCTGGACACCGGACGAGATCGAGGTGGCTCTCGACCCCCGGCGGGCTCGGATCGTGGACGCGTGGTTCGACGTGACGCCGCGCGGGAACTTCGAGGGTCGAAACATACTCCATACCGCGAAACCGCTGGCCGAGGTGGCAAAGGCGCTCGGGCTGCCACCCGAAGAGGTCCGGTCAACGATCGAGGAGGCTCCGGACATCCTCTATGACGCAAGGTCGAAGCGTCCTCCGCCACTGCGGGACGAGAAGGTCCTGACGGCCTGGAACGGTTTGATGATCTCGGCGCACGGGAGAGCGGCGCTCGCGCTTGGAGACGCGCGCTACGCGCAGAGGGCCGAGAGGGCGGCGGGATTTCTGCTCGAGAAGCTTCGCAAGGGCGATCGGCTGTACCGGAGCTTCAAAGACGGGCGCGCCCAGCACGACGGCTACCTCGATGACTACGCGTTCCTGACGGCGGGACTCCTCGACCTCTTCGAGGCGACCGGCAACCTGCGCTGGTTGCGCGAGGCCATCTCGCTCGATCGGGTCGTCGAGGCTCATTACGAAGACCGATCCAACGGCGGTTTCTTTCTGACCGCCGACGACCATGAGCGCCTGATCGCCCGCGAGAGACCGAGCTACGACGGTGCCGAGCCGGCGGGCAGCTCGGTCGAGATCCTCAACCTGCTCCGCCTCTCCGAGCTGACGACCGACGACCTGTATCGCAAGCGGGCGGAGCGCGCCTTCCTGCCTCTGGGGAAGGCGCTCCGGAATTCGCCGGCGGCCGTCTCGGAAGCCCTGCTCGCCCTCGATTTCCTTCTGGATTCGGCCAAGGAGATCGTGATCGTGACGCGCCGCTCACGTTCGGAGGCCGAGCCGTTGCTCGCGCGGTTTCGAATGTCTTATGTCCCGAATCGCGTCCTGCTGGTCGCTGCGGAAGGCGCTGCGCTGGGAGAGCTTGCGCGTTTGTCGCCGCTGGTCCAAGGCAAAGTGGCCGGCAAGAACCCGGCGATGGCCTACGTCTGCAAGCGCGGCGTGTGCGATCTTCCGACGGCCGACCCGGCGATCTTCGAGAAACAGATCCGACGGGTCGATCCCCTTCCTGGCAGCGTCGAGAAGCATGCGGGCAAGTGATGAGCCTGTCACGCCCTGGTTCCACTAATTCGGTCAACGGAGGGGAGCGCGGATCGACGAAGTCCTGCAGCTTGGCGTCAATGAGACTTTGGTCGAGGTTTGCATGAGTGACCGACTAGAAGGGCTGGGGCGAGATGGCCGACCGAAGCTCAGAGGCGAAAGGGACTGAGACCAAGGTCGTAGTCCGCGGCCCTGCGGTCGAGCGATCTCTCGGGAAGGGAACCATCTCTTGGGGAGGGACTGTTTACGTCCTGTAGGCGTGCTTGTGGGCACTTCGGACTAAATCTGTAATAACGTCGGGCCACGTCGCTCGTCACACACGGGGGGTGATCGGATCATCCGCCACGCAGAGTGGGAATCGTGGAGGGACGGCGCGGCCACTGCGGCACCTGCCCTCTGTTCGCGCTCGCCCCCGGCGCTCGCCGGGAAGTAACGCCACGGAAATGCACGCAGCGGCGAACACGACATTTGCCTCAAAGTGCCCGCTGCCCAATCCTTCCGTTCGAGCGATAGCGAGTGAGTCCACTCCCTGGTATTTCTTTTAAGGAGCGATGACATGAGGAAACGACTTTCAATTCGACCGACCGCTGGAATCACGCTTGCCGTCGCGGTTCTCGCGCTGACCTCACTCACCGACAGAGCGGCTGCCGGCACCGGCAATCACTTGATGCGCTGGGACATCATCAGCGTGGACTTCTCCACCGGCACTCTTTCGGCGGGCGGAGTCGCATCGGCGCGCGCAAATGACGGCTCCAAGATCACGCTGACGGGGTTCGGGACGTTCCGCTCGAATCCGGGCAACCCGCAGGATGTGACCGGCGGAGGCATGTGGACGACTTTCGATTCCGACGGCACGACCGTGACGGGAGGCGGCGATTACGAAGTGACCGGCTTCGTGAGCTTCGAAGTGGCGCCCGGAACGCCGCCGCTGCCCAACGACAACATCGGCATCCTGGCG
>WNGB01020539.1_pt1 | contig 11546 bp, 12 predicted proteins | sample 5400681 | NCBI WGS metagenome assembly WNGB01 (sample SAMN13153367, study PRJNA577476) | soil metagenome | isolation source: 115 cm soil or saprolite under grassland replicate 2 | place: USA:California | collected 2016-06-15 | reverse complement strand
CGCAGTCTCGCGCTGCGGCTCTCTAGTTTTGAGTCCCGTATTTTGCGTGCCATGGCGTCCCTAGTGTCCCATGAACTGTCTCCAACATGGGCATGGAAGCCTGCGGAGGCTCAAAGACGTAAGTGGACATAAATTGGCATACATCAAGACGTTACGGCAACGAACGTGGAATGCTGTGGAAGGCTGTGGAGACCTGCAAAGCCCTATCGCGGCGCAGCGCCCGCGTTGCAGGATGTCATTGCGGGCCGCCTCGACGTCATTTTTGACAACATCACGGCGAGCTTGCCGCATGTGAAGAATGGCGCTGCGCGCGGCTTGGCGGTCACCGCGGCAAGGCGCGTCCCGGCCGCCGCGGACCTGCCGACCATCGCGGAAGCCGGCGTTCCGGGGTTCGACGTCTCGACCTGGTTTGCGTTGTTCGTGCCGGCCAAGACGCCGCGCGCCATCATCAGCAGGATCAACGACGACGCTGTCGCAGCGCTCGCCCATCCCATGGTGAAGGAGCGGTTGGAGCAGTTCGGCGCCACGCTCGTCGGCTCGACCCCGCAGGAGCTTGCCGCCTTTCTCAACGCTGAAATGGACAAATGGGGTCCCGTCATCCGCGAAGCGAAAATCAAGGTCGACGAGTGAGATCGCAGGCCGCGATGATCGATCGGCGCCGACTTGCCGCGGTTGCGAGCGCGGCTGTGCTCGCACCCGTCCTTGGCGGACGCACCGCCGCGGCACAGGCTGCATCAGTGCAAGGCTGGCCCAGCCGCGTCATCAAGCTCGTCGTGCCGTTCACGCCCGGCGGCGGCATCGACAGCATCGGCCGCATCCTCGGCGCGCGGCTCACGGAGATCTGGGGCCAGCAAGTGGTGATCGAGAACAGGCCTGGCGCCGGCGGCAATATCGCCTCCGAATTCGTCGCGCGCTCCGCGCCCGACGGCTACACCATGTACATCACCGCGGCAGGACTGGCCGTCAACCGCTACCTCTTTGAATCGATCAATTACGATCCGCTTGCCGATTTCGCCCCGGTGACGCTGATCTGCCTCTTCCCGAACGTGCTGGTCGTGCCGAATTCCTCGCCATTGCGTTCGGTTGGCGATCTTGTTGCACAGGCCAAGGGCGAGCCGGGAAAGCTCACCTTTGCCTCTCCCGGGCATGGCAGCTCGCCACACATGAGCGCCGAGCTGTTCAAGCATATGGCGAAAGTCAACCTGACCCATGTGCCCTACCGCGGAGCGTCCCCCGCCTACACCGACGTGATCGCTGGACGCGTTGATTGCACGTTCGCGGTCATGGCCTCGGGTCTTCCGCTCGTTCGATCCGGACAATTGCGCGCACTCGGCGTGACCACCGTCGCCCGGGTGGCGACGGCGCCGGAGATTCCAACCATCGCGGAATCCGGCGTGCCCGGCTACGACACGTCATCCTGGTTCGCTTTCTTCGTGCCGGCCAAGACGCCTCCCGAAATCATCGCCAAGATGCGCACGGACACGGTCGCGGTGCTTGCCGACCCGCAAATCAGAGCCAAACTCGACGCGCTCGGCGTCGTCGTGGTGGGCTCCACGCCCGAACAACTGGGCGCGCATCTCAAGGCGGAGATGGAGCGGTGGGCGCCGGTCATCAAGGCGGCCAACATCAGGGTCAGCGAATGATCACTCGCCGTCGCGCGATCGGAATGGCGGCGACGGCGGCATTCGCTCCATGTCTGGCCCGCCGAACGCTCGCGCAGACTTCGTCCACCCGAGATTCATCGGCGCAGAATTGGCCGACCCGGTTCGTGCGCCTCATCGTGCCGTTCCCGCCTGGCGGCGGAACCGACGCCATCGCCCGCGTCGTCGCCGGCAAACTCTCGGACATGTGGGGCCAGCAGATGGTGGTCGAGAACCGCGGCGGCGCCGCCACCAATATCGGCACCGAGGCGGTCGTGCGCGCGGAAGCCGACGGCTACACGATGTTGCTGCAATCGATGCCGCTCGCGGTGAACCGCTTCCTGTTTTCCTCGCTCAGCTACGATGCGATCAGCGATCTCGCGCCGGTATCGCTTCTTTGCGAGTATGCCAACATCATGGCGGTGCCGGTGACCTCGCCCGCCCATTCGGTCGCCGAATTCATCGCCTATGCGAAAGCCAATAAGGGCAAGGTCACCTTCGCCTCCTCGGGTCACGGCACCTCGGTGCATCTCTCCGGCGAACTGTTCAAGCGCATGGCCGGCATCGAAATGCTGCACGTGCCATATCGGGGAGCAGGCCCTGCGTTCACCGATCTCGTGCCCGGCCGCGTCGACGTGATGTTCAACAATATCGGCGCCGTGCTGCCGCTGATCCAAGGCGGCAAGCTGCGGGGCCTGGCGGTGACGACTGCCAAGCGCATGCCGGCGGTGCCGCACCTGCCGCCGATCGCGGAGGCCGGCGTCCCCGGGTTCGACGTCTCCTCATGGTATGGGTTATTTGCGCCCGCCAAGACGCCGCCGGAGATCATTCGAAAGATGCATGCCGATACGGTGGCGGCGCTAAACGATCAGGCAACCAAGGAACGGCTCGAGCAACTGGGCGTGTTGGTGGTGGGCTCGACGCCGGAGCAACTTGCGGCGTTTCTCAAGGCGGAGATGGACAAATGGGCACCGGTCATCAAGGAAGCCGGCATCAGCATCCGCGAGTGAGAGCGAAGCGGCCTGACAAAGGCCGCCGCACCCAGTTGATCGCAATCGCTGCAGCTTTGACCTTTGCCGCGGCATTCGGTCCGGCTGCATTCGCTCAGACGCCGACCGAGACTTGGCCGAATCGTTTCATCCGCCTGATCGTGCCGTTCCCGCCGGGCGGGGGAGCCGACGCGATCGCCCGCATCCTCTCTGCCCGGCTGTCTGACACCTGGGGCCAGCAAGTGGTGATAGAGAACCGAGGCGGAGCCAGCGGGAATATCGCGGCCGAGGCCGCGGCCCGCTCCGCCCCCGATGGTTACACAATTTTTCTCGCGGGAGACTTTCAGGCGGTCAACTTATTTCTTTATCCGAAACTCAGCTACGATCCGGTCGGCGACTTCGCCCCGGTCACGCTGGTCGTGCAATATCCCTGCGCCATGATCGTGCCGAACTCCTCGCCCGCGCGTTCGGTGTCGGAGTTCATCGCCTACGCGAAGGCCAGCCACGGCAAGCTGAGCTTCGCAACCCCCGGCCACGGCACCGCGCCCCATCTTGCGGGCGAGCTGTTCAAGCGTGCGGCCGGCATCGCGATGACGACGGTGCCCTACCGCGGCGCCGCGCCGGCGATCCAAGACGTGATCCCCGGACGCGTCGATGTCTTCTTCAACAATATCGCCCCGCTGCTGTCGCTGATGCAGCAAGGCCAGTTGCGGGCGCTTGCGGTGACGACCGCCAAACGCTCGCCGGCCGCGCCGGATGTGCCGACGCTCGCGGAGAGCGGCTTGCCCGGGTTCGATGTGTCGGGATGGTACGCCTTCTTCGTGCCGGCCAATACTCCGGCGGCGATCGTACGGAAAATACATGCCGACACCGCCGCCGCGCTGGCCGATCCCGCGATCAGAGGACGTTTGGAAGAGCTCGGCTTGTTCGTGGTCGGCTCGACTCCGGCGGAGCTCGGACGATTTCTCAAATCGGAGATGGACAAGTGGGGACCGCTGATCAAGGAGGCGGGCATCAGCATCCGCGAGTGAAGAGCCCAGCCAGCAGCCCGACCGGCGCAAGGAAAGCAGCCCGATCGCGCGCACGCAGTAGAATGGATTGAGTAAGCCGTAACGGGAGGATGAGGTGACAAGGAATCAGATTGTTGTGCTTGGCGCCGTCAGCTGGTTGATGTTCGCAGGGATGGTCCACGCGGCCGAAATCAAGGTTCTGTCCACGCAGGCAACCGAGGAAGCGTATCGCGAATTGGTGCCGCAATTCGAAAAAGCATCCGGACACAAGGTCACGACGGTGTTCACCGGAACGCTCGCCGCCAACAAGCGCTTAGCAGCTGGCGAGACCTATGACCTGTTGATCATGTCCGCGCCATCGATCGAGGAGCACATCAAGGCCGGCAAGGTCGTGCCCGGCAGCCGCGTCGATCTGGCGAAATCGGGGGTAGGTGTGGGCGTGAAAGCCGGCGCACCGAAGCCCGACATCAGCACGACCGAGGCGCTAAAGAAGACGGTGCTGGCGGCCAAGTCGATCGGCTATTCCACCGGTCCGAGCGGCAACTACATGATCGGGCTGTTCCAGCGCCTGGGGATCGCCGACGAGATCAAGGGAAAGCTCAAGCAGACGCCGACCGGCGTGTTCGTCGGCAGCATCATCGCCAGCGGGGACGCCGAGATCGGCTTCCAGCAGGTGAGCGAGCTGTCGCACTTCGCCGGCGTCGATTACGTCGGCCCATTGCCGGCGGACATCCAGCAGTTCACCACATTCTCGAGCGGCATCATGGCCGGAGCAAAGGAAGCGGACGCCGCCAACGCGCTGGTCAAGTTCATCACTGCGCCGGCGGCGGCCTCGGCCTTCACGAAGAGAGGCATGGAGCCGGGCTGACGACCGCTTGCCTGGGGAAGCGCAAACTCGATTGTGCCCTGCCGCACCTCCTGCCGAAGCCATATCGGCGTGACTACAGCGCGGCGGATTGCCCGATCAGCGGTGCTCTTCCAACAGAATTTCAGCGATGGCGTCCCACTCGGCAGCGAACGGCTTGCTCGGGACCGGGCGTTGCGCGCGCCCGTACCAGTAGCGGGCATTCTCGAGATCGCCCTCCACCCGGTGCAAATAGGCATGCACCCATGCGCAATCCTTGCCGCCCTCGTCCATGACGATGTTGTGCGCCTTCTCCCATTTGTCCTTGGCCGCCCACCACAAAGCTGTCAGCGCCGGCGCGAGGCCGGGAGGCGGCTTGGGGTTGGCGAGGGAGTTTCTGAACTGAGACAAATTCATCGCAGGCATTGCACCCCAGGCGAACTACCACCACCGCTCCGGCGAAAAGCGCCCCGCCGCTTGCTCAATGACGTGCGCGAGCGAGAATAGCGTCTCCTCGCCGAACGGACGGCCGATGAGCTGGAGCCCGAGCGGCAAACCGTCAGCAGACAAGCCGGCTGGAACGGAAATTCCGGGCAAGCCTGCCAGGTTTACCGGCACCGTGAATACGTCGTTGAGATACATCTCGACCGGATCCGACCCGCCCTTCTCGCCGATGCCAAAGGCGGGGGATGGCGTCGCGGGGGTCAGGATCGCATCTACCCCGGCGGCAAACACCACCTCGAAATCACGCTTGATCAGCGTGCGTACCCTCTGCGCGCGTAGGTAATAGGCGTCGTAGTAGCCGGCCGAGAGCACGTAGGTGCCGATCATGATACGCCGGCGCACCTCCTGGCCGAAGCCCGCGGCACGCGTATTCTGGTACAAGTCGGCGACATCGCGCCCGGCAACGCGCAGACCGTAGCGCACGCCGTCATAGCGGGCGAGATTGGACGAGGCCTCCGCCGGCGCCACGATGTAATAGGCCGGCAACGCATGTTTGGTGTGCGGCAGCGAGACCGCGACAATGTCGGCGCCGGCGGCCTTGAGCCATTGCGCGCCGCGCTCCCATAAATTCTCGATCTCGGCCGCCATCCCGTCGACGCGGTATTCCTTCGGAATCCCGATCTTCATTCCCTTGATCGATTTGCCGATAGCGCTCTCGTAGTGGGGAACGAGGAGATCAACCGAGGTCGTGTCCTTGGGATCGTGCCCCGCCATCGAGGTGAGCAGGATGGCGGCATCGCGCACCGTGCGCGCGAGCGGTCCCGCCTGGTCGAGGGATGATGCGAACGCGACGATGCCCCAACGCGAGCAGCGCCCATAGGTCGGCTTGATGCCGACAATGCCGGTGAAGGCCGCGGGCTGGCGGATGGAGCCGCCGGTATCCGTCGCCGTCGCGCCGAGGCACAAGCCCGCCGCGACGGCCGCGGCCGAGCCGCCCGAGGAGCCGCCCGGCACGAGCGGCGTATTCGCCCCCTTTCGCCGCCACGGCGAGATCGTCGGCCCGAACGACGAATTTTCGTTCGACGAGCCCATGGCAAACTCGTCGTTGTTGAGCTTGCCCAGCATCACCGCGCCGTCGCGCCAGAGATTGGCGCTGACGGTCGACTCGTAGGTCGGCAGAAAATTGTCGAGGATGCGCGAGCACGCCGTGGTGCGCACGTCCTTGGTGGCGAACATGTCCTTGACGCCGAGCGCGAGGCCCTCGAGCGGCCGCGCGTCGCCCGCTTTAAGGCGCGTATCGGCCGACTGCGCCATGGCGCGTGCCCGCTCCGGGGTCTCCAGCACATAGGCATTGAGCGCGCGCGCCGTCTCCATGGCGGCAAGATGCGCGTCGGCGAGCTCGGTGGCGGAGAACTCCCGCCGCCGAAGGCGGTCGCGTGCGTCCGCAAGCGTCAGAGACGTGAGGTCGGTCATTCGTCCGAAGAGTCGCAAGCAAACGCGGCGCCGGGCTCAGGCTTTCGGAGATCCTCCTCGGGCTTGCCATCCCCCGGCATCGGCGGCGACAGGCCGAGCGCCTGCAAATCTGCCGCCGTGACGCCCGGCGGCATCTTGCCACGTGCGAGAAATTTCGCGCACCACAGGCGGAAAAAATACTCCTGTTGTTCACAAGCGAGGCACATCGGGGCGCACTCATCGCTCCTGCTGCATGGCCGATCGCGTGTCGGTCAATTGCTCAGCCTCTCGAGATCCTCGGGTCTCGCTGCGCTTGCCCGAGGATGGTGGAATAAGCCGCCGCGGCTTATTCCACCACTTTCGGCACCACAAAGAAATGGTCCTCCGCCGCCGGCGCGTTCTTGATGATGTCCTCGGGAATGCCCCCATCGGTGACCACGTCCGGCCGCTTCTTCATCTCCATGGGGATGACGGAGGTCATCGGCTCGACACCCTCGACGTCGACCTCCGACAACTGCTCCACAAAGGCGAGGATGGCGTTGAGTTCCTCGCGCAGGTGCTCGACCTCGTCATCGGCGACGGCAATACGCGCCAAATGCGCGATGCGGCGGACCGTAGCGACGTCGACGGACATGGGGGCTCCTAGCCGAGCAGGCTCGGCGACCTATAGCAGAGACGGCAACTCGGGGTGAGGCCCGTATTGCGCCTCTCCGCTGAAGGGTCGATATAGCTGCCATGGACGCCCCTAACCCGTCGGCCATCCCGACCTTCGCCAGTCGCACCCCGCTCCATATCGGCGCGATCGGCCTCAAGGTCCGCGATCTCGACCGGCTCACCAACTTCTACCGCGATGTGCTCGGGCTCACCGTCATCGATCGCGCCAATGACAGCACTGCGCTCGGTGCGGGCGGGGTGCCGTTCGTTCATCTCGAGCATCGGCCCAACGCCAAAGCCGACGACGCGCGCGAGGCGGGCCTCTATCACACCGCTTTCCTCATGCCGACCCGCGCCGATCTCGCGCGCTGGATCTTGCACGTGGCGCGCCACAAAGTGCCGCTCACGGGTGCCTCCGACCATGCCGTGAGCGAGGCCTTCTACCTCGACGATCCCGAAGGCAATGGCGTCGAGGTCTATTGCGACCGGCCGGCAGAGACCTGGGAGTGGACCGGCCCGGATTTGAAGATCACCACCGATCCGCTCGACGTCGAGAGCATCTTGCGAGAAGTTCCACCCACGGCGACTTATCCGGGTGCGCCCGACGGGATGCGCATCGGGCACGTGCATCTGCGCGTCGGTAACGTCCCGCGCGCGGAGGCGTTTTATCGCGACGCGCTCGGGCTCGACGTGACCCGCCGGCGGCATGGGGCGACGTTCCTGTCGTCGGGACGCTATCACCACCACATCGCGGGCAATGTCTGGCACAGCGCCGGCGCCGGCCGGCGCGATGAGGACCGCGCAGGGCTGTCCTGGTTCTCGCTCGAGGCCGCCGATGCCGCGGCGTTGGAGGCGGCGAACGCGGGACTCGCACAAGCCGGAGCAGAGATCGCAGTAACACCTGCAGGGATCGCGACCGCCGATCCTTGGGGCACACGCCTGCACATCACGCGCGGCTGACCTCGCTCGTCGATGCCGCCAGCGCGCGCAGGTGCTCCAGCGCCTCGGCGGCCAGCGTCTTGGTCAATTGCCCAGCGGGCATTGCGCGACCGAGCGCTGCCGCTTGCCCGGCCCACATTGGCGAGAAATCGCCCGAGCCCTGGGCCTCGGCCTTGGCGCGCAGCGGCGCAAGCGCGCCCGCGGCGAGCGGAAACTCGGGCGCCACATGCGCCGGCCGGCCGGTCATGAGATTGGTCAATGCCGTGCCGTCGTCGCGCGCGGATTTGAGCGCGGCGCGATGCGGCGCCGAAATCTTCGCCTCCGGACACCACAGATAAGCGGTGCCGATCTGCACGCCGGCAGCCCCAAGTGCGAAGGCAGCCGCGATGCCGCGCGCGTCGGTGATGGCGCCGGCGGCGATGACCGGCACCTTGACCGCATCGACGATCTGCGGAACGAGCGCGAAGGTGCCGGCCTGGGTGCTGATATCGTCGCTCAAGAAGATGCCGCGGTGGCCGCCCGCCTCGTTCCCCTGTGCAATGATGGCGTCGACGCCGCGCGCCTCGAGCCAGCGTGCCTCGGCGGCGGTTGTGGCGGAACTGATGATCACGCAGCCGGCATCCCTGACGCGCGTCACCAAAGCCTCTTCCGGCAGGCCGAAATGGAAACTGACGACTTCCGGCTTGAGTTCTTCCACGACCTCGCAGAAGGCGGCGTCGAAGGCCGCACGGTTGCTTGACGGGATCGGCGCCGCCGGATCGATGGCAAGCTCGCGATAGTAAGGAGCGAGCGTTTCGCGCCAGCGCGCTTCTCGCTCATTGTTGAGCGCCGGAGGGGTGTGACAGAAGAACGCGAGATTGATGGGCTTGGCGGTGTGGGCGCGAATTTTCCCCGTCTGCTCACGGATCTGCGCGGCATTGCGCATCGCGCAAGGCAGCGAGCCGAGCGCGCCCGCCTCCGCCGCCGCTGCTGCGAGCTCCCAGTCCATGGCACCGGCCATCGGCGCCTGCACGATCGGAAGCTCGATCTTGAACAGCTCGATGAGACGGCGATCCGGCCACATCCGCAGAATTCTCCGTGCTGTCGCAGCTTATCTAATCACGTCCTGTTTCGAGAGTAGTCGTTGCATCGCGCTCCTGCGAACGGCAGGATAGCGTCGCGGCTCCCAGGGTGAAATAGCTGCGCTCGAGGCGATCATGGCGACGATGGTCGAGCGGCGACCAGACGAGAAGCTTTTGCCGGCGACGCGGGTCCGGATCGGAATGATCATTCCCTCGGTCAACAGCCTGACCGAGCCGCAGTTCAATCATTTTGCACCGCCCGGTCTCGGCGTGCATGTCGCGCGCGCCCGCGTTGCCGGCGAATGGAAGCGCCCGCTCGCGGCGATGGCCGAGGAGATCGCAACCTCCGCCAAGCTGCTCGCGGACGTGGCGCCCGATCTCATCGTCTTCCACTGCACCGATACCTCGATGACCCAGGGCCCGCACGGCGAAGGCCGTATTCTCGAGATCATCAAGGAGGCAACCGGCATCGAGGCGCTGGCAACGAGCCGTCTCGTGCTGGAAGCATTGCAGGCCCTAGGGCTGCGCAGGCTCCTCCTGCTTAGTCCCTACAAGAGCAATCAGGCCGTGATCGATTATCTCAGCGCGACCGGCTTTGCCGTAGTCCATGACGTGGCGCTTGGCCTCAAGTCGCTCGAATTCGCCGCGGTCACGCCGCGCGAATGGGCGGAGCTCGCGCGCAAACACGACCGCTCGGACACGGACGGCATCTTCCTGAGCTGCACCAACACCACACAGATCGAGGCGATTGCAGAGATTGAGGACGCGCTCGGCAAGCCGGTGGTCAACAGCAACCAGGCGGTGCTGTGGGGTTGCGTCAAACGGCTCAAGTCGGAACTTGCTCCGCTGCCCCCGATGTCGCGGCTTGGCCGATTGATGCGGCAGCTGGATGCATGAGCGGCAATCGGAGATCGATCCATGAAGATGCATCGTCTTGCCTCCGCCGCCGCCCTCTTTGCGCTCTTCGTTTCGGCCGCGGCCGCCCAGACCTATCCTGTGCGGCAGATCACGCTGGTCGTTCCCTTCGCGCCCGGCGGGCCCGCCGACTTTCTCGGCCGCCTCGTCGGTCAGAAAATGAGCGAAGACTTGGGGCAGCAAATCGTCGTCGACAATCGGCCCGGAGCCAACACCATTATCGGTGCCCAGGCGGTCGCCAAAGCAGCGCCGGACGGCTACACGCTGCTGATGGCGATCGACGGCACGCTGGTGATGAATCCGTTCCTCTACAGCAAGCTTGCCTATGATCCGTTCAAGGATTTCGTACCGATCTCGCTGATCGCTCTCGTCCCCTCCGCGGTGGTCGGCAATATCAACATCCCGGTCAATTCGATCAAAGAACTGGTCGAGCAGGAGAAAGCCAAACCGGGCACCTTCCAGATCGGGATCAGCACCCCGACGTCGCAGGTCAATGTAGGCCTCCTGAACATGATGGCCGGCACCAATTTCGGCATGGTCCCCTATCGTGGCGGGACGACGCAGATCACCGGCATCTTGGCCGGCGACATTCCCCTCGGCATGGAAAGCGTCAACGTGTCGCTGCCGCTGTGGCGCGACAAGAAGGTCAAGATCCTCGGCCTGGTGAGTGCGCAACGGCTTTCGCTCGCGCCAGAGATTCCAACCATCGCCGAGACTTTCCCCGGTTATGATCTCGGCATCTGGCAGAGCATTGTCGCGCCGGCGGGCACGCCGCCCAACGTCGTGACGAAGCTGCATGGCTCGATCAGGAAGGTCTTGGCACTGACCGAGATCCGGGAAAAACTGCTCAATGCCGGCATCGAGCCGGCCAGCAGCAATACGCCGGAGGAGTTTGCCGCCTTCGTCCGCTCGCAAGCCGACACCCGGTCCAAGGTCATCCAGGCAGTTGGAATGAAGCTCGACTGAAAGCCGCCGATGCAGCCTTGCATCCTCATCGCCACTGCCGCCGTCGCCATGACGCTTGGGCATGCGCAGGCGCAAGCAACGCTCGACGCGGAGCCGAAGACCTATCCCAACCGCGCGATCCGTATCATCGTGCCGTTCCCGCCGGGCGGCCCCGCGGACATGATCGCGCGGCTGGTCGGACAGCGCATGAACGAAGACTGGGGCCAGCCGGTGCTCATCGAGAACCGCGCCGGCGGCAACACCGCCATTGGCGCGCAAGTGGTGGCGCGCTCGGCACCCGACGGCTACACGCTGCTCGCGGCGATGGACACGACCATGGTGGTGAACCCATTGGTGACGCCCAATCTGCCCTACGACCCGCTCAAAGACCTCGCGCCGATCACGCTGTTGATCAAGAACATCACGCTGGTGGTCGTGCGAAGCGACGGGCCCAAATCGATCAAGGAACTGATCGCCAAGGCAAAGGCCAATCCCGGAAAGCTCAATATGGGCGCCGGCACGATCACCTCGCGCCTCGGCGCGCTTGCCTTCGCCAAAGCCGCCGGCATCGACGTGCAGCTCGTTCCGTTCAAGGGCAGCGCCGAGATCGGCCAGGCTGTGCTCGCGGGAACGGTGGACTTCGCCCTCGACAG
>WNGB01012474.1_pt1 | contig 11546 bp, 9 predicted proteins | sample 5400681 | NCBI WGS metagenome assembly WNGB01 (sample SAMN13153367, study PRJNA577476) | soil metagenome | isolation source: 115 cm soil or saprolite under grassland replicate 2 | place: USA:California | collected 2016-06-15 | reverse complement strand
ACGCCGCAGGTCTATGCCGATATCGATCGCACCAAGGCCGAGATGCTCGGCGTGCCGATCACGCGCTTCTTCGACTCGCTCTCGACCTATATGGGCTCGTCCTACATCAACGACTTCAACATCCTGGGGCAGACCTATCGGGTGACCGCACAGGCCGACAACCCGTTCCGGCTCTCGGTGCGCGACGTGCAGAACCTGCGCACCCGCTCGACCGCAGGCGACATGGTGCCGCTCGGCGCGGTCGCCACATTCCGCGAGATCACCGGGCCCTATCGCGTGCCGCGCTACAATCTGTTTCCGGCGGCCGAAGTGCAGGGTGCGACGCAGCCAGGCTTCTCGACCGGCCAGGCCATCGGGGCCATGGAGCGGATCCTCGCCAACCTGCCCGCAGGCTTCGGCTTCGAGTGGACCGAGATCGCGCTGCAGGAAAAGGCCGCCGGCAGCACCGCAGCAACCGCGTTCAGCCTCGCGGTCGTGTTCGTGTTCCTGCTCTTGGCCGCGCAATACGAGAGCGTGCTCCTGCCGTTGGCCGTGATCCTGATCGTGCCGATGTGCCTGCTCGCCGCGATCAGCGGTATCCTCCTCCGCGGGATGGACAACAACATCCTCACCCAGATCGGATTCGTGGTGCTCATCGGGCTCGCGGCGAAGAACGCCATTCTGATCGTCGAGTTCGCCAGGCAGGCCGAGGAGCAGGGCATGGACCGCCAGGATGCGGTGGTGCAGGCCGCGCGCACGCGCCTGCGGCCGATCCTGATGACGTCGTTCGCCTTCATCCTCGGCGTCGTGCCGCTGGTGATCGCGACTGGCGCCGGCGCCGAGATGCGTCAGGCGCTCGGCACTGCGGTGTTCTTCGGCATGCTCGGCGTGACCGTGTTCGGTCTGCTGTTCACGCCGGTGTTCTATCTGCTGGTGCGCTGGATCGGAACGCGTAAGCCGGAAATGCCGGCTGTGTCCTCGCCAGGCTTGTCCCCGCAGGCCGACATGGGTTCCCTGTCCTGACAATCATGGCGCAAATGTCAGATTTCACCGACATTCTCGGTAGCCGAACTTTGAGACCATGTCGCTGCCTGAAATCGTATGGAAAGCAAGCGTGTCCATGACATGGTTCGCAACCAGATGGGCGCCCAGCCTTCCGTTGTAGGCGCTCATCAGGTGACTGGTGGCCTCCTCAGTGGTGCGAGATCGATCCTGCCCTCATAGAGCGTGCGCATGAGCGCGAGCGCCTCCTTGATATGCCCGTCGTTCCAGCCTCCGTGCGCTGCATTCAGCGCAAACTTGTCCTCGATGTCCTGCAGCGTGAGCGGCTCATGCGCCCCGCCGCGCATGTGCGGCTGGCGCTCCTCGACCACGCGGCCGTCATTGAGCACGGCACGAATGTGGCCGGTGAAGTTCTTCGGGTAGGGATTGTTGGGGTCGATCTGGTAGCGCACCTTGGAGGCGAGCGCGACCACGGCCGGATCGCTGGTCGCGGCGTCGGAGAAATCGCCCAGGCCGACGTTGCCGCGCACGAAACCCGCCGCGATGCAGTAGGGCGACGAGAATTTTCCGGCGTAGCCGTTGGCGGGCTTCTGCTTGGCGGCGAGCGGCTCCCACAGCCGGTGCACGGTGCCCTCCCCGACCTCGCAGACCATCTCCTTGATGTCGGCTGCCTTGATGCCCTTGGCGGCGAGCCGGCGGGCGCAGTCGATATAGGGGTGCGTCATGGTCCCGCAGGGGTAGGGCTTGAACGCCAGCGTCTGCGTCACCCAGCGCTGGCCGAAGTCGCCCGCGATCTCGTCGTAGTTGACCTTCGTGGTGTTGGCGAAGCCGTGATAGAGCCCGTGCACGCCTTCGAATACGGTGCGCGGCCCCAAAAAGCCCTCGCGTCCGAGCAGCGCGGCGCGCAGGCCCGATTGCGCCGACCAGCCGGCGTGCATGCGCTTGGTCCAGGCGCCTTCGGCGAGATACTCGATGATGCCGCTCGCCATCGAGCCGACGATGCCGAGCGCATCGACGAGCTGGCGCGGCGTCAGCTTGAGCGCGGCGCCGACCGCGGCAGCGGACGCGATCGCGCCGAAGATCGCGGTCGGATGGAAGCCGGCCTTGTGGGTGAGCGTCGGCGCCACCAGGCTCAGCCGGCACATGGTCTCGACGCCGACCGCGATGCCGAGCAGCGCCGATGGCCCGTCCGGATTGTGCCGCTCGCAGGCGGCGAGCACGGCCGGCACGACCACGGCGCCGGCGTGCACCGGGCCGCCTTCGAAGGTGTCGTCAAAATCCTCGCCGTGGGCAGCGGTGCCGTTGATGAAGGCGGCGCCGGCTGCGCTCATCGGCTTGCCGTGCCCGATCGCGGTGCACGGCCCCTCGTCGTCCCAGCCGGCGCGCGCGGCCTTGACGTAGTCCTCGTTGCGGGCGGTGATGCAGAGGCCGACCACGTCGATCAGCAGCTCTTCGCACTTCGTGCGCACGGCCGGGGGCAGGTGCGCCGGATCGAGCGCGGCGATCTTGCCGGCCAGGATCTCGGCGACGGCGGTCTGCGGAAGCTTGGCGTCCATGCTACTGATTTCGCAACCTGTGAGCGACGCCAAGGCCGGGAATGCGGTTCACGGCAATGACGACCGCGAAGGTGATGACCAGCATGGCGATGCCGAGCACCGAGATGGCGCCGAGATCGCCCGACTCCTTGAGATCGAAGATGAGCACCGAGATGACCTTGGTCTCCGAGGTGAACAGGATGATGGCGGCGGAGAGCTCGCGCATCACGCCGACGAAGATGAAGCACCAGGTCGCGATCACGCTGGTGCGCAGCAGCGGCGCGGTGACGTCGCGCAGCGTGCGCAGCCGGCTGGCGCCGAGGATACGGCCGGCGTCTTCGAGATCGGCGTGCACCGAACGGAACGCGGACTGCATCTGCTGGTAGGCCGCCGGCAGCGCGATGGTGACGAACGCAATGAGCAGGATCCACAAGGTGCCGTAGAGCACGAACGGCGGCCGCGCATAGCTCAGGAACAGCCCGACGCCGAGCACGATGCCCGGGATCGCGACCGGCGCGGTGGCGAGGAAACCGAGTGCGCGATGCCCGGTGATCGCCTTGCGCGAGGTGACGTAGCTGATCACCACCGCCAGGATGGTGCCGATGGTGGCTGAGAGAATCCCGAGGATGAAGGTGTTCTTCACCGCGAGCTTGGTGGCCGAGAGCTGGAAGAACACGAAATCGATGTTGTAGAAGGTGAAATTGTCGAACCAGATGAACTGCGAGGCGACCCGCGAGAACGCCGCATTGAAGAGCGCCGCATAGGGCAGGAACACCGGGCACATCAGCACCAGGAATACGAAGGCGATGGCGAGCCATTTGAACCACCCGAGCTTGATCAGCCGCGGGTCGCCCTGCTTGCCGCCCACCACCGAATAGCCGCGGCGGCCGAGGATCATGTGCTCGGCGCGCAGCAGCACGATCGTGAGCACCAGCAGCGGCAGCGAGGCCGCGGCCGCGAGCTCGAGCTTGGGCGGGAACTGGAACAGGCTCCAGATTTTCGTGGTCATGGTGTGGAAGCCGGCCGGCAGCGCCAGGATCGCGGGCGAGCCGAACAGCGTCATCGCCTGCAGGAAGGCGACCAGCGCGCCCGCCAACAAGGCCGGCATCGCCAGGGGAATGGTGATGCGGCGCGCCGTCACCCAGGTGCGCCCGCCGAGGATCGACGAAGCGTCTTCGAGATCGCCCGGAATGCGGTCGAGCGAGTTCGCGATCAGCACGAACACGTAGGGGAAGGTGTAGGACGAGATCACGAAGATCAGCCCAGGCAGCGAATAGATGTTGAACAGGTAGGCGTCCATCTCGGCGCCGGTGAGCGCGCGCCAGGCCTTATTGATCAGGCCGGAATTCGGCGCCGCCAGGAGCTCCCACGCGATCGCCCCGAGGAATGGCGGGGTGACGAAGGACGCCGTCACCAGCGCGCGCACGGCGCCGCCCCAGGGCATGTCGGTGCGCGCGACCAGCCAGCCCATCGGCGCCGCGAAGGCGCAGCAGATCACGCTCGAGGACACCGCGATGATGACGGTCGTGATCAGCGGGTCGACAAACGTAGGATCGCTGAACAGGCGGCCGAAGTTCTCGAGCGTGAAGCCGCCGGCACGATCGACGAAGCTGTAGTAGACCAGCCACGTCATCGGCAGGATGATGAGGACGCAGAGTACGGCGGCGAACAGGATCAGGACCGGCCACGACAGGTCGAACTTGTGCGTCGGGCGGGCGCTCTCTGCGGGCAACGCGATGGTCATGCGGAGCACCGCCGGTCGTTGCAGATGATCGCATTCAGCCGCGCGTCCGATGCAGCGAGAATCCCACGCTCGCGCCGCGGCTTCACCTCTCCCCGCAGGGGAGAGGTCGACTTCCGAGTGAAACGAGGACGTCGGGTGAGGGGGTTCGGGTCTATCGAGAGATTCGTAACCCCCTCACCCCACCCCTCTCCCAGCCGAAGTCGGATATATCCGACTTCGGCCACTTCATAAGGGCCGAACTCGGGTAAACCCGAGTTCGGGCGGGGAGAGGGAGCAGACCGAGTCTGCCGCACGACCTGCCTCCCAATCGGCATGATGCTCACACCCCGAAATACTTCGCGTAGCGTTCCTTGATCTCGGCGGCCTGCGCCTCGACCGCCACCGGATCGTCCTTCATGGTCTTGATCTTCGCGATCGGCGTGCGACCGGGCTTGAGCGTGACCTGCGGATGCGCCGAGTGCTGGGCCGCAAAGTCGCACAGCAGCTGCTGGCCCTCGCGCGAATAGAGATAGATCTGGAACAGACGCGCGGCGTTGGGATTGGGCGCCGCTTTGAGCACCGCATTCGGGCACACGATCAGCGGCGCGCCCTCGGCCGGATAGACGATCTCGACCGGCTTGCCGGCTTCCTTATGCTGGATCACATTGAAGTCGTTGCCATCCGCCATCACGTGGCGCTCGCCGAGCGCGAGCTTGTTGGGCGGATCGACCGCCGACTGCACCTGCAGCACGCGCTGCTTGGCGAGTTTCTCGAAATACTCCCAGCCGAGCTCGCGCGCGATCTGGAAAGTCGCGGTCATGATCGTGCCGCTGTAGGCCGGATGCGCCTTCACCAGTCTGCTCACCCACTTGGGGTGGAGCAGGTCCATAAAGCTCTTCGGCGCGTCCTCGGGCTTCACCAGATTGGTGTTGTAGGCGAGCGCGACCACGTAGAAGCGCGCGGTGGCGAACTGGCCGTCGGGGTCGCGGTGCTCGGCCGGGTAGAGACGCGCCACATCCTCCGGCACGAACGGCGCAAGCCAGCCGTTGCGCTTCCAGGTCACGAAGTGGGCGGCGTCCGAGGCATTGATGACATCGGGTGCGTAGATGCGGGCCGCATATTCCTGCGCCAGCCGCTGGAACTGGCCCTCGGCGCCGGTGCGCTCGATCCGCACCGGGATGCCGGGATATTTGGCCTCGAAGCCGCGCGCGACCCGCTCCGACACCGGCAGGTCCATGGCGGCGTACCAGACGACCTTGCCCTCCTTCTTCGCCGCCTCGATCAGCGCCGGCGTGACGGCGGTCGGCTCCGGCGCCTGTGCGCTGACTTGCGCTTGCGCAGGCTGCATGAATTTGCCTGCGCCCGGCGACGCGACCACGCTCGCGACCGTGATCGCGGCAGACCTCTTGAGCAGATCACGTCGGGAGAGCTTCCCGTCAGCCATGGCAACCTCACACCCCGAAGATCTTCGAGTACCTCGCCTTTACTTCCTCGGCCATCTTCTCGACCCCCTCCGGGTCCTCCTTCATCAGCTTGATGTCGGCGAGCTTGCGGACGCCCGGCTTCTCCTTCGTGAGGGAGTGGGGCGAGTATTGGCGCGCGAAATCGACGAGAATCTGCTGAGCCTCGAGCCCGTGCAGCCAGTTGTAGAACAGGCGTCCGGCGTTCGGATTGGGCGCGCCCTTGAACAGCGCGCTCGGGCTCGTCGCCAGTGGCGTGCCTTCGCTCGGATAGACGATCTCGACCGGCTCGCCCTTCTCCTTGGCCTGAATGACGAGGTAACCCGCGCCGTCGATCATCACGGCGCGCTCTCCGAGCGAGATCTTCTTGGGCGTGTCGGTCGCCGATTGCACCTGCATGACGCGCTGCTTGGCGAGCTTCTCGAAGTATTCCCAGCCGAGCTCGCGCGCGGTCTGGAACGTCGCGTTCATGATGGTGCCGCTATAGGCGGGATGGGCCTTGACCATCTTGCCCGCCCATTTCGGATCGAGCAGATCGGCGAAGCTTTTTGGCGCCTCCTCCGCCTTCACCAGCCTCGTATTGTAGCCGAACGGGGAGACCAGAACGCGCGTCGTCACATGCAGGGCGTTCGGATCGTAATAGGCCTTGTCGAAATGCTTGGCGACCTCTTCGGGCAGGTAGGGCGCGAGCCAGCCGTTGCGCTTCCAGATGATGCAGTGCGCCTGATCGGCGGTATTGACCACGTCGACCGCGCGAATGTTGCTCTGGTACTCCTGGTCAATGCGCTGGAAGACGCGCTCGGCGCCGGAGCGCTCGACGCGCACCGCGATGCCGGGGAATTTCTGCTCGAAGGTCCGGCCGAAGCGTTCCGCCAGCTGCAAATCCATGGCGGTGTAGAAGGCGACCTTGCCTTCCTTCTTGGCCGCCTCGATCAGCGCCGTCGTGATGGCCTCGGGCGCCGGCGCCGGCGCGCCGACTTGCGCTTGCGCAGGCCGCACAAATTTGCCTGCGCCTGGCTGGACAACCACGCTGCCGGCGGCGATCGCGGCCGAGCCTTTGAGCAGGTCGCGCCTGGAGAATCGTGACTTGGCCATGGCTTCCTCCGGTCTTTCCCCGCCCCCGCGTGATCGAGCTCACTCAGAGCTTGCGCATTCCGCAAGCCGGGCAGGCCCGGCTTGCGGCAGAGCGGAGCGCGCAGGCTCACACCCCGAACAACTTGGCGTAGCGCGCCTTGATCTCGTCGCTCTGCTTCTCGACCGCGGCGGCGTCCTCCTTCATGGTCTTGAACGATCCGAATGGCCGCCGTCCGTCGGTCTCCTTGGTCAGCGGATGCAAAGACCGCAGCTTGCCGACATCGACAACGAGCTGCTGGCATTCCGGCGTGAAGCAATAGAGCTGGAACAGTCGCGCGGCGTTCGGGTTCGGCGCATTCTTGAAGATGCCGTTTGGTCCGACGACGAACGGGGTCCCTTCGACCGGATAGACGACCTCGACCGGGCCGTTCTTGGCCTTGATCTGGAGCATATTGTACTCGTTGCCGTCGGCCATCACGGCGCGCTCGCCGAGATCGAGCTTCTTGGGCGGATCCGATGCCGACTGCACCTGCATGATCCGCTGCTTGGCGAGCTTCTCGAAGTATTCCCAGCCGAGGTCGCGCGCCATCTGCTGGGTCGCGGTCATGATGGTGCCGCTGTAGCCCGGGTGCGCCTTGACCATCTTGCCGGCCCATTTCGGATCGAGCAGGTCGGCGAAGCTCTTGGGCGCGTCGGCCGCCTTCACCAGGTTGGTGTTGTAGCCGATGAGGCACAGGTTCACGCGGAACGCCGCGTGCGTGCCGTCCGGGTCCTGGTGCTCGGGCTTGTAGTGCTTGGCAACGTCCTCGGGCATGAACGGCTGGAGAATGCCCTCGCGCTTCCAGACGATGAAGTGGGCGGCATCCGACGAGTTGACGACGTCGACGGCATAGATGCGGCTCGAATATTCCTGCCCGATGCGCTGGAACACGCGCTCGGCACCGGAGCGCTCGACCCGCACCGCAATGCCGGGGAATTTCGCCTCGAAGGACTTGGCGATGCGCTCGGCGATCGGCAGATCGATCGAGGTGTAGTAGATGACCTTGCCTTCCTTCTTGGCGGCGTCGATCAGCTGCGGCGTGATCGCGGTCGCCGGCGGCGCGGCAGCCAGGACCTTGGCGGGCGTCACCAGCGCGCCAGCCGCGATCGCGGACGAGCCCTTCAGCACGTCGCGCCTGGACCATGTCGGCGTCTTCATTGCGGGTCTCCCTGTTTCTCTTCAAATCGCCAATCTTGCGGCATCAACCGCTCAGCACGCGGCAACGTTCCGGCGGCAAATAGAGCCAGACCGACGCGCCCTGCGGGATATTTTCGGCCGCCGAGGCGACCACACGGATCTGGGTGCCGTCAGCGGTCTCGACCATATAATCGCGGCTCGAACCGAGAAAGACCTGCCGCGTCACCGTGCCCGGCACCACGTTGTCCATCGACTCGGGCTTGCCCGCCCACAACCGGATCACGTGCTGGCGCACCGCAATCGCGCCGTCGGCGTCCGGCACCAGCTTGTCGCCGGTGCAGCGCAGCGTACAGTCCGAGAACGACAGGTGGGTGGCGTCGAGCGCCTTGCCCTTGATCACGTTGCTCGACCCGATGAAGCGGGCGACGAATTCCGAACGCGGCCGGTCGTAGATCTCCTCCGGCGAGCCGGCCTGCTCGATCTTGCCGAGGTTCATCACCGCGATCACGTCGGCGGTGGTCATCGCCTCGGACTGGTCGTGGGTGACGTAGACCGTCGTGTAGCGATACTCGTCGTGCAGGCGGCGGACCTCGAAGCGCATCTCCTCGCGCAGGTTGGCGTCGAGGTTGCTGAGTGGCTCGTCAAGCAGCAGCGTCTGCGGCTCGACGATCAGCGCGCGCGCGAGCGCCACCCGTTGCTGCTGCCCGCCCGAGAGCTCGCCCGGATAACGGTCCGCGAGTTGCTCAAGGTGGGTGGTGTCAAGAATGGCCTTGAGCTTGGTGCTGATGGTCTCGCGGTCCAGCTTGCGCAGCTGCAGCCCGTAGGCGACGTTCTGCGCCACCGTCATGTGCGGCCACAGCGCGTAGCTCTGGAAGATCATCGACATGTTGCGGCGCTCGGGCGGCACGGTGCGCGCCGGCGAGGAGACGACCTGTTCGCCGACACGGATTTCGCCGGCCGACGGCTCGACGAAACCGGCGATCAGGCGAAGCGTCGTGGTCTTGCCGCAGCCGGACGGCCCGAGCAGGCAGACCAGCCGGCCGTGCTCGATCGTGAGCGACACGTCATCGACCACCGCCTGTGCGCCATAGCGCTTGGTCAGGCCTCGCAGTTCCACCGACGCCACGCTTTCTCCTCCCCCGATCCGCGCCATTCAACACCCAAAACCGCCGCGGTACGCCGTGACAGCTTGCCGCCACCCGATACCCTAAAAGGCCGGGGCTATTTCACGCCCTCACGTCCCCGTGAATGCCGGCTTGCGCTTCTCCATGAAGGCCTTGCGGCCCTCGGTATAGTCGTTGCTCCTGAAGCAGGCCTCGACCAGCTCGGCGCAGCGCGCCAGGTTGCGCTTGCTTTCGTCGCGCACGGTCTCGTTGGCGATGAACTTCGCGGCCTTCACGGTGAGCGGGGCATTGCCGGCGACCGTCTCGGCGTAGGTCTTCACGTAGGTCTCGAGCTCGGCCTGCGGCACCACGCGGTTGACAAGCCCCATCACGCGTGCCTCCTCGGCGTCGAACTGGCGCGCGGTGAAGAAGATCTCCTTGGCGAACGAGGGCCCGACCAGGTCGGACAGCCGCTTCACGCCCGGATAGGAATAGCCGAGGCCGAGCTTCGCCGCCGGGATCCCGAACTTCGAATTGTCGGAGCAGATGCGGAGATCACAGCACACCGCGAGCCCCAGGCCCCCGCCGATGCAATAGCCGCGGATCATCGCGATCGTCGGCTTGCCGAACTCGTAGATGCTCTCGTTGGCCTTGGCCACCGTCGCATTGTAGTGCTTGGTGGCTTCGAGCGAGGCGCGCTCACTTTCGAACTTCGAGATGTCGGCGCCCGACACGAACGACTTGCCGCCGGCGCCGGTGATGACGACCACGCGCACCTCGTCGTCATGGGCGAACCCCTCGAGTATCTCGGCGGTGCGCGCCCACATCTCGAGCGACACGGCGTTATGGCGCTCCGGATTGTTGAAGATCACGTAGCCGACGCTGCCATCCTTGCGTGAGAGCATCTTGTCGGTCTTGGTCTTGTCGTCCATCGTCAAACTCCTTCCTCTCCCTTGTCATGCCCAGGCTTGACCCGGGCATCCGCCCCCCACCCTACCCTCCCCCGCAAGCGGGGAATGGAGCGGGAGGGGAGATGGATTGCCGGGTCAAGCCCGGCAATGACAATGGAAACAGTCTCGCTCGTTGCACATCACCATAGCATCAAATCGCGGCGGCCTTGCGCAAAGCTGCGATCTCGCTGGCCTTGAATCCAAATTCCTTGAGCACCTGATCGGTCTGCTCGCCGATCTCCGGCGGCCAGGCGACGAGCTTGCTCGGCGTGCGCGACAGCGACATCGGCTGCCCGACGAGCTTCATCGACTTGCCTTTCGCCTTGACCGGCTGCGCCATCTTGAGGTGCTCGACCTGCGGATCGGCGAACATCTGGTCGATCGAGAAGATCGGCCCGCACGGCACGCCCGCCTTGTTGAGGCGCTCGACCCAGTCCGCGCTGGTGCGCGCCACGGTCAGCGCCTCGATCTCGGCGTTGAGCGCGTCGCGGTTCTTCGAGCGCAGCGCCGCGTTGGCGTATTCCGGCCGCTTGGCCAATTCCGGCTGCCCGAGCGCCTGACAGCAGCGCTCCCAGATCCTCTGGCCGGTCGAGGCGATGTTGAGGTGGCCGTCGGCGGTCTTGAACACGCCGGTCGGGATCGAGGTCGGGTGGTTGTTGCCGGCTTGCCTGGGCACCTCGCCCTTCACCAGCCAGCGGGCGGCCTGGAAGTCGAGCATGAAGATCTGCGCCTGCAACAGCGAGGTCGTGATGTGCTGGCCCTGCTTCGACTGCTCGCGTTCGAGCAGCGCCACCAGGATGCCGAGCGCGCAGAACAGGCCGGCGCAGAGGTCTGCGATCGGGATGCCGACCCGCACCGGCCCCTGCCCGGGCAGTCCCGTGATCGACATCAGTCCGCCCATGCCCTGCGCGATCTGGTCGAAGCCCGGCCGTCCCGCATAGGGCCCGTCCTGGCCGAAGCCGGAAATGCTGCCGAGGATGATCTTCGGGTTGACCTTCTTGAGGTCCTTGTAGTCGATGCCGAGGCGCTTCTTCACGTCGGGCCGGAAGTTCTCGACCACCACGTCGGCCTTCTTGACCATCCGCTTGAACGCCGCGAGCCCTTCCTTGGATTTCAGGTTCAGCGTCATGCTGCGTTTATTGCGGTGAAGGTTCTGGAAGTCCGGACCGTCGCGCGGACCGCCAGGCGCGTCGCCAGCGCCTTCCAGCTGGGGCGGGGTCTCGATCTTGATGACGTTGGCGCCCCAGTCGGCCAGCTGGCGCACGCAAGTCGGGCCCGACCGCACCCGGGTCAGGTCCAAAACGGTGAAGCGTTCGAGCGCGCGCGAGGCCCGTGGAATCGGCATTACCAGCACCCTGACGAAGCGTTTCCCAAGGCCCGGCCAAGGCGCCGGACGGCCCGACATTGCCCTGATATTCCACGTGTTGTCTACCGAGGAAGGGCCGCGCCGCAACGGGTCTGCTTGCGGCACAAAATCCGCTCCTCTACGGTCCGCCCCGATCCGGCGGCCGCCGCCGATGTGCCGTTCCCAAGGTCGAAAATG
>WNGB01012473.1_pt1 | contig 11546 bp, 8 predicted proteins | sample 5400681 | NCBI WGS metagenome assembly WNGB01 (sample SAMN13153367, study PRJNA577476) | soil metagenome | isolation source: 115 cm soil or saprolite under grassland replicate 2 | place: USA:California | collected 2016-06-15 | reverse complement strand
TGCCTGGTCTACGTCCTCCACAACGCCCGCCGGCACGGCGAGGCCGTGGCGACGGTCGACGTCTACTCCTCGGCCTGGTACTTCGACGGCTGGCGCACCGACCAGTGGCGGCGCGGGCTCGATCCGCCCGACAACCCGCACGGGCCCCCGGTGGCGCCGGCCCACACCTGGTTGCTCGCGACCGGCTGGCGTTCGCGAGGAGGCGGACCCATCGATACGGCCGAGGTCCCGGCTGCCTGACCGTTCGAGCGCGGGGGTGTTCTAGACCCGCTGTAGCAGGCGCGACGCCGGGCGGGGTGACTCACCGCGCCCACACCCGCATGCACAGCTCGCGGCCGAACCGACCGGTCGCGCGGTCGTACGCTTCGCCCCGGTAGAGCTCGAACATCGGCCGGTCGTCCGGTTGATACCCGCTCTGCGGTTCACCCGCGTCTCGTATTCGACTCGGTTCTTGTTCGTCGGTGCCACTGCCGGTCTTCCCGGTCGATATGCCCGAGCTTACTCGACCACCTCGAGTCGTGGTCGGGGCGGGTGTCGTGCTCGCCGCGGCGATGGTGGTGGTGACCGTCTCGGTGCTTACCCCGCGCGAGCGGCAGCGGCAGGTGCAGGCCGAGGTCGAGCGGTGGAGCGCGCGCTGGCGGGAAGCGAGGCGCTGTCTGGTCGGCGCCGCGCCCCGCTCGGAGCTGACCAGCGCCGGCGCCGCGGACCAAGCTGCGCGCCTGCCAGCCGGCGCTGCGCGGGCTCCGGCGCGAGGTGGGTCCGGACAGCTTCGACACCGGCGCCGAGCTGGAGCAGGCCTGGGCCGCGCTGGCCAGGAATCTGGCCGCGCTGGCCGAGGCGCACGCCTGGCGCATCGCACCGCGAGCGCGCGGGCCTTGCGGCCGATCCGCCGCTCGGCGGTCGCCTCGCCGTGCTGCCGGCGGGGCGCGCGATTGCGTCTCCCGACGGACATCCGCTCCGACCCGAGAATGTCCGGGTCGGCGCCAACCTCTTCGCGGCGCGCGGCGAGGCCGGCGGCAAGACCTGGCTGGTCCGCCAGGCGGATGCGTCCGGCCCGGAGCTCATCCCGATCGGGCCGGAGGTGAGCGCGTCCCTCGACGGACCGCGCTGCCGGGCGCGGCCGAGCCGGTGCGCCACTGGCTGGCTCGCTCGCGCGATGGCGGCGCCACCTGGACTGAAACGATCGTCCTGACGCCCGCGCAGGCAGAGCTGGTCAATCTCTTCATCCTGCCCGAGGAGCGCCGCGTCGATCTGGTCTGGACCGCCCATGACCGGGGCTCGTGTGGCTGAGTCTGTCGTATCTCGTTCGTGCCGAGCCGGAACCGGCGGGCCCGGTCGCGGGGGGCGGAGAGCTCTTCCAGCCCTGGCGCTGCGCCGGCGATCGACTGCTGGCTCCGGCCATGGCGAAGGATGGCTCAGGACACCTGGTCGTGTGCGGCGCCACCGGTTGCGAGCGATCGCCCGCGGTGCCGGAGCTGTTCGGCGACGGCATGGCGCTCGCGCTGGGCCGCGAGCACGGCCCGCTGGTCGCCATCGAGACCGGAGGCGTGGCAGCGGTGTGGAGCGTGGACCCGGGGACGGGCGCCAGCCGCTCCGGCTGGCCGAGCTGGTGCGCCTGGCCGAGGGACAGCGTCTGGTCGGCCTGGTCGAGTGGACGGGGCAGCTCTCCTTCATCACCCGCACCGACGACGCGCTGTTCGTCGTGCAGCTTCCGCAGACCGGGAGTTGATCTCGCCCCGACATCGCCGAATTCGCCGACATCGTCACCGTGGTCACCACAGCGGGCGGCCGGCCGGAAGCGATTGACAGAAATCTCGGCCGGGACTCTAGTTTTCGACACGCGGTCCCCGGCCGGATGACGCGGCTCGGCCGCTCCAGTGGAGGCGCCACCGTGACCAGAACTGGCAATCGTCGACGCCGATCGCTCGTCCTCACCGCCGCCCTCGTCGCGGTCGCTCTCTCGCCGATCGCCCCGGCCGCGGCCGATGACGGCGAGGGGAATGGCAAGCGCGGCCGGCAGGTCATCGACCTCACCCGCGACTGGAAGTTTGCTCTCGCGAATCCCGGCGGCATCGAGGTCCCGCCCGAGTTCGCCGATGCTCACCTCCCGGCGTACGACGATTCCGCCTGGCGCCGCCTCGACGTCCCGCACGACTGGAGCATCGAGCTCGATCCCACGGCCGGGCCGGGCACCAGCGCCGGCACCGGTTTCCTCCAGGGAGGCCTCGGCTTCTACCGCAAGCAGTTCGAGCTGTCTCCCGATCTGGCCGGCCAGGAGATCTCGATCGAGTTCGACGGCGTCTACATGAACTCCGAGGTCTACGTCAACGGCCAGCTCGTCGGGACGCATCCATACGGGTACACCGGCTTCGCGTTCGACATCACCGATCTGGTCCGCACGGACGGAACGCCCAACCTGGTGGTGGTCAAGGTGCAGAACCAGCTCCCCAGCAGCCGGTGGTACTCGGGCAGCGGCATCTATCGCAACGTCCGCCTGGTCGCGACCGGACCCGTCCACGTCGCCCGGTTCGGCTCGTTCGTCACCACGCCCGACCTGCCCTCCACCATCGAGGACGGATACGTGGACGTGCACGTGGCGACCGACCTCGTCAACGACGGTGGCGAGGAGTCGGACGTCCTGGTGGCGAGCCTCATCCGGGACGCGCGCGGCCGCGTCGTCGCCCGGTCCCGCTCGTCGGTCCGGGTCGCGCCCGGCGTCGCGCGCCACACGGCCACCATCCGGGTCGCGAACCCGGCGCTGTGGTCGATCGAGGCGCCGGCCCGCTACACGCTCGAGACCCGTCTGTCGGTGGGGCGAGACGACGTCGACTCGGTCCGGACCCGGTTCGGGGTCCGCTGGGTCGCGATCGATCCCGCCCAGGGCATGTTCGTCAACGGCCGGTACACGAAGGTCCGCGGCGTCGACCTGCACCACGACCTCGGCGCCCTCGGAGCGGCGGTCAACCGCGACGCGCTGTGGCGCGAGATGTCGATCATGAAGCGGATGGGGGTCAACGCGCTCAGGACCGCGCACAACCCGCCCGCGCCGGAGCTCGTCGACGTCTGCGAGCAGCTCGGCATCCTGGTCATGGTCGAGGCGTTCGACACCTGGCGGAACAACAAGACGGAGTTCGACTACGGCGACTGGTTCGAGCTGGAGGCGCCCGGCTCCGGCGGGCTCCTCTGGTCGGACCTCGACATCATGGAGATGGTCGACACGTTCAAGAACTCGCCCGCGGTCATCATGTGGTCGATCGGGAACGAGATCCGCGGCCAGACGGTCGAGGATGCCCAGCGCCTGGTGGCCGACATCAAGTCGATCGACACGACCCGCCCGGTCGTGTGGGGCAGCGACAGCTACCGCACCCCGCCGAGCCCGGACTCGACCAACGGCCGGATCGCCCTGCTCCTCGACGGTGTGGGGCTCAACTACAACACGGCCCAGTCGGTCGACGCTCTCCACGCGCTCTATCCCGACAGGTTCATCTTCGAGTCGGAGTCGTCCTCCTCCACCTCTGCTCGCGGCATCTATCAATGGCCGCACCAGCTCAACACGGGCGAGGACTACACGCCCGGCCGGCGGATGGTCTCCTCCTACGACAACAACATGGCGTCGTGGACGATGCCGGGCGAATACGGTCTCAAGAAGGACCGCGACAGGCAGTTCTTCGCCGGCGAGTTCCTGTGGTCCGGCTTCGACTACATCGGCGAGCCGACGCCGTTCGGCAGTCAGTTCCCGGTCAAGTCGTCCTTCTTCGGCGCCGTCGACACGGCCGGTTTTCCCAAGGACCTCTTCTACGCCTTCGCCAGCCAGTGGACCGCGGACCCGATGGTCCACCTCGTGCCCATGAACTGGACCGACCACGAGCCGGGCGAGGAAGTCGTCGTGTGGGCCTACGCCACCGTCGATACGGTCGAGCTCTTCCTGAACGGTGCGTCGCTCGGGGTCGAGCGCTTCGATCACAAGACGACCACGTTCGGGACTCCCTACCTCGAGACCACGGAGCCGACCGGGGACGACAAGACGTTTCCGTCGGGGAGCTACACCAGCCCCGGCGGCGGCACGGGCAAGCTCCACCTCACCTGGAGCGTCCCCTTCGCGCCGGGCGAGCTGGTCGCGGTGGCCAGCCGGGACGGGGTCCCGGTGGCGCGCGACGTCCTCCGCACCGCTGGCGACCCCCACGCGCTGCGCCTCACGCCGGACCGATCCGTCGTCGCCGCCGACGGGCGATCGCTGTCGTTCGTGACCGTCGAGGTCGTCGACCGCAACGGCGTCGTCGTCCCGAACGCGCGCGACCTCGTCCGCTTCGACGTGAGCGGCGGATCGCTCGCCGGGGTCGACAGCGGCCGGCAGGAGAGCGCCGAGAATTACAAGGCACACGCGCGCTCGGCCTGGAACGGCAAGGCGCTGGCCATCATCCAGTCCGACGGGCGGCCGGGCCCGATCGTGGTCACGGCGCGTGCCGACGGGCTCCTGCCGGCGAGCACCACCGTGTTCGAGGTTCGCCCGGACGGAGACCGAGGCGACGGACGCGAGCTCTCGGGCGAGCGGGACGGAGATCGGTCCGACCTGGTGGGCGTCGTGGAGCCGGCCCTTCGCACGCCGGTGGGGGTCGCGCCGCCGTTGCCGGAGACCGTCACGCTCGTCCGCGCCGATGGCACGACGGCGCAAGAGCGCGTGCGATGGTCGCGCATCGCGCCCGAAGAGCTCGCGTCCGAGACTCCCTACGACGTCGAGGGGAGGCTGAGGAGCGAGCGCGACGGTCGCGACGGTCGGGTCACGGCCCATGTCACGCCGTACAGGGTCGCGTCGGTGCAGAGCTTCACGACCTCGGTGCCGATCCACGTCGCACCGTTCCGGCCGGGCCGGGCGAGGGTGACCTACACCGACGGTGTGAGCGACGACATCGAGGTCACGTGGGATCCGGTGCCGGCGGACGAGCTCGGGGCGCCGGGCGAGTTCGCGCTGCGCGGGGTCCTCGCCGGCACCGACCTCACGACGTCGCTCTCGGTCACGGTGTCGGATGCGTACACGCCGGGCGAGAACCTGGCCGTCGACGCCACGCCGTCGGCCAGCTTCAGTGGCTCCCCCGGCACGCTGCCGGCCTCGCTGAACAACGGCGTCACCGTGGAAGCGACCGGCTGGTCCAACCGGTACCAGAAGCAGGCGACCGCCCTGCTTCCGGCCTTCAGCCTGGCCCAGCCGGAGGACCACGTGTCGCTGGCATGGGAAGCGGCGCAGGCGATCGACACGCTCGTGCCCTACTTCCGTCTGGACTCTGGAAGGACGTTCCCGGCCGCGGTCTCCGTCGAGTACTGGGACGGGCGAGCCTTCGTTCCGGCCGCCAACCAGGTGGTCACCTGGGCCGCGGAGTCGGAGCAGCCGACCCGCGTCTCGTTCGACAAGGTGTCGACCACGCAGGTCCGCCTCGTCATGACCAGCGCGGCGCCCGGGACCTCGAACGGCTTCGTTCAGCTGTCCGAGCTCCAGGCCCTCGGGGATCGACCGGGCCGGGCCGCCCTCGGCAAGCGCGCTGGCGCGGGCCCTGACGGTGTCGATCAGGTCGCCGCCGCCAGCGATGGACATCGAAGCGAAGACCGCGAGGGCGGCTGTGCCGCCGCCGGCGATTCACGGCTCGGGTTCCTGGCGATCCTGCTCCTCGCCGCCGTGACCTTCTTCGTACGGCGTCGCTCACCGTGACCCTGCGCCAACGTCGACTGCGAAATGAAGGAGGCGACGATGAGGCGAGGACCCCGGCGGTCCGCCTGGTGGGCCATCGTCATGGCCCTGCTCGTGGTCCTCTGGATCGGTGTCGCCTTCCTCTACCACAGGGGCGCCGCGGGAGTCGGGTTCGGGCCGGGCGGCGGCGCCCTCTCCTTCGATCGAGAGCACGCGTTCACCCTCTTCGAGGTCGACCGACACAGGCACACGGCGCTCCTCGTCTCGCACGATGGGTCCATGGCGGTCGTCGCGTACGGGCGCGGCATGTTCCCGTTCTGCCCGCTGTGCGGCACGTACGAGCCGAGGGGCTCGATCGTCAACCTCGCCCGCTACTACAAGGACGGCTGGATCTACACCGACCATCTCGGCGGCCCCTTCGCCGAGCTCTATCACGTACCGACCGGCGAGAAGGTCGATGTCGAGCGGCCCGCCGGCGGAGGCGGACCGGACGCCGGCAGCTTGCCCCCCTACGCCGAGCGCGGCCTGACGTTCGATCCGGCCCACGCGATCACGCCGGCTCTGATCGAGGCACGCTTCACCGCGCTGCCCACGATCGACGAGAGCTGCGTCGTGTTCAATGCCGCCTTCCTGCTGCTCGCCGGCACCTGGCTTGTCGTCGGCCTCCTCCTCCTGATCCGCCGCCGGTGGATCAGGACCAGCCGAACATGAGCCCCTCGCCCGGCTCATCCGTCCGGCCGTGCGATCAGATTCTGGAAGAAGGCGGCGTGTCGGGCCAGGAGATCGCGCCGCGCCTCGAGGTTCGGCTCGAGGGTGGCGACGCCGCGCTCGTGGGTGCCGCCGAGGAGGATGCCGTCCGAGCGCGCGAACATGTAGAGGTCGCCGGCGACGATGGCGTAGTCGACCTCGGGCTGGGGCAGGAGGACCGTGAGCTGGCCCTTGACCGGCACCAGCTCCGGGTCGCCGAACAGGTCGGCCGCTCCGAGGCCGGTGCAGTTGACGATGACCGGCTCGGGCAAGGTGGCGAGCTCCGCCGCGCTGCCGAAGCGACGCACGACCACCGCGCCGCCGGCCAGGCGCACGTCGGTGAGGAGCGCGGACAGGTACGTGGGCGGTTCGATCATCATCGTCGCGAAGCGGCGCACGAAGGAGCGCGGGAACGGGTTCTCCTCGGGCGTGAGGTCCGCGAGGTCCGGTATGAGGTCGCGGATCGGGCTCTGGCGGCCGAGGAGCCCGTCCTCGTGGGGCGGCCTGTCCAGACACAGATAGTTGGTCATCCAGCGGACGCCGGCGCGCGGGCCGACCAGGCTCTGGAAGCGCACGTAGGAGAAGCGCGCGGCGGCAAGGAACTGCTCGCGGAAGGCTCCGACCAGCGCGCCGGGGTCGAACGCCGAGAAGGGGAACCACTGCGCACCCGCGATGTTCGACGTCGTCTCGGGCGGCAGCGCGGCGGTGTAGATGGTGACGGTGGCGCCTCGTTCCTGGAGCAGGCGCGCGGTGGCCAGGCCGACCGCGCCGCTGCCGAGCACCGCGACGCGACCAGCCCCCGGCTCGAGCGCGATGCGTGCGGCCAGGTCGGCCGTCCCCCACGACAGGGTCACGCCGGCGCCGCCGTGGCCGTAGTTGTGCACGATCAGCTTGTCGCCCACCTTGTCGCCGCGGACCACGAAGCCGGATGGCCGGAACGGACGCAGCCCGACCACGGTCCGGATCTCGCGACCAGGCGCGACGCGGACCGGCGGCAGGCGCAGGCGCGGCCGCGCCGGCCGCGGCCGGCTCGACGACGCGCAGCCGCCTGCCGCAGCGAGAGCGAGGAGACGCAGGATCTCACGCCGAGTCATGTCTTCCACTCGCATGAACGACCGAGCCTCGGCAAGAAATCCCGCCGGCGACTTGCGAGCGATCGCGTGGGTCCAGCCGGCGCGGAGACGGGCGGGGTCAGCCCACTGCGCGGGCGCGCGGCAACTGCGCCGCCCCGGTGCGGATCGCCTCGTTGAGGGTGCTCTGGATGATCGCCATCCCGATGACCCCCAGGAGAAAGGTCAGGATGAAGGCGATCACCTGACTCAGCTTGCCGCGGGTGACGTGCTCGACGCCGCCCGACCACTTCCACTGCCACCAGATGTTGGCGATCGGCACGATGATGAGCCACGCCGTGGGAATGTCCGCGCCTTGCTCGACCATCTCCTGCTTGGTCGCGACGAACCAGTAGATCGGATAGATGCCCAGCGTGATGAACGAGAGCACGAGCACCCCGATGACAGATCGTTCCTTCACATGGTCCTCCTGGCTGCGGCCGTGCGGTCGAACTACCACCATCCGCTCCGGGTCCGCGCCTGTCAAGCGCCCGGCTCCCCGCCCAACGCCAGGGGCTACGACCTGATCCGGAAGTAGAGGAACTCGGCGGACCCGCAGCGCTGGCACACGAAGCGCGCCGACAGGAGGTGGAGCTCACCAAGCCGGACCTCCTGCGGCAGGGTCTCGACCGACGCTCGCACCCGAGCGCCGCCACAGGAGCAGCGCGTGCATGCACCGGCCTGGCCCAGATCGTCCGGCCGCGCGATCTCGATCGGGCTGGAGGCCTGCTCTCCGGGCCCCCAGGCGGCTCGGCGTCGGAAGGACGCGGGCCGCGACCGGGCCCGCCTCGCGACCATCAGCACCGCCCCCATGACGAGCCCGACGATGAAGAGCCAGACGACGACGCCGGAGCTCGTCGTGCGGCGTCCCGGCTCCCACGGGCCGTTGACCAGCTCGTAGCCGAGCGTGTCGTCCACCGCCGCGAGGGTCGCGAGGTGGCGGTCCACGTTGGCTGGCTCGATGTCGGCGACCGTCGTTGCGAGGGAGTACCGCATCGAGACCACGAGGCCGCTCTGCGCCACGCGGCCGCGGTAGCTGATGCCGTCGCGATCGATCGCCTCGTCCATCGGCTGGATGTCGCGCAGGGCCGGAAGCTCGACGTCGATGTGGTGCTCGACGCGGGCCGGGTGATCGACGGCCAGCGGCCGATGGCGCCGCCGCACGCGCGGCGGCTCGAGGAGATCGCCGAGCGTGTGCGGACCGAGGCGAACGCGACCGTCCTTCCAGAAGGCTGCGATGACGTACCTCTCGTCGACCGTGACCTCGTTGCGCCGGCGGTCGTCCACGATCACAGGAGGTCGCGCCTGCCGGATGGTGGGCTGGCTCCGGGCGTAGAAGTCGAGGGAACGCTTGCCGAGCTGATCCGGCGGATCGCGCGTCCATCGCGAGCGCGCCCGGTCGGCCTCGAGATGGCGAAAGATGGTACGCACGTCCAGAGTGGCCGTCCCGTCGCGGGCGACGCGATACAGCTCGTTCGTCTCGAGAAGCGGCGCCGCGGGAACCGGCTCGGGGATGTCGTCGAACGAGCCCGAGCCGGGGCGCACGACGAGCGCGCGCCGATAGGGAAGATCGACCTGCGTGTCGAGCGTCCCTCCCTGGAAGCTCCAGGTGGGATCGAGCCAGTAGATCCTGCCGTCGAGCTCGGCCCGGACGATCACGTGGTCGAACGCGAGCGGCGTCGGCGGCATGGCGGCCACCCGGGCGCGGCGATCCGTATCGACGAGAGCCACGTGCGCGTCGATGCCCATCGCGCGCAGCACGGTGACGAGCAGGTACGACTTGTCCTTGCAGTCGCCGAAACGCTGCGCGAATACCTGCCTCGGTTCATGGGGCCTGTGGCTGTTCACGCCGAGCTCGAGCCCCAGATAGCGGACGTCGTCCTGGATGAAACGCAGCGCCGCCAGGACCCGCTCCGCGGCCGGCTGCGCGCGCCATTCGGCGATGGCCGCGCTCATCTCCGGCGACGGCGACGAGGGCGCATAGAGCGGCAGCGCCCACGCGACCACCTCTCGCCAGTCGCGAAAATCGCTGAGCTCCGCCACCGGATAGGGCTCGAACCAGCCGGGCACCCGATCCTCGTCCTCGTCCTCGATGGAGCGGGCGCCGGCCATGTCCCAGGCGTATTCGATCGCGCCGCCACGCTCGCGCCGCACGGGCGCAGGAGCGGAGCCGCGCACATGGACATCGACGGGACGACCACCCGGCTCGACCCGGATGCGCGCGCGCAAACGCTCGAGGCCCGGTCCGCCCAGCCAGACATGATCGACGGTGTGCCCGGCGAAGATCGGGTTCGCACCCGAGAGCGTGTAGGCCACGTCGACGGCGTCGCCGACACGCAGGTCCGGCACGACGATCACCATGCGGCGCCGGCCCTCGAGGATCCGATCGTGGAGATCGTCCTCGACGTCCAGCATCTTCACGTCAGCGGCGCGATACGCATCGATGGACTTGCCTTCGCGCCAGAGCCGGACGTGGTGCACCTGCAGCCGCTGAAAGGTCGGGTCGAAATCGAGCGCGATGGGCGACACTGCATCCAGGCCCTCGGGCGACGCCACGCGCCGGACGTAGCGCAGGGAACGATCCCTCACACCCGGCCCGACGCGCAGCTGCACGTCGACCAGCACGTGCTCGACGCCGCCGACGGGGCGGGCCGCGGGGCGCGCCGCCCCGTCGAGCTCGAAAGGCTCCACCCACCTCGGCGGCGGCACCAGGTCAGGCTTGTCCGCATGGCTGGACCGGGGCGCGGCCACGACCGCCGATGTCACCATCACCAGCCACGCAACACGCCGCACCGAGCGAAGCTCGCTCGACCGTCGCCCGCTGTCAATCGCCGCGTGGGGAGGAGCCGGAGGCCTTCGCGCGCGCCCTGTCGGAATGGTTCGCGAGACGAGAGCACGCCGGGGGATCGGCAACTGACTCACCGCGGTCTGGCGGAAAGCGGCGCTTGACCGCATACAATCCCCTCGGGTCGCCCCCCCGCGGCCCGAGGCCCCGTTGACCGGCAGGCAGACGCAGGTGCAGTTCCAGCTCGAGCGAGTCTCCCGGTCGTGGGGCGACCGGATCGCGCTCGAAGAGGTGTCGCTGTCGATCCGGCCGGGCGAGCGCGTCCTCCTCGCCGGCCCGAGCGGCTCCGGCAAGACGACGCTGCTCCGCCTGCTGGCGGGCGGGCTCCGCCCGTCGAGCGGGACGATCGAGGTCGAGGGCGTGGACCTCATGTCGATGTCGGCGCGCGAGCTCCGCCGGCATCGCGCCCGCTGTCGCATCGTCGAGCAGGGGGCGCTCTTGGTGCCGCAATCGGACGTGCACCGCAACGTTCTCGCCGGACGGCTCGCGCACATGCCGTGGCACGCCGTCCTCCTCTCCGCGTTCTGGCGGACCGAGACGGAGCCGGTGCGCGAGCTGCTCGACCACCTCGGCCTCGCCGACCGGCAATGGGACCTCGCCGGCAACCTCAGCGGCGGCCAGCAGCAGCGGGTCGCGATCGCGCGCGCTCTCATCTCGTCGCCGGCCGTCCTCCTCGCGGACGAGCCGACCTCCTCGCTCGATCCGAGGACCGCGCGCAGCGTGACCCAGCTCCTCATCGAGCAGGCGGGCCGGCGCGGCGCGACACTCCTCTTCTGCAGCCACTGGGTCAGCCTCGCGCGCGCCGAGGTGGACCGCATCATCGGCATCCGGGCTGGCAGGGTGGTCCTGGACGCCAGGCCGGGCGAAGTCGACGACGCCGCGCTGGAGCAGCTCTACCGAGGAAGCGATGAGCAGCTGTAGGCCTCCGGGCCGGCCACGACGCCGGCGCGGCTCGACCGGACGATGAGGCGCCGCTTCGCTGCCCTTGCCTTCGTGGTCGCCTCGCTCTTCGGCGCGGCCGCCGTGAGCCGCGTGCGGCCCGCCAGTCTGTTCGAGTCGGAGAGCGCCGCGCGAGCGTGGAGCGTGCTGGCCGGGCTGGCCAGACCCGACCTCGGTCCGGACTTCCTGGCTCGCATCGCCCGCCTCTCCCTGGAGAGCCTGTGCA
>WNGB01023152.1_pt1 | contig 11547 bp, 11 predicted proteins | sample 5400681 | NCBI WGS metagenome assembly WNGB01 (sample SAMN13153367, study PRJNA577476) | soil metagenome | isolation source: 115 cm soil or saprolite under grassland replicate 2 | place: USA:California | collected 2016-06-15 | reverse complement strand
TGCGAATCTTCACAGGGTAAGACGCAGCAACCGCGCGAAAGGTTGCATGTCATTTACAGTTGACACGTTCCGGACGGGTCTCACCGCGTCGGCCCGTGTTCCAGTTTGGCCACCATGCGGACGCACGCCGTGTCGCACTTGGGGAAAGCCCGAGGAAATCGTGTTGTGTGTCACAATAGCGTTTGAAACGCCGCGATCGGTCGGCCGCTTAGTGCAGTCGCAGCTGCGCGCCTCCGCGCAGCGCGAGCGTGCCCAGCTGCTCGCTGCGCCGCGTGCTTCCCTGCGAGGGGAAGTCACAGCGCTCCAGCGTGTACGTGAGCTCGAACAGGATTCGACCGCGCCGATAGGCGAGTCCCGTCCCGGCATCGAACGCCGTCGCGGCGTTGGGCAGTCCGTTGACCCTGACAACGGGCAACAGGTGGGCATGGCCTAGGGCCCAGAAGGTCTCGCCGCTGAGCGGGACGCGAGCCTCGGCACCGGCGCGGACCAGCGTCCAACGCTGCCGTGCCACCACCGTGCCAAAGCTTCGCAGCGTGACGCCGCTCTCGAGCACCAGCCATGGGAGTGGCGTGAACTGTGCGACGGCGCCGAGCTGCGAGACATCCCGATCGATGCCACCGCTGCCCTGCACTGCGGTGAGGTGTCCGGTTTCGCCGGATAGCGTGAGCGCGACGCCATGGCGTCGCAGGCGCGTCGCGCCGCCCACCAGTAGTCCTGTCGCGCGCTCGACGCCGAGACCCGCATCGACGCGGTGATCGCCGTGCGTAAGCGTGAGGGCGCCGCTCAGCTCGACCCCTTGCGCCGCCGCAATTGCCGGCAGCAGCAATCCGGCGAGCACCAGGCACACCGCCGCGCTCATGGCCGCACCGCCGGTGCGCTCGCCGGCGTGATCAGGAGCATCGTACGGGCGATACGGTCCGCATTACGCAGGCGGATCGCCGCGTTGGCGGCGTCACGCGCGGCGCGGTGTGTCTCGTTGAGCGCGACATTTCCCGGAATGGCGGGGTGTGCTCGCCGGTAGGAGAATCCGACGATGCCACCGACGGTGGCCACGCCGGCCATGATCGGACCCTCGCGTCCCGTTCCCAGCCGGTCGTTCGCAAGCACGCTTCCGACTACGAGCGCACCGACCGCGACGCCCAACGCTTTCAGAAGATCGTTCCCGGCTGTGGACTCCGCATGCCGTTCCGGGAGCAACTCCGCGGCCCCCAACACCGGCAGCGTGTCTTCGAGCGGCTCGACGACGTGCTGGAGATCCAGGTACATGCGGAGTGAATCCGCCTGCGTGGTGATCCGGCTGCGGCCGACCACCGTCAAATCGTAACGCCCCGGCGGCGCCACCCGGCCGTCCCGCCCCAACCCGTTCCATGCGATGTCGCGCGCGGCATCGTTCGGCCCGTCATACAACACCACGTAGTCCGTGCCACCGAGCGCGCGCAGCGTCGCGCGCAGCGTGGCAGCATGCGTCGTCACCACGGTGACCGTCAGTTGTCCCGTCCGAGGATCGAGACGCGTTTCCGGAATCGGCCGCGCGCCCACGGAGAACGTCCGCCGGCGCGCCACGGCAAACGCGCCTTGCTGCGCGGGGGTGAACTGCGCCGGATCGAGATCGGCGAAGGCATCGCGCTCGAGCGCCGCACGGAAATACAGAATGGCAGAATCTGGCTTGCCCCTGAGGACGAGCGCGGCACCGAGGTACTTATAGGCCTCGACCCGTTGTGCGTTCGTCACCTCGAGCGGCCATTCAGGAGACACGACCTGACGCAGGATCGGGAGTGCGCGTTCGATCTCGAGCCGCTCATAGAGCTGACGCGCCTGTTGGAGCAGCTCGGCGGTGCCGGCTTGCGCGAGTGTGATGTTGGGAAAAACGAGCGATAGCGCGACCCCGAGAGCCGCCGCGCGTCGCTTCAAGGCCGCTGCTCGGGCACTCGCAGGGTGATGCGCCCCAGGGAAATGGTGCTATCGGCGGAGATCGTGATGGTCGTATCGAAGGTGATGTACCCGCGCGCCCGGATCTGCAGGCGGCGACTCCCGGTTGCCAGCGGCAAGTCGAGTACGGCACCCCGACCGCGGGCGCGGCCATCGATAAGAATCTCCGCGTCGCTCGGTGTCGTGAGCAGCCGTAATAGCCCATGCGGGCGCGTGGGAGCGGGCGCGGGGACAGCCGAGGACACCGGTGCCCGCACGGAGTCCTGCCGCACGACACCGCCGCCGAGGGAGTCGTTTCCCGCTGTGACGGCGGGACGAAACACGGCCCAGCCGGCGAAACCCAGTACGCCAACCGCGCTCGCGACAACCGCCCACGCGCGCTGCTTCCAAAACGTCGCGAGGCGAGAGCGCGGTCGTCGCGCCACGTCGAACTGGAGCGTCGGCGAATCAGGGAGAGCCGGCAGCGAGCGGGTCGTGACTGCCGCAACTGCGTCGCCTTTGGCGAGCCGCCGCAGCAGTTGTTCGGCCTCGCGCCGCGCCGCCACGTCCAACTGGAGTGACTCGAGCTCAGTCAGGAGATCGCGGGTGGTGGGATAGCGATCAGCCGGCTTTTTCGCGGTGAGTCGCTCGAGGATCCGGACGAGCTCAGCGGGCACATCGTCGCGGGCCAGGCGCACGTCAGGCAGCGGCGTGAAAAAGTGATGATGCATGATGCCCGCCAGCGTGTCGGCCTGAAATGGCAACGTGCCGGTCAGCATCTGGAATGCCACCATACCGAGCGAGTAGTGATCGCCCTGGGGCGTCGCCCGCTGCCCGGCGCATTGCTCCGGACTCATGTAGCCGGGCGTACCGATCACGGCGCCGTCCGTCGTGAGGGTGACGTCGGAGGCACGCAACGCGACGCCGAAATCCGTGACCATCACGCGCCCGTCGCGATCGATCAAGATGTTCGCTGCCTTCACGTCACGGTGGACGATGCTCCGCTCGTGAGCGAACAAGAGGGCGCGCGCCGCCGCCTGCAGCACGAGCACTATCGCCGGCACCGGCATGGGGCCCTGCGCGTCCAGGATTTCGTCGAGCGACCGGCCTTCCACGAACTTCATGGCGATGAACAGAATCCCGCCGATCTGCCCCACCCGATACACCGGTACAATGTTCGGATGCTCGAGCTCGGCGACCATTCGCCCTTCCCGCTTGAAGCGCTCCGCCGCGCGCGGCGTCAGGCCGAGCTCGGGCGAGAGCACCTTGAGGGCGACGGAACGCTTCGCTTGTTCGTCGCTTGCCCGGAAGACGATGCCCATGCCCCCCCGGGCAAGCTCCCGCTCGACCTCGAAGTCGCCGGCGAGCACGCGCCGGAGACGGTCGAGCAGCGTGTCTTCTGCTGCTGTCTGATCCACGACGGTGCTGGTATTGGGATCGACGACCAGGCGTCCGCAATTGCCGCAGAACCGCGACGTCGCCGGCACCTGGGTGCCGCAACCGAAGCATTTCACGATTTCTGGCACTAGGGTCGCACGCGGATGGGTTGCACCGTATCGGGCGCGGCGCCCGTGATCACGGAGCTGACGAGCTGCACATCGAGCAATGCGCGCCCCTGGCCGAGAGCCATCAGCGTATCTCCTCGGGTGTTTACCTGAAGAAGCCCAGGGTCGAGCGAGGTAACACGGAGGTGGGGATTGGCGAGATCGCCGGCGGCGGTGCGCACGACTACGACGAGGGGGACGGTATCGCCGACGGTTAGGACACTATCCGAAAAGACGAAAATGATGTCCGCCGCCGGCCCCGGCGGATCGAAGACATCGGTCAACCCACAGCTCATTGCCAGACTACCAAGCAAGGCCGCCGCTAATCCGGCGACCAAAGGTCGGCGACCAAAGGTGACCGCACCGGATATCCCCGTGAGGGAGGACCCTAAGGTGTGTGTTTGCAACGTCTACATCAAGAGACGGGCCATGCTCGGGGCAGGAATCGAACCTGCAAGGGGTTGCCCCCGAGGGATTTTAATCGCCAATGCCGAGTGACACTGTCCGTCACCAACGGTCGCAATGAGCACAAAACCCTGCGATACTGTGACCGATAGTGCACATAGCGACCCACTCGGACACTCGGAGGCTGCATGGTCCCCCGCCGCTCGTTTCTTACCGCTCTCGCGTCCCTGTCCGGCGTGGCCCTGGCGCGGCCGTCGTTCGCCGCATCCACGCCGGCGTCCGACACGTGGGACCTGTCGTGGCTCGACGACCTCAAAGGGCGCCACAAACAAGTGTTCGCGGTCGGCGCGTTGCGCGACCGTCTTCCCTTGCTCGTCGTGGTCAATTATCTCGATGCCCATCGCGAAGTTTTCCGTCTCGCGTATCCGGACATCAACGCGGTGGTCGGCATCGCCCGTCAGGGATTCCCGATCAACATTCAGGACGCGCTGTGGGCGAAGTACGAGCTGGGCCGGCGCTGGGAGCTCAAGGACCCCGCGACCGGTGAGTGGGCGAAGCGCAACATCTACTTCGACGCGATGCCGGCACCGCCGGGCAAAGTCGTCGGCGTGAAACCGTTGCAGGCCCGCGGCGCGATCTTTTGGCAGTGCAACAACGCCCTCAACGCGATCGTGCGTGAGCTGGCCGCCGATCTGGGTCGACCCGCCGAACCGATCCGCGCCGAGCTGATCGCCGGATTCAATCCCGGCGTGAAGCTCGTGCCCGCGCACACCATGGCGCTGGGGCTCGCGCAGGAGCACGGCTGCACCTACGAGCAGCTCTGAGCGCGCCGGCCCTTCAGCGGTCGCTCGGCCTCGGTCGCGCCACCGCGATGGTCGTCGGGACGATCATCGGGGCGTCGATCTTCGTGCAGGCCTCGGAGGTCACGGGCGCGGTCCCCTCCGTCTCCGGCGTACTCGCCGTGTGGATCGTCGCCGGGGCCCTGACCCTCGCCGGCGCACTCATCACCGCCGAGCTGGCCGCCGCGGTGCCCGACTCGGGCGGCGTGTATGCGTTCTTGCGTGATGCGTATTCCCCCGCCGCCGGCTTTCTGTGGGCGTGGGCGATGTTCTGGAGCATGCATTCCGGGATCATCGCCGCCCTCGCGGTGATCTTCTCCCGCTACGTCGCCTTTTTCGTTCCGTTGGACGACACGGGGATGCGTCTCGTCGCGGTCGCGGCCATCCTGGGACTGTCTGCCGTCAACTACATCGGTGTCGCCTTCGGGAGCGGCCTCCAGGCCGCGGTGACCATCGCCAAGGTGGCGGCGATCGTCGCGCTGCTCGCCGTCGGGTTCTGGCTGGGCGCGGACCTCCCGGCGCACTTCGTGGGCGCCTCGGCCGCCGAGGAGGTGACCCTGGGCGGATTCGCCGCGGCGGTCGGGGCGGGACTCTTCGCGTTCGGCGGATGGCACATGGTCGCGTACACGGCTGAGGAGACGCGCGACCCCGAGCGGACCCTGCCGCGCGCGCTGATCATCGGGACGATCATGGTGACGCTGACGTACCTGGCCCTCAACGCCCTGTACCTGTACATCCTGCCGCTCGATCGCGTGGCCCACTCGCAGCGCATCGCCGCCGAGGCCGCCGATGCGCTGGTCGGAAGTGGTGGCGCCGCGTTGCTCGCGGCGCTGGTCGTAGGTTCGACGTTCGGCGCCCTCTGCGGGATCGTGCTCGTGGGACCGCGCGTCTACTACGCCCTCGCGCGCGACGGCCTGCTGTTTCGTTGGGTGGGAGCCGTGCATCCCCGGTTCCGGACGCCGCACCGCGCCATCGTGCTGCAGGCCGTGTGGTCCGCCGTGCTCGTCGCGACCGGAACATACCGCGCGCTGTTCACCTGCGTCGTCTACACCGAGTGGATCTTCTTCGCGGCGATGGCGGTGGGGTTGCTGCTCGTGCGGCGGCGTCCAGGATACGCCCCCGCGTACCGTGTGGGCGGCGGGGCCGCAGTGCCGCTGCTGTTCGCCGGCGCGGCGGCGTTTGTCGCCGTGAGCCAAATCGCCGCCGCCCCGGCGAACAGCGCGGTCGGGCTGTTGATCGTACTGGCAGGGTACCCGGTCTACGTTCTCACCAGGAGCCGTGCGTCGTGAAGGTCATCGACTTCCACAATCATTTTTATCCGCCGGCGTACCTCGAGGCGCTGCGCCAAGGGCCGACGACTGTCAAAGTCTGGACCGACGACGACGGCAACCCCGTGCTCGGGTACCCAGGGGATTACAACGTGGCGGTGCAGGGGCATCGGGACATCGCGTATCGGGAAGACGTGCTGCGTCGTGAAGGCGTGGACATGCAGGTCCTGTCGTTCACCACGCCCGGGACGCACGTGGAGACGCCCCCGCGCGCGGCGGCCCTGGCGCGCCTTGTGAACGACGAGTTTGCGGCCGTCGTCCGCGAGCGCGGCGCGCGGTTCACGGCGCTGGCGACGTTGCCGCTCAACGATCCGGCCGCGTCGGCGGCGGAGCTGGAACGGGCCATGACCCAGATGGGCTTCCGCGGCGCCATGCTGTTCGGCAACGCGAATGGGGTCGCCCTGGCGGACGCCCGTTTCGCGCCACTGTACGAGACAGCGGATCGGTTGGGCGCCGTGCTGTACATCCACCCGACTCACCCGGCGGGCGTCGAGGCGATGACGGAGTACTGGTTGATGCCGCTCGTCGGATTCCTGTTCGACACCACGCTCGCGGCCGCCAAGCTGGTGTTCAGCGGCGTCGTGGAGCGGTATCCGCGCATTCGCTGGGTGCTGGGTCATTTGGGCGGGGCGATTCCATACCTCGCGGAGCGCCTCGATCGCGGGTACGAGGCCTTTCCCGAGTGCCGCGCGCATATCGGACGCCCGCCGAGCGAGTATCTCAGAGGGTTTTACTACGACACCGTCAACTTCGACCCGAAGGCGATCCGCCTCGCAGTCGATTTCGCGGGCGCGCGCCAGATCCTTGCCGGCAGCGACTACCCGCACCGCATCGGGAGTTTGCGCTCGATGCGCGAGAGCCTCGGGAAAGTGGATGTGTCCGACCAGGACCGCGGGTTGATCCTCGGTGGGAACGCCGCTCGTCTGCTGGGACTGTAGCCCGCCGCCGCGTTTCGGGGGACACCGTGGCGGCGTGACTCGCGTCACCCGGCGTGACGCCTGCGCCTGCGTATGGTTACTCCCGCCACCATGACTCCTGCTTTAGTGCGCCGGGGCGCCACCATGGCGGGGTTGGCGGTCGTCTATTTCGTGGCCGCCAAGCTCGGCCTTTCCCTGGCGTTCGTAAACCCCAGCGCGACCGCCGTGTGGCCGCCGACGGGGATCGCGCTCGCCGCCTTCATGATCTTCGGCGTGCGCGTCTGGCCCGCGATCTTCGCGGGCGCGTTCGTCGCCAACGTCACCACCGCCGGCTCGATCGTCACATCGCTCGGGATCGCGGCCGGCAACACCCTGGAAGGCCTGTTCGGCTCCTACCTCGTAGAGCATTTCGCCGCCGGCCGCCAGGCGTTCGCGCGTCCGCGGAATGCGTTCCGCTTCGCGGTGCTCGCCGCAGGCCTCAGCACCGTCGTCAGCGCGACGATCGGCGTCACGAGTCTCGCCGTCGGCGGCTACGCCAACTGGTCCGACTTCTGGCACATCTGGCTCACCTGGTGGCTGGGTGATGGGGCGGGCTCGCTCGTCATCACCCCGGCGGTGCTGCTGTGGGCGGAGAATCCGCGCTTCCAATGGACCCGCCGTCAGGCGGCTGAAGCGGCGGCCCTGCTGGCGTGTCTGCTGCTCGTGGGACTGCTCGTCTTCGGCGGGCAGGTTCCGAACGCCGCGAAGAACTATCCACTCGAGTTTCTCTGCATCCCCATCCTGCTCTGGGCCGCGTTCCGGTTCAGTGCGCGCGAGACGGCGACGGTGCTTCTGCTGCTGTCGGTGGTCGCGATCCGCGGGACGCTGCGGGGCTTCGGGCCGTTTGCCCGCGAGACCCAGAATGAATCGTTGCTGTTGTTGCAGGCCTTCATTGCCGTCATCGCCGTCACCAAACTGATCGTCGCCGCCGTGGTAGCGGAGCGGCGCCGCATGGAGGGGCACCTGCGCGATCTGGCCGTGCGCGATCCGCTCACGGGCCTCGCGAACTACCGCCAGCTAATGGTGGCGCTCGAAGCGGAGATCCGCCGATCGCAACGGACGCAGCGCGGGTTCGCGGTGCTGCTCCTCGACGTAGACGGGCTGAAGCGCATCAATGACCGCCACGGGCACCTCGTGGGCAGCCGGGCTTTGTGCCGGTTGGCGGAGGTGCTGCACATGTCCTGCCGCGCCGTCGATACTGCCGCGCGCTACGGGGGCGACGAGTTCGCGCTGGTCCTTCCCGAGACGGACGATACGGCGGCGCTCCAGGTCGCCGCCCGCGTGTCGGAGCGCCTCGGCAAGGACGTCGAGGCGCCGCGCATCAAGGCGAGCATGGGGGTCGCGTGCTTCCCCCGCGACGGGAACACGGCGGAGGCGATTCTCAGCAGCGCGGATCGCGCGCTGTACGCGATGAAGACGGGGTCGGGCTCTAGCGGCGGGCGCGCGCGGTGACGGAGCGCGCGACATCGGCCACGCTCACGTCCCCGAGCTTCCCTTCGAGGGCGCGCTCGGCGCGGCCCAGCACGGCCGCGAGCGCGGGCTGGATGTGTTTCCCCACGGGACATTTGGGGTTGGGGGGCGAGCGGTGCAGCGCGAACACGTCCGGGGACTCCACCGCCTGATAGACGTCCAGGAGCCGGATGTGGCCGGCGGGTTTGGCCAGCCGGGCGCCGCCCCCCGCGCCGAGCTGTGAGCGGACCATGCCGGCGCGCGACAGCATCGACAGGAGGCGCCGGATGACGCCGGGATTCGTGTTCACGCTATCCGCGATATAGGCGGACGTTACGGGGCGTCCACGCTCGGTCTCGAGCAGGGTCAGGACGTGCACCGCGACGACGAACCGGCTGCTGGTCATATGTTACTCCTACAGTAACATATATGACGACGCTGTCAAGCAGGCAGGCGGCCTCTTGCCTCACGCGGCTCGCCCGCGCATTATGCGCAGTTCACCCATGAGCGATGCACCGTTGCCGCCACCTGTGCGGGTCACCGTTGCCGGAATGGTCGTGCTAGGCGTCCTCGTCCTCGCCGGCTGCGCGGTGCTCGATGCCCTCGGTCCCACCGGGCCACGCGGGGTTACGTTCACGTATGCGGGCGATACCGTCCTCAACGTGGGTGATGTCGTGCCGATGGTGGTGACGGTGTCGGTCGACGGCGTGCTGCTGCCGCCGCAGCGGTTGCACGTCGCGATCACGCCCGACTCCACGCGGGTCACGTTGAACGCCACCGCCGATTCGCTGGTGGCCTGCCGGGCAGGGCAGGCTTCGCTGGTGGTGCAGTTGCTCCACTCGAGCGCGTCGGGCACCACCGCCCCCGATACCGCCGTCAGCTTGCGCGTCACCGGGGGCGCCGCGCCCGGCCCCCGCTGTCCATGAACTGCTTCAAATGCGGCGCCACCGTGGCCGAGGATCAAAAGTTCTGCGGCCGTTGCGGCGTGCTCGTGTCCGACCCCGAGGCGGGGACGATCATCGTCGAAACGCCCGAAGGTGGATTGTTGCAGCGCGTGCGCATGGTGCTGGGTGGGGATTTCGAGGTCACGGAGGAGCTCGCGCGTGGCGGGATGGGCGTGGTGTTTCGCGCCCGCGAGGTCGAGCTGGGCCGGCCCGTCGCCATCAAGGTCCTGGCCGCCGAGCTCGGCATCACGCCGCGCGCGGCGGAGCGCTTCAAGCGCGAGGCCCGCATGGTGGCCGAGGTCGAGCATCCGAACATCGTGCCGGTGTATCGGGTCGGGCAGATCGCCGACATCCTCTTCATCGCCATGAAATTCATCGAGGGGCGGTCGCTCGGCAGAATCCTCGAGGCGCATGGAGCCCTCTCCGTACCCGTGGTGCTCCACGTGCTCCGGTCCGTGCTGCGCCCGCTGGCGTACGCGCATGACCGCGGCATCGTGCATCGCGACGTGAAGGGTGACAACATCCTCGTCGACAGCGACGGGGGAGTGCTCGTCTCCGATTTCGGCGTGGCCCTGCGCTCCGACGATGTCGCCCTGACGGTCGACGGCACCGTCATCGGCACGCCGGCCTTCATGAGTCCCGAACAGTGCGGTGGAAAGCGGGCCGGCCCGCAGAGCGACCAGTACTCCGTCGGGATCGTCGCCTTTCAGATGCTGGCAGGGCGGGTGCCCTTCGATTCCGAGACCCTGGCGGGATTCCTCCACCACCACCTCTTCACGCCGCATCCCGATCTCCGCGCGGTGCGGGACGACATCCCCGCCGAACTGCTCGGCACGGTCAATCGGGCTCTCGCCAAGGACCCGGAGGCGCGGTTCGCGAGCACGCGGGACATGCTGGTCGCCATCGAGGCGGTGCCGTTCTCGGAGGCCGACCGGCGCAAGAGCGAAGACGTCCTACGGACCCTGGCCAGTGGCGCCGAGGTCGCGAAGGTGGCGACGCGCGACATCCGCTCGTTCTCGCATGCGCGGACCGCCGCGCTCATCCCGGCGCGCACGCCGCGCCGCACCATCGGTCTCGCCGCAGCGGCGGTCGTGGTCGTGGCGGGCGCTGCGATCGTCGCATTTCCGCGGCGCGGCGCCGCCCCCCCCGCGGCCGCCGCCGACACGGCGCATCCTGTCGTTTCCGCACCGGACAGCAGCGGCGCCGCCCTGACGACGCGCCCGCCGCCGGCGCCGCGCGTTGGCACCGGGACCTTACGGATCCTCACGACCCCTCCTGACGCCGTCATCCTGATCGACGGCCAGCGCGCCGGCGTGGGCGCGGTCATCGACCGCTCGATTCCCGTGGGGCGGCGACGCATCGAGGCGCGCGCTCCCGGCTACGCGTCATACGACACGACCGTGGACGTTACTGCCGGAGCCCTCGTCAACCTGCGGCGCGTCACCCTGCGCGTGGCGGGCGGCCGCCCATGAGGCATCCCGCCGTCGCCGCCGCGCTCGTGCTGGCGGTCTATCTGACGGCGCCGCACCCGCTCGCCGCTCAAGACTCGAGCACCGCCGTGTTGCAGCGGGCCCGGAGTTATTACGAGGGGCTCGACCTCGAGCGGGCACTGCCCCTGCTGCGACAGGTCGTCTCGTCGCAATGGCCGTACGAGATCACGCCGGCGCAGCGCGTCGACGCGTACAAGTACCTCGCGGCGGCGCTCGTGCTCGTGGGGCAGAGCGACTCGGCCGTTTCCTACTTCGCCGCCGCGCTCGCGCGGGATCCATTTACCGATCTCGATCCGCAGGAATTCACACCGGCGCAGCGTTCGGCCTTCGCGAGCGCCCGACCGCTCGTTTTCGCGGTGGCCGCGCGACCCCTCGCCGAGGCCCGCGTCGACGTGCGCAGCGAACGGATTCGTTTCGTGGTCGCCACGACGCACCGCGCGGCGCTGCAGGTGCTGCTGCGGCCCTTGGAAGAAGACGCGGCGGCGTTTCCGGTTTTCCAAGGCGAGAACGACGGGGAGCGCGAGATCGCGTGGGACGGCCTGACGCCGGATGGACGGCTCGTGGCGGCGGGCCGCTACGCCCTGCTCGTGGTGGGACGCAGCCGCGTGCTGGACCAAACGGACTCGGCGCGCGTCTATTTCCTCGTGGCCCGCGAAGCCGTCACCCTGGAGGACACGCTCCCCG
>WNGB01019198.1_pt1 | contig 11548 bp, 12 predicted proteins | sample 5400681 | NCBI WGS metagenome assembly WNGB01 (sample SAMN13153367, study PRJNA577476) | soil metagenome | isolation source: 115 cm soil or saprolite under grassland replicate 2 | place: USA:California | collected 2016-06-15 | reverse complement strand
GAGTGTGACCTCTCGGGATGCACAGGCCCCAGATTGCAGTGCGACAACGTCCCTTGTCTTGTGTGCGCCTAAGCGGCTCCTCGTGCTGGGGCGCGAGAGGCCGCCCTCAGCGGTACCGTCCCCCATCCACTCAATCCGCCGCATTCGCTCCACGTAGACGCCGTCGAGACCATTCGCCAGGATCGGTTGCCAAGAGAACCGCCTGCTGGTAGGTCGACGGCAGAGCCGATCATGGGCACTTTCGGACTCGTATCCCCTTGTGGCCCCCTTTGGCGCCCATGGGCGCCCATTGGCTCCACAAGGCGCCGAACCCCTTCAGGTTCTCCCCGAGGTTCGCCAGCAACTCGTCCCAGACCTGCACGAGTAGCCGTTTCCCGGCCAGGGCGGCATCGGGGTTCACGAGAGCTTGGGCCCGCCAGCGAACCGCCTCCTTCTGCGTGTTGAATTCCTTCCTATGCTGCTTGCGACCGGGATCCCTGAACGTGGCCAGATACCTGCCACTTGCCTTCAGATAGACGCCCTCAGCGACACGCACACGTTGCTTGCCAGCCGGAACGACGCTTCGCCTCGTCACAGGCTCACCTCCGAACGGTGACCCGGCCCGTTGACCAACTGTTGACTAGGCCGCTCGTCTCGAATACAACAGGGTCGTGGGACGCGCAAAAGCCGCTGGTGACCAGCGGGTTTGGGTTGTGGGCGCTGGAGGATTTGAACCTCCGACCTCTTCCGTGTCAGGGAAGCGCTCTCCCCCTGAGCTAAGCGCCCGGACTACACATTCTAGGGGGAACCTCGCGCGGTCGCCCGGTGACTCAGAACTCCAGCCCGCAGTTCTCGCACAGGAACAGGTGGGCCTTCACGTTCAGGCTATGGCCCCCGCACCGGTAGCAGCGACGGCACGTACCGGCCACGGCGCAGTCGATCGGATCGGTCGTCTCGCCGGGCTGGTCCCACGTGGTGGCCCCCTCTGCGGGCCTGGGGAGCTGGATCGACAGCAGCACCAGGCCCCCCTCGCCGCTCAGGAAGCCGTGCGGGTGCGCCGCCGCCCGCCCGATCATCAGGGCCTGGGCGAGGGACAGCGGGGTATCCGCCACGAACGCCTCTCCCCCACCCTTCACCGCGACCACCCATTCCTCCGAGTCAGGATGGGTGTGAGCGTAGGCGATCTGGTTGGAGGCAAATCCCTGCAGTGACAGGTAGAACCCCTCGCCCTGAGCGATAGGGACCCGGCGGAACCCCGAGGAACAGATGGCGATCAGGTCATCAGGTGAGGACATGAACACGCCGAGGTTGTCGAGGACTTCGGCCAGGTCTCCGGGCTTCCGCTCGATCCTCACGAAGTGAATGTAAGCAGTGCCGCACCCGCTCCCGCAACCGGTCAGGCAGCCGGTCGAAGCGGCCGATAACTAGAGCAGCGACTCGGTCGCTAACAGAGAGGGGAACAGGTGTCATCTCAAAAGAACGAAGGCCGCCGGCCGAAAGTGCTGCTTGTCGACGACGACGCGGAGACCTGTGCCCTGCTCAGGGGCCTCCTGGAGGACGAGGGCATCCAGGTCGTGGGGGCCGCCGCCAACGGCGCGGAGGCCCTGGACCTGGCGGATTCGGTCCTACCCGAGGTGGTCCTCATGGACCTTCGGATGCCCCAGATGGATGGATTCGAGGCCACCCGCCTGATCAAGGCAAGACACAGTTGGATGCAGGTGGTGATCCTTACCTTCTACGACGACCTCCTGCCAGACCGCAGTCCGGAGGAGGTGGGCGCGTTCGCCTACCTCGTGAAGGGATGTTCCGCCAGGCTCATGCGGGACATCATCTTCAAGGCTTGGCGGGTGGCCCTGGAGACACGCTGGTCCCGGGCGGCGGGAAGCGCCTGATCTGGGCGGGCCGGTCCCTCAACCCTTCAGGAGGCGGAAACGAACTCCTGACTGCTGCTCTCCTGCCAGGTCCGAACGGTGGGACGCGCGGTCGTCGGGGGCGCGCCGGACAGCGGAAGGCTGAAGGAGAACGTCGCGCCGAGCCCGGGTGTCGACTCGACCCATAGCTCGCCCGACATGGTCTCGACCAGTCGCTTCGAGATGTACAGCCCTAGACCGATCCCCCCACTGCTCCGTGTGAGGTGTCCTTCGATCTGATAGAAACGATCGAAGATGCGAGCCTGCTCCTCGAGCGGGATCCCCTCCCCCTGGTCGCTGATCGAGACGATCGCTCTGCCGTCGGCCGTGCTCACCGTGACGTGGACCGGAGTCTCGGGCGGCGAGTACTTCATCGCATTCGACATGAGGTTGCTGATGACCAGTCCAACCGGGGCCAGGTCGGCGATCACCTTGACCGTTCCGGTTTCGTCGTGGAAACGCACCATGCGGCCGGGATGGCGGTCCGAAACGGACCTGATCTGTTCCATGATGCAGGGCGCGAGCTCGATCTCGTACCGCTGGAGCAGCGGCTCCTCGGACTCGACGCGGGAGACTTCCAGGAGATCGGTGATCAGACGCTCCAGGCGGTCCGTCTGCTTGAGCATGATCCGGTAGTACTCCTGGCGCGCCTCGGCCGAGTCGTCCACGCTTCCGATCAGCAGCGCGGACAGGAATCCCTTGAGGGGAGTCAGCGGGGTCCGCAGTTCGTGGGAGATGGTGGCCACGAAGTCCGACTTGAGCTGCTCGGCTTCGCGGATGGCCGTCACGTCGTGTACGACGATGACGTCGGCCCGCACCTTGCCGTCCCGCGTGTTGATCGCGTTCGAGGAGTATTGGACCCACGCCACGGATCCGTCCTTCCTGAGCACCCTCACCTGCGGCCTCACCCGACCCGACGATGATGCCGCGTCGCTCCCCTGACCTCCCGATCCTGTCGATCCAGCGGACCCGAGGATGTCGTCCCGCTGTCGATCGATCACCTCGTCCGAGGAGTACCCGGTGATCCGTTCCATCGCCGGGTTCCACGAGAGGATCCTTCCGTCGGATGCCACGACGAAGATCCCGTCCGAGGCGTGCTCAACGATCAGGTTCCGGACCCGGTCCCCCTCGCGGACGCTTCGTACCAGGGTTCGGTAGGCCAGCAGGGCCAGGAACAGCGGAGCGCCGAGGACCGGGAGGTACAGGGGGCTGGCAGCCCAGATGACGGCGATCTCGAGGCCGATCGCGGTGTTGCCGATGAAGTGGATCGCGTTGGCCCCGAGGGGTGGGATGAGTACGGTCAGGAGTGGCTTTCTCCCAACGATGGAGATGACCTTGGCCACGAGTGTGGCGTTGACGACCGCATAGGCGGCCATGGCCAGCGCGGCCACCAACCACGCGTTCGGCCCGAGCGCAGTGGGCGGTTGGATCGAGCGGTAGATCACCTGGGCCACGCTGAGTGCAACGAGGAACTGGCCCACGTTGAACGCCATCTTGTACACGGACACCCGGCGCACGATCTGCCCGGCGGTGATCCCGATGGCGACCGACAGCACCAGGACGCTCGGACGGGCCAGCATCAAGGCCCCGACCCAGACGGCTTCGGTCAGGGAAAAGTTCAGCGTCTCCGACTGAAAGCGCAGCGGGACCGGGAACTGCTCCGTGATCGTGATGCCGATGACCAGGGCGATGAAAGCGAGGAGGTCATTGGCATTCCAGCGGCCGATCTCCGGGGTTTGGACTACCAGGGCGGCCGTGCCACCCAGTACGACACCGAGGATCAGCAGCCGGGCTCGGATTGGAAGTGGAGTCGAGTTGTCCATGGCTTTAGCTCCAGGCGTTGCCACTCCAGGAGCTCCCGCTCCAGGAGTTGCCGCTCCACGAATTCCCTGTCCAGGCGTTACCGCTCCAGGAGTTCCCGACCCAGCAGGTACCGGACCATGAGTTGCCGCTCCAGGAGTTCCCACTCCAGGAATTGCCTTCGAAGACCAGCGAGGACCAGGAGTTCCCGGTCCACGAGTTCCCGGTCCAGCTGTTGCCGAGGGCGTCGATCTCTCCCATCACCAGGTCAAGAGATCCGTCAATGTCATTCGCACCGAGGCCGTCGTCGGGAAGGTCCGCGTGGACGTGGTACGACCCGCGGCTGGCTTCCAGCGATCCCAAGCCGGTCGAGGGGCTCAGGCCCACGTTGGCCGGCCTGGTCAAGAAGGTGTTGAACGCAGCTGCAGATGCCGCCCCGTACGCATCGACGAGACCCTGTCCGGCTCCTGATTGGCTGGAGAAGTTCTTGAATGTCGTCCCCAACAGAATGGCTTTGGCCACGTCAGGGGTGAGGGCCGGGTTCGCTTGGAACATGAGGGTGGCGACCCCGGAGACCACGGCGGCTGCCTGGGACGTACCGGTACCTTTGAAGTAAGAGTCGCCCACCCGGGCGTCAGGATGAAGTTGGTCGATGGTGCTTCCCACTGCCCGGTTGGACACGATGGTCACGCCCGGAGCCACGATGCTCGGTTTGGCCAAGCCGTCCTGGGTCGGCCCCCGGCTGGAGAACGTGGCCACCGAGTCGTCGCCCCGATCGATGGTGTTCCTGAGGTCGGCCCCACCCACCGTGAGGACGAATGGGTCGTCGCCGGGCTTGTTGATCGTGCCGGCGTCTGGCCCGCGGTTCCCCGCCGCCACCACTACGAAGATCCCGGACGCCCACACTCGCTCCACCGCGTAGTCCAGGGGGTCGATCAGGTAGCTCTGCTTGGAATCGGTCCCGAACGACAGGTTCAGAACCCGAATGTGGTAATCGGACTTGTGGGTCAGGATCCATTGCATCCCGGCTATCACAATGGAAACATCGGTCGATCCGTCCGCCCCGGCCACCTTCACGGAGACGAGGTTCGCGCGTGGCGCCGCCCCGGACCAGCCGCCTGCGGAAAGGGTTCCATCTCCCGCGATGATGCCTGCCATGTGCGTACCGTGGCCGTACCGGTCATAGCCGTCGTGATCGGGAGTGAAGTCGGCCCTCGCCAGCACGCGATTACCGAGGTCGGCGACCCGGCTCACACCCGTATCGAGCAGCGCCACGGTCACGCCTGCGCCGTTGTAGTACGTCTGTGCCTGGGGCAAGCGAATCGACTTCTGCCAAACGGTGTTGGGAGCCCAGGAATCGAACTGCCCCATGTCCGAGCTCATGCGGACCCGTCCGTCGCTCCAGACCTTGAGCACATCGGGCGAGGCGGCCAGGGCAGAGAGCTGCTCTCCCGCGAGCCGGGCGGAGAATCCCTGGATGATCGGGAGCTCGTGGCTGACCTGGCCCCCAAGCGCCCGCACTGCGCGCTCGGCGTCGGAAGAGGCCGGATTCGTCTCCCGAACGATCACCGAGAGTGTGGCCTTGGGATGTGACGCCGCCATGTCGGCGAGGGCCGGGTCAGTTTTGGAGAGGGGAGAGAGATGACCGGCCCCCGCCGAGGCGACCAACGACGCCGTGACGATGAGCGCAGCCCACAGTGCCGCAGCTTTGATCGACCTGCCCGCCCGAGGAAGAGAGGTCGTCACTTCCCAGGAGCGCGCGCGGACCTCGGTCATCGCCGTCTCGCCGAGAAGGAATTGTCCTGTTTGGATTGCACGCATGGTTTGTCCCACGAGATGGGGGATGGATGCATCGCCCGGACGGCTCCAATGACTTCCCCAACTGGCCCCAAGTTGTCCCCCGCTCCGGGTGATGCCTTCTCCCCTCCTAAAGCCGAACCAGGGGCGCCTTTCGGTCTAATTCTTCGGTCGATCCAACCTGTGACCTGAGGAAATGGACCACTCGGCCGCGCAGGGTGGTCGGCCGGTGCCCGCGAGGAGACCTACGACAGCGGGGCCTCGTCGGGGCGCCGCCGCCGGACCCCGGTCACCAGCACGCCGGGCCGGCCGAGGGACTGCCCGTCGAGCTGCCTATTGTCCGGATGGCGGTATCCCATCCTGACCAGGCGCCGGGGCCGATCGGTGCGGTTCATGTAAGACCCGTGAATCGTGTTGATGTTGAAGCAGACGACGTCGCCTCGCCGGGCAGGGACTGCCACTGTGTCCTTCAGCCAGTACTGGTCAGGGGGGAGATGCGGATGGCAGGGGTGGCCCTCGGAATCCTGGACGATGTGCTCCAGGGGTCCGCCCTTGTGCGAACCGGCCAGGAACCGGATCTCGCCATTGTCGTGAGACGTGTCATCTAGGTGGAGCAGCACGTCGACGTAACGGTCGTCGGCGTGAGGATAGAACGCGTGGTCCTGATGCATTGGAAATGGAGCTCCCCGTTCCGGCGGCTTCACGTGCATGGTGGTGTGGTGGAACTCTACGGCCGGACCGAGCAGCGCCTCCAGCGCCGCAGCGAGCCCCGGATGGACGACGGCACGGGCCCACGCCGCCGAGTAGAGCTGGAGATCGTGGAGTGCGGAGAGCTTGATGGTCCCGGCCAGCTCCGGGTCGAGGTACGCGTCCCGCCACGGGCCAGTCCACGCTGCCTCAAAGCTCCACTCCTGGATCAATCGGTCGAGGTCCTCGGCCAACTCGTCCGTCTCCTCGGAGCTGAACACAGCGGGGACGCGGAGAAACCCGTTCTCGCGGTAGAAGTCGACCGGCCCCTCATCAGGTGTCATCTGGGCCATCCATCTATCGCCACGAACCATCCCTATTGGGGGCCGCTTATCCCCTCGATTCTGTCTGCAGCAGGTTCGCTATGAGGCTCTGCCTTCAGAGCCGTAACCAGATTAAGCTTCGCCCTGAGTTCCGCGTTTTCCTGCTCGAGCGTCTTGAGCCCGCGCCGACGGCCCCGTCTGCCTTGCACCAGACCGAGCCCGAAGCCGAGGAACAGGATGGCGAGTGCCCCAAGGATGGCTCCTGCGAGTACGAGCTTGGGTCTGGACAGCTCGAACGAGTGACGGAAGAGTACGAACGCCTGATCCGGTGCGGTGGTCAGGTGGTTCTCCACAACGAAATCGGCGACGGTGCCCGCCGCCACCAGGCCGAGGAGGATGAGGAGTATCCACATGGCCTTCGCCTCCTTGACCTGTACTCATACCACGGGTCTGCAACGGTCGGAAAGCGCGGCTTGGCCTTCCTCGAAGGGAATCAGCTAGGCCGAATCCGACCGCGACGCCCGAATTTCGCTGGGGTAAGTGGAGGAAGGGCGACCAATGACGAGGGGGCCGTTTATCGAGCGGTCTGAGGCGTCTGGTCTCGGGAGGCCTGGGGAGGAAACCCAGGCACGTCCGTCATGACGTGGGTTTGGTGATCCAGGAGGTCCTCTTCCAGTGCTCGGACCGCGGCTCTGAACGGGGCGCCGGTTCGCCATTCGTTCAGCTCTTCCAGACTTTTCCATTTCGCTGGCGACCAGAACAGGCCCGGCTCTTCCAAGTCGCGGTACAGGGCGAGGAGGTTGGGATTCAGGGCTCCGCAGTGACCGAGGAAATGAGCCTCGGTTCCGGGTCTTATGCGCCACGTGTCGACGGTCCAGACAGGCATACGCGGATTCTTACGCACGCGGCCGACCCGCGCTTGCTCTCGAGTACCCGGTCACCCAAGAGCCGCTTCCCCTGTTGCGGCAGTGACTTCAGCCTTCGTCCGGCGCTTCGGCGGCTAGACCTGAGCGATGACCTCTCGCACTTCGATACTGTCGAAGGTGACGTAATCGGGGCGGGGCGCCTTCTGTGCCATCTCGGCGGCGCCTAGGGCGGCCTCCTCGCTCTCGTACAGAGTTATGCCGAGCCCCTGCCCGTTCTGGGGAGCCACCCAGTATCCCGCGATGATCCCGGGCGCCTGCTTCACCATCGGGAGGACATTGGCATTGAGGTATTCCACAGCCTCATCCTCGCGCCCGGTCTGAATCCTCACCTTGCCGACAACAGCGTGCATTGCGACCTCCCTTTCTCGGCTCGACACGGTCCCGGAGTCCCAATTTCGAACAAACCTAAGCGCTTAGTCAAACCAAGAGGCCTGGCCGTGTCCTGGATGCCGCGCCGCGTCGGCGCGGAGCAGCCTGAGCGGCGACCACTCGAAGCCTCCCCTGTAACAGCTAATGGGACTCGACGGCAGTGCCTCGAGCACTGATCCATTAGCGCGCCGCGCGTCCCCTCCGGGCTCATCGGTCGACCGAGAGGAGGGGCGAGTGATCTTCGTGGGGATCGACTGGGCCGAGGGCCACCACGATGTCTGCGTGCTCGACGAGCGAGGTGCGGTGCTGGCCAAGGGGCGGGTGCTCGATGGGGTGGAGGGACTGGCCCGGCTGCACGCCATGGTGGCCGAGCACGCCGAGGAACCCGGCGAAGTGGTGATCGGCATCGAGACCGACCGGGGCCTGCTGGTGGGGGCCTGGTGGCCGCGGGGTACCGGGTGTACGCGGTGAACCCCTTCGCGGTCTCCCGGTACCGGGACCGCCATGCCACCTCGGGGGCCAAGTCCGACCCCGGGGACGCCAAGGTCCTGGCCGACCTGGTCCGGACGGACCGGCAGAACCACCGAGAGGTGGCCGGTGACTCCGAGCTGGCCGAGGCGGTGAAGGTCCTGGCCCGGGCCCACCAGTCCCTGATCTGGGCCCGTCAGCGCAGGTGAACGCCCTACGCAACACCCTGCGGGAGTTCTACCCGGCGGCGCTCCGGGCCCTGCCCGAGCTCGGCACCGTGGAGGCGTGCTCGATCCTGGGCATGACCCGACCCCGGAGCGGGGCCACCGGCTCACCCCCGGTGCTCTCGGAGGCCTACGGAGCAGTGGTGGGCTCACTCGTCGTGGTGATTGATGGGCTCGTCCACCAGATCGTCCGGCTCGAGGGCGAGCTGGCCGAGCGTTTTGAGAGACACCCGGACGCCGAGATCCTGCGCAGTCTTCCCGGACTCGGCCTGGTCCTCGGCGCCCGGGTGCTGGCGGAGTTGGGGGATGACCCGACCCGCTACGCAGATGCTAAAGCGAGGAAGAGCTACGCGGGAACTGCCCCCATCACCAGAGCCTCCGGCAAGCGGCTGGTGGTCCTGGCTCGGGTGGCCCGCAACAAGCGGCTGGCCGATGCCTGTTACCTCTGGGCCTTCTCCGCCCTCAGGACATCAACCGGAGCTCGTCGGTACTACGAAACCCGCGGGGCGTCCGGCAAGACCCATCACCAAGCGCTCAGAGCCTTGGCCAACCGGCTCGTGGGTGTTCTCCATGGGTGCCTCCAACACCGCCAGCCTTACCGAGAAGACGTGGCCTGGCCGACGGGGCTTGAAGCGGTGGCTTGACAGCTTCCAGTCGTGGGATGTCTAGCGGTTGGCAGACTGTGGGCTGGGAGCCCTCGCCGGTCGGTGAGGGGCTTCTCCTTTTCGGTAAAGGCACTGGTCGGTACCAGAGGCGGGGAGCGGAATTGAACCGCTGTGCGAGGTTTTGCAGTCCGCAAGGCCACGTTACGGCCAGCACTTGGGGATGCCCTGGGTATCTCTTGACGCAGGTCAGCGCAGCTATTCGGCCCTCGAAAACATGACGGGGGTAGCTCGGAGAAACCCCGGTTGCTCATGCACGTGTGGACAGAATGTGGACAGGTGCGATGGACCGATATTCTCCCCGTCAGTCCTCGAGGCGATAGATGATGACCTTCGGATCGTCAAGGTATGGGTCAAGATGCCGGCGGCAGAAAGTCTTCCACGGAGTCGGCTCAACGAAAGGAAAAGATTCGTGGCCTTTCCGTAACAGGCCGAACTCGGCTTCTCGCTGACAGCCCCCTTGTTCCCTTACGTCGCAGAGATGCACCACCGCAAAAGTGTAACCGTCGCCTCTGACACGCCGTCCGATTGGGGAGGTTAGTGTCTACCACGGTGGTAGGCACTTGGCATTCGCACAATGGACCTTTCACGAACGGCAGAAAGACCCTGCAAGGCTGAGGTTGTCCATGCTGACGAGATTGACCACGGAGAGTGTTGGTGATTAATCTCCGTCCAAGGGATCAAACTGAGAAGGGGTGTCGATGGCACACCCTTTCCGACCACTGGCCTCGAGGAGGGCGGATTCATGCGCACGCGCACCCTGCGAATCTCCACCGGCTTGTCGTTGTCCTTGGCCCTTGCTTTGCTCGTCGCGCTTGGCTTGCCTGCGGGGGCGGCGCCTCAAATTCCGTCGAACGTCAACACGAGCACCCGGCCCGGGAACGAGGCCGAAGACGCCATCGCAATCAATCCGACCAACCCTTCGAACATCGTCGCGATGTCGGTGCTTCCGGGTCCAGTCGTTGGAACATTCGAGGCAGTCTCGTTCGATGGCGGCCTGACCTGGATCAGGCAGGTCATCGGCGATGGTGATCAGCTCGGCGAGATCTGCTGCGACCAGCAGCTCGCGTGGGATTCCTTCGGCAACCTGTGGATGACGTACCTGTTCACCGTCAGCGGCAACGTGCCCATCGCGCTCTCGACGGATGGGGGGCTGACGTGGGAGAAGGTTGCGGAGATCGTTCCGGTCAAGCCCAAGGGAAGCCGCTCGCCGAAGAACATCGGGTCCAAGGGCAACGGGGCTCATCTGAGGGGCACGGCCAGCGGCGACCAACCCTCCATCTCGGCCGGAGCCGGGAGCGTGTGGGTGAGCTACACGGTCTATCCCTCACAGGTGGTTCAGGCTTTCGGAGCGCCAGTCACCGGCCTGGACCAGTTCGGTGATTTCAGCACGCCCCAGAATGTGCCCACCGCATTTGGGAAGGGAAACTACGGCGACACCGCGGTGGGGCCAGACGGACAGGTGATGGTGACCTACCAGGACCAGACCATCGGGCAGGGAGGGGCGAGGATCTACACCGCCCTGGATCCCGACGGGCTCGGGGGGAATGGATTCGACAACCCGCGGTTCTTCGCCCGAACCAGGGTGGGAGGCTTCGACTACCTCCCGGTCCAGCCGCACCGCTCGGTCGACGCCGAGGCGAGCCTCGCCTATGACCGGAGCGGAGGCGCTCACGATGGCCGCCTCTACGCGATCTGGACGCAGGAAGTGAAGAACGAGAGCGACAACATGGACATCATGTTCCAGTACTCCGACGACGATGGCGCGGCCTGGACCTCGGCAGTCAGGCTGAACGACGACGCGGGGACGAACAGCCAGGTCAACCCCTCGATCTCCGTCGACAAGGCCACGGGCTTCGTCGGGGTTGCATGGTACGACGCGCGTAACGACCTGGGCGACGGCGGACCCGGCGACACGAACGGCATGCCGAACGACGACGTTCAGATCTGGGCGACGTTCTCGACCGATGGTGGGGCCACGTTCGTGCCGAACTTCCAGGTGAGCGCGGGGACGTCGAACTCCTCCGGTGCTGAAAGCTCCTTCGACTTCGGGGACTACAGGCATTCGGCGTTCCAGTCGGGCAGGTTCTATCCGGTTTGGTCGGACAACTCGAATAGCACGGGGGACAACCCGGACGGCACGCTGCACCAGCTGGACCTCTACACGGCCCAGGTCACTGTCCCATAGCGCGCTGGGCGGCCGTTGAGGGTGACTCGACCGGCAGGTCTTCTGTACGCCAGGAGGGGCTCGAACCCCTGGCGCTGAGGCCACGTCCGCGCAAGTGGTGTATGAGCTCACCGCTTCTCCTCGGTAATTAGCTCGCTGCCACGAGCTCTCCGATCACCTCCTCCTTCGGCTCAGTGTCCGCACCGTCTACGACCGCCATGCGGGCCTTCGCGAGC
>WNGB01013200.1_pt1 | contig 11548 bp, 7 predicted proteins | sample 5400681 | NCBI WGS metagenome assembly WNGB01 (sample SAMN13153367, study PRJNA577476) | soil metagenome | isolation source: 115 cm soil or saprolite under grassland replicate 2 | place: USA:California | collected 2016-06-15 | reverse complement strand
CGCACCGGTCGGCCGTCCGGCGGGTTAGCTGCGCGGGAAGGGTTCCTTGCCCGCCGTGGATGGTTGGGAGGAAGGTGGACAGGGCCCGCTGGCTTCGCGCTCACATCAGGAGGGTTGAACCGATGACCAAGGATGAGATCGTCGCGCTGGACGATCGCGGCATGGCCGCTTGGGACAGCCACGACACCGACGCCTTCGTCGCACTGTTCGCCGACGGCTTCGTGTACACCGACGACTCCACGCCTCAACCGCTGCGGTCGAGGGACGAGGTCCGTGCCTACATGCAGGCGTGGTACACGGCGTTCCCGGACATGCGCGCCCGAGAGCTCAACCGGGTCGTCGGCGAGGATTCTGTCGCGGTCGAGGTCGAGTTCACCGGCACCAACACCGGGCCGCTGGCCATGGGCGGCCAGGAGATCCCGGCGACCGGGCGTCCGGTGGTCGGGCGCGGCACGTACTTCGCGAAGGCCGCTGACGGCGGGATCACCGAGTTCCACGCCCACCCCGACGTGGCGGGCATGATGATGCAGCTCGGCTTGATGCCGATGCCGCAGAGCAGCTAGCTCCCGGCTGTCAGGCCGGCTTGCGGGCGACGGCGAGCAGCGAGCCGCCGGCCGGGAAGTTCACGCCTGCCTTGACCAGCGCCGCCTCGATCCGCATCGCGGTGTAGCAGACGGCGTTCACCGGTGCGGCCATGTCGAGCTCCTCCTCGACGTTGCCGGCGTCCTTCTTCAGCAACCGGGACGCCATCATGCCGGGCAGCAGCAGCGACACGAACGACGCGACCCGCTCGACCCGGAAGCCGGCCGCCGTGATCTCCTGGCGCAGCTCGCGGCGGGTGTAGCGCTTGACGTGGTGCGCGGCGACGTCGGCCTCGCTCCACAGCCACTTGTGCTGCGGCACCGTGACCAGCAACCCGCCGCCCGGCTTCACCGCGGCATACATACCGGTCAGTACGGCGGCCGCGTCATCGATGTGCTCGATCACGTCGAAGGCGCCGACCACGTCGCACTCAGCGTCGTACGGCATCTTGGTCGCGTCCAGCTGGCTGAGCTCGACGCCGGACGGCATCCGGATCCGCGCCTTGGCGAGACCCTCCTCGAACAGCTCGGTGCCGACCAGCCGCCAGTCCGGGTGGATCTGCCGCACCCGGTTGATCACGTAGCCGGTGCCGCAGCCGATCTCGAGGTACGACGACGAACCGGGGAAGTGCTTGTCGAGCGCCCAGTTGATCAGGTCGCTGCGACCGCGGAACCAGAAACTCTGCTCCTCCAGCTCGAAGAGTCTGGCGAAGTGCTCGGGGTCGTATCCGCTACGCGCGCCGTCGCCGGCCGAGCGGTCCATCGCTGCAGTCATCGCCCGCAACCTAGCGTGTATCCGCGCCAATTCCCAGCGCCGATCTCAGGTCATGCCTCCAGGTGCCAGACGACGCCCCACCGGCGGAACTCGGGAGCCGAGATCAGCTCGTCCTCGAGGATCTCGAGGCGGACCAGGGTGGGCTCGGTCAGCGGAGCCGCGGGGGTCAGGTCGAGTCCGCCCTCGTCGAGGCGGACCGCGAACCGGGCCTCGGCGCCGCTGGTCAGGCCGACGGCGTGTGCCTTGATCCGGTCCTCGCGGAACAGGTCGGCGATCAGGGCGGCGAGGATGTCGGCCGGGTCGAGCGGGACGGCCCGCTGATCGGCGGACCCCTGACCTGCCTTCGGCCGGCGGGTGGCGGCGCCCGGTTGCCGGGCCGGGTGCGACGGGGCGGTGCCGTTGAGGCGGCCCTCGGCCTCGATGCGCTCGCGCATGCCGGCCGCCCAGCGTCCGAATCGGCCCTTGGGGTCGCGTGCCACCAGGGTGCGGTGGGACACCGGGACCACCGGAGTGTCGACCGGCCGCGGCGGGAGCCGGTACTGGCCGGCCGTCGCGGTCGCGGGGGCCGGCGCGGGCGGCGGCGGGGTGGTCATCACCGGCTCGAGCCGCCAGTGCGTGCTCCCCGGATCGGCGACGAACAGGCCGTTGTACAAGGGCAGCGAGACCGGCGCCGGCGATGCCGGTACGGCGGCGAAGTCGACCGGGGCGAGCGCGATACCGACCGCGCCGTGCGGGGCGATCATGTCGGCCGCCCAGGCCGGCAGGCCGTCGTACACGTCCTGGAGCTCGAGCGTGAACAGGCCCTCGGCGGTCAGCTCGGCGGCGTCGACGTCGAACGAGACGGGCACCGTGCGACCCGCTCCGGCGGCGCCCGGCCGGTCGAGGACGACGGCTGTGCGGGTGCGGCCCTGGGCCCGGACGAGCAGTACGCGTGCGGCGGTCGGGGTGCGCGGCTGGACGTCGGCGGGGACCCGGTCCGCCCACCATTTCACCGACGCGTTGTCGAGCGTGAGGTTGGCGGTGACCCGGACCGCGTCGCCGGACGGGCGGACCTTGATGCCGACCAGCGCGGGCGACCGGGTGAACCGGCCCGGCAGCGACGCGCCGCGGGCCAGGCCGTCGACCACCTGGAGCGCGGGCCGGTCGCCGCGGTCGAGCGTGCCCGGCAGCTCCAGCGCCGGCACCCTGCGGTCGTACGACGTCAGCAGGCGCGGCTTGCCGGGAACCGCGGCGGGATCCGTGGCGGCGTCCGCGCCCGGCTCTCCGGTCGTCACCTCCAGCGCCCCCTGGTCGAGCGTGGTCAGGTCGAACCGGGTCAGGAACGGATCCTTGTGCGACCACATCCGGCGGACCGACTCGAATGCCGGGTCGTCGTCGGTCTCGACGTACTGCATCGTCATCCGGAGTGCGTGGAACAGGTCGTCGCCTTCACCCAGCTCCCACTGCTGGACGAAGACCGACGGCACGTCGGTGGCGCTGCGGTAGAACCACATCCACAGCCGGGCCTTGTCGATCTGCTCGTCGGTGACCAGCGGGTCGCCGGCCTTGAGCGCGTCGATCGACTCGCCGATGATCCGCCAGTAGTCGGCGATGTCGTCGGCCAGGATGCTGAAGCCGAGCTCGCTCCACTCCGACCAGCCGGCCTGGATGCACGGGATGCCGAAGGCGGGCAGCTCGGTGCTGATGCTGCCGCGGACCGTGATGCCGAGGTCGACGAGGCTCCACATCAGGTTCTTGCTGATGTCCCAGCTCTGCACGAAGCCGAGGTGCTTCGCGCCGGTGTGCTGGGCGGCGATGGTGCCGAAGAAGTCGGTCGCGTCGTACTTGTCCTGGCTCGGGTGGTCGATGAACAGCCAGTTCACGTCGTCGCGCTTGGCGGCGTACGTGACGGTGTCCTCGAACCAGGCGGCGAGGTCGGAGAAGACCTCGACGTTCGTGTTCAGCGCGTCCGAGACCGCATGGTTGTAGACAGCCACCACCGGCTTGTCGCGGTCGAAACCGAACCGGTCCATCGCGTGCGCACGCAGGAGGTCACGCTCGGGGTTGGTGCGGATCTCCATCGCGGAGATGTCGCCCTTGCCGCGCCACCAGGACGGGCGGCCGAGGTTGCCCTTGTTGCGCCAGGCGGTGAGCTCGGCGGCGCGGTGCAGCTCCTTGCGGCGGGTCCAGACGTGCTCGTCGAAGTACGCGCCGATCAGCTTGGTGAGCTCGCCGCGGTAGGTGAGCCCGCCACGCTTGTTCTCCGGGAACAGCGTGTAGGCCTTGAAGGTGCCGGTGCTCTGCACGTGCACGACGGGTACGTCGAACCGCTGCGCCGACTCGACCGCCAGACCCCAGTGGTTGTAGTCCACGTGGCTGGTGATCAGCGCGACCGGGTTCAGCTCGGCGAACATCGCGTCGTACAGCTGGGAGAACTTCTCGCTGCGGTCGCGGATGTGCCGGTACTTCGCGCTGCGCCGCTCCTCGGCGTCGATCCGCGGCGCCTGGTAGACCCGGGCCGCGGTGGCGTGCACCAGGTCCTCGAACGCGTCCGGGTCGATGCCGGTGCTCAGCGCGCTCGCGTCGAAGGTCTTGCCGGCGATGGTGAACGACGCGGGCGGCTCGGCGCCGATCAGGCTGTCCACGAGCGCGTGGATGTCGAACACGTCGGCGGCGCCGTAGGCCCGGGCGAGCTGCTTCAGGACGTCGGTGTCGAAGTAGGTCCAGAGGATCCGCAGCCAGTCCTTGTCCGCGCCGGTGTACACGATCAGCTTGGCCGGCACGATCCGCCGCAACGCGTTCGCCAGGGTCAGGTTGCGCAGGGTCACGCGCACGTCCTGGCTCATCGCCTCGACGAGAATGACCCGGTCACCGTCCGGCAGGGTGTTGTTCCGCCAGAACGTCGCGGCTGTCGCGCAGAACGGCGCCAGCTCCTTGAAGTCCGCCACGCCTCGTTATACCAGCACTCCTCGGTTCCGCACCTCCAGCAGTCCGTGACAACACCGTCACGGACAGCGACCTAGAGCAGGCCCGCGCGGATCAGGTGCACCGTCACCAGTGTGTGGACCGGCTCGAACCCGTAGCGGGACCAGGCGCGCTGCACACCCGTGTTGTGTCCCTGCGTCGAGATCACCAGCCGGGTCGATCCGGCGGCCGCCGCGGCGTCCTCCATCGCGGCCAGCAGGTGGCCGTAGCGGCCCTTGCCCTGCTCGGCCGCGACGACCCCGGCGAGCTCGATCTCGGTCATCGACGGGGTGTGCGCGATGGTGCCCAGCGCGACCACCCCAGAAGGTCCGCGCAACGTGACCGCACCGGCGGCGGCGATGCTGCGGCGCGCCCACTCCTGGTAGCCCGCGAGCGCCAGAGCCCTGTCGAACAAGGGGTTCGCGAAGTAATGGTTGCCGTAGTCACCGAAGATGTCGGCCACCAGCTCGTCGACCAGCGAGTCCTCGATCGCGGTCTCCACAGCGGCGGTCAGGCCGGGATCCGGCTCCGGAGCGCGGCCCTCGCCGACCCGCAGCGACCAGTACACGAGGCTGTCGGCGAACACCGCGCGCCGCTCCCCCGCCGCCAGCTCGGCGAACCAGCCGACCTCACGCGCCGGGTACCGCAGCACCACCACGTCCGCGTCCGACCCGTCCACCGCCGCGAGCATCTCGGGCAGTTCCGCGCCGGCCGCACCGGACACCGTCACCCGGTCCACCGAGACCCCGAACCGCACCGACTCGTAGAGCGACGGCGCGACGACCAGCTCCGGATTCTCTACCGCGTCGAACCAGGCCATCAGAACTTGTACGACGTGACGCCGTCGACGACGCGGGCCAGCTCGGACTCGGTGATCTGGGTGAACAGCGGCAGCCGGACCAGCGACTCGCTCACCCGGTCGGTAACCGGGCAGCCGCTCGCCGCGACCCGGCCGTACTTGATCCCGGCCGGTGACGAGTGCAGCGGCATGTAGTGGAACGGCGCGGTGATCCCGAGCTGCTTCAGGTGGCTGATCATCCCCGCCTGGTGCTCGTGTGACGGCAACACCAGGAAGTACACGTGCGCCGGGTGCTCGCGCCCCTCCGGCACCACCGGCCGCCGCACGTCGTGCCGGTCCGCCCAGTCCGCCAGCGCCTCGTGGTACGCCGACCAGGCGGCGCGCCGCGGCGCCTGGATCTCGTCGAAGTGCTCCAGCTGACCCGTCAGGAACGCGGCCAGCGGGTCGGCCGGAAGGTAGCTGGAGCCGATGTCGACCCAGCGGTACTTGTCCACCTGGCCGCGGAAGAACTGGCTGCGGTTGGTGCCCTTCTCGCGGATGATCTCGGCCCGGGCCAGCACGTCCGGGTCGTTGCACACCAGCGCGCCGCCCTCGCCGCAGTGCACGTTCTTGGTGCCGTGGAACGACTGCGTCGCCATCAGGCCGAGCGAGCCGAGCGGCCGGCCGCGGTACGAGCCGCCGAAGCCGTGCGCGTTGTCCTCGATCACCGCCAGGCCGTGCCGGGCCGCGATCGCGAGGATCTCGTCCATCGCGCAGGCGACACCGCCGTAGTGGACGACCACGATCGCCTTGGTACGGTCTGTGATCGCGTCCTCGAGCAACTTCTCGTCCAGGTTGAGCATCGTCGGAGATATGTCCACGAACACCGGGACGGCGCCCCTGAGGGCGTAGGCGTTCGCGGTCGACACGAAGGTGAAGGACGGCATGATCACCTCGTCTCCGGGCTCCAGGTCCAGGAGCAGCGCCGTCATCTCCAGCGCGTGCGTGCAGGAGGTGGTCAGCAGCGAGCCGAGGCCGCCGGTGATCTTGGTGATCAGCTCGGTCGCGCGCCGGGTGAACGGACCGTCGCCCGCGACGGCCGCGGAGGAGAAGGACTGTGCGACGTAACGCAGCTCGTCGCCGGCGACGTACGGCTTGGTGAAGGGAATGGGTGCGGGCGCGGTCATGATGCTGGAGCGTAGTACGAGGCGCGTATCGCCTAACCTGGCCCGCATGCTAGCTCGCGCTGCCGCCGCCCTGCTCAAGGCGGCAGCCGTGCTCTCGTTCGTGGCGCTGGTCTGGTGGCTGATGGTCGGCCACACCAGCACGGAGGTGGCGATCCGGCTCACGGCCTACAGCGTGCTGGGCCTCACCCTGCCGGGTCTGGTGATCTGGCGGCTGGCCACGCCGCGGCGCCGGAACCTGGTCGAGGACCTGTCCGCCGGGCTGCTGCTCGGTTCGGCCTGCCTGATCCTGGTGTACCTGTTGTGCGGCTGGCTCGGCCTGCAGCGCTGGGCCTGGCTGTGGGCGGCTCCGGTGCTCGTGCTCGCCGCCGTCGTGCCGGGCTTCCGGCGGCGCTGCCTGCGACGGGTGACCGAGCCGTTCGGCGTGATCGGCAGCTGGCTGGTGACGGTCGCGCTGGCGGTGCCGATCTACGCGATGTGGCGGTTCCGCGGCGACCTGTCGCCGGCGCCGTTCTCCGACGCCCGCCGGCACCCACCTGACATGGCGTTCCACCAAGCCCTGGCCGCGAGCGCGAAGTACGACTTCCCGCTCCAGGCGCCGTGGGTGAACGGCGAGCCGATGAAGTACCACTACTTCTACCACCAGCTCACCGCGGCGATCTCCTGGGCGACCGGCATCGACCTGACCGAACTGGTGTTCACGGTCGGCTTCGCGCCGGTGTTCCTGGCCGGCACCGCGCTGCTGATCCCGCTCGCGCAGCGGCTCACCGCCAGAGCCCGCTGGACCGGACCGGTCGCGGTCCTGGTCGCCAGCATGGGCGGCGTGCTGCAGGTGTACCCGGGGGTGCAGCTGCCGACCGAGCAGACCACGACATACATCTGGTCGAGCCCGACGCAGAACCTCGGCGGGGCGCTGATGGTCCTGCTCGCGGTGATCGGCGTCGACCTGCTGCGGCGCGACCGCAACCGGGTGACCTGGCTGTGCTTCGTGCTCGCCGCCGCGGCCGCCGCCGGGTCGAAGGCGACCGTGCTGCCGCTGGTGCTCTGCGGGTTCGGGCTGGCCCTGTTCGTGCGGCTGCTCGGCCGGCGGATCGACCGCGCCGCGCTGATCGGCGTACTCGTCAGTGTGGCGCTGTTCGCGCTCGTCGTCGTGGTGGTGTTCGCGGGCGAGTCGTCCGGGCTGGTGGTGAAACCGTGGCAGGTGTTCTACCGGCTGCAGTTCTACCGGCTGATCAACTTCGTGCCGTACCCCGGCATCGACAACCATGCCGTGTGGGTGACCGGCGTAGTCGTCTGCCTGGGCTGGGCGCTCGGCACCGCGGGCCTGCTGGCGGCGCTGATCCCGACCCGCCGGTGGTTCCGCGACCCCGGGGTGCCGTACCTGATCGGGATCGCGATCGCCGGGTTCGCGGCGATGCTGATCACCGACCAGTCCGGCAACAGCCAGCTGTACTTCCACCGGACCGCGGTGCCGGTGATCGGCGTGCTGACGGCGTACGGGATCTGGCTGGCGGTGTCGAAGGCACGGGCCCGGGTGCCCGGGGTCTTCGTGCTGCTCGCGATGGCCGCCGGGGTGGGCGCCTCCGCGATGGCACGGCAGATCGTCCGGGTCACGCCGCCGTTCCGGACCCCGGACGGCCGGCTGACCGGCCTGACCGGGCCGTGGCTGTGGAACGCCGGCCTGGTGCTCGGCGCGGCGATCCTCCTCGCGGTGCTGTGGAAGCTCGTCCGCCGCCGGGCCCGGATCGCACTGCTGCTGTGCGCCGCGATGCTCGCGTCGCTGACCGGGGCCGGGCTGCTGCTTCCGCTGTGGAACCTGCGGCACACCGAGGCGATCGCGGTCAGCCCGCCGGGTCACACCCGGCCGGTCGGGCCGTCCGCGACGCAGGCCGAGGCCGCGCGCTGGCTGCGCGACAACAGCGACCCGCACGACCTGGTCGCGACCAACGCGCACTGCGTGATCCACTACGGCACCGTCTGCGACGCGCGGCACTTCTGGGTCGCGGCGCTCACCGAGCGGCACGTGCTGGTCGAGGGCTGGGCGTACACGAACCGCGCGAACGCCGAGGTGGCGACGAACGGCGTGAACCCGTTCAAGCTGCCGTTCTGGGACGAGCAGCTGCTCGCCGACAACGACGCCGCGTTCACCTCACCGGAGCTGCGCGAGGATCTGCTGCGCAAACCGCCGTACGAGTTGCGGGCGGCGCTGAAGAAGCTGCACGACCATTACCACGTGCGATGGCTGTACGCGGATGTCATCTACTCCCGCATCCCGCCTGAGCTGGCCCAGTTCGCCGACCTGCGGTACGACGGTCTCGACGCGCAGATCTACGAGCTGCGGTGAACACGACGCGCACCGCCGCGGCGGTGCGGCTGCTGCCGGGCCTCGCGCTCGGCGCGCTGGCGCTCACGCTGCTGCTGCGGCACGCGCCGGGCGGTGCGGTGCTCAGGTACGGCGCCTTCGTGGCGATCGGGATCACGCTGCCCGGCCTGATCGTGTGGCGGCTGGTCACCCGGCGGGCCGCGAACCTCGCCGAGGACCTGGCCGCCGGGTTCGTCACCGGCACCGCGGCGCTGATCCTCAGCTACCTGGGCTGCGCCGCGCTCGGGCTGCAGCGCTGGGGCTGGCTGTGGGCGGCGCCGGTGCTGTTCCTCGGCGCGGCGGTGCCGGCCTGGCGGCGGATCTGGTGGAGCCGTTGCGCGCGGCCGCTGCGCCCCGTCACCGGGTGGCTGCTGGCGCTGGCGGCCGCCGTACCGCTGCTCGTGGTGAACCAGCACGGGCCGGAACGGTTCACGCCGGCGTTCACCGATCCGCGGGTGAACTACCCGGACATGCCGTTCCACACCGCGCTCGCGGCCAGTGCCCGGTACGACGTGCCGCTGCAGGCCCCGTGGGTGCAGGGCGAGCCGATGAAGTACCACTACTTCTTCCACCAGCTGGTCGCGGCGACCTCATGGGCCACCGGTGTCGAGCTGACCGACCTGATCTACGCGCTGGCCTGGCTGCCGCTGCTGCTGGCCGGCAGCGTGCTGGTGTTCGTGCTCGCGGACCGGCTGGTGCCGCGGTCGGCCTGGGCCGGCCCGCTGGCGGTGCTGGTCGCGGGCGTCGGCGGCACCCTTCAGCCGTACCCGCACGTCGCGCTGGCGGCCGACATGATGGCGACGTCGCAGTACCTGAGCCCGACGCAGAACCTCGGTGTCGCCCTCGCGATGCTGCTCTGCCTGGTCGCCGTCGACCTCCTGACCGGCGGTCGGAGCCCGGCCCGCTGGGCGCTGCTGGCGCTGGCCGCGCTGGCCGCGTCGGGTTCGAAGGCGACCGTGCTGCCGCTGGTCCTGTGCGGGTTCGGGCTGGTGTTCCTGGTCCAGCTGCTGCACCGCCGGTTCGACCTGCGAGCGCTGGCCGGCGGCGCGCTGGCCGCGGTCGTCACCGCCGGCTCGGTGATCGTGGTGTTCGGCGGCCAGTCGTCCGGCCTGGCCGTGCGGTTCGCGCGGACGTTCGCCCGGATGCCGCCGTACCAGAGCCTGCGCACCACCAGCGGCCTGGTCGTCGACCCGAAGGCGCAGCTGGCCACCGCGATCGTGACCCTGCTGGCCTGGGCGATCGCGGTCGCCGGGCTGTTCGTGCTGCTCGCCTCGCGGGCCGCCTGGCATGACAACGCGGTGGTGTTCCTGGCCGGTTTCGGCATCTCCGGGTTCGCGGCGTTGCTGCTCACCGACCAGCCGGGCAACAGCGAGCTGTACTTCCACCGCACCGCGTTACCCGCGATCGCCGTACTCGCCTGTGCCGGCCTCGCCCGGCTCGCGCAGCGGATCCCCGGCGCGCCCTGGCTGGTCGCCGCCTCGGGCGCGGCCGGCCTCGCCGCCTGCGGCCTGTCGCGGGCACTCGCAGGCGGTCAGGTACGACGTGATGCCTGGGCTCTTTTCGCGCCGTGGCTCGCGACCGGGGCAGCGCTGCTGGTCGCCGCCGCGGTGGTGACACTCGGCTGGCGGCTGGCCCGGCGGCCGGGTCGCCCCGTGCTCGTCTTCGCCCTCGCGCTGCTGACCGCCGGGACCGTCGGGGCCACCTGGGTGCCGGTGATGGCGCTGGTCACCGACCGAGGCACCGGAGGCAAGATCTTCGAGGTCGCCACACCCGGCGGCGCCGGCAGCACCGAGGCGACGGCGGCCCGCTGGCTGCGCGACAACAGCGCGCCCGGCGACCTGGTCGCGACCAACGCGCACTGCGCGGCCCGGCCGCGCGGCGGCTGCGACGCCCGGCACTTCTGGATCGCCGCGCTGACCGAGCGCCACGTGCTCGTCGAGGGCTGGGCGTACACGAACACGGTCAACGAGATCGTGGCCCGCACCGGCGCCAGCGCCAACCTGCTGCCGTTCTGGGACCAGCCGCGGCTCCGCGCCAACGACGAGGTCTTCGAGCACCCCTCGGCCGCCGCCGTCGCCCGGCTCAAGGACCGGTACGGCGTGCGCTGGCTCTACGCCGACACCTCGTACGCGCGGGTGCCGGCGGAGCTGAACCGCTTCGCCACCCTGCGGTACAGCCGTCCCGGCGTGCGGATCTACGAACTGCGGTAGCTCACAGCAGGGCGAGCAGGGCGTCGGCGACGCGGGCACGGCCCTTGCCGTCGACCAGCCGCCAGCCGGCCGCGGCCAGTCGGGCCCGCTCGGCCGGATCCGTGAGCAGCCGGCGCAGCACCCGCGGTGCCGGTGGCCACGGACCGCTCGTAGCCCATCACCTGGTTGTCGACCACGCACACCAGCCCGGCGGTCGCGCCAAGGCAGAGCAGCTCCCAGGTCGAGGAGCCGGACGCGCTGATCACCAGGTCCGAGGCGACAACGGTCGCGGCCAGCTTCGAGGTCGGGCCGATCGCCTCGACCAGCTGACCGGGGCCGAGCTCGACCGCTTCGACCGCCTCGACCAGCTCCGGGCTGGGCGCCACGACGGTGGCGTCGAACGGCACGCCGGTGGCGGCCAGCGCCGCTACCACGTGCGGCCCGGCGCCGTACGCGTCGGTGCCGCCGAAGAACGCGAACACCCGCGGCACCCCGGCACTCTCGGACTCGGCCGGCGGCACGGCGGGCCGCAGGTCGAGGATCTCGTCGCGCAGCAGCACGTAGTCGAGCCCCGCCAGCCGGGTGGCTCCGGCGCGCAGCTCCGGGTTGTCGAGCTCGGAGCCGAGGTTCTGGTCCAGGTACAGATCCGCCTCGGCGCCGCGCAGGTCGCCGTCCACCAGTGCGAGCACGGGCACGCCGGCACGTCGTACCGCTGCGTTGACGGCCGGGTCCAGGT
>WNGB01015735.1_pt1 | contig 11549 bp, 9 predicted proteins | sample 5400681 | NCBI WGS metagenome assembly WNGB01 (sample SAMN13153367, study PRJNA577476) | soil metagenome | isolation source: 115 cm soil or saprolite under grassland replicate 2 | place: USA:California | collected 2016-06-15 | reverse complement strand
GCGAGAAGGGAGGGAGGAAATGCAGTTACGGCGTGTATTACGCCTCGTGGCTCTGGTCGGGGTGATCGGGCTGATCGCCTCGGCGTGCGGAGGCGGCGCGAAAGCTCCGGCGTCGCCGGGAGTGACGACTGGAGGCAAGAAGGGCGGCTCGGCCGTGTTCGGTGCCGAGCAATGGCCTCAGTGCCTGAACATCATTACGTCCTGCACGACTTCGACCTGGATGCAGATCGTCGGACCACAGCCGACGCTGCCCAAGTTGCAAATCCTGGATCCGAAGGGGAACTACGCCAAGTCGGATCTCGTTTCCGAGTTGCCAACCCTCGAGAACGGCGGTGTCACCCAGAACCCCTTCTCGGTCACCTATAAGATCGATCCGAAGGCCGTGTGGGACGACGGGACCCCGATCACGTCCAAGGACGTCGAGTTCACCTGGAAGGCCATCCTCAACACGACGGGCACCGTGGGGCCGGTGGGCTACGACAAGATCACCTCGATCGACACGACCGATGACCGCACGGTCAAGATCCTGTTCAGCGAGGCCTACGCCGACTGGTCGGACCTCTTCGGCGGCGGCAACACCAACGGGTACGTCCTGAAGAAGGCGGCGTTCCCCGACGCCGACGATGCCAAGCCCGACCTGGCAAAGGAGATGAACGACCTCATCCCGTTCTCCGGGGGGCCGTGGATCATGAAGTCCTGGAGCAAGAGCCAGGAGATCCTTACTCGCAACCCCAAGTACTGGGGCCATCAGCCGCTCCTGGACCAGGTGACCTTCGTCCCGCTGGAGGAGCAGCCCCAGGAGATCGCCGCGCTGCTGTCGGGGCAGGTCGACGTGATCAACCCACAGGCCGGCGCCACCAGCGTGATCGACCAGCTGAAGGCGAACGCCAATGCCAAGTCGGTTCAGGGGCCGACCAACTACGGCGATGCCTTCTGGTTCTACCAGAGAGATCCCGTGCTGAAGGACTTCAAGGTCCGGCAGGCCATAGCCTACGGAGTGGACCGGCAGAAGATCGTCGATCAGGTCATCAAGCTGAACAATCCCGACGCTACGGTCCTGAACTGCCTGCCCCCGCTGTTCCCGGTGATCGATGCCTGGTGCTCCGACGTGATCCAGGCGGAGACGGCGAAGTACAACTACGATCCGACGAAGTCTGTGGAGCTCCTGAAGAGCGCCGGGTACGACTGCTCCAAGGTCCCCTCGTCCCCGTGCACCAAGGGCGGGAAGCCTCTGAAGATCATTGCGTACTACACCGCAGGTAACACGCGCCGACAGGCCGTGGGGGCCATCGCCCAGGAGAGCTTGAAGGCTGCTGGGATTCAGTGGGTGCCCAAGCCGAACGATGCCACGGACCTGTTCTCCAACAAGCTCCAGCAGGGCGACTACCAGGTCATCGAGTACGCATCGGGAACGACCGTCGATCCCAGCCCGACCAGCTACAGCTGGCTGTGCAGCCAGATCCCGACCAAGGCGAACAAGTTCGCGGGGAACAACGTGCAGGCCTACTGCAACCCGCAGCTTGACCCCCTGATGGAACAGTCCGACAAGGAGCTGGATCTGACCAATGACCAAGCGCCACCAGCTGATCGACCAGATCTACACCCAGATCCACAAGGACCTGGTGGCTCTGCCGCTGTACCCGTTCATCAACATCACCGCATGGCGGACGGACAAGATCGCCGGACCGGTCGGCCAGTGGAACCAAGCTCCCTATGCGACGTACTGGAACATGGACTTCTGGTACAAGGCGTAAGTAAAGGGGGCAGGAGGTAAGGGACAAACAGACAAATAACGAACAAGAGGAGGCGACAGCAAGAGAAGAGCGGTAACGGACCCGGACAACGCGCTCCGGGTCCGTTACCTATAATGTTCAGACGAGGGTGGCAAGAGGAGCGCCATGTTCCGCTACATCCTGCGTAGGCTGATCTTCTCGATCCCGGTGTTGCTCGTGTCCAGCATCCTCGTGTTTACCGTGATCCGAGCAAACGGCGACTTCCTCCGGTCGACTCAGGCGAATCCTCGAGCCGACCCCAGAGCCATCGCGGCGGCCCGAAAGGCGCTGGGGCTGGACAGGTCCGGGTACCAGCAGTATGTGGGCTGGATCACCCACTTCGTCCGCGGACAGTGGGGTCGCTCCCTCCTGTCGAACCGACCGGTGGCCAAGGACATCCGGGACGCCCTGTGGAACACGCTGGTCCTGGGGGCCGTGGCCACGGTGTTCTCGCTCATCATCGGGGTGGGCATCGGGGTGTACTCGGCATTACGGCAGTATTCCTTGTTCGACCACGTAGCCACCGGGGCGGCCTTCTTTGGATTCTCCATTCCGCAGTTCTGGTTCGGCCTGATTTTGCAGATCTTCTTCGGCATCTATCTGGTGAAGTGGTTACATCTGAGCGACCCGATCTTCTACATCACCGGGATGTTCAAGGCTGGCACCACGGGCTTCAATCTGGCCGACCGTATCCGGCACATCACCCTTCCGGCCCTGGTCCTAGCCGTGCAGATCATCGCCGTCTACAGCCGATACATGCGGGCGAGCATGCTCGAGGTCCTGCAGAGCGACTTCATGCGAACGGCCCGAGCCAAGGGATTGCCCGAGCGCCGGGTCATCTTCCGGCACGCCATGCGGAACGCCCTCATCCCCATCACCACCCAGCTGGCCATCGACGTCGGAACGCTGGCTGGGGGACTGATCATCACCGAGCAGGTCTTCCAGTGGCCGGGGATGGGGAAGTTCTTCATCGATGCTTTTAGGAACGGGGACTATCCCCAGATCCTTCCGTGGGTCATGATCACGGTGTCCTTCGTGATCGTGTTCAACCTGATAGCCGACATCGCCTACGCCTTCTTGGACCCGAGGATCCGTTATGCCTAGGGGATCGACCCGGGCCGCGGCGCCCGGCCAGATAGGGGTACTGGAGCCGGCAGCGGGAACCGCCGGCAGCTTTACCGCCACGGCTGATGAGAGAGTTCTCACCACCAAGCAGCTGGCGTGGCGGCGGTTCAAGCGTCACAAGCTGGCCATCGGCAGCGCGATCGTGCTGCTTCTGCTGGGATTGTTGGTCATCCTGGCCGAAGTCATCTCCAAGTACAACTTCCACGAGCAGATCTTTACGGACACGCTGCAGGGTCCGAGCGGGAAGCACTGGTTCGGCACGGACAACCTCGGCCGCGACCAGTTCGTCCGCGTGATGGACGGCGGCAGGATATCGCTCCTCGTCGGGCTGGCGGTGGCGCTCTCCTCCGGCACGATCGGCGCCGTGGTCGGAGGTCTGGCCGGTTACTACGGGCGCTGGCTTGACAACGTGCTGATGCGGGTCACCGACCTGTTCCTGTCGATCCCGTTCCTGGTGGTCCTTATCATCGCATCGAAGCTGTTGGGGGGGACCGTCTTCGACATTGTGCTCCTCCTTTCGCTGATCTTCTGGATGCCCTCAGCCCGCATCATCCGAGGGGTTTTCTTGTCATTGAAGGAGAAGGAGTTCGTCGAGGCGGCGCGAGCGTCCGGCGCTTCGAACCGGCGGATCATCTTCTACCACATAATGCCCAACGCGTTGGGCCCCGTCGTGGTCAACGTCACGTTGACTGTGGCAAACGCCATCATCACTGAGTCGGCGCTCTCCTTCCTGGGGTTCGGGATCGCGCCACCAACACCGACCTGGGGGAACCTGCTCAACGACAGTCAGAGCTTCATGCTCCTTGCTCCCTGGCTGGTGTGGTTCCCGGGACTGATGATCCTGATCACCGTCCTGTGTGTGAACTTCCTGGGCGATGGCCTCCGAGATGCCCTCGACCCGCACCAGCGGCTCGGGGCAGTCTGAGCCCCAGACTGCGCATGATTTCGAACCTGAGCAAGCGTGGTCGGCGGGCTAGACGCCGTGTATACGGGCTCGTTATCGTTCCATCCGTAGCTGCACCGAGCGCGACTGGAGCTTCCCTTGCCTGAACCGCTCCTCGAGGTCAAAGATCTCAAGGTCCACTTCCCAACCGAGGACGGCCTGGTAAAGGCAGTCGACGGAGTCTCTCTCCTCGTTTCCCCGGGCGAGACTCTGGGGGTCGTGGGCGAGTCCGGGTCCGGCAAGAGTGTGACCTTCCTCACGGTGCTGGGTCTGGTCACCAAGCGAGAGGCCAGGATCAGCGGCCAGGTGCTCTTCCGGGGCGAGGACCTCCTGAAGCTTCCGGCCGAGGAGATGCGCCACGTCCGGGGGGCCAAGATCAGCATGATCTTTCAGGACCCCTTGACGGCCCTCAACCCCGTCCACCGTGTTGGGGATCAGATCGCCGAGGTCTTCCAGGCCCACCGGGGCACCTCCAAGAAAGAGGGTGTCGAGGAGGCCGTCAATCTCCTTCAGCTGGTTGGGATCCCCCGGCCGAAGGAGCGGTCCCGGCAGTATCCGCATGAGTTCAGCGGCGGAATGCGCCAGCGGGCCATGATCGCCATGGCCCTTGCGCTGAACCCGGACCTCCTGATTGCCGACGAGCCCACGACTGCCCTGGACGTGACCGTTCAGGCCCAGATCCTGGACCTCATCGACCGGCTGAAGGACGAGTTCGAAGCGGCCGTCGTCCTGATCACCCATGATCTCGGCGTGGTGGCCGAGCACTGTGACGACATCATGGTGATGTATGCAGGACGGATCGTCGAGTTGGGCGAGCGCCGAGACATCTATTACGGGGCCCATCATCCGTATACATGGGGACTGCTCCAGTCGATCAGCCGCATCGATCAGAGCAGGACCGAACGGCTGCGGCCGATCAAGGGCCAGCCCCCATCCTTGATCCGCGTCCCACCCGGGTGTCCGTTCCACCCTCGCTGCCCGTATGTGATGGACATCTGCACGGTTGAAGTGCCCCAGCTTCTCCCCGCCGACGGACACCACGCCTCCGCGTGCCACCTGCCGATCTCCGAGAAAGGGCGGATCATGGACCAGGAGGTGCTGGTCCGGTGAGGGGACGATGAGCATCCAGGTCAACGAGCGGGTTGCACATGAGGAGCCGGTCAAGGCTGCGCCCCTGGTCAAGCTGGAAGGGGTGAAGAAATGGTTCAAGTTGACCAGGGGGATCATCTTCCAGAAGACGATCGGCCACGTGCATGCGGTGGACGGTGTCGACTTGGAGATCTATCCGGGTGAGACGCTCGGCCTGGTAGGGGAGACGGGGTGCGGCAAATCCACCCTGGCCCGGGTGGTCATGCGCCTCTACGACGTCACCGAAGGAACGATCTACTTCCAGGGACGGGACATCACCCGCCTCAAGGGGAAAGAGCTTCGGCGGCTCCGTCGGGACATGCAGATGATCTTCCAGGATCCCTACGCGTCACTGAATCCGAGGAAGACGGTCGGAGCCATCATCGGGGAACCGTTCCACCTCCACGGCACCATCCCCCGCCAACAGGTCAGGGGTGAAGTCAAGCAGCTGATGGAGCTGGTCGGTCTCAACCCGGAGCATTACAACCGCTACCCGCACGCCTTTTCCGGAGGCCAGCGCCAACGGATAGGTTTCGCTCGGGCCCTGGCACTCCGGCCAAAGCTCATCGTGGCCGACGAGCCGGTCTCGGCCCTCGACGTATCAATCCAGGCCCAGATCCTGAACCTCTTGGAAGACCTCCAGGAGGAGTTCAACCTCACCTACCTGTTCATCGCACACGACCTGTCAGTGGTCAAACACGTGTCCGACCGGGTGGCTGTGATGTATCTGGGCAAGATCGCTGAGTTGGCTCCCGGCGACACGATTTACGAGAATCCGAAGCACCCCTACACCGGCGCCTTGATGTCGGCCGTCCCCATTCCGGACCCCGACCTGGCTGCCCAGAAGAAGCGAATCGTCCTGGAGGGTGACGTCCCGTCGCCGATCGACCCACCCTCGGGGTGTCGGTTCCATCCCCGCTGTCCACGAGCGCAGTTCCCCATCTGCCGAGAGAAAGAGCCGGAGCTCTTGCCGCACCACCCCGGCCAGGTGGCCGCGTGTCACTTTCCGCTGGAGGATCGCGCGGTGCTCGACCTGGTGACGGCGAGGGACGAGTAGGTCCCGGAGGCCCTCCGTGCGGAGAGTCGTGCCTCTCGCGGGGGCTCTCATCTGGTTGGCTGTTGCCGCCACCCCAAAGCACGGAGCGTCCCCAGAAAACGCCCCGGTCCAGGTAGCTCCACCCGGTACCGCCCAGAGTGTGGTGAACGCGGAGCCCGCAGTCACGATCTCGCTTCCCCAGGCGGAACTTCGCGCGCTCGTCCTCCTCTGCAAGAGAAGCCCGAAGCACATCGGCTCTGGCAAGGGCCACGACGTCTTCGGCCCGGTCGATGAGCAACCCCTCGCTGCAGCCGAGCGCAGCACGTTCGACGAACAGTGGCGAGCGGCGGTCGCAGCCTCAGCGACCCTCAGGACTCCCGAGGGGGCCCGGAAGTCCGGATACGTGCAGGCCGCACCCTTCAATGCCGGGGTGGGAACGCACTGGGTGAAGTGGTCGCTCGTGGGGCGTCCCTTCGACCCGGCCAACCCCGCGATGCTGCTGTTCGACGGCATCCCGGGACGGCCCGTCCAGCTCGTCGGCTTCGCCTACTGGGTCGAGAGCCCCAGGGCGCCGTCAGGATTCGCCGGCCCCAATGACCACTGGCACCAGCACGCGGGTCTCTGTTTTTCCCGGGACGGGTGGCTCACCCGCCAGCAGGTGCCCAACAGGGCCGCATGCTCCGGATACTGGCTGAGTGGCAGGAACCTGTGGATGCTCCACGCTTGGGTGGTATCGGGGCTACCGAATAGCTGGGGGCAGTTCGCGCCGACCAATCCCTACCTCTGCCCCACGGCGACCAAAGACATCTTCCCCTGCTAGTCCACCCCGGTCAGATCTCAGTGCCGATGGCGGCTCAGGTCCCAGCGTAAGGGTGCACGGATCCCGTGACCACGATGTGGCTCTGCTGGTCCAGCACGGTGACCGCCACGGGGTGACGGAGATCCACCCCGGTTCGCTGGGCCAGGACCCACTCCCCGGACGCGGTCTTCTTCATCGTGCCTGCATCCCACACGCGGTTGGAGTGGATCACCTGCACCACGAAGGGTCCCTTCACGTTCTCCGGCAAGACGACGTCGACGAAAAGCAGGTCGTCTTCGCTGGGTGCGCTGAACACCACCGCGAACCCGCTGCCCGGCCTGCCCTCGGAAGGAAGGAGCTCCGCTTGGAACGTCTTCCCCCCACCCGAGGTCTTCAGCAGTTCGGCGAAGTTCTCCACTCGAGAGCGCATCCCCGCCAGACGCTCCTCCAGCGTGAGGGCGTGGTTGCGCTCCGCGAGGGCCCATCCAAAAGCGCCCAGCGCCACCAACGCGGCGATGAGGGTCGCTCCCACCAGGACTCGCACCTGCCGAAGACCACTCTCGCCGGTCCGCCTGGTCACCGCCCGCAGTCGTCCCAGGACTTTGCCCTCGAGGGCAGCGGGGGGCTGTACCTGCGGTATGGCCAGCCCGAACGAGGCTGCTCCCTCGGCCAGGTCTGCGGCCTCTTTCCGGCAACCGGGGCACCACTCCAGGTGTTGCTCGATCTGCTCTACCTCGGCCGCCGGCAGCAAGCCCAGGGCGTACTCGGTCAGGCGTTCCCGTACTTCCAGACAGCTCAGCCGGCCTCTCCTCCTCAGCCCTCGTTCTGCTCCAGCGTAGCGACTCGTAACTCCCTCATCGCCGGCCTGGGGCAGGTCTCAGCGGTTCCTGATAGGTGATCCATTCGACCTCCAATTGGTATACGAGAGCACGAACTCGGGGAGTTTGTCGCGTCCGGCATTATCGACTGCAGAGTGATCCCAGCGAGAACCTTGAATTGGTAGCTCCCGGGCACACCGCTCACAAGCCGGTATCATGCATGCCGATGTTCATCGCGATCTCAAACCTCATCAATGTCGGCGTCATCGTGATCCATCTGGTCGCCGCGCTCTTCCTGATCATCTTCATCCTTCTGCACTCGGGGAAGGGGTCGGGACTGTCGGACATGTTCGGCGGTTCGTCCGGTCTGTCCGGGGGCACTTCGGTGGAGCGCCGCCTGGACCAGATCACAGTTGTCACGGCCGTCATCTTCGCGTTTACGACGTTCTGGCTCGCCTGGAAGTGGAAGTAGACACGCACAGCTAGAATCGCCAGCAGAACCTGGTCGGAGTGGCGGAACTAGGTAGACGCGCTAGGTTGAGGGCCTAGTGGGCGCATAGCCCGTGGGGGTTCAAATCCCCCCTCCGACACAGCAAGGCAAGCAGTGCATTTCATCCACAGGGCTGGACCGCCCGCGTCAGTCTGCGGTCACGTGCTGTAGTGGCCAGCCTCTTCGGCGCTGGCGTGGGCCCCCATGTCCTCCAAGCGAGGCTCGAGCTTTCGAGCTAGCTGGCTGGCGTCCGCGACCGCGAGCAGCGGCAGCAGATCGACCAGTAGCCGCGCAGCCGTGTAGCGCTCGCCGTAGGCTTCCAGCGAGGCCGTGGCAGCCAAAGCGTTGACCAGGGCGACGATCCAGTCGAGGTACGGGGCGCACGCGGGCTCCGACACGTTCCGAGCTTCGAGGCCGAGGTCTCGGAAACGGTCCCACTCGCCGCCCAGGGCTCGTACAGGCAGCTCGGCGCGCAGGCGAAGAATCCTGGAAGTGAGCAGCTCCGGACCCCTGATGCGCGTCAGCCTGTCGCGCGTTGCCTGTAGGCCGGTGAGGGGACGGAGGGCCTCTGCGGCCCGGTACAGACGCCAAGGGATCAAGGTGCGCTCCTCAGGCCCAGCCCGGTCGAGCAGGTCGACCGTCGCTTCGGCGCCGGATCGATCCTCTGCCTCGAACAGCGCGAGAGCGCGGCCGGTCAGGGCCCAGACCCCCCGCGGGCACGTGTGTTCCCCCTCCTCCATCACCAGGTCGGCCACGTCGGCGGCCGCGACGAGCAACTCGCCCAGTCGACCAGTCGGGAGGAGACCGCTGGTCTGCGCCGCCGCCGCGTGGATCTTGTGGTGCGGACCTAGACGGGTCGCCTGCTCCGCAGCCTCGCCGGCCACGTCCACGGCGGCCTCGAATCGGCCGGCGTCGGCCAGAGCGTGCGCGGCAGTGCACAGCACCTCATGGGCCTCCACCCCGTCGACCATGTTTCGCGCCGGGGGCAGCGTCTGCTCCGCGATGGACGCTGACTCACAGAACCCCTCGCGCTCGCCCAGCCCGGCCAGGTTGTCCAGCGCGTAGGACAGGAGGCTGGGCGAGTCGATGGCGGTCGCGATCTCCACGGCCCTCGCCGCATCGCGCCGGGCGTCGCCCTTGACGGCACCGATGTCCCAGATAACGAACTCGGATCGACCAATCAGGAGCGCCGCGGTTTCGAAGGTCACGGTGTCCTCACCTGGCCCAGAGCAGAGTGGCGTGAGCTCGGAGCCTTCGCAGCGCCTCGCTGTCCGCGACGCGTTGGGCGACTTGGAGAACATCTACGTACCACTCCCAGGCCTGGTCGGTGCGGACGGCCGCGTGTGCGGCACCGGCCTTGAGTTCGAGGGCGGCCAATCGGTCCGAATCGTTCCTGGCGAGGGCGAGCGCCCGATCCCCGAAGGCGATAGCCTGGTCGATGGCGAACCGGGTCTTGGCAGCAGCCCCAGCCTCGAGCAGAGCGGCTACGGCCCTGGCCCGGATCTCCCCGCGAGTCTCGGGGTCGTCGGGCCACCCGAGGTCGGCATCTTCTGGGTGCGCCGCGCATTCGTAGTGGTGGGCGATGAGATCTACGAACTCCCCCCTGCGGTCGGCGGCCTGGTCCTCGATCCAATGGGCCAGCTCCGCGTGGGCCCTGGCCCGGCGGGCCCGAGGGATGGACTCATAGGCGACCTCCCGAGTGAGCGCGTGATTGAACGCAAACTCGATCTGGCCGGGCAGTTCCGAAGCGGGCCGGGCAAGCACGAGGGCCTTGTCCTCCAGGGCCCGGAGAGTCGCCCGGACGGGGGCGCCGGGATGCATGCGCTCGAGAGCCGAAGTCCAGAAGATCCGGCCTACCACCGCCGCTTCCTGCAGTGTCCGCTTCTCATCGGTGGGGAGGGAATCCACCCGCGTCGCCAGCAGGGCTCGGACAGTATCCGGGATGGCCACGCGGGCGGGGCGCCCGACTTCGATGAGCTCGGAGTCGCGGCGGACCAGAACTCGCTGGTCGATGAGGTGGAGGACGATCTCCTCCGCGAAGAAGGGATTGCCCTCCGCCGCCGCGAGGATGATCGTGCTGAGCTCCTCGCTGGCTGACGGTAGGAGTTCCCGCACCAGATCTTCCGCGTGAGCCTCGGTCAGCGCCTCCAAACCGACCTGAGACGTGCCCGCCCGGGCAGTCCAGCCGGGATGGACGTCGGCGAATTCGTTCCGGCCCGTGGCCACGACGAGCACCGGCCCCGAGGAGCGAGCCACGAGACGCTCGATCATCTCGAGGAGCGGCGCCTCGGCCCAGTGAAGGTCCTCGACGACCACCACAAGGGGTCGGGACGAGGCCAGCGCGGTGAGGAACCTGGGCCAGGCCAGCGCCAGCTCCTCGCCGATGGATTCGGGAGACATCCGGCCGAGGGGATTGTCCTCCAGGAAGATCCCAGCGGTGACGGCCAGGGCGAAGGTCACTCGGTCGATCTCTTCGGGTTGCGCCTCCTGATCGCGGAATGCCTCCTCCACGAGCCGTCGCAGCTTCTCCCCGGCCTCGGCGCTCGAGTCGCCGAGGACGATCCCAGCGGCACCCCACAGGATTTCCCGCAGCGCCCAGTACGTGATGCCCTGGCCGTACGAGAGGCATCGGCCTCGATGCACGTCGGCCGGGCCCGGTGCCGCCTGGACCCGGGTCAGGAACTCCTCCGTCAGGCGGGTCTTGCCCACCCCGTCCTCGCCGAGGATCGTCACCAGGCGAGGACGTGCCTCCTCCACCGAGGCCGCATACAGGGACTCGAGGTGTGCGAGCTCGCGGTCCCGACCGACCATCCGGGTAGCCAGGCCAGGGACGCCGCGAGGCCGGACCAGGGAAGCGGGCTCCACCAGCCGCCAAGCCCGGACCGGGAGGCTCTTTCCCTTGAGGGCCTTCTCTTCCAGGGGTTCGAACCGGAACCCACCCCTGACGGCCGAGTAGGCGCGCTCGCCGACGACGATCTGACCCGGGTCGGCCGTCTGCTGGAGTCGCGCTGCAACGTTCACGGCGTCGCCGGTAACCATGAACTGATCGCCTCCCGCACCGGCGATGACCTCTCCGGCATTGACCCCGATTCGCATCGACAGCCTGACCCCGTGCCGCTCAAGGATTTGCGGGTTCATGCGCGCGAGGGACGCCTGCATCTCCAGAGCCGCACGCAGGGCGCGTTCGGCATCGTCCTCATGCATGCGCGGGATGCCGAATACTGCCATTACCGCGTCGCCGATGAACTTCTCCACGGTCCCACCCCATCGCTCGACCACGGAACCCATCGCCGAGAAGTACTCCGAAAGTAGGGCTCGGAGCCGTTCGGGATCTAGCTGTTCCCCGAGGGCCGTTGAGCCGGTGAGGTCGGCGAAGAGGACGGTGACGAGCTTCCGTTCCTCCTCCCGGGACACGGCCCGATCCAGACGGTGGCCGCA
>WNGB01012466.1_pt1 | contig 11549 bp, 12 predicted proteins | sample 5400681 | NCBI WGS metagenome assembly WNGB01 (sample SAMN13153367, study PRJNA577476) | soil metagenome | isolation source: 115 cm soil or saprolite under grassland replicate 2 | place: USA:California | collected 2016-06-15 | reverse complement strand
TACCACTTCAAGCACATGACGACGGTCGGCGAGCCGATCGAGCCGGAGGTCTGGCGCTGGTATCACGAGGTGGTGGGCAAGCGTGACGCCGTCATCGTCGACACGTGGTGGCAGACCGAGAACGGCGGCTTCCTCGGCAGCACACTGCCCGCCCTGCAGCCCATGAAACCCGGCAGCTGCGGGCCTGGCGTGCTCGGCATCTACCCGGTGATCTACGACGAGGACGGCACGGTCGTCGAGGCCGGCAGCGGCAAGGCGGGCAACATCTGCATCCGCAACCCCTGGCCGGGCACCTTCCAGACGATCTGGGGTCAGCCCGAGCGCTTCCTTTCGATCTACTACGAGAAGTACAACCGCTACAAGGACAGCAAGGACTGGCACGACTGGCCCTACTTCGCCGGCGACGGCGCCGTGCAGGCCGCGGACGGCTACTTCCGCATCCTCGGCCGGGTCGACGACGTGATCAACGTGGCCGGTCACCGGCTGGGCACGAAGGAACTCGAGTCGGCCTGCCTCACCGTCGAGGAGGTGGCCGAGGCCGCCGCAGTGCCGGTCATCGACGAGCTGCGCGGGCGCGCCGTCGAGATGTACGTCGCGCTCAAGCCCGGGTTGACGCCCAGCAAGGAGATCGAGGTGAAGGTGGTCGCGGCGATCGACCGCGAGATCGGCAAGATCGCCCGGCCGAAGAGCGTCTGGATCGTGCCGGACATGCCCAAGACCCGATCCGGCAAGATCATGCGCCGCGTCATCGCCAGCATCTCCAACTTCGCCGACGTCGGCGACGTCACCACCCTCGCCAACCCGGAGATCGTCGAGGACATCCGCCACCACGTCCAGAGCGAGAAGCTGGCGAGCGGCGAGGAGCCACGCGAGCTCACCCCACAGGAGATCGAAGAGATCAGGAAATTCGGTCAGGCCGAGTGATCCACGTCAAGGGCGCCGTATCGGCACCCACCGGCACGGCATCCAGCCGGCCGGTGCGATGCAACTTGTGCCTGTGGGTTCCAGAAGTCGGCGCAACCCACCCGCACGTGGTTCGGGCATGATCGCGCCTCATCAACAAATATCGACGAGCCGCGTGAGAGCCAGAATCGCCGACGGCAGACTACGGACCCCACAGGTCGCCGATGCCCTCAAAACCACCCGCGCTGCTGTCGGGTCAAGCGGCGCGGACGGGTTGATCGTCCTCAGTGCGGCCGCCACCACGCCGTGTTCACCGATGCACCGCTGCCGATCCTGGCCGCCGAGGCCGATCACCTCCGGCACGCGATCATCGAATAGGTCATCGCCGACCTCAAAGCAGGCCCGCTGGCGCACATACCGTCCGGGAACTTCATGGCGAACCCGGCCTGGCTGATGCTGATCGCGATCGCATTCAACCTCACCGGAGCGGTCGGTGCGCTCGTGGCTAGCTTCCACGCCAAGGCCGCCACCGCGACCATCCAGACGCAGCTGATCACCGTCGCAGCCCGCATCACTCGTTCCGCGAGACGCGCCACCCTCCGCCTCCCGTCGGCGCGGCCCTGGGCCACCGCCTCGCAGCAGCTGTTCATCGCAGCCACCGGCCCACACACGACAGCCTGAACAGACGACCGCCCACGGGCCGGGCCGGCCGAATCACTCCTGCCGCACACCATGAACCACAGCAACAAGATCAACTACGAGCGCTCCGGCTCAACCACGGTGCATCCGGGCTAAGTTCGTACCCAAATGAGGGGTCCGACGTGCGGGTACTCATGATTGCGCCACCGGGCGCGGGTAAGGGAACGCAGGCTGCGCTGATCGCCACCCATTTCGATATCCCCCACGTGGCGACCGGTGACCTGCTCCGCGGTCACGTTGCACGGCAGACCGGAGCTGGGTCGAGCCGTTCAAGACCATCTCGAGCGCGGCGAGTTGGTGCCTGACGCCGACGGCTCCCCAGGTGCCGGGCCGTGTGCCGGGCCGTACGCTTGGGCCGTGAGCCGATCGGGGCAGCCTCTGCCTAGCATTGGGGCGATCATCCGCAAGCAGCGCGAATTGGCGGCCTTGCCGATGCGTCAGCTCGCGGCCGCCGTAGGGATCTCCAACCCGTATCTGTCGCAGATCGAGCGTGGCTTGCGTGCGCCGTCCGATGCGGTCCTGAACGCGATCGCCGAGTCGCTGCAGACGACGGCGGACTCCCTGTATTCCGAGGCGGGATTTGTGGAGCCAGAGGACGACGCTTCCCCCGATGTCGGCGTGCTCGACGCGATCGAGGCGGCGGACGAACTGACGGCCGCGCAGCGGCGGGCGCTGGCGGAGATCTACCGCTCGTTCGTCGACGCCAACGCCGTGCGGCGAGCCCGCGCCGCACCCCGTTCCTGACCCGTATGTCGGGCGGGGAGGGGGCTGGCGGTCAGACGGGGGGTGAGCGGCGGGCGAGGTCGGCGAAGGCGGGGGTCCAGTGGCCGTGCAGGGACTCGTGGCCCATGAACAGCCCGAGGTGCCCCCCGGACGTCGTCGCCCGGGTGGTTTCTTTCGCTGGGGTGGAGACGAAGTCGGCCAGGGCGAAGACCTGGGGCGGCGGGGTGATGTGGTCCGTCGCCCCGGCGAGCAGGTGGAGCGGGCAACGGATGTCGGCGAGCTTGACGCGCCGCCCGTGCACCGCGAGCTCCCCGTGGACGAGTTCGTTGCGGATGAAGAGGTGCTCGACGATCCATAGGTAGAAGGCGCCGGGGATGGGCTGGGTGTGCTGGAACCAGTTCTCGAACGTGCGGTATCGCGCCTTGTGTTCGGGTTGGTCGATGTGCGCGAGCAGCTGGAGCTGGCGGTCGGTCTCTGCCTCGGGCTGCATGAGTTTGAAGCCGGTGAGCAGGGCGTCGCCGGGCAGGACGCCGCCGTTGGCGGCCACCAGTGCCCGATAGAAGTCCAGCTGACCGACCGGGGACAGCAGCCGGATCCAGTCGTGGATCAGGGGCTCGCCGGCATGGAAGTCGACGGGCGCGCCCGCGATCGTCAGCGTGGCGACGGTGTCGGGGTGCAGGGCCGCGTAGATGACGGCGAGCCAGCCGCCCTGGCAGTCGCCGACGAGGTGGACGTGGCCGCCCAGATGCTCGACCGACTCGGCGATGACGTCGATGTAGGCCTCCACCTCGGCGTCTTTGGTCTCCTGGGTGGCCGGACGCCAGTCGAGGCAGAACACCCGGGTGAGCCCGGCGTTCAGGGCGGTCTGCACCTGGGACTGCCCTGGCGCGTAGTCGACGATGCAGGAGTCGTGCCCGGCTTGCGGTGGCAGCAGCAGGAGCGGGACCGCCTGCGTCGTCGCGCCGGGTGCGCTGAAGTCGCGTAGCCGCGCGACGGGCCATTCGGCGAGGATCTCATGCGGTGTCGTCCACGAAGGGGGGGTGCGCGCGGAGACGGTCGCCGTCCATTCCAGGACGTCGGCGACGACGTCCCACGGCGTGGCGGTGCGGGCGAGCAGCGCGCTGTAGTAGTCGGCGGCGCTGCGCATGAACGAGCCGTACATCTGGAAGAGGGACCCGATCCCCGCGTCGACGATGCCGGGTGGGCAGGCCACCGTGGACAGGCGCGGCCGAACGGTGGGGGTGCCGGAGGGCGTGGTCGTCATCGCGCCGTCCATCCCTGGTCCATGGGGATTGCGACCCCCGTGATCGACCCGCCGTACTGCCCGACGAGGAAGGCCGCCATCGCGGCGACCTCGTCGGGCTCGACGAGCCGCTTGACCGCCTGCGGGGCGAGGATGACCTCCTCCAGCACGCGCTCCTCGGGCAGGTGGTGAGCTACAGCCTGCGCCGAGATCTGCTTTTCCACCAGTGGTGTCCGCACGTAGGCCGGGCAAAGGGCGGTGGCGGTGACGCCCACCGCGGCGCCCTCGAGTGCGAGCGTCTTCACCAGGCCGAGCACCCCGTGCTTGGCCGACACGTAGCCCGCTTTGAACGGCGAGGCGACCAGTGCGTGCGCGGATGCGATGGCGAGGAAGCGGCCCGCGCCGGAGTCGACGAGCGCGGGCCAGGCGTACTTCGCGAGCAGGAACGGGCTGGTCAGCAGGATCGCGAGCAGGGCGTCCCAGCGGTCCTCGGGGAAGTCGTCGATGGGCGAGACGTGTTGGAAGCCCGCATTGGCGACGACGACGTCCAGGCGGCCGAACTGTTCCAGCGCCGCGTCGACGGCGGCCCGGTTGCCCTCGCGGGTCGTCAGATCCGCCCTGAACGCGGTCCCGGGGCCGTCCGGTGCGGGCCGCAGGTCGACGGCGAGGATGTCGAGGCCGTCGGCGTGCAGTCGGGTCGCGATCGCCGCTCCGATGCCGCTGGCGGCCCCGGTGACCAGGGCCACGCGCTTTTGCTGACCTGCCATGGCACCCTTCCTGTTCAGGATCAAGGAGGTGACGGTCACCCCTCCAGTCCAGGATCAGGGAGGTGACGGTCCATCGGACCCGCACTGTCGGGCGGCCGGCGGCGGCCCTCGGAAAATGGCGGACGGCGGGACGGTGGCCACGCCACCTTCCACGGTCCGTGCCGGGTCAGCTAAGCAGGTCGCGAGCGGCCTTGGTGTAGGCGGCGCTGACGTCCTGGACGAAGGTGGCGTGGGTCGTCGCGAGGGCGGAGACCCAGTCGAGCTGGCTGGCGCCCGCCACCTTGTGCTCGAAGTCGACGAGGCTCTTCAGAGCCTTCTCGTAGGCGTCGAGGCTGGTCAGCCCGGCCGCCTTGGAGCTTTCGATGAGGCGCTCGGTGAGGTCGCGGATGCGCTTGGCGGCGTCCTCGTAGGCGGCGGGGTCGACGCCCATGGGGGTGGTCGGGGGAGTGGTCTTCGTGGGCATGATGGTCTCCATACGTTGTAGCGATGGGTGGCGGTGGGGTCCGGCTTTTCCGGGGACTCGTTCCTCATGTTAGCAGATGAGCTGCTAACGCTGCTAACGCGTCTAACCGCGGCGGTGGCGGCGTCACATGTCGAGGCCGCCGTTCACCCCCCAGACCTGGCCCGTGATGTACCCGGCGGCGTCGGCGGCGAGGAAGTGGACCACGCGCGCGACTTCCTCCGGCTGTGCGAGGCGGCCCATGGGGATCTGGACTTTGATCTTCTCGAGCGCCTTCTCCGGCATCGCCGCGACCATCTCTGTGGCGACGAAGCCGGGCGTGACGGTGTTGACCGTGACGCCGATGTTGTTCTCGCTGAGCTTCCCGGCACGGGCGAGCTGGAAAAGTGCCTCGCGCGCAAGGGTCTTCGTCAGGCCGAAGAGCCCGGACTTCGACGCCGCGTAGTTCGCCTGGCCGATGTTGCCGGTCTCGCCGATGACGGACGAGACGTTGATGATGCGGCCCGTACCGCGCTGCAGCATGTGGGCCAGAGCGGCCTGGGAGAGGTAGAAGGCGCCGGAGAGGTTGACGGATAGGACCTTGTTCCAGTCGTCGTCGGTCATCTTGGCGACCGTCCTGTCGATCGTGATTCCCGCGTTGTTGACGAGGATGTCCAGCCGTCCGTGCTGCTCGATGACCTCGGCGACGGCGCGCCGACAGTCGTCGCCGGAGCCAACGTTGCCCCGGTGCAGCGTGACCTTGACGCCGTCGTCGACGTGCTTGGAGCGGAACTCTTCGCGGAAGGCCTCTGCCATGGCCGCATTCCCTGCGTATCCGGCGGCGATTGCGGCGCCCTGGCGGGCCAGGCTCTGGGAGATCGCGGCGCCGATGCCACGGGTGCCTCCGGTGACGAAGGCGACACGGCCGGCGAGCTTGCCGTCCGGGTGCACGTTGGTGATGTCGGTGGTGTCGGTGGCGGTCATCGGCATCCTCCTGTCGGGAGGGGTGGCACGGGATAGGGGCGGGGGAGAAGGTTGGAGGGCAGAGGTTGCAGGGGAGTCTCAGGCTGCGGATCGCTCGGCCATCCAGGCCGCGAGGTCCGGCCAGATCTGGGTGCGGGCCCTGGACCCGGCCATGAGGCCGATGTGGCCGCCGGCGCGGTCGAAGTGGGTGAGATCGTCGGTCGTGACCATGTCGAGGAAGGGCAGCGTCCCCTCGCGGGGGGCGATGTGATCGGCCGCTGCGGTGACGACGAGCACGCTTTGGCTGCGGATCGCCGCGTAGTCGACGGTCCGCCCGCGCAGGCGCACGGTGCCGTTCGCGAGCCGGTTCTCCTTGTATACCCAGGTGATCCAGTCTTTGAACGCGGCGGCCGGGAAGCGGGGGTTGTCGCCGACCCACTTGGCCATCGACTGGTAGGCGACCCGGTTCACGGTGCCGGCACATACCGATTCGACGAGCTTGCGTCGCGTCGTCACGTAGTTCGTGACGGGCTTCATGAGCTTGTTCGCCCGGTTGACGAGCTTGCCCGGGACGCCCTCGAACGCGCTCGCCACTTTCTTGACGTCGAACGCCTCGCGCTTCACCCAGGAGGCGTAGAGGCTGCCGTGGGTGTCCAGCGGCATCGTCAGCACGACGAGGTTGCGTACGGGGCCGTCCGCGTGCAGCGCGGTGTAGATCGCGGCCAGCGCGGCCCCGATGCACCAGCCGGCGAGCGTCAGGTGGGCCTGCCCGCTGGCCCGCAGGGTCTCCCGTACCGCCCAGTGCAGCTCGTCGCAGACGTAGTCCGCGATCCCGAGGTCGGCGTCCTCCTCGCCGGGCACGCCCCAGTCGACGAGGAAGACGTCGAAGCCCTCGCCGAGCAGGAACTCCACGAACGAGTGCCCCGGGCGCAGGTCGAAGATCTCGGGCCGGTTAATGAGCGCGAAGACGAGCAGGACGGGCACGGCGTGCCGCCGGTTCTGGCTGCGGTAGCGGTAAAGCGTCGTCTTGCGGTGCGTCCAGATGACGTCCCGAGGGCTAGCGCCGATGACGGCGCTGTCGGTCGTCAGCAGGATATTCGCCGTCTCCGTCAGGTGGACCGGCAGCCTGACCACCGCGGCGGTCACGGTCGCGAGGTCACGCCCGACGGTCAGCGGGCCGATCATGAGCGCCGCGCCCCCACGGTCGTAGTCTTGGCCGAGGCCCGGGTGCGGGTGCGGGTCTGGGCCGGCGCCCCGTTCTGGTTGGCCACGGTGTCACGGCCGGCCGCGACGGGGCGCGTCGACCGGGCCGCGGCCATGTCAGCGAGGGGTCGGGCCCTCTCGTCGAGGTGGTCCTTGAGCTCCTCGACGAGCTGCAGCATCCGCTCGAGCTTGTCCTCAGTTCGCGCGAGCTGGCGGGCCAGACTCGCGACGTCCGCGCGCCCAGCCACCCGAAGCGCCCGGACCCCGCGGTCGGCGCCACCGTTCACCAGCCGGGCCAGCGCCATCGCGTTCGAGGCGGACGTCGCGAGGAGCTGACCGAACGCGTTGCTGCCCACGACAGACTCCATCGCCGACGCGGCCCGCGTCTCGACCTCGACGTAGAGCCGGCGGACCCGGGCCAGGGGGGCGTGCTGGTCAGGCATGGCCGATCAGGCCCGTTCGAAGATGGCGGCGATTCCCTGGCCGCCCCCGATGCACATGGTGACCAGCCCGTACCGCCCGCCGGTTCGGGCGAGCTCGTAGAGCACCTTGACGGTGAGGATCGCCCCGGTCGCGCCGAGTGGGTGCCCCAGCCCCACGCCGCTGCCATTCGGGTTTGTCTTCTCAGCAGGAAGGCCGAGGTCGCGAGCGACGGCGAGCGCCTGGACGGCGAAGGCCTCGTTGACCTCGAACACGTCGATGTCGGACAGCGCGAGCCCCGCCTTGGCCAGGACCGACAGCACTGCCGGGACCGGCCCGATGCCCATGTACCGAGGCTCGACGCCGACGTGGCTGTAGGCGATGAGGCGGCCCATGGGCGTCAGGCCCTTCGCCGCCGCGGTCGCGGCGTCAGCAAGGACCACCGCGGCGGCGGCGTCGTTGACGCCGGACGCGTTGCCCGCCGTCACGCTGCCCTCATCAGCGAATGCAGGGCGCAGCTTGGCGAGATCCCCAAGCCTGATGTCGGCACGCACATGTTCGTCCTGCGCGAAGACCGTCGTGCTCGTCCGACCCTTGATCTCCACGGGCAGGATCTGGTCGACGAAGCGGCCGTCGGCGATCGCGGCAGCCGCGCGGCGGTGGCTTTCGATCGCCAGGGCGTCCTGGTCCTCGCGCGTGATCGACCACTTCTCGGCGATGTTCTCCGCGGTGACACCCATGTGGCAGTCGTCGAAGGGGTCGGTCAGGGCGGCGACCATCGCGTCGACGGTCCCGCCGTCGCCCATCCGCTGGCCCCAGCGCAACCCGGGCAACCAGTACTGCGCCCGGCTCATGGACTCGGTGCCCCCGGCGACGGCGACGTCCGCATCGCCCAGCGCGATCGTCTGCGCGGCTGAGATGATCGCCTGAAGGCCGCTACCGCACAGCCGGTTCACCGTCAGCGCCGGGGTCTCCACCGGCAGGCCCGCGTTAATAGTCGCCGCGCGTGCCAGGTACATGTCGCGCGCCTCGGTGTGGATGACGTGGCCGAAGACCACATGCCCCACCTCGCTCGCGTCGACCCCGGCCCGGGCGACCGCCTCGCGGGTCACCTGCGCCGCGAGGTCGGCGGGTGGAACGTCCTTGAGACCGCCGCCGTACTTGCCGATCGCCGTCCGGACGCCGGCAAGGACGACGACCTCGCGGGGCGGGGTGCGTGTAGTGGTGGACTGGAGCGCCATGGGCTTCCTCCGGTAAGTGTGTTCTGCTCGTCGGCGGCGTTCATGACCTGCGGCGGAACCGGCCAGGCCTTCCTGGAGGTCTAGATCCCAGTCGCGGACGCCGCCCCGGCCGCACCGAAGGAGCACTCCTGACGAGTGGGCGAGCAGGTTGCGCGCGCCGACCCCGAGCGCGGTCACGCACCCTGCAGAGCGCGACGACCGTCGTACGCCGGTAGGTGAACGGCTTCAGATCGGCCCTACGGTCCCGCGCGAGCACGCGACGAACGCGGATGCGGCCCCGGATCAATGTGGGTGAAGCTGGGAGATGCCCAACTGACCGCGACCACCAGCCGCCACCAACGGTCATCGACGCCATGGGCGCGAGTCTCAACCCGAGTGGCTGCCACGTCGCTGCTGCACAGATCGTGTGCAAGTGCGGGTCCGACATCATGTCGATGCCGCCGTCCCCGATCGCGCGCGGCGACCGATGCCAGGTGCGCCGAGGGCGGCGCCAGCTTGCTCACCAGCGCGCGAAAAACTCTCTCGGTATCAATGAGGCTACGCCGTTTGTCTATCCCGCCGGTGCTCACCAGGCACGAGCTGCGGCCCGAGTCGACTGCGAGCCCTGGGCTGGTGGGAGACGGCGCCGGGTCTCGGTTCGGGTGGACGGGCATCGAACATGGTCGCTGGGGTCGTGGGAGGGACAGAGGCGGGAGGTCCAGCGTCGTTTCGCGGTCGATGCCCGCTCCGTCCGTGGACGGCTGCACTGATCAGTCCCCTGGTGTTGCCGCGGCTGGCCGGGTGTGCTCCCGGCGATGGCGTGCCCGAGAAGGCGAACTGATCGTCCTGCGTGAGCTTGTCGCGGCCGGTCAGTCCCGATGTGTGGCCAGGACGCTCATGATCGCCACGGTCGGACCGGAGAGCGGTGAGTCGCCCGTGGCGCTGAGCGTGTTCGAGGCGCTGAGCCGCCGGGTCGGCCGGGTCGCAGCGTTCCGCCCGGTCGCGCGGGTGGACGGCGAGGATCCGGTGCTGGAGACCTTCCATCGCCTGGACAGAGCCGGCAGGAAGCACGCGGGGCATCACGACCCCGCCACGTCGGCGACGTCACGTCGCGCCCGCGCCGCCAGCGCGGGTCGAACACACGGCCCGCGGCCGACAGCGGCGCCGCGGCCGCAGCCCGCTACTCATCGCGTACTTTCGGCGCCGGCAAGCCATCGGCGCCGTCGCCGACCTGCTCGCGGTCGCCGCGTCGTGGTTCACGCGCCCGTTGGGCGGTGATCCCGCCGCGGGCGGCAGTATAGGGAGGTGAGTCGACGGCCGCGGGGGGCTGGTGTGGGACAGGTTTCGGGTCCGGCTGGGCATCCGACGGTGGTGCGGCTGGCCTGGGTGACGTTCGCCGGTGGGGTCGTGATCGTGGCCCTTTATGTGTTCGGCACTCAACACGCCCCGTCCTACACGTTCGGGCTGTTCGGGCAGCGTGGCGCGCACGCGGTCCGGCTGAAGTCGCAGATCGCCACAGGGGTGCTTGGCCTGGCGCTGGTGCAACTGCTGCTCGCGCTGTGGATGTACCGGAAGCTGCCCGGCCTCGGGGCCGCGCCACGACCGGTAGGTCGGGTGCACCGCAGCCTCGGGGCGGTGCTGTTCCTCGCCACGCTGCCGGGCCCTTCCCCGAACTGCTCGTTGGCGGCGAACTGCACTCGCCACGTGCCGTCGTCATCCGCTCGCACGCTGGATGGCTCGTAGCTGTCGGCACTGCGCTGCGTGTCGGTGCGCTGATGGTCTGTCACCGCCCGGGTTTACCACGGCCGATGCCACGGCGCAGCTCGAACCAGGTCGGCCGCGACGCCGAACATCCTCACCATCTGGCCGCCAGCGGCCCGGTGTCGCGGTCGAGATCCTGACCTAGCCTCCAGTGCGACATCGCCGCACATCGCGTGCCGGCCGAGCGGTGCACGGCGGCCGCCGCGCCGAGCCTCGGCCGGGAAGGCTGCCGGAGCTCGGTCACCCCTCGGGAATGGCGCGGCCTGTTGCGGGTGGGGAGAACCAGATCCTGCCCGGCCGCGGCGAACTCGCCTGCGCCGCCGCTGCCGGAGACGGATCGGACAGTGAATGGCCAAGCCCGCGCAGCAGTGACCGTATGGTCGCTCGTGCCGCGAGGTGCAGCAGCAGCCGGTCGATGTTCGCGCCGGCCGCGCCCAGCGGCGCGGTGTACGCGGCGTTGATCGACAGCGCGCAGCGCCGCTCGTCGATGCCGGTGATGTCCAGGTCAGCGTCCAGCGCCGGAAACAACTGACCGGTCGCGCCGGTGGCAACCCAGCGCAACTGCACGCGCACACCACCCTCGACGGGACGGGGCTCGAGCATCTGCAGACGCACCGCCTTGGACAGCCCCCGCACATCACCGAACGGTCCGACCCTGGTCAGCGTCACCAGGCCCGCCTCGTATGCCTCGTCGGACAGATCATCGAGGCGTTGACTGGCCAGCGCGAGATCCAAGCGCTCGATCGCGCTCGCCACCGGAACCGGCAGTTCCAAGGTGGCGTAGATGAACATGACCCCATCAGGGCCCCCGGACACCAGCCAAACCAGAGCCCTAGGTCACCGCGTTTCGCCACGGATAAGGACCTTCGTCCCCCAAGCGGACTCAACTGGGCAAGGAACCGGCACGCGTCACCGCGAACAACGAAGACCAAACCCAGGCGACCACCTGGTCGCACCCGACCCGTCTGATTGAGACTTGACCTGATGTTCCGGGTCCTGACCTAGGTGGGTTAACCCGCCTCGTCGACGCGGCGTGCCCTCCGGCTTGACCGGGAACCCACCCGGCCCTGCGACTCGATCAGAGCCCGTCTCGCACACGCAGGAACCGGCGCACCACCGGCCTGACCAGCACGTCCTAGATCGGCCTTAGCGTGGGTGCGTTCGGTGGCGGACGGCATCGCGCCGTCGATACTGACCGCGCGCTCCAC
>WNGB01012464.1_pt1 | contig 11550 bp, 8 predicted proteins | sample 5400681 | NCBI WGS metagenome assembly WNGB01 (sample SAMN13153367, study PRJNA577476) | soil metagenome | isolation source: 115 cm soil or saprolite under grassland replicate 2 | place: USA:California | collected 2016-06-15 | reverse complement strand
AACAAAACGTGCCTGGAGGGATTCGAACCCCCAACCTTCTGATCCGAAGTCAGAAGCTCTATCCGGTTGAGCTACAGGCACTGGTGAATTTTCGATTTTCGATTTCAGATTTTCGATTGGACACAGAAGTTGTCGATCTTTGCCTCTAACTCGAAAATCGCCACTCGAAAATCTAAAATACCATGGGTGGCCGACGGGACTCGAACCCGCAACAACCAGAACCACAATCTGGGGCTCTACCATTGAGCTACGGCCACCACAACTTAAGCGAAACAGAGTTTAGGATTCCCATTCCGCTTTGCAAACAAAGGGCTCGACTTTTCCCGTCGGCTCCACTAGTTGTCAGCGCCGGTGGACCGGAAATCTTTCCCCAACCGGTTAGGTATGGCCCCTCAGCATCGTGTCGTGCGATGCAGGGCGGCTTGGCTCGCGGCCGTATTTTTCTTCGCCGCAACGATGCTCGCCTTCGCGCAACAGGACGATCCAAGCGAAATTTTCCTCAAAGCTTATCTCTCCGCGCAACAGGGCGAAAAACTCGAGCGCCAGGACCGATTCAAGACTGCTTTGGCCAAGTATCGGTTCGCCGGCAGCTTGATCGAGGAACTGCGCAAATCGCACGCTCAGTGGCAGCCAGCGGTTGTGGAATATCGCGGACGCAAAATCAGCGAAGCGATTTTGAGGCTTCAGGAGCGAATCACAAGGCAAACCCAACTCAACGCGAGCGCCAGTCCGTTGCCCGACATTGCGCCGGCAGCGCCTGAGAGTGACGCCTGGTCTGAGCCTGGTCCCGAAGCCTTGGCGCCTCAACCCAGGGAGACCGTGAGCGAGCGGTCGCGGGATACCTCAGTCAAAGTCGCCACAAAGAACTTGCGCGATAAAGTCGCTGATCTGCAAGCGGCGCTCGACAAGACGCGTGGCGATCTGGAGACCGCACGAAAAGAAAAGGAAGTAGTCGATGCGCGTTTGAACGAGACAAATTCCAAGCTGGAGCGAACCCGGAGCGATCTCGATGAGGCAAAGAATTCAGAACGTCAGACGCGCGACCAACTCGCGGAGCTTCAGGAATCAAAGCCTTCGCAGGGAATGGGCGGTAACAGTGACAAGGAACAGCAGCAGTTACGCGCCGAAGTTGCACAATTAAAAGGAGCCGTTGCCGCAGCCGATCAAGCGCGTGTGACCGCGGAAAAGCAAAGGGACGATACTCAGGCAAAGTTTGCCGAGGCAAACAATCAGATCATTGTGCTCGAGCGTGAACGCGACGACGCGCTCTCCCAACTGAAATCGGCGAAGGAATCAGAACAGCGTTTTCATTCGCTCGTCGCCGAGAAGAATGATCTGCAACAGAAACTTGCAACCGCGGAGGAGAAGGTCAGGAAACTCAGTGAGGGCGATCCGAAAAGCACCGAGAAATTGGCCGAGATGGAGCGACAAATGGCGCAGCTTCAACAGCAGCTAATTGAAACCCAGAATAGAAACCACTATCTGGCGGCCCGAGCCGCGGAGCTTGATGTTGAGCTGGAACACGCGGGCACAGAACTTCAAGCGGCCAAGCTAGCCGGAGCAAACAGCGAAGATTCATCCCAGCTTGCGAGAGAAAACGAACTGCTGAGAAACATCGTTGTTCGTGAACGCCAGGAAGAAGCGCGACGCGATGAGGCGTGGAAGCTGGTGCTGGCCGAGTTGGATAGACTCAAAGTGCGATCGGACTTGCTGAACAAACAGATCGAATTCCTTGCCCAACCCGTAACGAGGTTAAGTACCGAAGAACTCGCTCTGTTCCGAAAACCCGTAGTCTCAATCTCGAACGAAAAGACCGGTGTACTTAAAATGAATTTTGTTTTTGAAAAGAAATCGACGGCAGACGTCGGGAAATCGAATACAATCTCAACAGCAGTCCCCAACGCCTTGCCGAACGAACTTGAGGAGGTTGCGGTCGCCGCCCGGAAGAACGTTGAGGACGGTAAATATCGAACAGCGGAAAAGCAGTATCAGACAGTTCTGGCGAAAGATCCCGACAACCTCGACGCGCTATCCAATCTTGGCGTGGTTTACTTTCGCACCGGCAAGATCCGATCCGCGGAATCAGCGCTGAAGAAAGCCCTGGCCATTGCGCCGAATGACGATTTTGTGCTCACCACTCTCGGCATTGTTCATTATCGCCAGTCGAGGTTCGACGATGCGCTGAAGGAATTAAGAAAAGCAATCGAGCTTAATCCCGACAGTGCCACTGCGCACAATTACCTCGGTATTACTGCGAGCCAAAAAGGCCGACAGCAGGAGGCAGAAAAGGAGATGCTTCAAGCCATCGCGAAAGATCCGAACTACGCAGACGCGCATTTTAATCTCGCGGTTATTCTCATCACGACGCAACCTCCATCCAGGGAACTTGCCAGAGAACACTACGCCCGCGCGACCGCGCTTGGCACGCAACCAAGTCCATCTTTAGAAAGACTGCTGCAGTGATCGGAAGATCGAACTGCAATTGATTCTCTTAGCGGCGATCTCTGATCGTCGCACGGCAAAGCGTGCAACCATTCCTCACGGCCAATTGGCGTTATTTGGCGATGCTGAATTATGTGGTCGATTCTCGGCTGATCACACCGCTGGTTCCGGCCGAAACCGAAATCGATTTCGAAAACGGTGAGACTTTCCTCAGTGTCGTTGGGTTTCTGTTTCTCAACACACGCCTCCTCGGTCTTCCAATTCCGCTGCACCGCGATTTCGAAGAAGTAAATCTGCGTTTCTACGTCCGGCGAAAATCGGCGGACACATGGCGTCGTGGCGTAGTTTTTATCCGGGAACTTGTGCCGCGTCGCGCAATCGCTCTCGTAGCGCGGACGTTTTACGGAGAAAATTATCTTGCCGTTCCTATGAAACACGAAATCGAACATGTCGACACAAATCTGAAAGTGGAATACTCGTGGCGACGCGGTCGCAAGTGGGAATCGCTAAAAATGAATGCGATCGGCGAGCCGCAAGTAATTCCGGCAGGATCGCACGCTGCATTTATCACCGAACATTACTGGGGTTATACGGCGCTGCGCAACGGCTGCAGCGAATATCGCGTCGAACACCCGCGCTGGAAGATTTGGAAAGCAACGGGCTTCGAATTCAATGCCGAAGTTGCAACTCTCTACGGCGCGCAATTCGTCGAAGTGTTAGATCAGCCACCGCGCTCCGCGTTCATTGCCGACGGCTCACCGATTACCGTGCAAAAGCGCCAGACGTTGTAGGGTCTGTGTCAGACGCCAAAGAAATGGCTATTGCTTCGTCAGCAGTTGCCGCAGCACAAACGGCAAAATTCCGCCGTGCCGATAATAATCGATCTCGATCGGCGTATCGATCCGAAGGTTCACTGGCAACGCGCGTTTCTCCCCGTTCGTTCTTTCGATCTCCAACGTCACCTGTTGTCCTGGTTTGATCGAGCCGGACAATCCAGTGATCGAAAACTTCTCCGAGCCGTCGAGCCCGAGCGATTGTGCGGATGTGCCCTCAAGAAACTGCAACGGCAACACGCCCATTCCAACCAGGTTCGAACGGTGAATTCGCTCAAAGCTTGCTGCGATCACCGCCTTCACGCCTAACAAACGCGTCCCTTTTGCTGCCCAATCGCGCGATGAACCTGTGCCGTATTCGTGGCCGGCGAGAATGACCAACGGAGTCTTTGTCTCCGCGTATTTCATTGCCGCATCGAAGATCGAGATCGTGGACGCGGCGCCCTCGCCGCGTTGCTCTTTCGGCGATGAGGCATCGCCGCCACCATAATATTTCGTCACGCCGCCTTCCGTTCCTGGCACCATCAGGTTTTTAATTCGCACATTCGCAAATGTGCCGCGGGTCATCACCAGATCATTGCCGCGACGGCTACCGTAACTGTTGAAATCGCGCGGCTGAACTCCGCGCGACATCAAATATTTTCCGGCCGGGGAACTCTCTTTAATTGCTCCAGCAGGCGAAATGTGATCGGTCGTGACGGTGTCGCCGAAAATGCCAAGCGCGCGAGCGCCCCGGATTTCCGCGATGTGGCCGGGTTCCATCGAAAAGTTTTCGAAAAACGGCGGATCATGAATGTAATCGCTTTTCTCGTCCCACTGGTAAATGTCGCCTGTGCTTGATGGAATTTCGTTCCACTTCGGATTTTGCTCTGCGAAATCGCGATAAAATCTGCGAAACGTTTCGGGTGTGAGCGCTCTCTGCATCGTATACTGGATCTCGCTAAGAGTCGGCCAGAGATCGCGAAGGAAAGTTTCTTTGCCGTTCTTGTCCTTGCCAAGTGGATCGCGGGAAAGATCGATGTGAACTCGGCCGGCGAGGGCAAAGGCGACAACCAGCGGCGGCGACATTAGAAAATTCGCTTTGATATGCTGATGCACGCGGGCTTCAAAATTCCGATTTCCCGAAAGAACCGAAGCTGCAACCAGATCGTATTTGTGGATCGTCTTCTCGATATTTGGATGCAGCGGTCCCGAGTTGCCGATGCAAGTCGTGCAACCGTAGCCGACGAGATTGAATCCGAGCTGGTCGAGATATGTTTGGAGTCCGGTCTTTTCCAAGTAATCGGAAACAACGCGCGACCCGGGTGCGAGCGACGTTTTCACGCCAGGATCGACACGCAGACCGCGCTCGACTGCTTTTTTCGCCAACAATCCAGCCGCAATCATCACGCTCGGGTTGCTCGTGTTAGTGCAGCTCGTTATCGCGGCGATCAGGACGCTGCCGTGGCCAATGTGAGTACGCCCATGTAGGAACATTTGGCTCGATTCAGCTTCAATTTCTTTGCCCCGATCGGGTGTTGGTCGGTTTGCAACCATCTCGAGTTTGTTAAGTGCTTCGCCGGGGCTGATTCCCTGGTCCTCCTTAGTATCGGTCGAAAACATCGCGCCGTTGCGCGGCGCGCTGCCATTCAATTCGACGACATGCTTTTCGCGAAGATCGACCTGTTTCTTTCCGTAGCCGCCGTCATGCACCGGTTTTTCAAGAAGTTCGCGAAACTTTCTCCCAAGCTCTGGCAAATCTATCCGGTCCTGAGGCCTCTTCGGTCCGGCGACGCTCGGCTGCACGTCCGCCAGATCCAAATCGATTTCAACGCTGTAATCAATTTCGCCCTTCCGCGGCATGCCAAACATGTTCTGGGCGCGAAAATAATTTTCGAAAGCAAGGCATACTTCCTCGCTGCGCCCCGTAGCGCGCAAATAATTCACTGACTCGTGGTCAACCGGGAAAAAACCCATCGTCGCACCATACTCGGGCGACATGTTGCCGATGGTTGCGCGGTCAGGAACGGGCAGCGATGCGGCGCCCTCACCGTAAAACTCAACGAATTTGCCGACCACCTTTTGCGCCCGCAGCAACTGCGTGATGTGCAAGACAAGATCCGTTGCGGTCACCCCTTCGCGCAATTGTCCGGTCAGGTGCACGCCCACCACTTCCGGCGTCAAAAAGTAAACCGGCTGCCCAAGCATCCCTGCTTCCGCCTCAATTCCACCGACGCCCCAGCCAACTACGCCGAGCCCGTTGATCATGGTCGTGTGCGAATCCGTGCCGACCAGTGTGTCGGGGAAGTAGAGTGGCTGCGACGCCCCCGTCGCAGAATCGCCCGTCGGCGACGAGGCGTCGCCGCTACGAAGAACGCCTTTTGCGAGGTATTCCAGATTCACCTGATGCACGATGCCGATTCCCGGCGGAATGAGCTGGAAAGTCTTAAAAGCCTGCTGACCCCACTTAAGAAACTGGTAACGCTCGCGATTGCGCTTGAACTCCATGTCCAAATTGAGCTCCAATGCGCGCGGCGAACCGAAGAAATCGACCTGCACAGAGTGATCGACAACCAGATCGACCGGCACGAGCGGTTCGATGATTTTTGGGTCGCTTCCGAGTCGTTGCACAGCGCTGCGCATCGCCGCGAGGTCGACAATCAGCGGAACTCCAGTGAAGTCCTGCAAAACAATGCGCGCAACGACGAATGGGATCTCCTCGTTCGCGGGTGATTTCGCGTTCCATTTTGCGAGCGCTTCAACATCTTTGCGCCGGACCTTTTTCCCGTCGCAGTTGCGCAACACCGATTCGAGGACAATCCGGATGCTTACCGGCAACCGCGAAATTTTGCCGATTTCCTGTTCTTCCAAAGCCGGCAGTGAATAGAAAAATGCTTCGCGCCCTTTGTCTGCATCAAATTTCCTCAGCGTCTTAAATTCGTCGTGCATGCTTGTTGTCATTCCGAGCGGAGTCGAGGAACCCCGTTGCTAAGCCTTAAGGTATGGCCGCGGGATCCTTCGACTTCGCTGCGCTTCGCTCAGGATGACAATGTTCCATTGTCATTTCAGCTCCGCCAGCTTCGCTTTGATCTTCTCGAAATTTGGCAACTGCCGCGCGTCGTCATTGCTCTCGGCGTATTGGATCACCCCGTTCTTGTCGATGATGAACGCAGAGCGCTTAGGCACGCCGCTCATCCCGAGATTCATTTGCGGCAGGAACGAGTCGTACATCACGCCATATGCCTGCGCGACTTTGTGATCGTAATCGCTCAGCAACGGCACGGTGATCTTTTCCTTTTGCGCCCACGCTTCCTGCGCAAACGGATTGTCGCCGCTGATTCCGTAAACGGCAGCATTCAAACTCGTGTAAGCATTCAGGCCCGCACTGACCTCACACATTTCCGTGGTGCACGTGCCCGTGAACGCCATCGGAAAGAAAAGCAGCAATGTGTTTCCTTTCCCCAAACTCTCGCTAAGCCTGATCTGTTTCGGTCCGTCAGCGGTTTTTGTCGATAAGGTGAAGTCTGGCGCTTTGGTTCCAACAGCAAGTGGCATAAGTGAATCCTCCGTTTGTGATTTTCGTGTGAAAATTCAGTATAGGTTTGGCATTCAACGGGTCAAAGGAGATCGTGAATCGAGAATTGTTACACCGTTAAATCGATAATTGTCGATTCACGTTTCACGCATCACGATTCACGATTTCCATGGAACTATTCTGGTGGTTTTTCACGATTGTGCTTTTCGCTGTCGGTTTGATCGGCACCGTCGCGCCGGTTCTCCCAGGTACCACCATTATTCTCGCCGCTGCGATCATTCATCGGATCATGCTCGGCCCGGACAAGAGCATTGGCTGGCACACGATCATTGTGCTGGTGCTGTTGACGCTCGCGACGTACGGGCTCGACGTTCTCGCTGGCTATTTCGGCGCGAAATACTTTGGCGCAACGAAATGGGGAACGTTCGGCGCGATTCTAGGGGCACTAGTCGGATTGTTCTTCGGCTTGATCGGCCTGTTTGTTGGTCCGGTGATTGGCGCGATCATCGGTGAAGTCATCGCGGGCAAACGCATGATCGACGCTGGCCGCGCTGGGTGGGGAAGTTTGCTCGGGAACATTGGCGCCATGCTCGCCAAGCTGATCATCGCACTGGCAATGATTATCATTTTTCTGATCGCGGCTCCCTCACCGTTTTGAGTTACGGCAACTGCTGCTTCGGCGACTCTCTGCCTGCTTTCCTGCTTTCCTGATTGTGATATACTTCCAGCCGATGGCAGATGATCGCTGGTGAGTCCCCCATTGGCGGGACTCGCTGGAGGAAAGTCCGAACACCATACGGCAGCATGCCGCGTAAAATACGCGGGCAATGTTCGTCCCGCAGCCGCGGGACGGATGTTGACGGAAAGTGTCACAGAAAACATACCGCCGGTTCTTTGAGAAAAGCGCAGGCAAGGGTGAAAAGGCGAGGTAAGAGCTCACCGCTCGCGGAGTAATTCGCGAGGCATGAAAAACCCCATGCGGTGCAAGACAAAACAGAGGAAGGGCAGCCGGCCCAATAAATCCTCGGGTATCGTCGCATTACGGTCCCGCGACTGCGGGACCGGACATTCGTCCCGTCACCGCGGGGCGGATGAGATGAATGATCATCCTGGCTGAGAATTCAGCCGGACAGAATTCGGCTTATCGCCATCGAAACTATGAAGGGCGCTTTCGGAAACGAAGGCGCCCTTCGCTTTTTATCAGTTACCGATGCGCTATGCGCTCGTTCTTGCCGGTCGTCTTTAAGAGCGACCGATTTGCATCGACAACACGTTTTGGCAATGCGCCCTTTTGGAAAAGCTCATCAATGGACTGGTATGGCCTGGCCCGAATGATGTGCTCGGCCCGTGCTGGACCGACTCCGGGTAATGTTTCCAATTCCTCAGTCGTTGCTTCGTTAATGTTTAGGACTAGAGAGCCTTTGCCAAGGTGACGATCTTTTTCGGCCGCGCTTGAACAATGTCGCACGCCGAATGCGACCAGAAGGACTGCGCCGATGACAATGATCAGCCAATATTTCCATCTGATCTGCGGCGCTTCATCGTTGCGCCGCATGTAATCGCGTTCAGCAATGCCCACAGGTCACTCCGATTGGCGGGACTAACGGGTGGGACTGTGCCGTCCAAGTCAAGCTACAGACGGCGTGAGCTTGGATTTTTTGCGAAGGAGCGGAAGCACTTTTTCCACGAGCGCGTCAGCGGTGATGCCGTGCTTCTTTCGTAGAATTGGGACGGCGCCGTGTTCGATGAATTGATCGGGCCAACCGATCCGCACCACAGGTGTATTGATCATCTGCGAGTGCAGATGTTCCATCACCGCGCAGCCGAAACCGTTGTGCAAAACGTGATCTTCGATCGTGCAAACTACGTCCACACTTCTGGCGAAAAATTCGAGCGTGCCGGTGTCCATCGGCTTGATCCAGCGCGGATTAATGAGCGCAACGGAAATTCCTTTTTCTTCGAGCTTGCGCGCGGCTTCTTCGGCAATTTCGAACATTGCGCCCAGGCCGAACATCGCCACGTCGCGCCCATGCTGGACGACCTCCGCCTTGCCAATCTCCAAAAGCTTCGGTTCCGGTTTGATTTTTGCGCCCGTCCCCGAGCCGCGTGGGTAACGAATCGCGATCGGACCGGAGTTGTAGTGCAACATTGTCCAGAGCATGTCCACGAATTCGTCCTCGTCCTTCGGCTGCATGTGCACCCAGTTCGGCACGTGCCGCAGATAACCGATGTCGAACAAGCCATGGTGCGTCGGGCCGTCGTCTCCGCTTAATCCAGCGCGATCCATGCACAGCTTCACGTTCAGGTTTTGAATGGCGATATCGTGGATCGCCATGTCGTAGGCGCGCTGGAAAAAAGTGGAGTAAATCGCGAGGAACGGTTGCAAACCCTGTGTCGCCAGGCCGCAGGCAAAAAGCGTGGCGTGTTCTTCTGCGATACCTACATCGAAATAGCGGCCCGGGTGCGCCTTGGCAAAATGCGATAGCCCGGTGCCGCTCGGCATTGCCGCGGTAATTGCAACAAGCTTCTGATTTGTTTCCGCGAATTTCGCCAGTGTCTTGCCGAAAATTTCCGAATACGTCGGCGTTGGCGTCGGTGCGGTCTCGCCGCTCTCGATCTTGTATTTGCCGAGCCCGTGAAATTTATCCGGCTGTTTGAGTGCCGGAGCGTAGCCCTTGCCCTTTTGGGTCAGGATGTGTAGCAGAACCGGCTCCTCCTGCGTTTTCAAAAACTCAAATGTGCGGATTAGCAGGGGAATGTCGTGTCCATCGATCGGCCCGTAATAACGCAGGCCGAGCTCCTCGAAAATGACACTCGGCACGAGCAAGCCTTTGACGCTCTCCTCCACTTTGTGTGCAAACTCCGCGATGGACTTTCCTGCTACAGACTCGACAAAATGCCGGGCCTTGTCGTGAAGATGAGCGAAGGTCGGGCTGGTCACGATGGTGTTCAGGTAATTTGCGATCGCGCCGACGTTTTTGGCGATCGACCATTCGTTGTCATTTAGGACGACGATAAACCGCTTCGTGTGCGCTTTGACGTTGTTGAGCGCTTCGTAGCTAATTCCGCACGTAAAGGCGGCGTCGCCTGCGACGACCACGATGTTCTCGTCACCGCCGCGCAAGTCGCGTCCAACAGCCATGCCGAGTGCTGCGGACAGGGCGGTTCCTGCGTGCCCCGCGCCATAGCAATCATGTTCGCTCTCGGTCCGCAAAAGGAAACCGTTGAGGCCGCCGAATTGGCGCATCGTGTGAAAACGCTCGAGCCGACCGGTAAACATTTTGTGCACGTACCCTTGGTGGCTGACGTCCATGACAAAGCGGTCACGCGGGGTGTCGAACACGCGATGTAACGCAATCGTCAGCTCAGTCACTCCGAGGTTCGGTCCGAGATGCCCGCCGGTTTGCGAGAGAACCTTGATCAGCTCATCGCGTACTTCCTGAGCGAGTTGCGGCAGATCCTGTTCGCGAAGCGCTTTGATGTCGGCCGGCGAACGGATTCCATCGAGCAAACGTTTAGGCGCGCCCGTCGTCTCGGCGGTTTGCGGATTTTCAGAAGAGTTTGATTTCGTCATCGGTGCTTTCGGATTCGACCGCTGCTTTCTCGGAAGGACCCGCTTCTTGCGCAGGCTCGAATTCTTGTACTACGGCTTTCCCCGCGCTGTTGCGGGTAATGATTTCAATCTTTTGTTCGGCGTTGGCAAGGCGGTCCTGGCAGGTTTTTACCAGCTTCATCCCTTCCTCGTAGCGGACGATCAGATCTTCGAGTGGCAATTTACCCGATTCCATCTGCTCGACAATTTTCTCGAGCCGATCCATCGCGCCCTCAAAGTTCAATTCCGCCTCGCGCGGCTTCGGTTTACTACTCATGGGGAAAACGGATGAATTAAGCACAGCTTGGCTAGGAGAAAAGGGCGACTTCCGTTGCAGCGTCCGCTGTCCTTAGCGGATTTCGTGCGGAACGCCTTCATTGCCTATGCGCTGAGGACAGCGCACGCTACAGCAATCCACGTGAAATAAACGCTCGCGCCAGTTTGAAGCTCAGCGAATGTTCACTTCCGAATCAGCGGAAGATGCGCGTATTCCAACTCCCTCAGCGCCGGCAATTGAAGCAAATGGCTCAGACCTCGTCGCCATCTGTGTCCTTCTACTCGATGTGGGACGCGGTTGCGCGTTTCGCGAAGGAAATTCGGGCCAGCGAATTCATGTCGGACATGATTAGCCGCCGAGACGCTTACGGGAGCGAAGGCGTGATGGGAGCGCTCGATTGCGCAACGCTCTACGGATTGACGCGCTGGTTGCGCCCTACGGTGCTCGTCGAATCGGGTGGGTTTATTGGCATGTCCTCCGCGTTTATTTTGAAAGCGCTTGCGGACGAAAAGCTCGCCACCTCGAAGCTCTACAGCATCGAATTGAGCGAAGAATGCGAGCAAGGCGCCCTGATTCCCGAGGAACTGCGATCTTCCGGTGGCTTCGTGCCGATGCGCGGTCGAGTCGAAGATTTTCTCAAAGGCGACCAACTACCCCGATCCATCGACATGTTCTTGCACGACAGCTCGCATAGCTATCAGCACATGCTCTGGGAATTTCGCCAGTTCTGGCCGCGCCTGCGCGATGGCGGATTGCTCGTGTCACATGATGTCCAGATGAACGCTGCGTTCCCTGAATTCATCACCAAAACGTACGCGCACGAAAAAAAGACCGGCCGCCGCGATGTGCAGCGCACTTCGCATTACGAATGGGGCAGGTGGGGCTACATCGG
>WNGB01012463.1_pt1 | contig 11551 bp, 5 predicted proteins | sample 5400681 | NCBI WGS metagenome assembly WNGB01 (sample SAMN13153367, study PRJNA577476) | soil metagenome | isolation source: 115 cm soil or saprolite under grassland replicate 2 | place: USA:California | collected 2016-06-15 | reverse complement strand
CGCGACAGGCTCGCCTCTTGGGCGACGGCTTCCATTCGAGCACCCTCGCTTGGGAATTCGTCAGCGAGAACGGCACTAAACGCACCCGAGAAACAGGAGTGAGCGGACGGGTACGACGGGTGCTGCGGCGTCGGGAACACAGTGTGGATACCCGCGTCTGCCTGCGGGGGCCGGATGAACCAGTAGTGGTACTTGGCATCGAAGCATCCGATGAGCGCGTCGAAGCCTGCCGCGCTCATGACGAACAAGATCCGTGCGGCCTCCGCGTCGGAGCGGTGGTGCGAAACGATCAGCTCCCGCGCGATTCCCATGAAGGCAGCTTGCGACCGCGGCGACTGGTTCACGTTCCAGTAGTTCGCGATGTCGATCTGCTCTTGGGTCCGGGTATCCGAGATGTGACGAACCTCGGCGAGCGCTTCATTGAAAGCGGGGCTTCCAAATGTGGGTGGCGGAGGCGACCGCAGCTGATCCTGAGACGTCAGAAAGAAGGGACGCGCGCCGAGGTTGCCGCGGGCGATTAAGGGAGGAGGAGCGTAGATCCAATTGCCAGGTCCGACGGGTGGCGGTCCGAGGGGCGGATCCAGTGGATTCGTGAGCCCAACGAGGTCGCTCTGCGCGAAAGTGAGCACGCGCGCTCCGACCGCCCGACCGGTCGCTTCGCCCGCGGCGAAATCCGCGTGCTTGGCGCCGGGCCACGGGTCGGAAGCCTCCTGGGCGTCGAGCGCGGCTTCGAGCTGGGTGACGCTGCCGGGGAAGAACGAGCTCAGCACGGCGACCGAAGCGCCACCAATGGCCGCGGCGATCGGTGGATGCGCGCCCGGGGCGGCCTGTGCCGCCTCGGCAGCGCGGAACTGAGCGAGCGAGAGATACGTGTACAGGCGAATCGCGTTGATCCCGGGCGCTGGCGCCGCTTGTGCGAGGTCGGTCGCGAACTGGTTCCAACTAACCGTTGCGCCAGCGTCCCAGAACTTGACTGCGGAGAAAGCCACGCTCGTGTTGGCAGCCACGGACGCGTCGGTAGGGTGTGCGCGGTCGATACGGCAGGCCGCCGCAACGAGCACGGCCGTGCCGAGCAGGAGCATACGCTTGAACATGGTGCCTGCCTCAGTGAGAAGGTGGATCAGACGCATGCAGCCGCGCGTCACCGCGCGACCGCTCATAGATGTGGCTTCCACGCCGGCTGGTCACCGTCGTTGAGAGTACGGACGCCCGAGCCATCCGCATTCGCTGTCGAGATTACCGAGATGATGTACCAATCGCCGTCGTAGTCCCTTTGGAGCAGTTGCACGAACGCGAGCTGGGTGCCATCGGGCGACCAACTGGGTGCGAATCCGGGGAGCCCAGTGCCGATGCGCGTCACGGTACCGCTCGTCGCGCTCAGCAGCGCGATCTCGTCGGACCCATAGCGCATCGTGGCGAACGCCAGCGTCGAGCCGTCCGGCTTCCAGGCCGCACCATAGTCACGGGCCGGATCGTTCGTAAGCCGTGTGAAACCGGTACCGTCTGCGTTCATCCAGCAGATGTCGTCATTGCCAGCGTCCACGCGGCAGTCGAAGGCAATCGTAGTTCCATGCGGGGACCACGCCGGACTTCCCACGAACCCCACGCCCTGGGTCCGCCGAGCGGCGCCGGAGCCGTTCGCCGCCATCACGTAGAGCTCAGTCACGCTGGCATGCGTGGCGGCGAAGGCGATCTTCGAGCCGTCGGGCGACCAGGTGGGTTGGTGATTGCCTGCCCCATCCACGGTGAGCCGCGCGAAGCCTGTCCCGTCGGCGTTGATCGCGCAGATGTCCTGGCCGCACTCGTACGCGAGCCTGGTGCCGTTCGGCGACCACGCCGGAGCGAATCCCGCGGTAATCCCAGGGGAGTACGTAGCCGTAGCGTCCACGCGCCTGACGACAATCGTTCCGTTATACGAGTATGCGATCCGCTCGACCTCCACGCAGCCGACACTGAAGCTGACGTCCACGGTGCCGTCTTGCGGGACGATCAGGGCGCGGGTTGTCGCGCCGCTGACCGTGCAGTTCCCGGCCCAACTGGTGAGGGTCACGGTGTGGGTGCCCGCGATCACGACGGGGAACGTCACCGTACCGTTCGCGGGAACCACGGCCCCCCCCGACGCACACGAGCTTCCGGATTGGTCGAAGCAGACCAGATAGCCACCCGGGACATCAATCCCGGTGCTCGCCATCCCAACGCGCACGGCTCCGGCCGCGACGCATGTGACCGCAAACGAGACATCGGTGGCGGCTCCGACATCGACCGTGCGCGAGTTGCCGTCGCTCACCGTGCAATTGGCGGCCACGTCCAGGCCCACGACATGGGAGCCGCGCGGCACCGACAGGGATACCGCGCTGTTCACACCGACTGCCCCAGACGTGGCGCAGTCGCCATCGTCCCAAGGATCGGGGGGATCAACGCACAGGCCGTATCCGGCGGGGAAAGAAGCCCCCGTGGTCGCAGTCGTGATGTGCAGCGACCCCGGTGGCGTTGTGATCGCAAAGGGGACGCTGCTAACACTGGCGAGGCCGCCGGCGCTCGCAGTGAGGGTGTACGAGGAGCTCGTCGAGGCGATCGAGAGATCACTGAAGGTCGCGACGCCTCCGACGGCCGCCACGACAGTGGTTCCTGAGAGAGCCCCCGGTGCGGGGTCGCCGCCGAGCGCCACGGTCACGCTGTCCCCGAACCCTGTCGCGAGGTTGCCCAAGGAGTCTTGGGCGTCGACCTGGACCGGCGGTGTGATGGTGGCGCCCCCCACCGCATTGCTCGGCTGTGCCGTGAACGCGAGTCGCGTGGCGAGACCGGCCGCGATCGTGAACCGATTGCTCGTCGTACCGGTGAGCTTGGTCGCCGCCGCCTTCAGCGTGTAGCCCGCACCAGCCTTGTCGATGCGCAGGTTAGTGAAGGTTGCGACGCCGTTCATCGCCGTCACACTCAGCGTCCCCGTCATCGTGCCACCGCCGGCGTTTGTTTCGATCGCCACGGTGACGACGTTGCTGGCATCAGGCACCAGGTCACCGGACTCATTTTGAATTGCCACGGTGACGCCCGGATCGATCGCAACCCCCGCCGTAGCATTGCTGGGCTGCATCGTAAAGGCCAGCTGCACAGCTCGCGAGGATGGTGCATTCGCATCGGTGCAAGCCGCCGCAACTATTCCGATCGCGCACGCGAACTCGCGTGTCCACACCCGCGAGGTCATCACTCGGTCCCCCGAGCGCACTTAACCGCAAACACCGCATCGGCCGTGGCGCCGATATCGGCCGTGGCGCCGATCGTAACCGTCGTCACTCGAATGCTGCCGTTCGCGACGCTGGAGCACGTGACAGCGTATGTCAACTCGGCCGCCGCGGCCTTGACGGCGACCGCCTTTCGGTTGACCTCCACTGACCGAGCAGTTCGACGCGACGTCGACCGAGTAAGCTCCGCGCTGACCGCGCGGCTGTCGATCAGGATCGGCACGTTACGGGGAACACCACGTCGACCGTGGTATCAGCGGCGACCGTCACAGTGCGCGGGTTGGGGAGGCTGACCGCGCAGTTCGCTTGGCGGAGCACGGTGATCTCGATCGGGTAGTCACCCGTGGGGACACCGGTGAAGAGGTAAGCCCCATTTGCCGGTAGCTGATAATGGATCCCCTGGAACTCCACCTGTAAGAACTCCCAGGTGGGGATGTACTCGCCCGTGGTTTCCGTCGTCACTCGAATACTGCCGGTCACGGCGTTGCTGCTGCAGGTTATGGCAAACATGACGTCGACCGTGGCGCCCTTCGTAACCGTCACGTAGCGATCATTGTCGTCGCTGACCGCGCAGTTCGGGGCGACATCCCAGAGCACGACTTCGTACAGCTCGAACGGATTCAGACCGGAGAGCGTGAAGACTCCGTTCACGGGCACCGAAGGGGGGCAACCCAAGGGGACCGTTCCGCACGATATGTGAGCGCCCTGAAAGTACAGACCGTAGCCATCTGGATCGATGTCCGTGCCAGTGGTCGCGATCGTCACGCGGATGCTGGGCAGGTTGGCGGCGCACGTCACGGCCACGGTGACCTCGCTCGTGGCTCCCGCGTTGACGGGCACGGCCTGGTCGTTGGGTCCGACGACCGCGCAGTTAGAAGCCACGTCCCAGATGCTCAACGGCGTGTCACCGGGCTGGACGCGGTCGATCACGACGGACCCGTTTGCCGGAAGGAGAATGGGATAGCCCTCGGGGTCGGTTGGGTCGTTCACCTCGTACCCATTCGGATCGATGTCGTCGCCCGTGGTCACCGCCGTCACCCGAATACTTCCCAGCGTGGCGCTGGTGCAGGTGACCGCAAAGCTAAGCTCAGCCGTCGCACCCACGGTGACAGTGACCGCCCGCGCGGTCGCTCCGGAGAGCGCGCAGTTCGACGCGATATCTTGGAGCTCGACCGAATACTCGCCGGGCGGGATCGAGTAGAAAGCGACCGAGCCATTCACCGGCGCGTTCTGCCACCCGAAGCCTCCAGCGTTGACTCGATACCCGGTAGGGAGGGCCACACCCGTGGTCGCAATCGTCACGCGCACACTCGGCGCACTGCCGCACATGACGGCGAACACCACGTCGGCCGTGGCGCCCCGCGCAACCGTCACAGTCTGCCGGTTGGCCCCCATGACCGTGCAGTTCGCGGCGACACCATTGAGCTGAACCTGGTACGTACCAGGCGTCATGCCGGAGCATGTGAAAGAGCCGTTGACGGGCACCCTGGCGCACCAGGAATGATCAACGACTTCCAGCCAGTATCCGTCTGGATCGACGTCGGTGCCCGTGGTCGCGATGGTCCCCCGCAGAGCGGGAAGGTTGCCGACGCACGTCACGGCGAACGCGACGTCGCTCGTATCTCCGGCGCTTACAGTCACCGTCTGCGCGTTGCCACCGACGACCGCGCAGTTCGAAGCCACGTCCAAGAGCGAAAGCACATGGTCGCCGGGGGCGAAGGCAATGGGGAGGATGACGGACCCGTTTGCCGGAAGTTGCGGGGTAAGGCTCTGCGGGGGGTCGTCGCGCACGTAGTACGTGGGATCGAGGTCTTCACCTGTGGTTACCGTCGTCACCCGAATCCTCCCCGACCGGGAGTCGCTGCGAAAGACCACCGTGCCGGACACGCCCTCGCTCCTCGCCGTGATCGTTGCGACGCCCGTCGTGCGCATGGTCACCCACGCTGACCGTGCGGAGGAGGGCCACACGTTTGCGATGCTCGTATCGCTGCTCGCCCACTCCACGACGGGGGCGAGCAGTATGTTGCCGTTCGCGTCGCCCACCCAGACGACGATCTGGTCGGCCAGGGGGAAGAGTCCACCGACTGAATACGGCCACACCGATACCGTCGCGACCCTGCCGGTGAGGGAGTTGCCCGTCCTGAAATCGACCGTCACGCCCGCCTCGAGCCTCTCTCCATCGAGGTCTCGCACCGCCTGCGTCACGACCAGGCGATAATCCGTGCCCGGAGTCAGTGGTTGTGACGGCTCGAACGCCGCCACGAGATGACTCGCATCGACCAAGCGCACCGTCCCAGCAACCGGAGTCGTGCCTTGGAAGAGTTGCACCGAGGTCGGGGTCACCGTGCCGCCGTCCACCGGCTCGCTGAACACCACGATGATCGCCGCATTCAGTGGCACGTCGTTCTTTTTGTGCGGGGGATTGGTCCGGACGACGATGGGGGGACGCCGGGCCGTTACGGACAGACGGAGGACACCGATGGTGGCCCCGCCGGCGTCCCTGACCGCGACCTCGATCGAGTCGTTCGTCTGCGCTTGGACCGGCACGGGATCGAAGCCGCCATCGGAGAGCGTCGTGACCAGCGATGCGGTGCCGCCCACCCGGCGAATGGTCGCGGTGGCGCCGGCGGGAACTGTCCCTGGCGTCAAGGAGACGTACACGACTTCGTCGGCTGCGCTGGCTTGCTGAACCGAGGCCTCCACGGGTCCAGAGGCGAAGCCTGCCGCTTGTGCTGTATCGGAAACGATCGCGATTGTCGATGGTGGCGAGGCTGGCGGTGGTGGCGGTGCTGGCGGTGGTAGCAGCGCTGAGCTTGGTGCGTCAGAGCAACCGCTCAGCCAGCCCAGGAAACCGATTACTGCGACGACGATTCCCGCGCGCGCGCCTTTGCTCACGTAGATCATGGCACTGTGGTACGGACGCGTCCTGCCGCGCTGCTCAGGGCGCTTCATCGACCCGTCACGAGGGCGAACCCGGCCCAGAAGAACGGGTGCTCTGTGCCTCGTGCTCCTAGCGCCGCACGCTGCATTTCAGCCAGCGCCTCGGCCTCCGGTTTCCCTTCGGCGAGCTCGGTGTAAAACCGCTCCATCAACCGGGCCGTCGCTCGATCCTGGACCGGCCATAACGTGGCCAGGACGTTGGACGCCCCTGAAAACAGAAACGCCTGCGACAGACCGACCCAATCGTCCCCCGGCGGAACGTCGGCGAGTGCACCGGCGCCCAATCCCGTCTGACAGGCACTCAGCACGAGCAGTCGTGCCTTCAACGTGAGCCCGAACACCTCGTGGACCTCGAGGCGGCCGTCCTCGCCGTCGCCGGCGCCGAGCTCGACGTAGGAGAAGAGCGGATTGTGCTTGTTGAGCACGCCGTAAGTGGCGAGATGGATGATCTCCTGGTCGGGGGCCAAGGCGCGGAATGCGCGCTCGGTTGCGACGGCTCCGACTAACACTCGCGCGCGATCGCCGTGGATCCTTCCGATGGCAGCGACCTCGTCTGCAGATCCGGGCAACTGCACGGCCCGCGGCGCGAGCGCCAACACGCCACCGCGCGTCGGAACGGTGGGCCGGGCGCGCAACCGTAGCCACACCGACGCAGACGGCACGTACTCGATGACATAGCGCTCGATCAGGAGACGCTCTGGTGTTCCCGGCTGCACGAGCGCCGCGAAGGGCAAGTAATGCAGCTCCACGTGCGGGGCAATCAACAGGCGCCGTTTGCCGGCCAGGAGACCGCTCGCCTCCACCGGCGCGATCAGATAGCGGAACAGCCGCCGCATCGGCGCCCGCCACGCCTGCCGAGCGGGGCCCTCACGGGGGCTTCCGAGGGTGCCGCGCGCGAAATCCACGAGGCCTGCAATGGTCGTGCGTGGCACGTTGAGGTCCAGCGACGCGACGCTGTCGGCGGTGACGACGAAGACGATCGTTGTGGAGTCGCCCACGAGGTATTCCAGCAGCGCGTCGTCCGGACCGAGTGCGCGCCGCACTTCGTCTGTCGCCGCGATTTCACCGCGCACGAGGGCCGCGTATGACGGGTTCGCCTGGCGCATCTCGGTCAACAGTTCGCCGTATCCATCCTGGACCTGCGCGAGTGCTTCACGCGCCGCGGAGGCGGCCGTCCCGCCGAGCGCTGTGCCCCGAAGCCCCGGGTCACCGTCGCCCGCTGTCTCGAGTTGTCGGGTGAGCTCGGTGATCCGCCGGCGGACATCCTGCTCACGGGCCGCCAACTCACCCGTCGCCTCACCGGCCGGAGCGACACGGCCGCGCGCGAGGAGGTCGAGCATCTGCCTCGCCCGTAGCCGCTCGCTCGTTTCGAATGCCGTGTCTGGATGCCCGAGCGTTCGTTGGACTAGCGCGAGCTCGACGTACGCCTCCCACTTGTCGGCGAGGAAAGCCGCCCGGCGCTCCTCGACCGAGAGGCCGCTCGACACATGCTCGATCTCCTCAATCGCAGCCCGTAGCTCCGCGGACGCCTGGGCGAGCGCACTCCGGCTCAAGAGGGCTCTCGCAAACCCCGTATGCAGTTGCCACGCGATGTCCGGGGCCGGATGCGCAGCGAGCCGTGCGAGTCCACGCTGGTAAAGGGATTCCGCAGTCAGCTGGAGACCCGCTTGGGCCTCGAGGTCGCCGATGGCGCCCAGAGCGGCCGCTTCGCCTGGAGCATCGCCGAGCGCGTGGAGGGTATCGAGCGCCTGAACGAGAACGCGCCGCGCGGCGGCCGTATCGCCCCGATGGCGTTGCGTGTAACCGATCAGCAGGCGCGTCAGGGCTGACGCACGCCGATCGCCGCCTTGTGAGCGCAGGGCGAGCTCGAGGGCAGCCTGGGCGCGCGGGTAGTTCTCGCGCATGAGCCAGACGAGTCCTAACCCCCGCTGCGCCGCCGCGCGCGCCTGGTCCTCTCCCGCGCCGCGCGCAAGTCGCTCGGCGCGTGCGTAGTGACGCTCCGCTTCGGGAAGGTGGTTGAACTGCGTCGCGAGGTCCGCTCGGCCCAGGGCGAGGCTGGCAAGGCCGTCGCCGTTTGGACCGGCGAGCGTCTCGGCGCGCTGTAATTCGAGCCGGGCGCCTTGCAGGTCGCCTGCCGCGGCGCGGGCGCTGGCTAAATCCTCCCGTGCGGCGATTTCTTCGGCGACAGGGCCGGTGCGACTATAGACACCGGCGGCCTCAATGAGCGCCCGGACCGCGGCGGCGTAATCGCCGCGACGCATTGCGAGTAGGCCGAGGTTATGAAGCACCGACGCGGCGTCGAGGCGATTCTCATGCGCGCGGTAGATCGCGAGTGCTTCGCGATAGCGCCCGGCAGCCTCGGCGTATTCGCCCTCGAGGCTTGCGACATTGGCGAGGTTCACGAGGTTCGTCGCGACCGGCTCGGCGCGATCGGCAGCGCGATTCGTGGCGAGTGCAGCCTCGAACGCACGACGTGCGCCTTCGAAGTCTCCCATCTCCTGGGTCACAAGCCCAAGGTTGTTCTGATCGGCCGCCATCCCGCGGGTGTCTCCGGTTCGCTCGCGCAGCCCGCCCGCGCGCGCGTACAGCTCACTCGCTCGTCGCAGGTCGCCGCGGTCCTGGCTCACGCTGCCGAGCGTGCCGATCGCGTTGCCGGTCGTGCGATAGTCGCCGATGCGCTCGGCGAGGTCACGCGACCGGCCGAGGTAGACCTCTGCACTGTCGTAATCCTGCGCCATGTAGAACCCGGCGCCGATGTTGCCGACTGCGGCTGCAATTCCAGCGGTGTCGTGCAGCGCTTCAAAGCGGTGCAGGCTCTCCCGCCACGCCCGCATCGCAGCGTCAATGCCGCTCTTGCCGAGCGCCTCGTTGCCCGCGCGCCGGAGACTGTCCGCAGTGACTTTCGCACGTCGGTCAGCAATGGATAGCGATCGAAACCGGGTTACTTGTCGTACGAAGAAGGAGTCGCTCCACGCCAGTGCATATGCACTTGCCAGACGCTCCGCCCGTTCGGTTGACGCGCCCCCGGCCGCTTGTTCGAGTAACCCCCGCAACGCTTCCCGGGCGTCGTCCGGTCGCTGTCGTGAGCGAGCTTCGAGGATCGAATCGGGACCGTCGCGCGCCAATGTTTGGAGCTCGCCGGGTCCAGTCGACGATTGCGCCAGAGCAACCAAAAGAAGGAAAGGCAGCGACACCGTGATCATCGCCGTGCATCGATTCGAAACGATGCGAGGTCGGAGGATGCCCAACGCATCCACTCCGCCTGCGCCTCAACTCGCCAGAAATACGGAACGCGCGGCTGCAGTCTGAGCGAATCCGGGAGCGCGGCCGACGTGTCTGTGGTCTCGACGGTCCACAACACGGACCCTTCGCCGTCGTACAGCCGCACGCGGTACCGCTCCGCCTTTGGAACGCTGGACCAAACCAGACTGGCCACTCGAGCGACTGAGGCGCCGGGTGTTGGTGTGATCGGCACCGGCGCGATCGTGCTCGTGACGGTCGGCTCACGCAGCCCCGGCGTCGACTCGTCACGGTCCCGCGGAAGCAGGAGCAGCAGGAGGGCGGCTGCCGCTGCGAGGCCTACTGGCAGAGACCAGCGGCGCCAGCGACGCGTTACGTGCGGTGTCAGTCCGGCCTCGTTGGTCGCGAGCTCGCTCGTGGCTTTGACGAGGGCGCGACAGCGTGCACACGTCAGCAAGTGGGCGACCACCGGCGCGCGGCTCTTCGCCGTGAGCCGGCCGTCGACGAAGTCCGCGATGATGAGCTCATCCGGACAGTCAGGCGTTCCAGCGCGGTGCTCGAGGACGCTGGGGCCGCGCAGCAGGCCAGCCGCCTCGCGAAGGTCTTCGACCGCATTCCGGCAGACCGCGCAGTTCCCGACGTGCCTGGCTATCGCTGGGTCGTGCGCACCGAGCGCGTAGGGCACCAGGAGTTCCGGGGCCGGGTGGGGGGCGGTCACACGCCGCCTTGGCAGAATGGCTTCAAGCATCGCGGTCGTGGTACGGACACTCCGCGCAGACCTGCTCGCCGCCGCTTCACAGGTCGGGGCCTCGAATGCCTGCCTGCGCCAGGTGGCTGCGGATCGCACCCAGCGCCCGATACACCCGGTTATAGACGGTCTTCGAGCTGGCGTATCCGAGGACACGCGCCACCTGATCTGCCGGCATCTCGTCCACGATGTAAAGCTGAACTGCGAGCCGATCATCGGCCGGGAGTGCGTCGAGCGCGCGAGCGAGCAACACGCGCTGCTCCGATGCCACGGCAGGATCGGGTGGAGCGTCGGGAGTAGCGGGCGGAGGCTCTGCGAGCTGGGAAGCGACGTGGCCGCGCGGGGTCCGGAGGACCGCCCGGTATGTGCCGGTCAGCTCGCCGAGAAACTCACCGAATGCGAGGTGGGGCGCGTCACGGGAGCGCAGCAGCTCGTAGGCTTCAACATGCGATCGGCCGTCGACGAATACGTACTCGAAGATCCGTTGCTGGAGTGGAGGCAACGCGGCCGCGACGCTTGAAAGGCGCGGACGGCCGTCACGATGCCTGAACCAGTCGACCGTGATGTTGTGAACGACAGTATAGAGGAAGGTCGAGAGTGGGCGGTCGGGCTCCCAGCGGGCGGCGCAGCGGCGTAGCCGGGCATAACCGTTTTCGCGCAACACTTCGCACACGCGCGCGAAGACGTCCATGACGTCGTCGGATTCGGCTGTGTAACGACGGATCGCGCCGAAGATCAGGCGACGGTAGCGCTCGATGAAGAGATCCCAGGCGCGCTCGGGGTCGCCTGCTTCCAGCAGAGCGATCCATGGCTCGGCCATAGTCCCCCCAACCGCACGACGCAGCGGATATAGCGGTTGAAAGGAGGCTGGTCAACGTGCGCAACCAAATGGCCCTTGACGCCATCGGGACCGAAGGGGTACACTACGATTACAACTGACGACTCGTGGTCCTTTGCCGCGTATTGCCGCCACGTTAAACAAGGTGCTAAAAAGCGATTCGCCCGCGGCTTTATTAGTCCGGGCGATGATTGTTTTAGGGAAGTCGCTTCCCGCGGCCGCTCAGCTGAGCGGCCGTTTTGCGTTTCACCCGGAGCGTGCCAAATGCCCGTCGCGCCTGCCAAACGAGTCACCACCCTCTCGGGCGAAAGCGCGTTCGAAGTGTTCGTCGCAGCGCGTCGCCTCGAGGATGCCGGCCGGCACGTGGTCCACCTCGAACTCGGCGAACCCGACTGGGCGACACCGCCCCACGTGCTCGAGGCGGGCGTCCGCGCCCTGCACGATGGCCACACGCGCTATGTGAACCCGGCCGGCTTGCCTGCCTTGCGCGATGCGATTGCCGCATCGCTCCCCTGGCGTGGCGTTCGGAGAGCCTCGGCGGAGAAC
>WNGB01023442.1_pt1 | contig 11552 bp, 9 predicted proteins | sample 5400681 | NCBI WGS metagenome assembly WNGB01 (sample SAMN13153367, study PRJNA577476) | soil metagenome | isolation source: 115 cm soil or saprolite under grassland replicate 2 | place: USA:California | collected 2016-06-15 | reverse complement strand
CCCGCGGCCCCCGTCAGGCGGAACGATCGTTTCGCGGGCGTGGCCACAGGCAGGCTAGGTTGCGGAGCGTGATGGCGTCGGTGATCATTGTGCCCGGAAATAATACCGTGCGATCGATCGGAAGCCACGTCTCGATGGCGCTCGGGCTCGCGGCGGGGCTCGGGTTGGGACTCGCCGCCGTCTTGACGCACTCGCCTCTGCTGCTGGCCGCGACGCAGTGGCTGCGGCCACTCGGCACCCTGTTCTTGAACCTGCTGTCGATGGTCGTGATCCCGCTCGTCGCCACGGCGCTGTTCGCCGGGGTGGCGGGGCTCGGCGACCTGCGAAGCGTGGGCCGGCTCGGTGTCCGGACGCTCGCCTTCTTCTGGGCCACGACGCTCGCGGCGATCCTGATCGGCTTCGTCGTGGCGGCGCTGCTGCTGCCGCTCGCGCCCATCACGCCCGACCAGCAGGCGGCGCTCCGTCAGGCGGCCGCCGCCGACTCCGGCGCCGTCCGACACGCGGCGGAGCAGATCACCACGGGTGCGCGGTTCATCGTAGAGCTGATCCCGTCCAACCCGGTGCGTGCCGCGGTGGATGGGAATCTCCTCCCCTTGATCGTGTTCATCACGATTCTCGCGGTGGCCACCGCGGCGCTGCCCGACGAGAAGCGTCACGCACTCACCGACCTCGCCGACGTGGCCACGCAGGCGCTGATCCGGATCGTGCGCTGGGTGTTGCTGCTCGCCCCGCTCGGCATTTTTGCAATCGTCGCCGGCGCAGTGGCGCAGTTCGGCGTCGACCTGATCGAGGCCATGGCGGTGTTCATCCTGGCCGTGATCGCGGGGCTCGCCGTATTGATCGCTGCCGTGTACCTCCCCGCCGTGGCGGTGGTCGCGCGGCTCGGCGCGTGGCGTTATCTGCGAGCCATCCGTGCCTCCCTACTTATGGCGTTCTCGACCACTTCGTCGCTCGCCACGCTCCCTGTCATGCTCGAAGCCGCGGAGAGCGACCTGCGGATCTCGCGCACTGTAGCGAGCTTCGCGCTCCCGCTGGGGGCGAGCATCGGCCGTTCGGGGAGCGCGCTGTTCCAGGCGGTGGCGGTGCTGTTCGTCGCGCGGCTCTACGGCGTCCCGCTCGGTCTCGGCGGCACGTTCCAAGCGGGCGCCGCCGTGTTCCTCGCGTCCCTCACCGTCGCGAGCGTTCCCTCGGCGAGTATCGTGAGTCTCGTGCCGGCGTTCACCGCGACGGGGCTCCCGCTCGCCGGGCTGCAGCTGCTGCTCGGACTCGATCGCATTCCCGACATGTTCCGCACCATGACCAACGTTTTCGGGACGCTCACGGCGGCGACCGTCGTGGCCGCGGTGGAGTCGAAGAACGAAGAAGGCTAGACGCCGCACGCCTGAAACACGGACGGGTGGTCGCCGCGCTGTAACAGGTCGTGCAGCATCTCGTGCTCGGCGAGGCGACGGTCGTTCAACCGGGGTCTCTGCCATGTAGATCGTGTGCGGCGAGCGCCACCATCCGTCGCACCGGCCCTCGTAGGCGGGACAGGAGTAGCTCGAGCCCGGCACCTGGTACCACTCCACGCGAGCGAAGTCACCCCACAGGCCGGCGCAGCGCTCGATCTCCGTCCACCAGACCTGGTAGACGGCGGGTGGCGTGAACGGCGTCGCGCCGGCGGGGGCGAACGCGTCGAGACAGCCGAGGAGCAAGATTACCGGGATCCAGCGGAGTCGTATGAGCATGCAAATCTCAGAAATACACCGTCGCCGCGAACGAGAGCCCTTGGATCGCGCCAGAGTAGGCCCATTCCGTGTCCACCGCTCCGCTCGACGACCTCGCGGTCGTGCGTTGGTAAGAGAAGGCCACTGTCGCCGTCCCTCCGATACTGAAACGGCGTGTGATCAAGTACGCTCCGCCGAGCTCTCCGTACGCGCCCGCCGTCCAGCCATTGGAGCACGAACCGCCCGAAACCGTGGGTTGCTTGAATGACTGGCACGCGTGCGCGTAACCGCCAATGAGGCCGACCGTCTGGAAGCTCACCACCGACTTCCCGCGGCCCTGATAGAAGCGGCGCCCGATGCGAGCGTCGATGTTTGCATTGGAGGTGTATCCGTCGCCGACGAGCGTGTCCTGGACATATTGCCTGTCGTGCGAGTGGCCGCCCGTGAAGCGGAAGTCGAGCAACCACGCTCGGGTGGGTGCGGTGAAGCGAAGGACGCCGAGGCTCGCGAAGCTCGTCCCGCCCGCGAACTGCGCCGCCCACTGATGCCGGTGAAAGGGGATCGTGTCGGGCGCGGAGTCCTGTGCGGAAGCGAGGGTGGGCCACAGCGCGAGCACCATGCACACCGGCAAGCGAGGAGCGAACAAAGCGGCCTCCGAGTGGGAGCGAGGCGCTTAACTATTCACGGCTCGCTTCAAACCGCCAGGGCACCGCCTTCTCACTGCGAAGCCACTCGCCCGGCCAGCGCCACCCCCACCGCCACGCTCGCCGCGGCGCTTCCCACGTGGAGCAGCGTCGCCCAGCGTGCGCTCCGCGTCGAGGCGAGCCGCACCACGCTCGCGAGCGAGACCGACACGGCGAGCATCCCGATCATCGTCCCGATCGCGAACGCGACGAGGTAGGCGAGCTGGGCCGTACGGGTCGGTGCCGCCGCGACGAGCAGCACGAGGATCGCGGCGCTGCCTGCGAGCCCGTGCAGCAGGCCGAACCCCAGCGAGCGGCGCGCATCGCCCTGCGGGTGCGCGTGCTGGTGCGCCGCCTCCTGGGCGTGGCTATGGAGATGAAGGTGCGAACCTCCGGCGTGCGCGTGTACGTGCAGATGCCACCGCCCGCGCGCGTAACGCAGGATCACGGTCCCGCCGAGGCCGATCAGCAGCAGCGCCACCAGGAGGTCCGCTGCAGGCCAGAGCGGGGCGGGAAGATGCACCCCGAACACGATGATCGCGCCTACTACCGCGCCGATGCTCGCGGTGTGGCCCAGCGCCCACGCGAGCCCCAAGCGACAGGCGTCGCGCAGACGGCCCTGGCGCGTCGCGAGCGTCGAAACCGCGGCGAGGTGGTCGGGCTCGAACGCGTGACGGAACCCCAGCAGCAGGCCCAGGCCCGCGAGGGCGAGGAGGTTGGGAGGGGGGCTCATGGCGGCACGCAATTTACTCTAACCATTCTCCCCTGTGCGTCTGTGCGTCTAGTACTAGCCTTTCCCCCGCTCCTACAACCTTTTAGCTCTATGTCCCATCGAATCAGGCACATGGAGCTCACCACTCCCGGGGTGGCGACACTGCGCAGAGATCCGGACCAGCGGGCGTTGGGGGACGCGGAAACCGCCGACGCGGCGCTCGCCGCCTCCGGTGACGGCCGGGCCTTCGAGCGCCTGTACCGGGCCCACGTGGCGCGGGTGCACAGCCTGGTGCGGCGGATGGTCGGACCGGACCATGCCGACGACATCGCCCAAGACGTGTTCGTCCGCGCCTGGACCAAGCTCGCGACGTTCCGCGGCGACGCGGCGTTCGGGACGTGGCTGCACCGCCTGGCCGTGAACGTCATCCTCGCCCGGCGCACCACGCTCGGCACGGAGCGCGGCCGCTACGACGACTCGGCCGACATTCTCGACGGCGTGGCGGGTCGCCCGGCGGCGCCGGAGTTGTCGATGGATTTTGAGGAAGCGATCGGGCGGCTGCCCGACGGCGCGCGACAGGTGTTCGTCCTGCACGATGTCGAGGGGTACCGGCACGAGGAGATCGCCGACATGCTGGGGATCGTGGCCGGCACGTCGAAGTCGCAGCTGCATCATGCCCGCATGGCGCTGCGCAGGCATCTCGAGCGATGAAGGAGCTGGAACGATGAACGACCAGTGGACGGATCGACTCTCGGAGTATCTCGACGGCGAGCTCGCGGCGCCCGAGCGGACGGCGCTCGAGGCGCACCTCGCCTCGTGCGATAGATGCGGAACGACGCTCGATGAGCTGCGACGCGTGGTGACCAACGCGCGCGCGCTCGACGATCGCCCGCCCACTGCGGATCTGTGGCCGGCCGTGGCGGCTCGGATCGGGCTGTCATCCCGATTGAAGGCACGGCCCGTGGTGAGACGTTTTTCCTTCACTGTGCCGCAGCTCGCCGCGGCATCGGTGGTGCTCGCGCTACTGTCGGGTGGCGCGGCGTGGCTGATCGGGCGACGCGGGACCGTTCCGACCCCGCCCGTCGTAGTCTCGGAACGCGGTCCGGTGCTCTTCAACGCGTCCGCATACCCGGCCGACGCCCGGTTCGACGCCCAGGTGGCGGATCTCGAGCGCGCCGTCGCGCTCGGGCGCGGCCGGCTCGACACGGCCACCGTGCGCGTGATCGAGCGGAATCTGAGAATCATCGATCGGGCGATCCGCAGCGCGCAGAGCGCGCTTGCGGCCGACCCCGCGAATTCTTATCTGAACCTGCACCTCGCCCAAGAGATGCGGCGGAAACTGGAGCTCTTGCGCCAAGCGGCGGCACTCGCCGGCGCGCGGAGCTAGGAGGAGGACCGACCAGCATGCTGACGACCCTGGCGACGCTCACGGCGCTCGCGCTGACGCAGCAAACCGACACGACCGTCCCGGTGCGGGCGGGCGCCCGCCTCGAGATCAACAATTTCGGGGGAGAGATCGCCGTCAAGACGTGGAACCGCAACGCCGTGCGCGTCGTGGCCGACCATTCGAGTCGCGACCGGATCCGCGTCGATGCATCCGATCAGGTCGTCCGCGTGAAGACCGAACCGGGACGGCGCGGGCCGTCGCAGATCGACTACGCCGTCACCGTGCCGGCGTGGATGGCCCTGAACCTCTCCGGGGTCTACACCGACATCAGGGTGGACGGCGCCCAGAACGAGGTCACCGCCGAGACGGTGCAGGGCGAGATCACGGTGCTGGGCGGGTCGGGCAACGTGTCGCTCAAGTCCGTCATGGGAGCCGTGACACTCGAGAAGGCGCGCGGTCGTATCGACTTGAGCAGCGTGAACGAAGAAATCCGGGCGACGGAGGTCTCGGGCGACCTCACCGCGGAAACCGTGAACGGCGACATCACGCTCATTCAGATCGAATCCGCCAATGCCGAAGCCAACACGGTCAACGGCGACATCACGTACGACGGCACGATCAAGGACGGGGGCCGCTATCGCTTTGGGACGCATGACGGCGACGTGCGGGTGTCGGTCCCCGAGAAGGCGAACGTCTCGGTCTCCGTTTCGACGTTCAACGGCGAGTTCAACGCCTGCTTCCCGGTGCAGCTGACGGGAAAGACGAAGCACCGCTTCAGCTTCACGCTCGGCTCGGGCAGCGCCCGGCTCGAGCTCGAGTCCTTCGGCGGCGACATCAGGATGTGCCGTCCAGGGCAGCTGCTCAGAGACATGCATGACAAGCAGGAAGACCACCAGGAGGAATGACCATGCGCATCCCCAAACTCGCGCTGCTCCCCGCCGTGGCGGCCCTGTTGCTGGTGCCGCGCGCGGCAGCCGCACAGGGTGAGTTCCACTGGAAGGGCAAAGTCGCCCCCGGCAAAGCGATCGAGATCAAGGGCGTGAACGGCGATGTCCGCGCCGTCGCCGGCTCGGGGGACGTCGAGGTGACCGCCGTGAAGCACGCGCGCAGGAGCGACCCCGACGACGTGAAGATCGAGGTCGTTCAGCACGAGGACGGCGTCACGATCTGCGCCGTTTACCCGAGCGACGGCCGCCGGGAGAACACCTGCGAGGCGGGCGACGGCGGCCATATGAACGTGCGCGATAACGACGTGACCGTCGACTTCACCGTGCGCGTGCCCGCAGGCGTGCGTTTCGTCGGGACGACGGTGAACGGCGAGGTGGAGGCCGCGCATCTCTCGAGCGACGTCCAAGCGACCTCGGTAAATGGCAGTATACGCATCTCGACGACGGAGTATGCGGAGGCGCGTACGGTGAACGGCTCGATCGTGGCCGCGATGGGCCGCGCCACGTGGAGCGACGCGCTCGGCTTCACGACCGTGAACGGCGCGATCACGCTCGAGCTTCCGGCCGACCTGTCGACCGAGGTCCGCGCCACGACCGTCAACGGCGACATCCAGACCGATTTCCCGCTCATGGTCACGGGACGGCTCGGGCCCCGCAGCCTGCGCGGCACGATCGGGAGCGGGGGGCGACGGCTTGCCCTCGAGACGGTGAATGGGAGCATAAGACTAAGAAAGGCCAGTTAGAGGCCCGTGAGAGGCCCGGCAGAGGCCGGGGAAGGGTGGCTAGGGACGCGCCACGAGACTTCGGATCAAACCGATGAGGAGTCCAATCAAGCGCTCACACCGCTGCAACGCGTCCGCTACGGGCTCGGGCTTCGCAAACAGTTCGAGCTCCTGAACGATCTCCGAGGTGCGTGCGAAGCTCCATGGCGGAGCCTAGCGCAATACGGAGGCACCGAACGAACTGCGGCTTGGTGGCCAATCCATAGCCCTCCGCCACATTGGCTGGCACTGACGGAGCCGCTCGCCGTATCTGGTCCGCCAATGAGAAATGGCGACTCAGTGGGGGTTCAAGCGTGAGCCGATAGGCGAGCACCGCCAGTTGGCGGGCGGCCCTCCAAGCTTCGAGCGATTCCAGCCTCCGCATCATCCCACCGTACGCGCCTGAGATGCCGCGCCGTCACCGGTTCCATGCGAGCGGCATCCTGTCATTGCCTTTACCCTTCCCCGGCCTGTCACGGGCCTTTCACGGGCGTTTTTGCCCGCGTGGTTTTGATCGCCGTCGCAATTCCCTGGTACCGAATCGAGGAGCGCGCTGAGCTAGCGTAGCCCCCTCCGAACCAGGGGTCCCGTGGTGCTGCGAGAACTTCTCGCCCGCACCGAGCAGATCGACGATCTTCGCCACCTCTTTGGGGCGCTCGGGTTTCACGCGGCGTGGGAGCCCGTGCCACCCGGACCCTGGCTCGGTCCGGCGCAGGCAGAAGCGGCGGGCGTCATCCGAGCGGCGCTGGTGGCGCGTCACGAGGCGTTCCGCGTGTTCGCGATCGAGGCCCGCGACCCCGAGCGAGCGGTCCGCGCGGCGGCCCAGCGGCTGGCCGCGCAGGCCGAGCGGGGCCTCGCGTGCGCACTCGGCGTGGGCCCGCGGCGCCTCGTCTGCGCGAGCTGGCGCGCGGCTGCCCGCGAGGGGAGGGGGAGGGGGAGGGGGGGCCCCGCAGTCCGCCTCGCCACGATTCCCCTCGAGCGACCGCCCGGTGGCTCGCTCGCCACGCTCGAGCGGTTCAGTCCCCTCGCGGGGGAAACGTCGCTCGCGCTCAGCCTGCGGATCGGCGAAGCGCTCGCGAGCGAAGGGGTCACCCCGCGGTTCTTCCGGGCGTTCCGAGCCACGTTGGAGCGGCTGACAGACCGGCTGGCGGCGCCCCGCAGCCGGTCCGAGCGGCACACGCTCGCGCTCACCGCGCTCACCCGGGTGTTGTTCCTCTACTTCGTGCAGGCGAAAGGCTGGCTGGACGGCGACCGGCGCTACCTGATCCACCGCTTCGATGAGAGCCTCGCCGGCCGGCGCCACTTCCAGCGTCAGGTCTTCGATCCCCTCTGCTTCGGCGCTCTCAACCGCCCGGCGTCCGCGCGCTCCGGTGGACCTATACCGACTGGCGCGATGCGTTCGACGGGCTGTTCGAGCGGTTCCACTTCTCGGCGCGGGAGGAGGACGACGGCGGCAATAGCGTCGCGCCCGACATGCTGGGCCGCGTGTTCGAGGGCGTGATGGACCCGGCCGAGCGACGCGCGAGCGGCAGCTACTACACTCCCGCCGCGCTGGTGCGCGAGATCGTGCGCGCCGGTCTGGCCGCGATCCTCGTACACCGCTTCGGCGTTGCCCCGTTGGCCGTGGAGCGCTGGATGCACGACGGCGACCCGCCCGATGTGCGACCCGATCTCCGCCGGGTCGCCGTGCTCGACCCGGCGGTCGGCTCCGGGGCGTTTCTCCTGGGCGCACTGGAGGAGCTCACGCACCTGCGCTGCGCCGCGGGCGACGGACCCGCCGCCACGGTGCGTCGCGACGTGGTGGCGCACTCACTGTTCGGTGTGGACCTGAAGCTCACCGCCGTGCGGCTCGCCGAGCTGCGTCTATGGCTCGCCCTCGTGGCGGACCAGGACCAAACCGACCTCGCTCGGATCGCTCCACTGCCGAACCTCGACGGGCACGTGCGTCAGGGAGACGCGCTGCTCGACCCCCTCACGCTGGCCCACGCGCTGGGGAGCGGCGCCGCGGCAACCGCGGTCCCGTCGGCGGAGGTCGAGCGGCTCACCACGGCCCGGCGCGCGCTCTTCAGCCTCGCCGGACCGGCCAAGCGGCAGGCACTGGGCGAGCTCGCCGGCGCCGAGGGGGCGCTCGCACGGCGCTTGTTCGCGGCAGCGGTCGCCGCGCTCGAGCGGCGCGCCGCCGAGCTGGTCGCCGCGGGCAAAGATCGCGACCTGTTCGGGACCCGGCGCGGGCTCCGCCCGGACGAGCGCGCGCTGCTCCGCCGCGTGCGCGCCAGTCGCCGCGAGCTTCGGTCCGCGGCGCGCCGCCTCTCCCGTGAGGGCGGTGCCCCGTTCTTCGCCTTCGAATCCCACTTCGCCGACATCCTGGCGCGCGGCGGGTTCGACCTCGTCGCCGGGAATCCGCCCTGGGTCCGCGGCGAGCGGGTGCCCGCCCAGGTGCGGGAGACGCTGGCGACCCGCTATGCCACGTGGCGGCCGGCGCGCGGGCCCGGGTTTGCGCACCTGCCCGACCTCGCGGTTGCGTTCGTGGAGCGCGCGCTCGAGCTCGCCGCTCCCGGTGGAGCGGCGGCGCTCCTCGTCCCCGCGAAGCTCGCGTCGAGCGGCTACGCGGAGCCGCTGCGGCGGCGGCTCGCCGCAAGCACGCGCCTCGAACGGGTGGCACCGGTCGACCAGGCGGGTGCGTTCGGGGGGGGAGCCGCAATCTATCCCATGGCACTTGTGGCAGCGCGAGCCGAGCCGACCGGCCGCGAGCGCGTGGCCACTGCCCTCGGCCCCAAGACCAAAGCTCCGGCGATCCCCCAGCGCGCCCTCGCCGCAGACGGTCCGTGGATCCTCGCAGGTGGGGCCACGCGGATCGCGCGTCATCTGCGAACCTTCTGCCCGACGGTGGGCGATCGCTGGACCCCGCAGCTCGGCGTCAAGACCGGGGCGGACGACGTGTTCCTGGTCGCGCAGCCGGGACCCCGGACCCGGCCCGTCGTCCGCGGCCGGGACGTGGGGCCATGGCGGGCGACGCCGCGCGCACACATGCTGTGGACCCACGGGCCCGACGGCCGGCCGCTCGCCCGCCTCCCGGCCGAGCTGGCGCGCGCGCTCGACCCACATCTCGAGCGCCTCCGCCGCCGCAGCGACTATCGCGGGGGTCCGGTGTGGCAGTTGTTCCGCATCGCGCTGGCCGACGCCCCGTACCGGGTGATCTGGCCGGACCTCGCGCGGCGACTCGCCGCCGTCGTACCCGACGCTGGCGTTGTTCCGCTGAACACCGTCTACGGCATCGCCACCCGCGTCGCGGACGACGCGCACGCGCTGGCAGCGCTCTTCAACTCGCGCTGGCTCTCCTCCCTCGCGCGGCTGTCTGCCGATCCAGCCCGCGGTGGCTTCCGGCGCTTCAACGCGCGCGTCGTGCGGGGGCTACCTCTCCCACCCGCGAGCGCGGCGGCCTGGCGCGCCCTCGCGGATCAGGGACGGGCGAATGCCACGGACGACGACGCCATTGCCGACCTGTACCAGCTCGAGGCGGCGGACCGCCGTGCCCTGGACGCATCCGCCGCGGATCCTCTCTGAGCACCTCGCCCCGCTCCCCGAGCCGCTCGCCTGTCTCCTCACGCCGGGGGCGGTCGGCCCGGCGCCGGCGGTCGCAGCGCTCGGGGCGCGCGCGCTGCTCGACCTCGCACCGGTGGCGCTCGAGGACAGAGCGCTGTGGCCGGCATGGCTCGCCCCGCACCAGGTCCCCGCCGCGGAGCGCCTCGTCGGTATCCTGGCCCGCCACGGCGGCGCTCTGCTCGCGGACGCCGTGGGCCTCGGCAAGTCGTACGTCGCGCTCGCGGTCGCCCTCGCGCTCGGCGAGCCGTTCGCGCTGGTCGTGCCAGCGGTATTGGTGGGCCAGTGGCGCGCGCTCCTCGCGGAGCACGGGGCCGAGGCACCGATCCTCACCCATGAGTCGCTCAGCACCCCAACAGTCCGCCTGTCCCACCTTCCGACCGTCCGCCTGTTCGTCGTCGACGAAGCCCACCGCTTCCGAAACGCCGACACCAACCGCTACCGCACGCTCGCGAAGCTCGTGGTCGGTGCGCGCGTCCTCCTCGTGACGGCCACGCCGGTGCACAACCGGATCGCGGACCTGTTCCACCTGTTCCGCCTCTTCCTCCGGGACCATGACCTCACGGCGCTGGGTGTGCCCTCACTGTGGCACGCGGCGCGGGGCAACGCCGATCCGCACGCCGTGACGGCCGCGGCCGCCCGGCTGAGTGTGGCGCGCTCGCGCGAGCGCGTGCAGACCGGATACGGGACGGGGCCGGCCGTGCTCTCTTTCCCCAGGCGCGCGGCCGGTGTGTCGATCCGCGTCGGCGCGGCGCCCGACCGCGCGCTCCAGGACCTCGTGACCGACATCGCCCGGCTCGAGGCGGGCGGCGAGGCGGCGGCCCTGTTCCGCCTGCTCCTCCTGTCGCAGCTCGCCTCGAGCCTGCCCGCGTTTCGCGCGAGCCTCGCTCGGTACGAAGCCTTCCTCGAGCTGGGCGCCGCAGCCGCGGCGCAAGGGACGGCGCTCGGGCGCCACGACTTCAGGCGGCTGTTCCCCGCCGGATCGGACGACCTGCAGCTCGCGTTCTTCCCGCTGGTCCTTCCTCCCGGACCCGGCGCCGCGACCGAGCGGGACCGCGACGTGGTGCGGCGGCTGCGCGCGTTCGCCCGCCCAGCGGACGATCCCAAGGCAGACGCGCTTGCGCGCCTGCTCGAGGGGCGCGTGGACAAGACGATCGTCTTCGTCCAGCCGCGGGCCACGGTGCATCATCTGATGCGCCGCCTCCGAGGCTGGCGCCTCGCGGCGGTGACTGGAGAGCGGGGCTGGTTCGGGAGCGAGCCCGCCGAACGGGAGGAAGTGCTGCGCGCGTTCGCACCGCGAGCGCAGGGCGCTCCCCTTCCCGCCCCCGCGCTCGAGACCGACGTTCTCGTCGCGACCGATCTCCTGAGTGAGGGCCTGAATCTCCAGGACGCCGCCCGAGTGATCCACTACGACCTGCCCTGGAGCCCCGCCCGGCTGGCGCAGCGCGTAGGCCGGATCGATCGCGCCGGCTCGCCCCACGGGCGCATCGAGACCGTCACGTTCCTCCCGCCGCAGCCGCTCTCCGACGCGCTGGCAATGGAGCGCCGGCTGGTCGCGAAGCGGCGCATGCAATCCCGAGCCGGCTCCGGCCCCCACGGGTTCGATTGGTGCGATCGGCTGCAGGGACTCGCCGCCCGCGCAGGATCGCCCGCTACGCCCGGGACCTGCGCGACGGTCGCGGCGGCGGAACCCGCAGTCGTGCTCGTCGTGCGGCTGGGGTGTCTGGTGGAGGGGGTGGTGGTCACCGACACGGAT
>WNGB01018395.1_pt1 | contig 11552 bp, 14 predicted proteins | sample 5400681 | NCBI WGS metagenome assembly WNGB01 (sample SAMN13153367, study PRJNA577476) | soil metagenome | isolation source: 115 cm soil or saprolite under grassland replicate 2 | place: USA:California | collected 2016-06-15 | reverse complement strand
CGGCGACGACATCGCACCCGACATCGCCGGGATCCAGAACGTCTGGATTCAGGGTGTTGGCTGCGCTTCCGCGATTACGAACTTCAGCAGCTGAGGCCGCCCTAAGCTCGACGGCGTCTTCGATTGCCCCGGTCAACCAAATTGGCGTCCGGGGCAATCGCTGCCGCGCTCGCTCGCGCGTTTGCCAGAGCTGCCCTCCCTCCCAGCCTGTGGGGTGCGTAAATTGGTCTTGCCTGCAAATTGAATGATTTGTGGGGTACGGCCGAATTTACGCACCCGTGGGGTGCACAAACTCGGTTTCATGCCGCCGCTTCGTACTCGTAGAGTTTCAGCCGACGAAGTCGCGCCGCAGGACGGTTTTCAACCCTACGCGTACTGGGAAGCTTTGGGGCGAGCGCCATGCCAACAGGAGGGAGACGGTGATGACTCACGCACAGCAGCTGCTGGAGACGCATCCAAGGCGGAGCGCTGTTCCGTCCGGTGCGCTCGTGGAATGCATCGAGGCCTGCTTCGATTGCGCGCAGAGCTGTACGGCCTGTGCCGACGCGTGCCTCGGTGAGGACGACGTCGGGATGCTGATCCGCTGCATTCGCCTGTGCCAGGACTGCAGCGATCTCTGTGCCACGACGGGACGCATCCTCAGTCGGCAGACCGAGTTCGAACCCCAGCTTGCCCGGGCGGTCGTGCAGGCGTGCGCCGAGGCTTGCCGGGCGTGCGGTGAGGAGTGCGAGCGGCACGCGGGTCACCACGAGCACTGCCGGGTCTGCGCAGAGGCGTGCCGGCATTGTGAGGAGGCCTGCCAAGATGCTCTTTCCGCACTCGCGGCCTAATCCGAGCCAGGGGCAACGCTGCGCGGCGCGATGTGTCGCATCATCCGCGCCGGCTTCAGCTACGACGCCGACTACGATCGCTGGCGCTGCCCCGAAGGCGAACAGCTGTGGCCGCACCTCTGCCGATGCAGTCCGCCAGGCGGTCTCGCTCAGCGACCGCGAGCTGGCCACCGACGAGCGGCCGCTCGGCGGCCAGCCGTCGCTCGACGGCGCTGCCGCTGGGTACCTGGATCAGCACTGTGCGCCGCGTGGCCACCCGTCCCGGCCTACCGTCCGCCCGGCGGCGGCCGGCTCCGCCCAACGAGGTTGCAAAATGCAACTTCGCCACCTGACGATTACCCCTCCAACCCTCGCGTCAAAAGGAGTGATCGTTATGCCTCAACAGGGTCAGGTTTTCGAACTGAAGACGAGCGGCTCAAAAGGGGAGGAGCCTTTGGGCCTACCGCTATCGAAGCGGCGGGCGTGGTTCGCGACGCACACAGCGGGCGGATTCACAAGCGAGAAGGCGGCAACCGAGGCGCTCGCGCGAGCACTCGACCGGCTGCGTCGCGAACAGGGCTTCGTCGAGGCACCGACCCTGAGCGAGCTGGTCGACCTCTACCTGGCGCAGCATGGTGGAGAACCCGAGACCGTGGCGAAGCTGCGCTGGTTGCTCGCGAAGGCGGTGCGGGCGTTCGGACAGCGGCGCATCAATCAGCTTCGCCCCACCGAGATCGCGACGTGGCGCATGACGATCGCCGGCGGGCATCGCTTCGAGGCGACACAGGCGCTACGCCAGGTGCTCGGGCGAGCCGTCAGTGGGCACTGATCGATGCGAATCCCTTGCGGCCGGGAGAGTGGATCGCGCTCGAGCACCGCGACATTGATCCCGATGCGCGCGTCGCGTACGTCCGCCGCGCTTATAGAAACGGCCGCGTCAAGTGTCCGAAGACCGCAGCAAGCGTCCGCGCCGTGCCGCTGCAGGCGATCGCGCTCGGAGCGCTCGAGCGTCCGGCACACCTTCGCAACCTTCGCGCTTCGTGCCGGCATCTCCACCTTCGACCTCTCGCGCTACATGGGCGCGAGCCTCGCGATGATCGATCGCCACTACGGCCACCTCGCCCGCGACGGCCGCGACCACGCGATTGAGCTCCCTTGACGCCTTCATAGACCCGGAGTGGGTCAACGTCCACGCGGTGGACGCTGCGTGGACGTTTGAAGCGTCAACCGCCGTCCACTCGGAAAACGGAAAGGTCAACTAAGCGGGAGAAAACCCGAAGCCCTCTGACGGACTCGAACCGTCGACCCCCTCCTTACCAGCGTCACGCGCGTACACGCGCGATCACTCGCGACACAGTTTCTCCTGCAAATCGAGGTGAATGAGGTCTCGATGATGCGTCGCGAGGCGTCGCGCGTGTCGTTTCTGATGTGTCCGTTTTGTGTCCGCTCTCCGTCGTCTGAATCGGCAACGTACCGGACTGTTGCCGCCGAGCCTTTGCGTCGATCTGGGGTCGCGTTGTTCAGCTCGACAGGCAGGAGTAGTGTCGGTGAGGTCCCCAACAGGAGAGGAGGTCATCGCACCCGCCCGCACCAACCACGGAGGTCCCCATGAGTACAACCGTCGACACCGCCATCGATATCCGTCCCTTCCACGTCGACATCCCCGAAGAGAAGCTCGCCGAGCTGCGCCGCCACATCGAGGCGACGCGCTGGCCCACCAAGGAGCTCGTCGAGGACCGGTCGCAGGGCGTGCAGCTCGCGACGCTGCAGGAGCTCGCCCGCTACTGGGTGACCGACTACGACTGGCGCAAGGCCGAGGAGAAGCTCAACGCCCTGCCCCAGTTCACGACCGAGATCGACGGCGTGAACATCCACTTCATCCACGTGCGCTCGCCGCACGAGAACGCGCTGCCGCTGATCATGACGCACGGCTGGCCCGGCTCGGTGATCGAGCTGCTCGAGACCATCGGCCCTCTGACCGACCCGACCGCGCACGGTGGGCAATCGGAGGACGCGTTCCACCTCGTGCTGCCGTCCCTGCCCGGCTACGGCTTCTCCGGCGAGCCCGCCGAGCTCGGCTGGAACGTCGGCCGAGTTGCGCAGGCCTGGGCGGAGCTGATGCACCGCCTCGGCTACACCCGTTATGTCGCCCAGGGCGGCGACGTGGGCGCCGCCGTCACCGACGCGATGGGACGGCAGGCGCCCAAGGGGCTGCTCGGCATCCACATGAACTTGCTCGTGACGGTGCTGGCCGGCCCCCAGCCGGCGGAGTCCGAGCAGGAACGCGCGGCGGCGGACCAGCTCGCCACATTTAGGGAGAGCGGCTTCGGCTACTTCCTGGAGATGGCCACGCGGCCGCAGACGATCGGCTACGCACTGCTGGATTCACCCGTCGCCCTGGCCGCCTGGCTGCTCGACCACGACACGGACAGCTACTACAAGATCTCCCGCGCCTTCGTCGACGGCGAGCCCGTGGGCAATCTCACCCGGGACACGATCGTCGACAACATCACGCTCCACTGGCTGACGGGCACCGGCGCCTCGGCGGCCCGGTCGTACTGGGAGGACGGACAAGCCCTGGCTCAAGCACGCGCGTCCGGCCAGGCTCCGCCGGAGGTCTCGCTCCCGGTCGGCTTCACCACCTTCCCCGGCGAGATCTGGCGGACCCCGCGCAGCTGGGTCGAGAACTCCTACCCCAACGTCACCTACTTCAACGAGGTCGACAAGGGCGGCCACTTCGCCGCCTGGGAAGAGCCGCAGCTGTTCTCGGAGGAGCTCCGAGCTGCCTTCAACTCACTGCGCTAATCCGACGGATGGGCGGCGCGCACGGCCGTGCGCGCCGCTCGCGGCTTTCGTCTGAGGCTCACGAGAGAGGGGCGCGTCGAGCGATCGTGATGTCCCCCAGCAAGTGGACCAAGGAGAGAACATGAGCAGCACCGTGCAGCAGGCGCCAGGGATCAGGCGCACCGATCTCCAGCGGCACGACCTCAGCGTGCCCGGGCGCGAAGTCATCCAGAACCGCGTCGACATTGGCCCGGAAGCGCCGTTCGTCAGGCACAAGCATCCGGGCGAAGAGATCATCTATGTCCTCGAGGGGACGCTGGTATCCCGTCGACGGTCAGACGCCGACGACGCTTGAGGCCGGTGACGTCTTGCTCGTCCCGGCCGAGACGGTCCACGCGGTCCGGAACGTCGGCAGCGGCAACGCGGCCGAGCTCGCGACGTATGTCGTCGAAAAGGGGAAGCCGTTCCTCGTGGTAGTCGAGTGAGTCGAGTTCGGCCAAGCAAGCGGCGGTAAAGAGCGGGAGTGGACGGCTACGCCGGACGCTTCTCGCTGGCCGCCCCTGTCGAAGGGCACCCTGCCGGAACCCTGGTGCAAGTCACCGTCTCGGTAACTAACTCCTCACGGTTGGTGCTGGCCTTCAGCAACCAGCACCAGGTGCTGACAGACGCCTGTGTCCTTCTCTGCGGCTCCATCGGATCGCTGGTTTGCGAGACCTGGGCTACACCGGCCCGCTCGTCAGGCGGCCCCGGCTGGTGGCTCGCGAAGGTGTGCGCCCACGGGCACGACCCGCGCGCGCGTTGAAAGAGTGAGCACCGTGGGCACACCTGGGTCGCGGAAACACCACGTCGTCGTCGGCGGCGGAGGTTTCGGCGGCCTACAGGCGGTGTCGAAGCTGCGGCGTACGCCGGTCGACGTGACGCTCGTCGACCGCCGCAACTTCCATCTCTTCCAGCCGCTCACCTACCAGGTCGCGACCGGGGCGCTCTCGCCGGGCGAGATTGCTTATCCGCTCCGGGCGATCTTCAAGCGCGCCCGCAACGTCAGCGTACTGTTGGCTGAGGTCGCCGACTTCGACCTCGACGCGCGTGAGCTGGACCTGCGCTCGGTCTCGGCCGTGCCGGCGCCGGAACGGCTCGGCTACGACACGCTGATCGTCGCCGGCGGCTCGCGCTACTCGTACTTCGGCCATGAGGAATGGCGGCTGCACGCCGCCGAGGTGAAGTCGCTCGAGAGTGCGCTCGCCGTTCGCAGCCGCCTCCTCGCCGCCTTCGAGGCCGCCGAGGGCGAGCCGAACACAGAGGCACGCGACGCCTGGCTCACGTTTGTCGTCGTCGGCGCCGGCCCCACCGGCGTCGAGATGGCCGGCCAGATCGCCGAGCTGGCGCGCGACACGCTGCGGCGTGACTTCCGGACCATCGATCCCCGCCGCGCCCGCATCCTGCTCGTCGAGGCCGCCGATCGTGTCCTGACGAGCTTCCCACCCACGCTGTCGGCGAAGGCCGAGCGGTCGCTGCAGCGCCTCGGCGTAACCGTCCTCACCGGCCGCACCGTGATCGGAATCGACGCGGCCGGCGTGACGCTCGAGGGCCGAGATGGGGGCGCAGAGCGGATCGACAGCCGCGCCGTCGTCTGGGCTGCCGGCGTCACCGCGTCCGGCCTCGCCGGCAGGCTCGCCGAGCGGACCGGAGCCGAGCGCGACCGCGCCGGACGCATTACCGTCGAAGCCGATCTAACCCTCCCCGGGCACCCGGAGGTATTCGCGATCGGCGACATGATCCGCGTCCGCGACGCAGGAGGCGTGCCCGTCGTGCTGCCGGGTGTCGCACCGGTCGCGACGCAGCAAGGGCGGTACGCGGCCAGCGTCGTCCGCGCGCGGCTACGAGGGCGCGAATACGGCGCCTTCCGCTACCGCGACAAGGGCAACCTGGCCACGATCGGGCGAGCAGCGGCAGTCGCCGACATCAAAGGCATCCGGCTCAGCGGCTTTCCCGCCTGGGTAACTTGGCTGCTCGTCCACCTCTGGTACCTGATCGGCTTCCAGAATCGGCTGCTCGTCCTCATCCGCTGGTCGTTCAGCTTCGCAACCCACGGTCGCGGCGCCCGACTCATCACAGATGCTTCGGCCCCGAGCGAGCAGCGCGATGGCTGAGCAGCCGCGCTCTCAGGCCTCCGGCTGCAGAGACTGATCCATCAGGGGCTCAAGCGACAGCCGCACGAGGTCGCGCAACGGCGAAAGCGGCTCACCGCGAGAGCTCCAGCGGAAGCGGCTGGCGCGGTACTTGCGGCCGCGGTCGATCGCATCGCGGACTCAGTCGAGCGCGGCCGCCTGGAAGCGCTCGGGCCTCGGCCGCTTGACGCGGAAGGCGTCCGCCTCGCGGGCGGCGGCGACGACCGGGGCATAGCGGGCGAGACGCTGGCCCTGGTAGCGGGCGACCGCGAGCGCGTTCTCGTCGGGACCCTCGACCCTCTTCCCGCTCGTGTAGGAGGTGCCGTACGGGTTGCCTCCGGCGTTGAACACCTCGCTCGCCGTGTAGCCGAGCGGGAGGATGAGCATGCCCCAGTGGTAGAGAGTGTTGCTGAGGGCAAGGATCGTCGACTCCTGCCCCCCGTGCGTCGTCATCGAGGCGGTGAAGGCGGTCGCCACCTTGTCGGCGAGCTTGCCCTCCTGCCAGAGCCGTCCCGCCTGGTCCATGAACTGCTTCAGCTGTGCCGCCACGTTCCCGAACCGCGTCGGAGTGCCGAAGGCCACGCCGTCCGCCCACTCCAGGTCCTCGAGGCTCGCGACCGGCTCGTCCTCGACCTCCGAGCGATGCCTGCCCCAGTACTGGTTCTGGGAGATGACCAGCTCCGAGGCGAGCTCCTCGACGTGGCGGAGGCGCACCTCAGCCCCCTCGCCTCCTGCTCCCCCGGCGAGCGCGTGCGCGAGGCGATGAACGTTGCCGGTCGCGCTGTAGTAGACGACCCCGATTCGGGCCACTCTCGTCATCGCATCGCCTCGACTTCATCCCGCACCGCCCTGAAGTCGATCCGCCGATGGCTTCCGTCGCGGCACGGCGAGTACGCCGACGCGCCGCAGCGGGAGAGTGCAACCCACGTAGGGCAGTCGAAGCGGAGGCAGCCCTGCGGAAGCGTGCCTAACCCGGGACCGATTCGGTTCGGCGCGGGAAAACCCAATCCGGGCGTGGAAAGTGGCAGGTGTACCCGTTCGGATACCGCTCGAGATAGTCCTGATGCTCGGGCTCAGCTTCCCAGAAGGGCCCAGCCGGCGTCACCTCGGTGACGACCTTCCCGGGCCAGAAGCCCGACGCTTCAACGTCGGCGATCGTGTCGTCGGCCACCCGGCGCTGTTCCTCGTCGAGATAGAAGATCGCTGAGCGATAGCTCGTCCCGACGTCGTTGCCCTGACGGTTCAGCGTCGTCGGATCGTGGATCTGGAAGAAGAGCTCCAGCAGGTCTCGATACGAGATCTGCTCGGGGTCGACGACGATCTCGATCGCCTCGGCGTGCGTGCCGTGGTTGCGGTACGTCGCGTTCGCGACGTCGCCGCCGGTGTAGCCCACCCTCGTTGACAGAACGCCCGGTCGTTTCCGGATGAGATCCTGCATGCCCCAGAAGCAGCCGCCGGCAAGGATCGCCTTCTCGACTCCGTCCACGTGCCGCCACCTCCTCGTTCAACGAGCCGTCGTAGCTCACTGTATCCGTCAGCGTCGACTCACCGACTGTCGTGCCCAGACGCGCGAGGTCTCTACCAGCGCATGTCCAGCGTCAGCGCCGCGTGCTGTGCATGAGCGCGCCGCTCGGCCCGCTGACGCCCCGGTTCGACTGCGTCCCATGTGTCGCGGGGGAGGTCCGGCCGTCCCCGTGCGGATCTTGGAGAAGGTGCCCCGCGCGCGGCGGCGTCGCTGCGGCGGCGGGTTTCGTAGCGACGGCAAGAGCTCAGGCCGGGCCCGGCATCGCGCCCTCGGCAAGCTTGATCCGCGTCCAGACGTTCATGTTGACGACGACGCCCACGATCTCGAGGATCTCCTCCGGGCTGAAGTTCTCGGCGAGCGCGTCGTGGAAGCGCTGGAACGCCGCGTCCCGGTCGGTGTCGGCAGCACGGGTGAGCGCCTCGGTATAGCGGAGCGCCGCCTTCTCGGCGTCGGACTGAAGCTCGGTCTCCCACCACGCGGTCAGGGTGTCAATCTTGGCCCGGGGGATGCCCGCCTCGCGCGCCGCCTCGTAGTGCAGGTTGAGGCAGTAGCTGCAGTTGTTGAGCTGCGAAACTCGCAGGCGCAGGAGCTGGGCGAGGTGGCGGTCGATCCGCAGGTCCGCCGTGTACCCGAACGCATCCGCGCCCATCCGGGCCATGCCGATCAGCGCCTCGTTCTCGCTCGCGTCGAGCCGGCGGTTCGCCACCTGGACATCGTCAGCCATCTCGCTTCCTTTCAGTGCTCATAGGACAACTTCCCGTCGTGCAGGTGCGGTGATGGGGGCTGAGAGCGACCCCGTATCGAGCGCCGGCCGAACCGTAGCGGCGACGCCGACCGCCTAGGTGCGCAGGCTCAAGGAAGAGCTCGAACGCCAGCTCGTCCTTCTCGAACTGCCGCAGCAGCGGGCGGGTCCGGCGGCTTCAAGTTGAGCAGCGGTCTGACTGGGCTGACCGTGACCCCCTCCCTGTTGGGAAGGGGTGACGATCCCGCCAACCGGGGCAACAGGAGTTGCCTCTTAGCGGGGAGATTTCCTGCTCGACTTGTCGACCAGCCTTGTCACAAACGTGTCGGAAGACGACGCGAGACGTCGCAGTGCGTCGCGCGTACCGCAGATGTGTCCGGAATGTGTCCGCGTGTTCAGCGGACAGACAACAACAAAGTGCCAATTTGCAGGCACTTTGGGTAAGCCCTGTTCCGGACTCGAACCGGAGACCCCCTCCTTACCATCGAACCTGTCCCCAAAACCCATCCCCACGAAAGGCTCGGCCGTGCAGGTCGTAACCCCCGAGCGCGAAGCGCCTGAAGTCGAGGTTCCAACTGCGTAATCACTTTGCATCGGCGGAAGGCTAACTACTTAGGGCAACTGCTTTGATGAGTTCGCATTTCGCGATGTGACCGTGTCTTAATCGGCAGTTGACGATCAAGGCCGTCGATTCCGGCGCCCGGAGAGTCAGAAGTTTCTCGCCGCGATCGACGACGACGCTCTCTGAGTCGAAGAGCTGCGAGTCATGGTCGCAGCCTGTTCGATTGCAGACGATCATCGGCAAACCCGTGTCGAGCGTCCGCGCCTCCCACTCGTCTTTCGGCCCCCATTCGCCCGGCCACCACGCCGCGGCCGAGACGAGCAGCTGCGCGCCAGCGTCGCGCAGGCGTAGCGCCGGCAGTGGTTTGTAGGCGTCGGCGCAGATCAGGAGTCCGAGCTTGATGCCGTCGACCGGGATCGGGCGACCGGGCTCGCCGGCGCTCGCCCAGTCTTCGCTGCCGGGCGTCGGCTTGAGCTTCCGGTGCCGTCCGAGGATCTGGCCGTTCCGGCCGATGACGAAGAGGCTGTTGAACAGTTTCCCGGTCAGGGTCTCGTGTTCTGGATGGCTGACGAAACTGGCGACGCCCAAGTCGGAACTCAGGCGGGCGAGCCGACGCATCCAGTCGTCAGGCTGCTCGGCGATCCAGTTGGTTCCGATCAGCGGCTCGAAGCGATAGCCGGGCACGACCAGCTCACCGGAGAGCACCCAGTCGGCGCCCGAGTCGGCGGCCACCCGAGTGCCGGACTCGATCAGCGAGCGGTTACGGTCCAACGCCCCGAGCTCGGGCGCGAGGTGCAAGAATGCCACCGTCAGCGACCGGTCGCCCGAGCTGGGAAACCCGGCTGGCTCGAGCCTCGCCGCTGCCCGATGATCAGCGGGCGACGTCACCGAGGATCGCCGGTGCAGGCGGTGTTGGGGTGGCGAGCTCGACGTAGGGGAGTCCGGGGTCGTCGACGAGGTCGGGGTGGATGAGAAAGGCGAGTTGGGCGATCCCATCGGCGAGTCGCGGTGCTGGTCGCGCGTAGTAGGCGTTCGAATCGACGGCGACTGCGCGGCAAGCAAGTGGCGGCAGCGTCGCCTCGCGGGCGGCGCGTTCATGGTCGAAGCCGCAGGGCGCGACGACGACCAGTTCGGGCTGCGCCTCCCGCACCGTTTCCCATGAGGTCGGGTAGGAAGGGGCGCCGGCGTGTCCGAGGACGTCGCGGCCGCCGGCGATCTCCACCATCTCGGGGATCCAGTGGCCGGCGGCGTAGGGTGGCCGTTTCCCATGAGGTCGGGTAGGAAGGGGCGCCGGCGTGTCCGAGGACGTCGCGGCCGCCGGCGATCTCCACCATCTCGGGGATCCAGTGGCCGGCGGCGTAGGGTGGCTCGAGCCACTCGGCGACGAACACCGATCGCATCGGCGCGTCGGTGACGCGAGCGCGGACGGCTGCGATCTTCGCCTCCATCTCGGCGACGACGGTGCGGCCTCGTGCTGACACGCCGAGCAGGTCGGCGAGCGAGAGGATGCGCTCTTCGATCTGGGCGAGCGTGTGCGCGTCGAGGGCGACGACCTCGGCGTCCGCTGCGCACAGCTCGCTGACGTGGTCGGCGGAGACGGCGCAGACCGCGCAGAGGTTTTGGGGCAGGATCAGGTCGGGCTGGAGTGTCTCGAGCAGCGCGCGGTCGATCGCGTACAAGGGCGTCCGTCGCCGACCGCCTCGCGTACGGCTCTGTCGATCTCCAGGCTGGTCAAGCGCGTCGTTTCGACACGCGAGGCGGTAACGACCGGGAGGCCGCGAACCTCGGGTGGCCAGTCGCACTCCTCCGAAATGCCGACGAGTGACTCGACCAGGCCGAGCTCGGCGACGATCTCCGTGGCGCTAGGAAGAAGCGAACAGATCCGCATCCTCCGCCTCCTTCACGCTGGGGTCAGGTCGCAGAAGACAAATCCATCGCGCTCGACGATCTCGCCGCGCTCGCAGGCGATCGGCTCGGCGAAGATCGGGCCTTCGGAGACGAAGGTGTGGAACTCGCCGTTCTCGCCGCAGGGGTCAACGCCCGGCGGGAGCTGAGCGAGCAGCCCCGCATCCAGGAACTCGTACGCCAGGTCGGCCGTGTCATGCCCCCAGAGGGGGAAGAGGCCGCGCTTGCCGGCCGCGGCGAGACGTCCCTCACGGTAGGCGCGCACATCCTCGAGGAACAGATCGCCGAAGGCAACCGCCTCGACCCCGGACAGCGGTGCGGCCGCGAACGCTTCCGCCATCCGCGCCTCGTAGATCTCGTTGACGCAGTTCGGCGGGATCAGCACCTCGACCAGTGGAATGCCGAGCGCTTCGGCCTGCCGCGCAAGCAACTCGCGGCGAACGCCGTGCATGCTGATCCGCTCGTAGGTCTCGGTCACGGTCGTGATCAGCGCCTCCGGCTCGAGCAGCTGGCGGCGCAGCGTCCAGAGGACGAGCGCCGAGTCCTTGCCGCCGCTCCAAGAAAGCGCAAAGGGCGCCGGCGGCCGCTCTCCAAGCGCCGCGGCTTCACCGAGACGCGGCGAACGCCCGGGCCTCGAGTCGATCGTTTGTCCGCTCACAAAAACCTCCGCGTCTGCGGAGGAGGAGGCCCGGCGGCCGGGGCCGCCCGAACCGCCCTTCCTCCGAGGGCTGACGTTCGTTCGGCGCAGAACGGTCGACCTGACTCGTCCCCGAGCGGGGCATCGCAGTTGCGGGACAGCGCCGGATTCACACCGGACTTCGCCGCCTCTGCACCGGCCGGGAACTATGTGCCCGGCGCTCCGAGCATAGCGCCCACGGTCGTCGACGGCAGCGCGCGGTTCGGCTTGACGAGCCATCTCTCGTCTGTCAAAGTCGCGCGGTCAAGTCCTGTGGGCCTTCGGGTTCGCAGGGCTTGGCGTTTTAAGGAGGTCGACCTCCTCCTTCGCAGGGAGGGGACCTCCCGCAACGGGTGGCAGCCCGCGGCAGACGCCCTGCTT
>WNGB01018335.1_pt1 | contig 11553 bp, 11 predicted proteins | sample 5400681 | NCBI WGS metagenome assembly WNGB01 (sample SAMN13153367, study PRJNA577476) | soil metagenome | isolation source: 115 cm soil or saprolite under grassland replicate 2 | place: USA:California | collected 2016-06-15 | reverse complement strand
GTTCCCACGCTTCCGGCCGCCCCGGGGCTCGATCAGCCGTAGCCCTCCGACAGCGTCCAGTGCAGGTCGGTGGGCTTCAGGTCCTGCCAGAACCGCGCCGTGATCTGCTGGCCGATCCCCAGCGAAGCCTGGGTGTGCAGCACCATCTTGGGATCAGCGACCGTTGGTTTCATCCCAAATAGAGGAGGAGAAGGCGGCGGGCGGCCGCTGAGGTACCATGGAAGAACCTCAGTGGTAGAAAGGTAGACGAATGAGCCTGAACATCAAGGACGAGGAAACCCACCGGCTCGTACGAGAACTCGCGCAGCTCACCGGTGAGAGCCAGACCACCGCCGTCATGATCGCGGTCCGCGAGCGCCTCGACCGCCTTCACGCCGCTGGGCATCCCAGCCTGGCCGACCGCCTCCTCGCCATCGGCAGGAACACCGCTCCGCGCCTCAAGGAGCCCTTCCGCTCCACCGAGCATGGCGAGTTGCTCTACGACGAGCGCGGGCTGCCGCGGTGATCGTGGACACCTCGGCGCTGATCGCGATCCTGCGCGACGAGCCCGAGGCCCCGGCCATGGCGCAGGCCATCGAGGAGGCGACCCAGCGACAGATCTCCGCGGCGAACTGGCTGGAGGCGGCCGCAGTCATCGACGGCAGCCGAGACCCGGTCGCGAGCCGGCAGTTCGACGACCTCATCGGCGTGGCGAGGATCCTGGTCGCTCCGGTGACCGAGCAGCAGGCGCGGATCGCACGCGCTGCGTACCGGGACTTCGGCAAGGGCAGCGGGCATCCCGCCGGGCTGAATTTCGGCGACTGCTTCGCCTACGCGCTGGCCAAGGACACGGGCGAGCCGCTGCTATTCAAGGGGCGTGACTTCGCGCGCACCGACATCGTCCCAGCTCTGCAGCTGCCTGACCCCGCGTGAGCGCACGCCTGGCGTGGGCTTCACTCATGTGCCTGGGCCGCGCGTTCGCGGAGTTCGACGCGGCGGATCTTGCCAGAGATCGTCTTGGGCAACTCGTCGACGAACTCGATCTCGCGCGGGTACTTGTAGGGCGCGCTGACCCGCTTGCAGTGGTCCTGCAACTCCATGGCCAGCGCCGCCGAGCCGGTCCGCCCCGGCGCCAGCACCACGAACGCCTTCACGATCTGGCCGCGCTGCGGGTCCGGCTTGCCGACCACCGCCGCCTCCGCCACGGCGGCGTGCTCCACCAGCGCCGACTCCACCTCGAACGGGCCGATCCGGTAGGCGGCCGAGATGATCACGTCATCGGAGCGCCCCACGAACCAGAAGTAGCCGTCCTCGTCCACCTCGGCACGGTCGCCCGTGTAGTACCAGTCGCCACGGAACGCCCCGGCGGTGGCCTCCGGATCCCGCCAGTACTCGCGGAACAGCCCCACCGGCCGCTCCGGGACGACCCGCACGGCCACGTGCCCCTCCTGGCGCGGGCCCAGCACCTGGCCGTCGTCGTCGACCACGCACACGTCGAAGCCCGGCGTGGGCTTGCCCATCGACCCCGGCCGGACCTCCATGCAGCGGTAGTTGGCCAGCAGGTTCACCGTCTCGGTCTGCCCGAAGCCGTCGTAGATCGTCAGCCCGGTGGCGTCGCGCCAGACCTTGATGACCTCCGGGTTCAGCGGCTCACCCGCCGACACACAATGCCGCAGGCCCGACCAGTCGTAGGCGCCCAGGTCGAGCTGGACCAGCCCCCGGTACACCGTCGGCGGCGCGCAGAAGGTGCTCACCCCGTGCTGGCCGATCAGCCGCAGCAGCAGGTCGTAGTCCGGCTTGCCGCGCAGGTCCCACAGGAAGTTGGCGGCCCCCAGCGCCCACTGGCCGAACAGCTTGCCCCAGGCAGCCTTGGCCCAGCCGAAGTCCGACAGCGTCCAGTGCAGGTCGGTCGGCTTGAGGTCCTGCCAGAACCGCGCGGTGATCTGGTGCCCGATCCCCAGCGACGCCTGCGTGTGCAGCACCATCTTGGTCGCCACCGTCCCGGACGTGAAGTAGATGAGCAACGGATCGTCGGCGCGGGTCGGTTCGACGTTCGGTGGCCGCTCGCTTGCCTCAGCCAACCCGTCGGCCCAGGACGCCCACCCCGCCGGGGCCGGCTCACCCACGCACAGCCGCTCCAGCGACACGCCCAGCCGGTCGGCGGCCTCATCGACCCTGGAGGCGCCCTCCGGGTCGGTGACCGCCACGGTTGCCCCGGCACGCTCCAGCCGGTAGGCGATGTCGCGCTCGGTCAGTAGGGTGGTGCCGGGGATGGGGACGGCGCCGAGCTTGACGCAGCCGAGGACCACGTCGTACCACTCGGGGATGCGCGGGAGCATCACGAAAACGGGGTCGCCCTTGCGGATCCCTCGGGCTGCCAGGAAATTGGCCGCCCGGTTCGATGAGGCGGCGAGGTCGGCGAAGCTGAAGCGGCGCGGGTTGCCGCCGTCGGGCGCGACCGCCAGCAGGGCGAGTTTGGCCGGTTCCTTGGCGGCCCAGGCGTCGACCACGTCGCGCCGGGTGGCCAGGTAGTCGGTCATGTTGGGCGGCAGGTCCCGCATGGGCAAGCTCCTCTCGGAGGGCGCGCGTGGGTTCCATCTTCATGCAGTCGGCGGCGGAAGGACCAGGCGGTAGCCGAGGCCTGGCTCGGTGAGCAGCAGGTGCGGGGCTGCCGGGTCGTCGAGCTTCTTCCGGAGGTTGGCGACGTAGACGCGCAGGTACTGCGACTCCTCCTGGTAGCCGGGGCCCCAGACGTGCTCGAGCAGGAAGGCGTGGCTGCAGAGGCGGCCGGCGTTGGTGGCCAGCACCTCCAGGAGGCGGTATTCGATGCGGGTGAGCCGCACCGGCCGGCCGTCGCGGGTGACCTGCTTGGCGTCGAGGTCGATGCGCACGTCGCCGGCGTCGATCACCGGGGAGCGGTTGGCGCGGGCGTGCTGGCCGTGGCGGATGGCGACCTGGACCCGGGCGATCAGCTCGACCATGCTGAACGGCTTGGTGACGTAGTCGTCGGCGCCGAGCTGGAAGGCTCGCACCTTGTCGTGCTCGCCGTCGGCGGCGGTGAGGACCACCACCGGGACGGAGGTCCAGCCGCGTAGGCGCCGCAGCACTTCCAGGCCGTGCACGTCCGGCAGGCCGAGGTCGAGCACCACGCAGTCGGGTTGCTCCAGCTCGACTGCGGCCAGTGCGGCGGTGCCGTTGGCGGCCGTCTGCGCCTGGTAGCCGCGGGCGCGCAGGTTGGCCGCTACGGCTCGGACGATCGGCGGCTCGTCGTCCACGACCAGGACACGGTCACTCATCGGAGCGCCCGGCCGGCGCCGGATCGGCCACGCGGGCCGCGGCGCCCGCGGCGATCGACAGGTGCAGCACGAAGGCGGCGCCGCCGCCGGGGGCGGTCTCGACCCAGATGCGGCCGCCCATCGCCTCCAGCAGCCCGCGGCAGATGGCCAGGCCGAGGCCGGTCCCGCCGGCGCGCCTTGCCGGGCTGTCGAGGCGGTAGAAGTGGCTGAAGATGCGCTCGCGCTCCGCCTCGGGGATGCCGGGGCCGTGGTCGACGATGCGGAGCTCGACGCCGGAGCCGGCGCGGCGGGCGTCGACCCGGACCAGCCCGCTGCCGGCGTAGCGGCGGGCGTTGTCGAGCACGTTGGAGAGCACCTGCTCCAGGCGCACCGGGTCGACCAGCACGCTGGGCAGCGATTCCGGGACGCTGACCGCGATGATCTGCTCCGAGGGGGTCTGGCGGACCCGCTGGACGACCGGGTTGACCACGTCGGGCAGCCACACCTCGGCCAGCCGGGGGTCGACCGCGCCGGCCTCGATGCGGGACATGTCGAGCAGGTTGGCGACCAGGCGGGCCAGCCGGTTGGCCTCCTCCTCGATGGTGCGCAGGAACTGGGTGCGCTCCTGGTCGTCGAGCGGGACCTCGGGGTCGAGCAGGCTGGAGGCCGACGCCAGCACGGAGGCCAGCGGGGTGCGCAGGTCGTGCGAAACCGAGTTGAGCAGGGCGCGGCGGAGCCGGTCGGTCGCCTCCAGCGCCCGCGCCTTGGCCCAGGCCTCCTCGCTGCGTGCCTGCTCCACCGCCAGCGCCGCCTGCGCCGCGAAGCTGGCCAGCATCCGCCCCTCCCCTGTCCCCAGCGGGGTGTCGCCGGCGACCACCGCCAGCACCCCCACCGAGGGGCGGTTGGCCGCCCGCATCGGGATCGTGACCAGCTCCCCTGGCGGCTGTGCCTGGGGTCCGGACGGCGCGGGCGCCCCCGGTGCCTCGGCTCGGGCTGCCGCCGTGGTGGCCGGTGCCGGCTTGGCGGGCGTGCCGGCGGCCGCGAGCGCGCGCTCGGGGAGGTCGTCGGGGAGCTGGCCGTCCCGGGCGGCTACGCGGGCCTTGCCGTGGCCGTCCAGGACGACGATCGCGGCGCCATCGAGGTCCAGCAGGCGCCGTGCCGTCCTGGCGGCGCGCTCCAGGGTGGCGTCCAGGCTGCCGTGCGCGACCAGGCTCGCGGAGAGCTCGTAGAGGACATGGGTCTCCCGCTCGCGCTGCTGCGCCCGCATGCGGCGCTGCTCGCTGGTGCCGACCAGGGCGCTGACCACCAGCGTGACCAGCAGGTAGACGGCCAGCGAGACCAGGTCCTGGGCCTTGGAGACCAGCAGCGTGCCGTAGGGGCGGACGAACAGGACGTCCGTCGCGAGGAATCCGAGGACGGCGGCGGTCACCCCGGGTCCGAGCCCGCCGGTGGCCGCGGCGGCGACCACGACGACCAGGAAGAGCAGCACGACGTCGGTGGCATCGAGGTGATTTCGGAAGGGCAGCATCGCTGCGGCCCCTGCGGCAGTTCCGGCGACGCCGACGGCGTAGCCCAAGCGCACGCGAGGGCCTCGAACCTCGAGCCGTCGCGACCGTGCCACGTTCACCTCATGAGGATATGACCCAGCGGATCAGCGCTCCAATCGAGGTAGCGGCGATTTCTTTGCAAGTTCTTTGCAACCGGCGTGACCCGCTTTGCGGTGGCTTTGCGGCTGGCTGTGACCCTGGCCTGCGAGACCCCGAGCCTCGGGGTGTTCGGCGTGCCCAACGGGCACAGCGAGGCGAGCGATCATGCAGTTCCTGCTGCGGCCAGATTTCCCCAACGTCTTCATCACCGATGAGCAGGGCCGGGACGTCTACTGGCTGCGCTCGGGCGTCGCCGACCAGGTGGGGCTGTGGTCGCTGCGGGACCTCGGTGGCAGGGAGCTGGTCCAGGTGGCGCAGCACGGCCCCGGCCTGGCGCCGAGCTACGGCGTCTACCGCGCCGGCCAGCGGATCGCCACGGTCGTCCAGGAGCCGGCCCGCGGCGCCGCCCGCTGGCGCTCCGGCATCCGCACGCTGGTGGCGGGCGCTCCCGCCAAGCTGCGCTACACCGTGGAGGCCCCCGGCGAGCCGCCGCTCGACGTGGACGGCGACCCGGAGGCGATCGAGTACGACCTCAGCCGCGGCGGCCGGCCCGCCGCGACCGTGGGGATGCGCTGGCTCGGCTGCGGGCTCCAGGTCGGGACCAGCGTGACCGTCGCCGACGGCGAGGACCCCGAGCTGATCCTCGCGCTGGTCGCGATGATCGAAAGCGCCTGGGGCAGGCTCTGAGACGTGGGCCCGGGCCGGGCGCCCCGCCCCCCGGGCGTTACGGCCTGGGCCCGCGGGCCGAGCGGACCCTCCCTTACGCGCGCGGGGCGGTCGGGTAGCCGTCGGTGGGGACCGGCCGCAGGATCGGGCGGCGGCCCATCCGGAACGGCACGATCACGACGTTGACGCCGTCGATGTTGCCGAGCACCTTGAACAGCCCGGTCGACGAGCGGTCGTGGAGCACGCGGTGCCAGAACTTGGCGAAGCCGCGCTTTGGCACCAGCACGGTGACCTCGGTGTCCGGGCGGACCAGCTCGGCGATTGTCTGGTGGGCGCAGCCGAGCAGGTTGCGGTCGGGGCAGTCGATCACCTCGAGCGGGACCGGCAGGTTGATCCTGGCCCACAGCCCGGCCAGGCGGCGGGCGTGGTCGGGGTCGAGCGCCACGTGGACCGCGGTGATGTGCAGCGGGTTGAGCTGCCGGGCGTACTGGAGCGCGCCGATGGCGGCCCGATCCAGGTCCTCCAGGAGCACCACGACCTCGTGGCGTGGCTTGGGCGGCGCCAGCCGCTGGCTGGCCTCCACCTTCAGCTCCGCCAGCTCGGCGGCGTAGGCGCTGCGGGTGCGGCTGAGCAGCAGGACGATCAGCGGCACGGCGACCACCACCATCCAGGCGCCGGCGACGAACTTGGTGATGATGATCACGCACAGCACGATGAAGGTGATCAGCGCGCCGACACCGTTGATCAGCAGGCCCTGGCGCCAGCCCTCCTCCCGCTGGCGCAGGTGCAGCCGGGTCATGCCCGCCTGCGCGAGCGTGAACGAGGTGACCACCCCGATCGCGTACAGCGGGATCAGCCGGTGCACGTCCGCGCGGAAGGCGATCACCAGGAAGATCGCGGCGCCGGCCAGCACCAGGATGCCGTTGGAGTAGACCAGCCGGTGCCCGCGCTTGCGGAGCTGCCGGGGCAGCAGGGCGTCGTCGGCCGCGAAGTAGGCCAGCACCGGGAAGCCGTTGAATGCCGTGTTGGCCGCCAGCACCAGGATGGCGAGCGTGGCGACCTGCACGAACACGAAGATCCCCCGGCCGATCCCTGGACCGAGGACGTACCTGGCGATCTGGGCGACCAGGGTGGGGTTGCCGCTCCCGTAGGGCTGCACCTCGAGCTGGCGCGCCAGGAAGGTGATGCCGAGGAACAGGAACGCCATGATCAGCGCCATCACCAGCAGCGTCCGCTGGGCGTTGCGGGCCTCGGGCTTCCTGAACGCCGGCACGCCGTCGGCGATCGCCTCCACCCCGGTGAGTGCGGTGGTCCCGGCCGAGAAGGCGTGGAGGATCAGGAACAGGCTGACCGCCGTCACCACGCCGCCCTCGGGGCCGACCAGCCCGACCGAGGAGGCGGGGTCGTAGCTGATCGGGCCGACGTGCCCGAAGGCCACGCGCCAGATCCCGTAGAGCACCACCCCGCCCAAACTGAGGATGTACAGATAGGTGGGGACCGCGAAGATCTTCCCGGCCTCGCGGATGCCGCGCAGGTTGCCCCACATCAGCAGGACGATGAACGCCACCGACAGCTCGACCCGCCAATTCCCGATCGGCTCGACCGCCGAGGCGAGCGCGGCGGTCCCCGCCGAGACGCTCACCGCCACGGTGAGCACGTAGTCGATCAGCAGCGCCGCCCCGCAGATCGAGGCGAACAGCGGGCCGAGGTTGTCGCGGCTCACCATGTAGGCGCCGCCGCCGCGCGGGTAGGCGCGGATCACCTGGCGATACGACACCACCAGGATCAGCAGCAGGAGCGCGATCCCGCCCGCCAGCGGCAGCGCCAGGGCGACCCCCGCCGAGCCCGCCAGCACCAGGACCAGCAGCATCTCCTCGGTGGCGTAGGCGGTCGAGGAGATCGGGTCGGAGGAGAACACCGCCAGGGCGATGCGCTTGGAGATCCGCTCGTGCACCAGCTGCGCGGTCTGCAGCGGCGGCCCCAGCAGCAGCCGCTTGGCCCGGTAGCCGAGCGCCTGGTACCTGGCCTGGGGGGAATCCTGGCCCGTGACGCGCAGGTCGGGCCGCGTGCCCGGCGGGGACGGCGCTTGCGAGCTCATCGTTGCCGCTGACTCCTTGGCCCGCCGTGCCGATCGGAAGGGCGGACTTCCGGCACTCTACCGCGTACGCGACGCAACCGGCGGTCGCTGCTCGTTGGGAACCTTCCGTCCGGCCTCTACGATTCGGTGTCATCACGGGTATCTAGATACTTGTCCTCTATTCAGGGGACAGAGAAGAGTATTCGACCAGCCTATTGGTCAGGCTCGTCCCTGCCGTCAGGATGGCCAGCCGACGGATCAGCTCGAATCAGACGCCGACGGGCTCCAGCCCGGCGAGGGGGGAAGCGCGTGAGCTCCGTGGTCGGGACCGGCAACGCCCCCGCGGCCCACGACACGGGGCCTCCGCGGCCGGCGGGCGCCCAGGCCGCGGGGATCCCGGTGCCGCCTGCCGGCGATCCGCCGGTCCTGACGGGGATGTTCGAGCCGGTCCAGGACGGCATCGAGCGGCTGTGGAGCGCGCTGGCGGTAGCGCCGCTGGCCACGGCCATCCTGGATGCCACCGGGCGGTTCCTGCGGGTCAACCAGGCGCTGTGCGACCTGGTCGGCCACGGCGAGGCGACCCTGCTGGCCACCGGGCTGGAGGCGGTCCTCCATCCGGAGGACGCCGACACCGACCTGGCGAGGCTGACCGCGCTCCAGAGCGGCGAGCAGACCGCCTTTCGCATGCAGCAGCGCTGCCGGCGCGCCGACGGCGAGGTCATCCCGGTGCTGGCCAGCACCTGGCTGCCGTCCTCGCCGTGGGGCGGCACCCTGCACCTGGACCGGGCCGGCCGGCCGCGTTTCGTGATCCGCCAGCTCGTCGACCTGCGCGAAGGCCGCCGGCCGGAAGACCGCCTGGCCTGGCGCGCCACCCACGACGCGCTCACCGGGCTGCCCAACCGCACCCTGCTGCTCGACCGGCTCGAGATGGTCCTTGCGGGCTACGCCCGCGAGCCGGGCATGGCGGCGCTGCTGGTGCTGGACCTCGACCACGTCGGCGCCGTGGCCGACCGCTTCGGCTTCGACGCCGTGGACCGGCTGCTGATGGGGGTGGCCAGGCGGCTCACCAGCATCCTGCGCTCCAGCGACACCGTGGCCAGGCTCTCCAGCGACGAGTTCGCCGTGCTCTGCCCGGGCCTTGGCGCCCCGCGCGACGCGGCGCGCCTGGCCGAGCGGATCATCTCCGGGCTGGCGACGCCGTTCGCCGTGGCCGACCAGGAGGTGGTGCTCCAGGCCAGCATCGGCGTGGCGATCGCCGGACCGAGGGTCAAGCCCGGCGAGGCCGTGCTGCTGGAGGCGGACGCGGCCCTGCGCCTGGCGAAGCGGCGAGGCGGCACCTACGAGCTGGCCGACGCGTCCATCCGCACCCGCCTGAGCGAGCACCTGGAGACCGAGCGGGCGCTGCGCAGAGCGCTGGACGCCGGGGAGCTGCGGGCGCTCTACCAGCCGATCGTGTCGCTTCGCGAGGGCCGGCTGGCGGCCGCCGAGGCGCTGGTCCGCTGGGAGCGGCCCGAGGGCGGCCAGCTCGGCGCGGGCGAGTTCCTGCCCTTCGCGGAGGAGTGCGGCCTGATCGTGCCGATCGGCGCCTGGCTGCTGGAGGAGGCCTGCCGCCAGGCCGAGCGCTGGCGGCGCGACGGCAGCCGCAGGCGGCCGGTGACCATGCACGTCAACCTCTCCGAGCGGCAGTTCACTGAGCCGCACCTGATCGACCTGGTGGCCGAGGTGCTGTCGGCGACCGGCACCGAGCCCGACCAGCTCTGCCTGGAGGTCGGCGAGCGCGTGCTCAGCCTCCACCCGGCCTCGGCCGCCACCACGCTGAAGCGCCTGGCCGGGCTGGGCGTGCGGGTCGCGGTGGACGACTTCGGCACCGGCCACTCCTCGGTCACCTCGCTGGACGCCCTGCCGATCAGCGCCTTGAAGATCGACCGCTCGCTGGTGGCCCGGCTCGACCTCGACCCCGACGACGACGCGGTGGCCGCGGCGGTCGTCGGCCTGGCCCACACGCTGGACCTGCTGGTGATCGCCGAGGGGGTCGAGACCCCGCGGCAGCTCGCCAAGCTGGACCAGCTCGGCTGCGACCTCGCCCAGGGCTACCTGTTCGCGCGGCCCGAGCCGGGCGGGCGGGCCGGTGAGCTGCTCGGCCAGGACCGCCGCTGGCAGTAGCGCGGCCGGGCGGGGTTCCATACGGCCGGGAACCGATCGCCGCGCGGCGGTGTACGGATCCCAGAGAGCAGGCAGTGGAGGGCCGTCCACTGGACCAGGAGGAAGTCCAGCTCGTCGAACGGGCGCGAGGGGGAGACGTGCGTGCCTACGAGTCCCTCGTGCGCCGGTACCAGCAGCTCGCGTACCGGACAGCCTGCCTGATCACCGGCAGCGCCGCCGACGCCGAGGACGCCACCCAGGAGGGCCTGGTCAAGGCCTGGCACGCGCTGGACCGCTTCCGCTCGGACGCGCCGTTCCGGCCCTGGCTGCTGACGATCGTCGCCAACGAGGCGCGCAACCGCCGGCGCTCCGGCCGCCGCCAGGACGACCTGGCGATGCGGGTCGCCGAGGCCCGCCCCTCGGGAGACGCGGCCCCGTCTCCCGAGGCGGCGGCGCTGGCCGGCGAGCGCCGCCGCACCCTGCTGGCGGCCGTGGCCCGCATGCCGGAGCGGGACCGCCTGGTGATCGCCGCCCGGTTCTTCCTCGACCTGTCCGAGGCGGAGACGGCCGAGGTGCTCGGCTGCCGGCGCGGGACCGTCAAGTCGCGCACGTCCAGAGCGCTCGCCAGGCTCCGGTCGTCCCTGGACGACGAGGACGACCGTGCCCAGCCCCTGCCGGCCAAGGGAGGAGGTGCGTGAGATGACCGAGCTGGAGCTGGAGCGGGCCCTGACCGATCTCGGCGCGCACCTGGAGCACCCGCCCACCCCGCCGCTCGCCGAGGCGGTGGTGGCCAGGCTCGCCGCCGCCCCCGCACCGGCCCGGGCCGGCGAAGGCCTGCGGCTCCCGCGGGTCCTCGCCGGACCGGTGCGGGCGTGGCTGCCCCGCCAGCCGGCCTGGCGCAGGATCGCGGTGGCCGCGCTGGCCCTGCTGGTGCTCGCCGCGGGGATCGTGGTGGCGACGCCGGGCGCCAGGGAGGCGGTCGCCCGCCGGCTGGGGATCCCTGGGGTGGCGATCCACCTCGGCGGCCCGGAACCGACCGCCCCGACCCTGCCCGCGGGCGCCGGCGCCAACCTCGGCCTCGGCCGCCGGGTCTCCCTGGAGCGGGCCCGCGGCGCCGTATCCTTCCCACTGCTGGTCCCCAGCGCCGCCGGCTTCCAGCGGCCCGACGCGGTCTACCTGAGCCAGGACATACCGGGCGGCCGCGTCGACTTCGTCTACCGGCCGCGGCCGGGCCTGGCCGTCTCGCGGTTCACCAACGCCGGGCTGCTGATCACCCAGTTCCGCGCCGACCCGATGGTGGAGAAGTTCGCCAAGACCACCACCGAGCTGGATCGGGTGACGGTGGCCGGCGAGACCGGCTACTGGTTCGCCGGCGGCGCGCACGCCTTCGCCTACCTGGACCGGAACGGGGCTATCCGTGAGGAGACCTCCAGGCTGGCCGGCTCCACCCTGGTGTGGGCCCACGCCGACCTCACCCTGCGGCTCGAAGGCCAGGTCTCCAGGGCCGAGGCGCTGCGCATCGCTGCCTCCATGCGCTGAGCTGACCCTCAGCCGCCGCTGCCCAGCTCCAGGTGGGGGCGGTGGCTGGCGGCCCAGGCGCGCGCGGTGGCGGCGCTGCCCTCGAGGATGCCGAGCTGCTCGGCGACCCTGGCGGGGTTGGTCGACCCGGGGGTGGCCTTGGCGGCCAGGCTCCCGTCCAGGTCGAGGACGGCGCGGTCGACCTCGGCCAGCGCCGGGTGGATGGCGAGCAGGTCGCGGTGGTCCAGGT
>WNGB01020793.1_pt1 | contig 11554 bp, 6 predicted proteins | sample 5400681 | NCBI WGS metagenome assembly WNGB01 (sample SAMN13153367, study PRJNA577476) | soil metagenome | isolation source: 115 cm soil or saprolite under grassland replicate 2 | place: USA:California | collected 2016-06-15 | reverse complement strand
TTCGCGCTCACCGCCGGGATCGAGAGACGCGTAGTGACCCAACCTCGGAGTGATTCGCTCCAACTCTCGGAACAGCCGCACATCGCCGTGCCCTACGAGCTCCAGAAGGAGGCCCAAGCGCTTGGCGACAACCGGGCCGTCGAACTGGAGCGTGTATCGGAGAACCTTCTCCCGATCCAAGTCCCGATGTCGCCGATCGAATCCTCGGACGACCTCCTCGAGTCCGCCACACAGCTTCATCCGGTCGACGCAGTCCAGGAACGTCCTCTCGAGATCGGCAACCTCGACCGGGTTCCCCTCGAGCTTCCGGGTCTCGGCCCCGAAGAACCGCGGGTCCGTCAGCGTCACGAAGCGGAACCGGACCGGCCCGACCGTCAGGTCCTTCTGTTGCCGCGTGGTTGCGACGAAGACGGTCCGGATGGGGTGTTGCGTCATCTGGTGGAGATCCATGGCCGTGTAGTAGGCGATGAAGTACGGTCGCCCACGCATCAGATTGGCGGCCGTCCAGTACCGGTTGATGGCGTACCCCGTGGGGTCTGGCCAGTCGGTCGGCGGGAGCAGTGCGTAGAGACCCTTCTTCAGCCGCCGGGCGACGTTCGCCCGCGTCATCCGTTGCGCCAGGTCGTTGGCTTTGCGCCGCGTGATGCCCAGACGTGCCTCAAGGTCCGCGGGGGTGAAGAAGTCCACCCCTGCGGCGGCGAGCCGGCCGGCGGCCGTACGGAGCGGCAGGTGCTCATTCATCACGAACGTAGTATAGCGAGTTGACACGAATAGTTGTCAATGATCGATACTACACTCGCCTCTGACGGCATCAGCATGAGGAATTGGCACTTAAACATGTCACACTGCCGGATCTAACTCGGGGTGGTCTGGCCAGACTCAGAACAGGGCGCCTCGGCCGTCCGGGCAGCTGTGAGCCTCGTTAGCCTACGAGGGAGGCGAAGCTCTCGGAGTGCGTCGTCCGGAACCACCGGACGAACCCCGCGGGATCCTTCTGACGCACCGCGGCCCAGTACCGGTCCCAGATCTCCGATTCGGCGTGCCGATCCATGCCGGGGAGGAACCCGTTCTGGCATGCATCGAAGATCAGGTGGGCGCGTTGCTCTGGGGACTGCGCGTACATGAGAGTCCGCTGACGGTCGAGTCGCCGGTGATGCGCCTTGTTCACCACCCGTCGCTCCCAGTGGTCCGGCATCGCCCCCAGAAGGACGAGACAGAGCTCCACCAGCCCGGTAACGAATGCCTGTTCTCGAAGAAGCGGCTGCCCGATGCCCTCCGCCTCCTCGATCTTCTTGAGCGCGATGTCGATGCGCTGTTGCTGGAGGGCATCGGTGCTGACGACATTGGTATCGATGTACCTGCGGAGCTCACTGAGCACTTTGCGCCGGTACCTCCGCCACGTCCCTTCGTCCAACAGCCCGTTCGCGAGACCGTGCGTTGACTCCTTCCCGAACAGGAAGCTCAAGAAGTGCTCGGTGTCCAGCGATGTGTAGGTGGGCGCGGACGCAGGCGGGCTTGGGCTCATGGAGCCGCCTCATCGAACGCGGTACGAACGAGGGTCCGGTACGGTGGGGAGACCGCGGTCTCGGTGAAGTCGGAAAAGATGACGCCCAGGTCATGCTCAGTCAAGCGGTAGGCGTGCGCTACCAGGGCGTCGATCTCGGAGCTGAGTCGAAGGCGTTCGTTAACCTCGAGCGGTCCGCAATCAACGTCACACGCTTCGGCGAAGTCGACGAAGCGCTCGTCGACGCACGAGAGCCGGGCCGCTCGGCTGCCGATCTCCTCCGGATTGGTGGTCGCCCGGGGCGGAAAGCAGAGCATGTTCAAGATGAAGTACGTGAGGTTTGTCTCGATGAAGCGACGAGCCTGCCAGTCGAAGCTGAGGCTGTTGAAGATACCGAGGACGAACATCTGCTCCGTCGGGCCGCCTGTAGGAAACACGAGGTACGGGGCCTTGTGTGTGAGCAAGGTCTTTGGCGGCACGAGGCAGGCCCGGACCGTGCGTGAGTCCGTCGAGCGCGAGACATCCCGAAAGGCGATGCGCGTGGAGTGGAACGGATGCGTGCGTTCGTCTGCGAGGATCTCGGGCGGGAACTTGGCTTTGAATGCGCTATGGGCGGACGTCCGCTTGGACTGCAACCTCTTCAGCGTCTCCGCCTCCTTCGCGAACCCGGCCGGGTCAGCGCCGTGCGGGTCGTACTGGTCAAACGATCGTCCCTTCCAGACTGGTACTCCATCCTTGTGCCGGAGTAGCTTCTTATCGCCTGTCTCATGAAGCTCCACAACGGGGAACGCGGACCACAGCCCCTCGTAGCCGTCGGCGAACACCGGCCCCTGCCGCATCACGTCGAACACGCCCACAGCGTCCTGAGTGGAAAGCAAGGGCACCTCGAATCCGGGACCGCTCTCCAAGCGTGTCCAGTTGACGAGGTGTCCGAGTGGCACGCTCACTCCATCGCGCGCAACGTTGGCCTCGAACGCCGCCTGCGACGACGATGGCCCGGTCAGGCGCGTCTGTGATTCCTCATGGGGCAGCACTCGCTGCGCGGCCAGGAGCGCGATTGTGTACCGCGGTTCCATGTCGAACGCCCACCGGCCAGCGTTCAGGATGAAGTCCAGGCGCCTGACCTCTGAGCCGCCAAACAGCCATGATCTGAAGCCCCGCGAACCGTCATTCAGAAACGCGGCCCGAGGCAGGACTACGCCAAGCCAACCGCCAGTTTGGGTGAGTGTCCGGTAACGCTCGCTGAAGAGCTTGAACGTGTCGGTATCACCAGTGCCCTGCATCACGTACCCACCCTGCGGCCCGAAGAAGCTACGTCTCTCCTCCAACTCTCGCTGCAGTCGTTCGAACTCCAAGCCCAGGTATGGATAGCGCTGGTTGAGTTGCTCGATCCTGCGACGGCGCTCAGCATCTTCCTTAATCCCGCGAATGCCGGGATCGTGAAGAGCATAGAAGCCGTGCTCTTCGATCTTCACCTTCTCCCAGGGTGGGTTGCCAATCACCACATCGAACCCGGGGCGCTCGCGCGCGAAAACCTCGGGGAACTCCGCCGCCCAGTGGAAGAAACTCCGCTCCCGTGCCATATCTAGAGCGGGGTCCAGGTACCTGTCCTCCAGCTTCGCGGGCTCGCCTGCGAGCACCTTATCGGCGGCTCCTGCCAGCCAGTCCCTGGCGCCCTTGGCACCGAAGGGCTCAGAGCACCAGACGTCGAACGCCCGGACGAGCCCATCGGTGATCTCGTTCAGCTCCTCCTCGACCCGCCTCGAGGCCGCCACCTCCTCGGGAGTCCGGTCGGGCGTCTGGGCGATCCGCTCGGCCACCTCGCTTGCCCGCGCCAGCGCCTTGGGAATGGGCGCGCCCTCGAACTCTGCGAACATCGGACCGAGGTCCGCGAGCACGCCGGGATCGGCGACACCGACGAGCGCGTCTCCCTGGCGGAGGTTGTGGCCGAGGTACGCGAGGGAGAGTCCCGGGACGAAGGAGGCGAGCCAGAGCGAGACCTTGGCCACCTCCACCGCCATGTCGGAGAGGTCGACACCGTAGATGCACCGCTTCAAGATCAGCCGTCGGAAGAGGTCACCGTCCTCGATCCGGCCGTCCCACTTCGCCTCGGCTCTGAGCTCATCGAGCATCGCGGTCACCGGCTTCAACGGTTGGTCAGCCAGGAATGTCCCGACGCGCTCGGCGATCTGATCCAGCGCGTCCGCGAGGAAGTGCGCGCTCCCCATGGCGGGATCAAGCACGCGGAAGTCGAACAGGAGCGCGGCGGCGTCCTTCACGTTCTTCTTCGCCACCTCGGCGACCCGCTCGAGGTGGGCATCCAGCGCCGGCAGGACGGCACGATCGACGAGATGCCGGACGATGACCTGCGGCGTGTAGTACACGCCGGCCGCCTTCCGACCGCCGCTCTCGGTCTGGTAGAAGAGCTGGCCCGTCTCCACCTCGGGCTCCTGCTCTTCGCCAACGGGCATCCATCGCTCCGCCTGCGTGTCATAGACGAGCGGCAGGTCGGCGAGCGAGAGCTTGAGTGACAGCAAGCCCTCGTAGATGCGTCCGAGGTGAGCGATCTCGAGGTCCCCGTAGTCGACCCCCGCCTCCTCCTCGCCCTCTGGGTCGAACGCGAGTGCCGCCAGGGCGGGCCCGAACGCAGCGTCCGGCAGTGTCGCCTCCTCCAGGAGCTCTGCGCCCACCAGAACGTCGGATGCGAACAGGTCGCCGTTGTACGCCGGGATCCCCCACGCTGTGCTCCCGCTCCGCATCGCCCTCACGAGGGTGGCGAACCGGTCCCAGAGCAGCGTCGCGTGCTCATCGAAGCTCGAAGCCTGCGCACGCGCGTCCGCGAGCAGCTGCGTCGCGGAGTGGGGACGATACGCGCTCGAGGAGCGGGGGAGGAACTCCCGGCTCTCGAGGTACAGGAAGAAGAGGACCCGGAACATGAGGAGGAGCGCTGCCTGCTCGATCCACTTGCGGGTGTTCGGGCTGGCAAGGTCCTCCTTGCGCGGAGCGCGAACTACGTAGTCGCCGAGCCCTCGGGCCACCGCGGGCAGGACGTGATCCCGGATCTGCTGCTCGATGGTGTCGCGCAGGTCGTTCCCCAGGCTCACCGACTCCTCGACGAGCTGCTCCAGCAGTCCGCCCGCCTCTAGGCATTCGGGAGCCAGCAGCCCGATGTACGGCCAGTCGTCCTGCTCCGTCTCGGTGATGTCGAGCTCGAGGTACCGGCCCGTCGCCGCGCCGACCGCGGTCTGCGCCGGGAACAAGCGGAACCGATCCTTGGCCGCGAGGAGACCCCAGCTCACTCCCTCCTTGCGGCAGTCGGCGACGAGCAGGCCCTCGGGGAGAGCGCCCTCGTCCGTAGTGCGGGAGAACGCGCCGGAGTCGGGGAGCGGGAGCACGACGGCAACGGGACGCTCTTCGTGTCGAAGCAGATACCCCCGTGGCTTCAGCTCCTCGGTTCGGTATCCGAGGGCCGTGAGGTTCTCGCGCCAGTCGCGCTCCGGGCGTACGCGATCGGCCAACTCATGGAGACGCTTCCAGTCATTGGCACGGTACTTCCGAAGCCTGCGCGCGAGCACGTGCTTCGTGAGCAGGCCGCGGATGATCACGCCTGGGATGCCGGTTCGATCTCTCCGCTCGAGCGCATCGACCAGGTAGGCGGCCGCCTCGCGCCGAGACTTCCCCGCCGCCTCTTCGAGGGCTCGGATTAGGGCCTCGAAGGACGCCGATCGGACCGGTTCGTCCGCCGTCTGAGGCCCGAGCGTGCGTGTGCCGTCGGGCGCATCGACCAGTAGAAGTAGGGGAACCGCACGGTTGCCCTGCCGAGCCCGCCAGAGTGCCCGGAGTCGCCGATCGCCGACCGGGCGAGTGAGCGCGACCTCGACCTGTCCCACGAGCCACACGCTCTCGAGCTCGGGGGTCTCTTCGTCGGATACCTGGATGCCCGGTCCGAAGGTCGCCGTCAGTGTCTTCGAGATGTCGGTCTGTGTGTCCATCGCTATTCAGTCGCCGGAGCCAGTGGGATGAGGCTCCGCCGGCCGCTCGAACTGCCCATCTCTCCTCCCCAGCCCGCGCCTCCGCCCGCTCGCGGGGCAGCAGCTGCGTGCTGACCCCTCCCCGGACGCATCTGGGGGAGGGATTGGGGAGTCACTTGGCCCAGGCTCGCCTCCATGAAGACTCAGTATGAACGGCGCTGCACCCTCCTCGAGTCACCCCATGACGGGCGCGGCCACCGTGGGCGGGAAGGCTCCCCTCGCGGTCCGCAGGCCAGGGGCGGCGATTTCCTGCTCAGTTCCCCCTTCGAGGACCGGCTCGGCTGCGGGCGCTGGCTTCTCCTTCCGTTCGCGGTGGCCGGGCGGGCACGGCGGTCAGGTGGCCGAACAGGGTCCACGCGGAGAGATCCAGGTCGTCGCCTCGCCATGGACCCGGCCTCCACGTTCGCTCCACGCCCGTGGGGACCCCGGCGGCCTGGCTCCGCCGAGTTCCGGCCGAGTTCCCGGCGAGTTCCGGGCCTGTCGAGTCCCACCAGACGCTTGACGGATCGTCTTCACCAGACGTTTGACACCCGCCTCACGGGACACTCCTGTTGCTCTGCCGTCGATGGTGGCTGTAGATCACCCCCTCCTTCTCCTTCGGGTGGCGCCGTTGGTACGACCGGAGCAGGTCGCCCCGGTAGTGGATCCGGACCTCGTCGTCGACCACTCGCACGGTGACCGAGTCGCGCGCGAGACCGCTGCCCGCGTAGTACCTGGCGCCGGCGAAGTGGATCCTGCCGTTGATGTCGACCCGGCGGATGTGATCGTTGCGTTGACCTTCCTCGATCACCTCGCCCTCCTCCAGCGCGCCGGTGAGCGGCGCCGCCTGCGGGCCGGCCAGGCTGAACCGCTCGATGGGCACCGCCATCCCAAGCGCCTGGTGGGGTCGCAGCGTGTTGTAGGCGGCGACGTAACCATCCAAGGCGCGCTGGACCTCCGCGACGGAGGAGAAGCTCCTTGTCGAGAACAGCTCGTCGCGAAGGGTGCGGTGGAACCGCTCGATCTTGCCGGTCGTGGTTGGCGAGCGGACCGCCGTCAGCAGGTGGCGGATCCCGTTCTCGCGGCAGATCCGGTCGAACAGGACCTCATGCCTGGTCTTGGCGTGGCGCCCCGTGAACACGCGACCGTTGTCCGAGAGCACGGCCTGAGGAACCCCGTAGGCCCGAAGCGCCTGCGCGAAGGCCTCGCAGACCGGGCGGGCGGTGGCGCGGGGAATGGCGTGGGCCACGACGCAGAACCGCGAGTGGTCGTCTAGGCCGGTCAGGATCTTCACCCCCGTGCCGTCTGCAAGGCGGACCTCCATGACGTCGAGCTGCCACAGCTCCATCGGACGGGCCCGCTCCCACCGGATGTAGTCGGAGCGCTTGCGTCGCCGGGCCCGCGGCTCGACGAGTCCGGAGCGGACCAGGATCCGGTAGATGCTCGAGCGAGACGGCACCGGATCGGCGCCCTTTCTGGCGAGCTCGTAGGCGAGGCGCCTCGGTCCCCACCGGGGATGCTCTCTTCGCAACTCGGTCACCTTCAGTTCTGCGCGGGCCGGCGTCCTGTGCGGGCAGCTGCGCGGGCGCTTGGACCGGTCGACCAGGCCGGCCATCCCGCGCTCCCGGTACCGCCTGATCCAGTTGTGCAGGCTCTGGCGCGTCACTCCGTAGCGCTCGGCGACCTCGGTCACGGTCCCTTCTCCATCCAGCACTTCCTTCACCGCGTCGTAGCGCTGCTGCACGACCCCCAACTCCACCAGCACGATCCCGACCTCCTCCCGAGGGCCGCGATAGCCAGGAGAGCAGGCCGGGCGCCGGTGTCAAACATCTGGTGGAGCTGCCAAAGATCAGGTGGAACTGTGTAAAGCATCATCCGGAGCCGATCCGGAAAGCATCAGGCGAAGTCGCACAGGCGAGTTCCGGGCCGACTCCCCGCAGAATCCCCGAAAACTCCCCGCCCCCGGATGACAAGGTTCGGCGATTCCGATGTCTTTGTGTGGGATGAGATGTCCACGTCCTGGCGATCGTTCGCCATCCGGCCGCGACGGGCGCTCGCGCGCCCGCCCGGCGCGTGCATGCCCTTTGGCCACCCCCGCTCGCGTGTCGGGACGCCCGCGAGCGCGCCCTCCTGGCTCGGCCGGTCGCCCCGCTGGTGCCTGGCCATGGCGGCACCGGCCTGGCTCGTGGCGTTGGCGACGAAACGGCGCCACAAGCCGCCTCGGACCCCGGATGGTCCGCTCTCGCGGTTCCTGCTGGACCCGTGGGAGGTGCTTCGCGAGATCGCGGAGTGGGCCCTTGCCGCGCTCCGGGTGAGCCTCGTCGCCGCCGGCGTGGTGCTGCTGCTGATCCTGATCGTGATGGCTATCCGTCGCCTGAGGGACCGGCAGCTCCGGGCCTCCGCGCGGCGGATCCGGATCCTTCCTCCGCCCGATCTGGCCGGAGCGCCGGGGTCGGAGATGTTCTGGATGAGCGTGCACTCGCTTCTCCGGCCGTGGTGGCGCCGGGCCCTGTTCGGCCAGCCACATCTCGCCTGGGAAGTCGTGGCTCGGCCGGAGCATGTCGAGATTTCCATCTGGGTCCCCGCCGAGGTCCCGACCGGGATCGTGGAACGCGCATTGGAGGCCGCCTGGCCCGGGTCTCGGGCGATCGATACCGGCGATCCCGCGCTGACCATCGAGCGGTCACGACGCGGTGACGGCACGCGAAGGCGCGTCGAGGTGGACGAGCTCCGCCTGGCGAACCACGAGCGCCTGCCGATTGGGACGCCGGGGCATACTCGGGCTGGTCCTCGCTGGCCTGACCGGGCTCTCCGACGGCGAGGCCGCACTGATCCAGGTCGCTGCTCGCCCGGCCACGTCCGCCAGTCGCCGGCGCCTGCTCAGAGCGGCTCAGAGCTTGAGGGTGGGCGCACGACGGGCCCGACGAGCCGCAGGGGATCAGACGCGGTACCTGCACCCCGCGATCGAGCAAGATGTGCAATCCGTCCTCCAGAAGGCCTCCTCGCCCCTCTGGCACTGTCAGGTCCGGGTCGGGGTGTGCTCGCCGAGCCGCAAGCGGGCCCGCGGCCGTATCCACGGACTCGCGGGCGCGTTCGCCGTATACGAAGGGTCGAACGGGTTCCGGCGCCGACGCGTGTGGGTCGCCGCGACGCGGGCGAGGGGGCGGGTCTTGGGCCGGGGGTACCTACTGTCGGTCCCCGAGCTCGCTCAGCTCGCCACGCTTCCCGCGGCGGGCGCGGTGGAGGGCCTGGAGCGGGCCGGCGCCGGAACGGTGGCACCGTCCCGTGACCTCCCGAGCGCCGGCAAGGTCCTCGGGAACGCGGAGGGGCCGAGCGCGCGCGCCGTCGCCGTCTCCGTCGAGGACGCGCGCCACCACCTCCACATCCTCGGGGAGACCGGGACCGGCAAGTCCACACTCCTTGCTCGGCTCGTGCTGCAGGATGCCGAGGCCGGCCGCTCCGCCGTGGTGATCGACCCGAAGGGGGATCTGATCAAGGCGATCCTGGAGCGCCTGCCCAAAGAAGCCAAGGCACGAACCTGCGTGATCGATCCCGACGATCCCGAATGCGCGGTCGGACTGGATCTGTTCAGTGGCAGCGACCGCGACCTCGCCGTGGAGCACGTCCTGGGTGTCTTCCGTCGGATCTACGAGCCCTGGTGGGGTCCGCGGACCGACGACATCATGCGGGCCGCCTGCCTCACGCTCACCCGCATCCCGGGGACCACGCTGGTCGAGGTGCCGCTGCTGCTCACCGATTTCGGGTGGCGGCGAAGCGTGCGCGAGCACCTTCACGATCGCGCGGGGCTCGGAGCGTTCTGGTCCTGGTACGAGCGTCTCCCCGAAGGACAGCGCGCCCAGCACATCGCCCCGCTCCTGAACAAGCTCCGGGCGTTCGTGCTCCGCGGTCCGGTCCGAGCCATCGTGGGGCAGGCGAACCCGCGCCTGGACGTCGGGCGCCTCCTTGATGCGGGCGGGCTGCTCCTCGTCCGGATCCCCAAGGGGACGCTCGGGGAGGAGACCTCTCGGCTCCTCGGGGCCTTCGTGGTGGCGCGCGTGTGGCAGGCCTGCATGGAGCGGGCCTCGCGGGACGAAGCATCCCGCCCGGACACCGCGCTCTACGTGGATGAGATGCACAACTACATGGCGCTGCCAAGGTCCTTCGAGGACCTCCTGGCGGAGGCGCGCGGGTACCGGCTCTCGTTGGTGCTCGCGCATCAGCACCTAGGGCAGTTGCCGCGAGACATGAAGGACGCCCTTGGGGCGAACGCCCGAACCAAAATCTGCTTCGCCAGTTCACCGGAGGACGCCTTCGTCCTCGAGCATCACTTCTCCCCGCAACTCACCTCGCACGACCTGTCGCACCTTCGGGCGTTCCAGGCCGCCTGCCGGCCCTGCGTAGGAGGCGGCCACGGCGCCGCCTTCACCTTCACGACGCAGCCGCTGGACGATGCCGTCCCGGGTCGCGAGGACGCGGTCAAGGAAGCCTCCGGACGCCGCTTCGCCAGGGAGCGAAGGCGCGTCGAGCTCGACATCAACCGCCGTCACGAGCGGATCGAGGAGGGGAGCCATCCCGTTCCCGAGACGGATGAGGAGCGTGCGGACCGGATGGTCAGCTCCCTGGTCAAACCGTCGGTCAGATCGTTGGTCAGTCCTAGAGATGACCACGAGGCCGGAACCATCGACGCAGATCAGGACGGCCGCGGGGTGGTCGAGTGAGAGCCCCGAAACGTCCTCCCCGCCGCGTGTCGCTTCGCTCTCGCTCCAGAGACTCCTCGATCCTGTCGGTGATCCATCGCATCCAGGAACGTGACGTGCAGATCCTGCTCGATCTCCATGAGCATCGGGTCCTCACCACCGAGCAGATCGCGGAGCTCCACTTCCCCTCGTATCACGTCGGCTGGAAGCGTCTGCACGTGCTGGAACAGCTGGGGTTCGTCCGGCACTTTCAGCCCGCGCACTGGCACGGGTCGGCTCCCTACCACTTCGTGCTGGACGAGGCGGGCGCACTCCTCGTCGCCGTTCGATTCGACACCGACCTGAAGTCGCTGGGGTGGAAGCCGGAGGACGCCATCCGCATCGCCAGGAGCCAGGCGAGAGACCACCTGGTCCAGGCGAACGGCTTCTTCACGCGCCTGGCCTGGGCCTGCCGGACGAGCGGCGGCGCCACGCTGACCGAGTGGCTCGGTGAGCGCCGAGCCGGCCGTGGGTGGGGGGTGGCGATCCAGCCGGACGGAGCGGGTCGCCTCAGGTGCGAGGGCTCCGAGATCGGGTTCTTCTTCGAACTCGACCGCGGAACCGAGACCCACGGCCAGCTGCTCGCGAAGCTCCGCCGGTACTCGGAGGTCGCCTTACTTCCGGACGTGCCCAGGACGGTTCTCTTCGCGTTCCCGAGCGAACGGCGAGAGACCGAGGCACGAAAGGCTCTTCACGTCGCCGGTATGAGCGTCGCCACGACCGTGCTCGAACTGACTATGGCTGACCCCCTGGCGCCCGTGTGGCTCCCGATCGGCCACCCGATCCGTCTCCCCCTGCTCGACCTTGCCCTGCTCGACCTCGCCCGTTCGCGTCCGCACACGGATCAAATGGATCCGGGAGTCCGAGATCGTCTTGCCGTCAACGAAGGTCACTCCTGGTCGCGTCCCCAGCCGCCCCGTGCGCCGCCCTGAGCTGCCCCCCGTACCGCGGGGATCCGCGGCACGGCGGTCACAGTCAAGGAGTAACCGTCCTTCCCGGGGTCGTCCAGCCCATGACGCCCGAACGGCGGGCACGGCTCCTGCGGATCGTCGTGGAGTTCCTCCTCGCCGAGATGGCACGCGAAGCCGCCGAGCGAGGGGGTAGGTCAGGTGTCAGGGGTACCGGCTCCGCTCATACAGACTCGCCGGAGGTTGAGCAATGAGAGTCGCGACGTACGCACGGATCTCGACCGACGAGGTGCGGCAGCCCTTCTCGCTGGAGGCCCAGGCAGATAGGTTGTCCGCCTACGTCTCAACGCAGCCTGGCTGGGTGCTCGCGCGGTCCTACATCGACCAGATGACCGG
>WNGB01012462.1_pt1 | contig 11554 bp, 12 predicted proteins | sample 5400681 | NCBI WGS metagenome assembly WNGB01 (sample SAMN13153367, study PRJNA577476) | soil metagenome | isolation source: 115 cm soil or saprolite under grassland replicate 2 | place: USA:California | collected 2016-06-15 | reverse complement strand
ACCAGGTTGCAGCACGGGCTCACTCGCTCCAGTGCGGGTTCGGGTCTTAGCTCTGGCCTAGGGCATTGTAGCCGAGGATGCGACTGTCAGGGCCGTTTCTGCCGTACTGACATACGGCGTGTCGGATGAGAGGTTGCAGCGGACGCGCTTCGCGCCCGAGATCGGTGTTATTTTAGAGCGTTGTATCGTGCTGAGGCGCGTTTCGATCTCGACGGCGCGCCGCTGAACGGCAACCCGTTCTACGGATCAATCGAAGGTTGTGAGTGAGTGAACCCGAAGCACGAGGCGAATCGCCTTCACTGGGATTTGGCCGCTGACCGCTGGCGCGTCTTGCGCGATCGGGATGGCCTGTGGATGAAGTGTCATCTGGAGCCGGAGCTTGCCTTCGAGGGCGGAGCGCTCGAGGAGATCCGACGATCGTTGGAGGACGTGCAGGGGAAGTCGGTCTGCGTCGTGGGGAGCGGCGACAACTACGCGGCGTTTGCCTTGGCCGGCTGTGGCGCGGTGGTGACTTCGGTGGATATCTCGCAACGCCAACTGGACGTCGGTGCTGATCGGGCGACGCGCCTCGGACTGGCCATCGAATTCGTGCGCGCCGACGCGTCCGACCTGAGCGTGCTGCCAGCAACCGGGTTCGATCTGGTGACTTCGACGAACGGCTTCTTCGTGTGGATCGCTGATCCTGGTCAGGTGTTTCGAGAGGTCATGCGGATCCTGCGTCCAGGCGGTGCGTACGTCTTCTACGACGTACATCCGTTCCAGCGACCGTGGGCAGATGACACCTTCGCGCTCACGATGGCGAAACCGTATTGGGAGGTGACCTCCGACGACGACAACGAGACCTTTCAGCACCATTGGACGCTGGCTGACCTGCTCAATCCGATGGCGGCTGCCGGGTTTCGGATCGACTCAATTCGCGAGACGCCACCGCGCGACGGACGCTTCTGGCAGGACGGCGCCTATGAGCCCGCTGCTGACAAGCGATTGCGCGATTGGCGACACAACCCTTTGGCCGGGCTTCCCGCTTGGCTCGTCGTCCGGGCGTCCAAGCCGTCGATGGCGTGACCGTAGAACTCGGCGCTGGAGCCGACGCTCGCTCCGCTCGCGCGGCTCAGCGCCAGGGTCGTTAGACACATCCTACGCCCGAAGAATGCACTGCTTGAGTCGTTCAATTGTGTTGCCAGGGCCATTACCGCGACCACATCGTCCCGAACGGATGACGGGGACGGGAACATGGCACTCTACTGGAAGTCTGCCGAAGATCGCTGAAAGTAGTTTCGCGCGCCGCAGGCTGTGTCGCAGCGGGAGAGCGATGCAGGATCGCAAACAATGGTTACGAAAGCGCAAGCTGTCATGAACTCTGCTCTGGCATCCTCGGAGCTTCTCTACTTCATGGAGCGCGGATCGGGGCCTCCCCTCCTGCTCGTGCATGGGTTGATGGTCACCGGCGAGATGTTCGAGCCGGTCATCGAGCATTTCGCAATCCGACATCGCGTGATCGTTCCCGACCTGCGCGGCCACGGGCGGAGTCGGGGACTTCCGCCGCCGTATACAGCGGCGCAGCTCGCATCTGACCTGGCGCGCCTGCTCGACCATCTGGGCATCGACTCGACCGCCGTGCTCGGCTACTCGCAGGGCGGTGCCATAGCGCAACAACTGGTCCTCGACCACCCGAAGCGCTGCGACCGCCTCGTGCTCGCATGCACCTTCGCCTTCAACATGGCGACATTTCGCGAGAGGCTCGAAGGCCACCTCGCGCCGCTTCTCATCCGCGTCCTCGGCATGAGGCGCTTGGCGCGGTTGCTCTTCTCACAGGGCTTGACGGGGCTCAACAAGGAACGTGCCGACTGGCTCGCTGGCATCATGGGGAACCAGGACCGCAAGTTGATGCTGTCTGCGTGGAGGGAGACGATGGCGTTCGACAGCAGACGCCGCCTGGCCGAGATCAAATGTCCGACGCTCGTGGTCGCCGCCTCGAACGATGAGGCGATACCGATGCACCACGCGAAGATGCTCCACGAAGGCATCCCTGGTTCTCAGCTCGTGGTTATCGACGGCGCGAACCACGCGCTCATCTGGACGCACACAGACGAGCTCCTGCGGGTGACGGACGAATTCCTCAGGGCGTAACCGGGCATGGTCCGGCGGCCCTGCCCGCTCATCTCGTGTGGTCTTGAAACAGTGGTGGGACGCCATGCTGCACCGTTTGTCCCGTCAGACCCCGATTGTGTCTAACAACGGGATCAACCTGACTCGCTTCGCTCGCAGGTTATCCCGCGGCCGTTGAGTGCAGTTCCACTCCCTCCATGGAATCGCATAGCTCTGCGCTGAGATGCTTCACGTCGCTGGCCCTGAGCGCAGCCGAAGGGTTCAGCATGACAATGACTTCGCAGTCACCCTGTCACCTTGTCACCCTGTCACTCTGTCGCCTCACGCCGCAATGCGCTGATCTTCGCGGGGTCGGTCGTCAGGCGCGAATACTCCGGCGGTCGCAGCTCGCCGCCCATGAACACGCGCTGATTGCGAAAATGCATCGCGCTCTCGACGCTGGTGGTGCCGGTCACATGCACCTCGCGCACGCCAGTGCGCGCGATGACCTTCTTGACATTGCGCTCGGTTCCGCCGCCGGGCATGATGATCACCCGCTCGCCGGCGATCTGCACCAGCTCTGCGATCAGATCCAGCCCTTCGATCGCCGACGGCTCCTGGCCCGATGTCAGAATGCGGTCGACACCCAGCCCAATCAGGTCTTCGAGCGCGCGGTAGGGATCGCGCGCCATATCGAAGGCGCGGTGGAAGGTCACGCTGAGCGGGCGTGCCAGCTCGATCAGCGCGCGCGTGCGCTCGATGTCGATCTCGCCATCGCTTGTGAGCATGCCGATCACCACGCCGTCGGCGCCGAGCTGCTTGGCCAGCGCGACGTCGTGCTGCATCGCCGCGAGCTCGACATCCGAGTAGCAGAAATCGCCGCCGCGCGGCCGGATGATCACATGCAGCTTGATGCCCAGGCGCGCGCGCGCAACCGCGATCGCGCCGGCGCTCGGCGTGGTGCCGCCCTCCAACAGGTTATCGCACAGCTCGACCCGGTCGGCGCCGCCGCGCTCGGCCGCGATCGCCGACTCGACCGAGTCGACGCAGACTTCGATGATCAGCTTCGGTGTCTGCATAGATCCTCACTGCTCTTTTCTGGACAGAAGACCGAGGACCAAAGACGAAGGATGCCGTCGTCCGTCTTTCGTCCTCCGTCCAACCTAGCTCGAACATTTGGTATCCCTCCGTATTTGACCAAGGACGAAGGACGAAGGACGAAGGACGAAGGAATACAGCAGGCGTCGCCAGTCGTCAGCCGTCGGTCGTCGGTCGTCCGTCCAAAAGCGGGGGCTGCCAGCCGCCGAGCGCTCCCTCAATCGCCTGTGCCACGGCGAGCGCCACATCATCCCGCCAGGGCCGCGCGACGATCTGCACCCCGATCGGTAGCCTTTCCGGGGCGGTTCCCGCGCGCACGACGGCACACGGCCATCCGGTCAGGCTATACGGCAGCGTGTATGGAATCCAGCCGCTGTCAGCTCCATGCGGCGTCGCCGGCCGCTCAGCCGCAGGTGTCAGGATCACATCGTAGTGCGCCATAAAGCCAATCAGCGCCCGGCGGAAGCGGTCCCACGTGAACAGGTGCTGTTCGACCTCCATGCTGCTAAGCCGCGCTTCCGCATCCGCCACCCACGTGTCTGCCGAGGCGGACTCGGGCCGCTGCCAGTACTGGCGCGTAATATCAGCGGCCTCGGCGATCCGTGGCGGCAGTGCCTCTTCGACCCGCGCGCCCAGGCCCGCCAGCACCTGAGCGGCCTGACGGCAGGCATCCTCCGTCGCGCGGGTGGGCGCAGCCTCCGCATGGTGCGTGTAATATGCCACGCGGAGCGTACGCGGATCGACGGCACGCCAATCCGCCAGGGGCATCGGAATCACACTTGCATCCTGCCAATCCATCCCCGAAAGGATGGGCAGCGCCAGCGCCAGATCTTCGACAAAACGGGCCATGGGGCCGATCGTCGTACGCGGGTCGTTCATGGCGCTGATGAAGGGAAAGTGGCCAGTCAGCGGAATCCGGCCAGTTGTCGGTTTCAGCCCGCTAATCCCACAGGCGTGCGCCGGCTGACGAATGCTGCCGCCCGAGTCCGACCCCAAGCCCAGCGGTGAGCCGCCGGCCGCAATCAGCGCCGCCTCGCCGCTGCTGCTGCCAGTGGTGCTATAGCCGAGATTGTAGGGGTTGTTGGTGCGCCCATAGACCGGATTCTCGACCATCACATTGGTTTTGCCCAGCAGGATAGCGCCGGCCCGGCGCATGCGGGCAACCACCGTGGCATCCTCGGCCGGCACACGGGTGCGGAACGCGAGGTCGCCGCCGGTGCAAGGCAGCCCGGCGGTGTCGATCCAATCCTTGACAGTGAATGGCACACCATGCAGCGCGCCGATCGGCTGCCCACGCGCAAGCGCCGCGTCGGCCGCACGGGCATCTTCCAGCGCCTGCGCCTCGGCCAGCTGCACAACCGCATTCAACCGCGGGTTGATTGCCGCGATGCGTTGGATATGCGCCTGGACAACCTCTTCTGAGGAAAGCTGGCGGTCGCGGATACGCAGCGCCAATGCCGTGGCCGAGGCGTAGAACAGCTCGTCCATCGATATGCACTCCTACTTCAATTATCGGCTGCTTAATCGTGCTCGGGGAGTGTGAGGCCAGGTCGCTCGTCGTCCCAGGCCATCGCGCTGATCTTCCACGCACAGACCATAGAAAGGTAATGGGGCTGACAGCAGGACCGAACAGCCTGCACATCAGCCAGCGCTACAGGCATGACGCCCGAGAAGGCCTGAAAATCACTACGATCTCGCGCGCCGCAGGCGGGCGGCTGAAACGGCGGGTTCGGCCGCGGCCGATCGCATACACTGCCGCAAGAGGGTCAGATATTACTCGAACAATTCAGCGACAGCACATGTGAATTGGGGCAGGACATCGGGAAACTCGATCGTGTCACTCAAACCATATGTGCGCGCTAATCCATCAGGGGTGTGGACGATCACCTCACGGGTGCGTGGGTAAATTGTGCAGACGAGTGGTGTTCCCGCACCGAGAAAATCGCGCACTTTCTCGCGCACTTCCTCGGCGGTTTCATTCGGTGATACGACCTCGACAGCTAGATCCGGCGCGAGATTCCAGAAGCCTTCGGGAATGCCGCTTGGTGGTATCCGAGCAGCATTTACAAACGAGACATCCGGGCCACGCACAGTATCTGGATCGTGAGCAAGAATAAAACCGGCTTCCACACCTACATATCCCCCAGCGCTCCGTCGTGTCCAGAGCCGAAGCAGCATGGCAAGGATGGCAGCAATAGCACCGTGTTGTCCACCTAGTGGCATAGTATCGATGACCTCTCCACGTACGAGTTCACGGCGTATCCCGATCGCTGGCAACTGCCACAAATCGCTGGCGGTCATCGTTTCGTGCAACACCGAACGCATTGTCGCCTACTTTCCGTTTGTCCAATGGGCCGTGCTGGCATGGTAGCATAGGTCAACGTGCTTTGGCAATTGGATACCGGGCACATACAAGCGATCTGCGGCGTCAATGGCCTGCTGCAATACTACTCGATCAGATTCACTGAGTTCAGTGACGTTCATAGGCATCTGTCTTCTTGCGCTGGGGTCGCCGGCCTGCGGCCCGTGAGAATATTCTGTTTGTGGGGGATTGGGCGGCGTAGCCGCCCAATCCCCACAAACAATGGGTTGCGAGGAGCGCAGCCCCAGGCGCTCCCGACATTGCTACAGCCCTGCGCGAAAGCGATGGCTGTGGGCGAGCGCGGCTCGGGCCACACGCAAGCGCTGCCACCCAAGCACGACGATAGCGTACCGCAATCCCAAGCAGTGTGCGCGGGACGGGTACGCCAATTATAGCATAGCAACAGAGCAAAGCTGGTGATTGATGGAGGGTCGGCTAGTCTAGTCCGTCATCTCGCGGCATCCTCGATCAGCTCCAGCACATTCCCATCCGGGTCGGCCAGAAACGCCACGCGCACGTTCCGGTAATCTGCAGGCGCGGCCAGCACGCGCACGCCTATGCCCGCAAGCTGCTGAAATGATTGATCGATATCGTCGACCTGAAGCGCCAGGTGATTGATCCCGACGCCCTGGTCGAGCGCGCGCGGCTGTGTGCCGTCGTCAGGCGCGTCCTGGCGTGTCAGCTCGATCCATAGCCCGCCGGCGTCCACAAAGACGATGCCGGCCGAATCCCAGCGCCGCACCACCGGGAAGCCCAGCGTCTGCGTGTAGAACGCCTCCAGGCGCTCAAGGTCGCGGGTGTAGATCGCGATGTGATGTGCGCGCATAGTGTAGCCGCTGACTTTCACTTGCAGTGGTTGCGGTGATATTTTGCAGTGGGTGGAATCGGCACCAGCAGGTCGGCGCCACATTTGGTGGAGCGCGACGATTGGGAGGGATTTCGTGGCTACCGACGAGTGTGCAACGCCTCATTGACCGCGGCCAGGTCGAACTCTTCCGGGTCGAACTCCCCGCCCACCCACTCCAGCATTTCCACATGCTCGGGATGCTTCCGGTCGCGAATTGTCTCCAGAAACGACTCGTAGCCCCACACGCCGCCGACATCCTCAGGTGGGCAGGCGCGCTTTCCGGCTGTGCAGCGTGGATACTCTGCGCCTTGCTCGGGAGAGAGCACTTTCTCCAACAAAATCACGTGCTCCCAGCCGTCGCCGAAGTCGTACTCATACACCAGCTTCTGCTTAGGCTCGGTGAGGATCTGATTGAGCCTGACGCGCCGCTCGTCGCGCACCTCTTCGAAGTCGTCCGGGTCTGGCACGCCATAGTGAACTCGGCCCACGGTGAACTGGTGCAGGTGCGAATCGTACCAGCCCATCGCTGCCTGGATAATGTGGTGCAGCTGCGCGAGCGTGACCGTATCCGACACCTCGACTCGGCGCCAGATTGGCGGCTTACTGTCCTTGAGCGTGATCTTGAGCTGATAGATCTGGTTTGGTGAGGCTGGCCGTCGTGGCATAGCGATCCCCCTTACATCCTACTTGCGCTTGCGGCGGTTGGTCTTGCGCGAGGCCGACTCGATCTTGCGCTTGTTCTTGTGCTTGCGCGCCTTCGCCTGCGCAGCCCGGTGCGGAGCGCCCGGCGCCGGCTGAGGTGTGCTCGTCGCGGCATCCTCGAGCAGATGCTGCGGATCGCGCCCGCTGAATCGCGCGAGCGCTGCCTGCAGCTGCTCGCGTTGTGCGCGCGGGAAGAAGCGCTCCTGGCGCTCCTCGAAGCGCTGGCGCGACTCGGCCAGCAGTGGGTCGCCTTCCGCCGGCTCGCGCCCCAAGTCGTTGAGCACATCACCCCACGCGCCGCGCATCATCTCGTCGATCCGCCCCAGCTCGAAGGCGCGCCGGATCAGCGGCAGCGCCTCGACCGCCCCCAGCTCGACCAGGGTGTCCATCGCCGCCGTGTTGGCCACCTCGTCGTAGTGCTCGGCGTCGCGCAGCACATCACTGAGTATCGCCACCACCTGCTCGCGCAGCTCGGGGTGCTGCTCGGCGATCTTCTCCAGCGCGTCGCTCGCTTGCGAGTGGCCGTAGGCCCAGCGTGCATGGTCGGCCAAGTATACGCGGATGGGCTCGATCGCGGGCGCACCGAGCGTGCTCAGCAGCTCCGGCAGCGCGGTGGAGAGCCAATCGTCGTCCAAGTCGAACAGCGGGATCAGCTCGGGCACCACCGCGGAGGCATCCAGATCGGCCAGCGTGTGGACGGCATGCAGCGGCGCCCAGACCTCGTCGGTGTCGCCATTGGCGGTGTAGAGATCACGGTCGCGCGCCATCCGCAGCAGATCCGGCAGGTGCTCCTGGCCCAGACCGAGCGCGCGCCGCCGTTCCTCCACACCTGCGTTGCGCGGGTCGCCGAGATGGCGCAGCGCATTGACCGGCGGCGGGTAGGGCGCCGTGTTCGGCCGGAGGGTCGCGAGCACGTGCGCCCGCACCGGCCGGCTCAGGTCTGTGCCGTCGCCGCCCCAGTCGCGCGCCACCGGAGGCGGCCGATCGAGCGGCTCACGCTCCAGATCGAAGGGCTTGTCATCGATCGGCGTGGGGGATACTGTGTCGCTCATCCCTCTCCTCCTGCTCGCAATGGTCCAGGGGTCTGATGCCTGCACCGGCTTCGGTCACTCCCTCGATCCCCTCCTCCGTCAGCCAGGCCAGCACTTGCTCATGCACTCGCGCCGCACTGAACGCGAACCAGCGCTCGCGGTCGTCTGGGTGGGCGAGGAGCGCATCCTTGAAGCGGTGGAAGGCGCCGCGCCCTCGGATGGCGTACACAAGCTGCGACTGGAGCCGCGGGTTGGCGACAGTCTCAACAAAGTTCTCCATGTCGCGGTAAGCTTCACGAGAGTCGGCCGTGGGGACGGCGATATAGCGCTGACCGTAGCCCTGCTCGACTCGATGTGCCTCATCGAGCGCCTCGTGCATCCATGCGGGGAGATCGCGCTGCTGGAGCGCGGCGGCAAATGCATCGTCTGCCACGCCATACTCGTCGTCGAGTTCTGCATAGATCGTCTCGAGCTCGTCGCGCATCTCATCGGTGATGGCGATGACCGCACCAGTCTCCAGATCGAGATAATAACGCACGGCGTCCGAGGCATCCTCAAAGGCCGCACCCAACTCAACCATATTGATGGACAAACGTCGCTCACTCATCGTGTGACCTACTCTGCCAAAAGCTACAGGATTAGCCCTTGGCAATAGCCTGGAGCGCGCTGCCGCCCAATGATTCATTGGCGAAATGACCGGGAGCATTAACGCCTGCCGCGTGCTTGCTCACTCCAGGATGCCGCAAACGGCGTTCGCAGCGCGTCGGTCAGGTAGACCTCAAAGGCGCTCAGGATCTCGTACTCGTCGTAGCAGTCGACCGTGATCTCCTCGAAGCGCTTCTCACGATCGGGGATGCTTGGAATGTCCTCGATGTTCATAGGTGCCTCCTCATCGTTTGCCATCCCGGTCGGCATCGAGGTGACAGTTCTTGTACTTCCTGCCGCTGCCACACCAGCACGATGCGTTCCGCCCGAGCTTCTGCGCGCCGCGCGCCAGCGCTGGAACGGTACCTGAGGTCTGCGCGCGATGCCGCGCAGACCCGATCTGCTTGAGCTGCGCGGCGACGACAGCCTGCTCTCCAGGCTTGCCCCATTTGCCATACAGCTCTGCTAGACGGTCGAGCACGTCGCTACGATCCTGGAGCGTGGGGCGTCCCAGCGCACGTCGCATAATCGCCTCGGCGCGCGCGTAGTCCTTGGGCGAGCTGTCGAACAGCCAGTAGTTGTCGGACCAGCCGATGTAGGCCCAGCCCTCATCTGGGTAGCGCTCGATCAACACTGCGTACGTGGCATCCGCCTCGTCACGGCGGCCAAGATACCACTGCGCCTCGCCCTGCGCGCGCATGAAATTGACGTAGGTGCTCGCCTCCTCGTCCGGGAACTGGGACAGGAACTCGCGGGTGTAGCGGATGCGGTGCTCGTGATAGGCTGTGTCGTCGAGACCGGCGTTGCCGAGCTCCATCTCCAGGTCGGAGCACCAGTTCGAGACAAACTGCTGCATGCCAGGATGGGCGTTGTCGAAAGCGTCTACGGTGCGTATTTGCGATCCAGCCAGTTGCTTGACCAGCTCCCACATCTCCAGCCAGCGATCGCAGGCTGCAGCGCGCTGGTCTTCCCGCAGCAGATCATAGCCCGCTTGCATGCTGTCGTCGAGCCGCTCCTCGGGCGTCAGCTCGATCGGTGGCAGCGTGCCGGCGGCGACCTGCTCCCAGCGCCGCGCTTCCGCCTGAGCGAATTGATCGATCGCGTGAAACACCTCCAGCCCCGTAGCTTCGTCGACGTGATGCCGCACGGCGGCGCGTAGGGCGTCGAGCAGCAGGCTATTCACCTCCGGGCTATCGCCGCCGGTCTCGATCTGGATCTCGATCGCGTTGAGGACACCGATAACTTTTCGCATCGACAAGATCGGCAGCCCTAGGCGCTGGATCGACACTCTGACTGGGCCGAGCCGCGCCACTCGGGCGTCATCGTAGCGAGTGGTCTGATTCGAGAATTTGGGGAATTTGCTCATACTTGTCTTAAACATCTCCTATACTTCGGCTCGCCACAGCTCCAGCACCTCGGCGAAGTCGTGCAACTGCTCAACCATCTCCTGGATCGCCAGCGGCTCTGCGACGCCACGCTTCCAGACGTCGCGGTCGAGCGTACCAAGGATCAGGTAGCTGTTTCCCACCAGATCGGGCGTGCGTCGAGCAAAGAGCGCCGCCAGCTCCGCTTCGACCTCGTCCTGGTGGGCGATCAGCAGCTCGCATGCTGGGCAGTAGCGACATGACTTGTTGATCGCCACCGGGTTGATCGGGTCAACGTGGACGACCAGCGGCACCTTGCGCAGCAATGTGCGCCCATCGCAGTTCGGGCAGATCGCAAAGCGACGATCGCGAAAGGGGTTGAGCAGGAAGCGGTAGCGCGGCGACTGTTTGCCCAGGCGCTTGGGTGGGTGCGATGGTTGTGATTGCTTGTGGCGCAGCGGTGCGAGCAGCCCGGCTTTGACATCCTCTGGCGGCATCACGCGTGTGATGACTTTGGGCCAGAGCTCGATCGGCGGTGCGGCGAGCAGCGGCTGCTGCAACTGGATCGCGCCCACGTCGTCATGCAGGTAGGGCCTGCGTCCGCAGTGCAGCGCGTCGCAGCTGGCGCGGATACCAGGCCCGCATCGCTTCCATGAGCACAGACGTCCGACATACCCGCCGCCGGGATCGGCGAGAAAAACCTCGCCGCCCCGGCCGCGGCTCTGAGCGTGGCCGAGCAGCTTGCGCCCGTGCGCCGCCAGCAGCGTAAGGTCGGCATCGTCGGCGACTGTCACCAGCACGTCGGCGTCCTGCGGGTCTGGCTTGTCGGTCGTCAACGAGCCAATCAGCGCGATGCGCGTCACACCGGGCATCTGGCCAGCCGCCTGCGTGAAGGCCAGCACACCCGCGAGCAGGTGTGCGCGAATCGGCGGGAGCAGGGCAGCGACTTGAGCCTGGAGTTTCTTGTGCAACCCATCCCTCAACATACATGACGGCTGGATACCGAAGCTGCCCTCATTCTAACCAGCTTGAGAGCGGATCGCAAACTGGTCGATGACATAGAACACACCATGGAGCGTCCACTGTCACTGCAATATATCACCGCAGGCAGTTCTCGAGGAATGAGCAGGAAAGCTGCCGCTACAGGACGGCATAAACGGTCGTCCGTGCTACTGCAAGGATATATCAGGCATCGGTACTGTTGCGGTATTTTTCAGTGACATTCAGAGACGAGTGCAGAGGGACATTGTAAGAGGAAAACTATCCCCTGAAACGAGAAGGCTCAACAGTACAAATAGTGCATGGTGACCAGCGCCGCCACGAATAGCTCACTGACCGCTTTCAGATTGACTCGAAACTCATGCAGCGCGACATAGCCACTGAGGTAGCGTTTATGCACCCCACGAAACACCCGCAA
>WNGB01012461.1_pt1 | contig 11554 bp, 17 predicted proteins | sample 5400681 | NCBI WGS metagenome assembly WNGB01 (sample SAMN13153367, study PRJNA577476) | soil metagenome | isolation source: 115 cm soil or saprolite under grassland replicate 2 | place: USA:California | collected 2016-06-15 | reverse complement strand
AAACACAACCACGATCCATCTCATCCATTACTGGTCGAGTCTTCTGACACCATTGACTTCATCCCGTTCATCTCATGGCAACATAATCATTGGAAGTCGGGTCTTCGGATACCATCCACACCTCGTCCTCTCTCAGAAATATGACCACAACCTTCCATCTCGTCTCCATCTCACGGGAAACACAACCACGTTCAAAGTCGTTATCGACAATGTAACCAGGACAACCCTTCATCTCGTCCTCCATCTCATGGGAACACATTTGAAGTCGAGTCTTCAGATACCATCGACTTCATCTCATCTGTCTCACGGCAACACGACCACATTGTAGGTCAAGTCTTCCGACACTATCGACAACGTCAAAGCGAAGATTTCGGACAACCCTCCATCTCATCTCCGTCTCACCTAAACACGACCACATTGCAGGCCGAGTCTTCCGACAGCAACAACGTAAAAGCAACCGCGTTCGAAGTCGAGTCTTCGGATACCATGGACAACATCTCGTCGTGGAGTCGAGTCTTCGGATAAATTTGATTCAAGCTACCAATGTCAAAGCGAAGATTCACAACAATTATCCCTCTCATCCTCCGTCTCCAAGGGTGGAATGCAGATATTCGACACAGGAACACGATCACGTTAGAGTCGAGTCGTCGGACATCCTCTTCAACCCCAACGAGCAGGAGGGACACGCCTCCCCTACCCCTCGTGTTGGGGAGCCGTCTGTTCCCTCCTGCCTCCATTTTCGACCGCAACAAGCAGGTCATTCCGTCCCTCTCCTCTCTCCTTTTTCGACCACAACGACACGGGCGCCTTTATGCCAACAAGTTATAACCATGGCTACGCCATGATCACGACTCATCGCAAGTTGAACAAACCGTAGGCACAAGCTTGCAGCGAGCTGCCCCTCAACGGAAAACCTTTGATTAGGCGGGCAGGCAAATAGGTTAAGCCCGTCATTTACCTGGTCCATTTTCTAACTACCTACTACAGATCCTTCATCTTCGGACACCATCGACAATGTCAAGACGAAGATCCAAGGCCTGCAGCAGGTCGGGACTCCTTTCCGTTTTGACCTCGATGGGCGGGATGGACACACCTCCCCTTGTTTTCGGGACAACTTGAACAACCCGTACACAAGCTTGCAATGGGCTGCCACTCAATGGAGAACCATCGATTAACAGGCGGGCGGGCAAATAGGTAAGCCTGCTGTTGGTTTTTAACATTTTCTAATTACCTACTACAGCAGCGTGGACAATTGGATGTCCTTCATCTCCAAACATCGACAATGTCAAGACAATAGAAAATCTGACTAGACTGACGATTAACGGACGACTACAGGACAATTGGATGTCCTTCATCTCCGGTCACCATCGACAATGTCAAGACGATCCAGGACATGGATACCCATCCGTATCTGCAGTGGGTCCTTCATCTTCCAATACTATCAACAACGTCAAGACGAAGATCCAGGACACGGATATGCCTGTCTCTGCAGTGGGCCCCATCCACATGAACAGAGGGGAGAGACTCTTCCTTCCTTTTCATCTTTGACCCCAATGAGCGGGACATGCCTCTCCTTCCCTACCCCTCGTATTTGACCCTGACGAGTGGGAGAGCCGTCCTTTCCCTCCTTCCTCCATTTTCGACCGCCAAGGAGGTGCAGCAGCCCTTCATCTTCGGACACCATTCAAGATGAAGACCCACAAGTCGCGAAAGGTTGTATGATATCATCTGAAGCTGCTTCCTGCCCTGTAGTTAGTTATCCCTATGTGGGTCCTCGGGAATAATTGCTGTTTCGAACTCTATAGCGTTACCAATAGAAATTACTAAATAGAGAGAAATACATGCAATACATATTGTTTAACTTTCCATTTTCCCAGCTGAAGCCCAACGTTCAAGCATGAACATGTCGTGTTCACGACGGATAAGCGTGCCTGGCTTAACACCGTCATGCCAGATTAATTGCATATTAATATCAGCCGGATAAAACACATGTCCTTCTTCACCTCCCCAGTCAGAATCAACAAGCATCGCACGCTTACCACCTTTTCCTTCAGAAACAATGACATTCGGTCCTCTCAAATCTCCATGGACCAGCCCCACATCATGCAGCGCAGAAATAGCTCCTCGAAGTGGCTCAAGAACCTTTTCAGGTAGGTGAGGCTTATCATCATCAACACGGCGTCCTTCAATAAAATCCATCGCCACAACAAACATTCCGACACTCTCTGCCACTTTGCAGAACCACAATTTTGGTGCCGAACCCATTTCAGAAGCAATTTCATGCGCACGAGCACAATATGTTGGAGTAAATTTGACAACAACTGGGTGGTTTTGGCCGTCACGTTGGACAGTTGCTTTGAACACGGCTTTCTCAGAATGATGGGGGACAAGCTGTGTGACATATTTGAGCTCAAAATCTTTACCATCGGCCCTAAAGCGACAGAAATGAGGGAACAATGAAGGCCCCTGAATTTTGTGTGGGGGAGTGCCGGGCAATGGGTGCAGGTTTATGGATTGATTTCTGCCAATAGATGAAGGGAGTGTGGAAGCAGGAGGATGTAGGTCACCGTAAAATGTCTTGAGTTCATTGAGGCAAAGCTTCAGAGTCTTCAGGACCCTGGCAATTTCGTAAAGTCAACTATTAAAGTATGGTGTTCCTCCAAGAAAAATATATTCCGTAAGGTGTTGCGAAATGAATCGATCCACAAAGACAGCACCAGAGATGATCATGTATGGACCATCAATCCCAATCAAAAATGCAGGACAACAACATGCGTCTCGAATGTGTCGACACTACAAGACAGTCAACATCTGCTAAGCAAAGAGGTAGAACAATGTACGTCTTCTGCAGAATAGTAAGGACATAGTCACACTGCGCTTGGTGGATGGGATCCAATCCTCCTTCTCCAGTATGGTTTTTAACTTCATGGAACGGTAGCGGCTTCATCACGTCTTGGAAATTTCTCGCATTGAACAAAGATGGAGCCATCCGGTTTGTAGAATTTGCCACAGTCCCGCATGATTTCGGTTCTCCGAAGCACCTGGTCGTCCACAAGAGCATTCATTGCCGTTGTGATGCCTTTAATTCGAGCGTCTTCATTCTTGTAGAAAGCCAATGAATTAGTGACAAGGTCGAAAGCCATGCTAAGTTCGTTAGGCGTAAAAGAGGACTTGTCGATCATCCCAGATATTTCACGTCGAAATTTCGCAAAGATAGGATGATAAATTTCGATTGGAGGCACAGTTAGGTTGATAGGACGGCCGTTATATATTGCGTCGGCTTGGTTCTCTTTCTGGGTTTTGCGAAGGGTCGAATTCTAGAGGGCGGGTCGCGTTTGTGGGCTGCGGTGGCCACAGCTTCCCGTTGAACTGGAAAGAGAGGATATGTATTCAGATCCTTGAAAATGGGGACAAGGTGACATACAGATAAATTGATTCTCCTCATCAATTGAGTAGAGGGCATGGCGCAACGAGGGTGAAGTATTCTCTCTCAAGTTGTTTGGGAAGGACATATAGGCGGGCGTACCAGAAGGCAAATCTACCGCGATGTGTACACGACGGTCATCCGAAGTATTAGGGAAAATTGTGGATATCTTGTCGGCATCTGATAATATTGGGTATGACTCGAGTTTGAGGGTATCAAACTGGGTCTCGAAATCGGCAAGCGAGAGAGATACATTATGAAGAATGAGCTCGCAGGCATCAAAGTTGGTGAGCTGGATAGAGTTCTTCTCCTTGATCCCGTCCTTAAGAATGCTGATGTCGTTGTCTTTCAAAAATTTGACGGTGAAAAACATATTTCGTTCATCGCCGAGGAGGTGGCAGCAAGCTGGAGACTGGTGCCTGGATATCTGCTAAAAGTCAGAAGCGCAAGTCAGGAAGAATTTAAGAAGCACACCAGTAGGTCTTTGTACCAAAACGTGGACATATTCATCTGCCAGAGTCTCGCAGAGATTTTGTTCACAGGGTGCAGTTTTCTATTGCCTTGAATGTCTTCAATTTTGAGTTCCGGCGTAATTCTGTCAACAGTGAGAGACACCTTTCAGAGGTAAAGCGGGCTTAGCTTCAAATATGTTGGTGGGTCTGTAGGCTCATCTCACCTGGAAGGTCGAGATCTGACGCGTCAACGTGCGCGAGTAGGTGAGCTTTTTCCTCCTTGATCAATTTTTTGAGAATGGCGACATTTTTGGCTTTCGGTATCTCGACGGTGAAAATGTTGCCTGAATGATCTCGGAGAACGTAGCAGTTGAGTGAGATTGTTGACTCGGACATCATAGTTAAAATGAGTGGCGAATTTGATCTGCGACAGGGCGATTTCCACGGCGTTTACGGCAACATGACCTGTAGCACTTGATCCTCGAAGGCCCGAATTCGACTCTCACTGGGATGAAGTATTCATGGCGACGACGGGAAAAAGTCTTTATCGATATTGCTGTTTCGAATGATAGCATTACCGACAGCAATATATACAATCTATGGAAAGTGTCTGAGATGACACACCAGTGCCGTCGGCTGTTCCGAGTGTTAGGAACATGAGAAGTGCAAGAGGACATCGAACTGATTGGTTCATTTCTTTTGAAGGCATAGGGTTGACGATCGGTTGTCGGTTCTTAAATTCTTTGAACTTATAGTCTAGAAGAGGCCAGTGAGAGCGTTAGCAGTCTGAGTTGGTGAGATTGCCATGCGTCAAGCATGAGGGAGGTAGGTAGTCATGAGGTGCAAGGATTTGTTTTTAATTTCGGTTATTTTTCGATTGAATCCGATCGGCTATTTGAGAATTTGTGATCATGACCTGTGCTTCCGAGTTGGGCAAGGACACTCACTTCTGGAGAAATATACGCTGAGGGCTACGCGACGGGCTATCAAAGAAGTCCACAAGGCTATTGCTTCCTTTCTTCTATAGCATTCAAAACAACCATATACTACATAGTGACAGGAATGGGCAGGTACATAGAAGGAGTCCATATAGCTGATAGAAAGATATGTTGCAGAGTGGTAGTGAATCTACTCTGAGTGATACGAAGGTAGAAGACGAAAAATGATAATGATCACAGAGAGAATGGACGAAGACAGGAAAAATAACCCCAAATACCTGAGGTATGTTCTTCCTCGTCAACCTCATTGATATATTCCGGTCGGTATCTTTTTGAATAGCGTGGACGTGCATCTGGAGTTGAGGAATTAAAGTTTCCAGGGAATGGAGCGTGATTGTGTTCGATCGGAACCGCTAAGATAAAAGCAGGTCAAAACGGATCCCAGACAGGGCAGACTCGTTGGTCTCCTTCACGAAAGATGACCTTCAGGTATGCGATTCCATCTCGCTTGAGTTGGCAGCACTCAACCATGTATTTCCCTTGCTCATGGTTGCTTCCCATGATATTGATAATAGAGCCACGTCTGAACTCTGGCAAAAGATGCATATGCGTGGGATTGATGACAAGGCGCCAAGGAATACTGGCGAATTCTGCCTCTGGCTGCACAATATTCAGAGGCTCGCATTGTTGGTAGGGTATAAGATGCGGTGTAATATCGATGGGTTGACTCTTCCACAAAGAGATAAACTCGTCAACCGGGAAGTGGATCTCATTTTGGTAGGCAAACTCTAGAGGACACAACTCGAATTTGGCGTAGCGAGGGGCGCAGTCCAGGGGTGGAAAAATGATAGTGTTACTAATGTAGATTGAACTGTGGGAGGGGTGGGTGCCTTTCGTTGAGTATGCTTCACTTTCGATAGCGCTAGAGGTTGACAATCGAGTCCCAGGATAAGCAGGTAGGATGGTGTCGATCCTGCTAGTGCATCTACAGTGTGTCATAGAGTTGGGTGGAGTCACTGCCAGTGGTGGTAGTCCAATAAATTTCTCAGCAGAGGGAGGGAAAGAACGACAGGTGTGTATAAGGACTTCTCGAGGTTGGCCATTGGATGGGAAGGGCAATATTTCTTCATCCTTGGGATCAGGTCCTGTAGCACCTCCTGGTTGGACTAGCATTGGTGCGCCTGCATCGATGTCGGTTGTGACGTGGAGATCCACAAAGGGTGGGTCTGGGTGGAGAATGACATTGTTCTGGACAACAACGTTCGCAAGGAGATGCAAGTTGCTCCAGTCAACGAACATCAGCCAACAGGAAAAGAAGGGCGGTAATTGAGAAAGGGAGCCTGAGTTAGGACTTTATTTATTTGTCTAGTCCTTGATTAGTCTTAGCTCGAATTTTTGGGGTTCGAATTTTCCATGTCATGCCGTACGTGGGTCTTGCATGTTTCCAATAATTTCTTCCGGGCTATTACACTTTCGATTGTCAGGTCACCATCTGCCTTGCGGCTTGCCGTCTACTAGATTTTGGCCTACTTTGGTAATGTCTTGGTAGTCTTGTGCACATTGAATGACCCTTTTATTCTTCCTCGGGTCTGGGGCCTAACCCGGCAACCCATAGAGATAGCCTTTGCCGCCATCCAAATTGTGAACCACCACATCTCATCCAGAACCTCACACACATTCAAGTGCTCCTTACTTGTGGACTGTGATCTGACGACACCCCGCAAGTACACAATACCAAACACTGATACGCTACCCACCTTTTGCAAAACTCAGATCACGTCGCTTCGGTTCGAAACATTGTCGCTCTATGGAAGAAATGTATGCTGGCGTCTGTTCACGCAGACAGAGTTTGACTTCCCCCACCTCTCCAACAACTGCGTCGAATGTTTACGATGGACTTTATGGTATTCGTCGTTGAGTCAGGGAACTTGAAGAGGATGGAGTCAAACGTTTGGCCGCGGAGAGTCTGCTTGTGGGCGAACAGAGTTCGGTACGTTTTCTACTTATTTTTTATTTTCTTGATTCTTATACTTATACAGGGAGGCTGTCAATAAGCAAAGCTATCGTCTCTCGGAATTCCAGAGTTTGACGTGGGTCCAGTTCGTGTACCTTTAGTAGTTCCAACGATTCGGTCTCCTGAGTCTCACTTCTGACTTGGAGGCGGCGGCGGATATTCCTCTACCCACGTCTGTATCGTCGCGATCGACTTTACTTCAACAACTTACAACAGTGCAGTACCCTTACCCCACCCAAAGACAAGTCGCACAATCGTTGAACGACGCGTATTCAAAGCCTGCGTATGGCCGTTCCTGCATCCCGGGTGGTTGAAGACAGGTTGATAGTTCGTCAAGGAGGGGGCATTGGCATCAACGGACTTGAAGAAGCGGGAACAACACCTGAAAGCCGAGCGAGCTGGCTTGAGGGCTCAACTTCAGCATCACCATTGGCTCCCCCGTTGCAAAACCTTCCAAACCCGTTGTTTCGTTCAGAAGTCTTCCTGCCACGGCTCCGACGTTGTCATCAGCAGAACGGCAAGTCATCAATATTGTCCAGGTCATCAGTGGTACCTACATGTCCACTTCTCCGTCCGGTTCTGCGCAGACATCAACGACAACCCCAAATTCAACAAGGTCGATGACACCTGCTGCGTCAGATGCCCCATCCGTCAAGAAATTTGACATTAAAAGTCTTTTCCAAGTCCCCTCCACGACTTCAGCGGCAGATACCACGTCCTCTCCACCCACCCGAGTTTTCCCGCACAACGGACACATCACCGTCCTCACATCCGCCACCTTCCCAACCAGGCGCTCATTCGCTTCCCTACATGCAACCGGCCATCTGCATAATCCGCATAATGGCCAACCTTCGACCATGCTGACTCCGCAAATGCAGTCCCATCTTCAAACCTAAATGCCATTGGCTTGGTCTACTTACTATGTAAGTGTATTGTTGTTTACTTCCTTCAGGTGTCTGAACAGTCTTCTTATCTTAGGACTATCAAGCTCCCTACATGGAATATGCTATATATGCGCAAGCCCAACACCAACCTCCTCCGCCTGGACCTCATATGGGGCCTTCCACGGGTATGCCCGGAGCAATCTGAAAAATCCAGCAACACCGTGATGTCGACCTGGAAGAGCAACGATCGCACTTTACCACTCCTCGCGCGCAATCACCCTCGGTAATGGAGTCAATCGCACCTCTGAATGCAGTAACAAACAACACGGGAAAAGTCAGACGTGATTCTATGACTAAATCCATGGCAGCCGCGCCACTTTTCCTGCAGAGAAGTACGAATGGGCGGTACACGCCAACACCAGCAACTCAGGTCGATGATGGTGAACGATCTGGCAGTGGAGATGCCTCCAACCTTGACAGTTCTTTGGGCCCTTTCCGACGACGGCCTACTTCTCCGCTATCTGGTTCCTCCTATCAGTCGATGACGATCTCAAGTTGCTCCAATTCACGACCTGGGACACCTTCCAATGTCATTTGGACCCCCAATGCTTCTCTTAATGGCCATGGTCGCAGACCATCCCATGTAAGAACCCTGAGTCTGACAAGCGATGGAGAAATAGATTATCATGGTACCTTTGGGATACATGCCAGACCTGGTGGCCCTCGTGTATTGCGATCACCTCCCCCAGAACAAGAACCAGGGAGAAGAACCCAATCACCACTAGTATACAATGCGAGTCCTACAAAGGATCAGTCACCGCCAAACTCCTTGGGTGCCCTCGAGCAATCGTCGGCGAACGTGAAGGTCCTTCACAACCTGCACCTGTTCAACCCACTCCATGAGCGGCGACGCCTACCCAGATTGTCCAACGCTCGCCCGCGTCGCCCGCGTTCGGCAAAAGGGTTTCAAGGCAAAACCAGCCCTCCTCACCATTCAATCTCTGCGCCTTCCCTGGCCTAGGCTTGTCTGCACGCGCCAACTCTTCTCGGTCGTCACTTGACTCCGTCGGATCGAGCTTTCACTCATGGGATGAGCCCGATAAAGTCTTTGGCGTGTTCACGGACCCGAAGAAACAACAACTCATGTGGCATGAGTTCTCAAGTTCTGTTACACCTGGAGACGAATCGGATCCGGAGGATGTCCTCAAGAGGTTCGGTGGGCTGAACAAAGGGGACATTGCTGCAATCCAGGAGAACCTTGTTGCAGCAGCGTTGATGAAAATCACGAACATTGATCCTCGTGATCGGGCACCCTCAGCTCTAAGATGACGACAGCCTTCAACTTCGCAGTCTAATTACACACGAGTGAGTATTTCTTTTGCAGAAATGGAAAGTTTCTTTGCTGATTTGGCCAATGATGCAGATTGCCAGTCCTCCGCCACAAGTCCAGCCACCTGCCTCTCTGACATCGACATCCAATGATGATCAATATTCGAGAGCCAGTGCTCTGCTAAATTCTGTCGCCGACAGCATAAAGGATCAACCATCAACACTAAACATGGGACCTATCACCAAAGTTCCCTCAACCTCGTCGGACGACATCTCCCCTGCCACACGTCAAAATCGTGCCCCTGCTCTTGTTTTATTCGGTGAGGAAGATACAAAGGACCTGGATTTGCTCAGTCCCAAGGAAGAACACATCAAATCTATACCCGAACATCAAGCTGTCGTTTCTACTCCATTTTCGGAAAACTCTGGAACAAATCTTATACATTCCAACGCTCCTTCAGCATTCAACCCTTCCATTCAATCCTTGAATTCACAACACCCCAACCCTGCTTATACAGTCCATCGCAATATTTCATTGACGAGAGTGCCGCAGACACCACAACAAGAGGCCGAACTCGTACGCGAAGTGCAGAAGAAGGCAGAGGCGGCCATGATAGCACTCAACGAGACTTCTTCGTCCATCAATCTTCCCGAAGGCTTGTCCCATTCGTCGTCTATCCGAAGACGCGTCGATCCAAGGGATATTTCCCAGCCTAAACTTGTGTCGACTTCGAATGACCTTGACTCTTTACCACTGACTCAGATAAACAACAACGGTTCTTCGTCCAAGTTGGGCTCTCGATTCAAGAGATTGAGGGGCTCGCTGCGTGCGAAGAGCATGGCTTCCTCGGGTGAAGAAACAGCTACAACATCCGTCAAGACACCGCCTACAAGTCAAGAGGAACACCCATCCTAGCCCGGTGCACCCTCTGATTCCCCCTACACTCTCACATCTGTCAAATTCCATTGGTGGGCCACCTTCGGCCACGCCATCGGCGCCTACCACCAACCAAAAGTCTACGTTTGTTACTGCGTTTATCCCAAGAAATTTGTTCCAATCCCAGTTAAGAATGCGGAAGGCGTGGAAATATGTTTGGCAGGGACGGTTGCAACGCAGGGGCTTCTGCGCTGCCTCTTCCTGCAGGGCTGAGACATAGTAGCCCTACTTCTATTGCTTCTCGGATCGAGTAGCGGGCCCGGAAAGCAATATTCAGTCTGATGAAGCAGTTGAGCAATGGCTGGTAAACGATGGCGATAACGGCATCCAACTGGAACATGTTCATTGTTGCCGAAAGGCCTTGGTGGTGTCGTGGATGCCGACCTGAAGGTGTATGAAATTGGTGGGTCATTTCACCTTATTTTGTATCTCTTGGCCTTATGCTGACCTTCTTGGCGTTTCCTACTCAACTAACGTACAGGTGATTGACGGGTCAGTCTTTCCGTTTGAGTTTGCCACTGATGTAGGTTCTCTCTTGAGTCATCGTTATTAATTTTGGTTGACCGAGATGTCTTCATAGTTGGCTTCAATCGGATATGGAGTCGCCGAACAGGCAGCCAACTTAATTAGGGCAACTGCTCTTGAAACGAGTCGTTTCGTGTTGTATGGGTTTCCATTGTCATCCATGCCCTATTTTTGCTACTGTGGACTTGATCTAAGTTAGGAATGGACAGACTATGTAATATTGCATTACTTATTTTAGACGCGCATTTGCATGAGGTTCAAGCCACGGACTTGGCATTCGTGAATATGAAGGTGGGAAAAGGCTGATAGCCCAGTCGTGAAGGAGGGTGGTGGAAGACCAGTGTTTTGCGCAATCGGCGAGGATGTGTCTGATGAAGGGGTGTTCCCTAAGAATTTTGGAGTTTCTCTATCTCTGAAGCCGCCTTTAAGGATGTGGCATCCAGGTAGCAGGTAAGGAAGTACCTGTCGATGCAGTGGGAGGCTGTCGTCGACGTTGAACAGCTGTTTACGTTGCAGTCAAAGTCGTGGACAAAGAGACTGCCAGGGTCATGGATGACAAGGTTGTCGATAGGAGGGAGATATGTCTGTTGATTTGTGCGATTGGGGGTGGAAGGCTGTGACTTTGGTCGTAAGGCAGGAAACAATTGCCTAATATTTGTTTGCGAATGACTTGACTGTTGGACCCTCACAATTTTTCCTCCTGCTCCTAGTATAGAAAACAGGGCCCAACGGCGTCGTTGCATGCTGTATCAGCTCCGCAGGCGGCGACGATTGTCAGGGAATTCTCCGATCAGGTATAAAGTTTGCTGAAGGCATAATGGCGCTTGGTGGAGGCAGTAGCTTGGGCGGCGAGGCGGAGGCTTCAACTCGTCAGAAGAGTTGAGTAGGATACTGGTTGTTTCGGAGGAAGGGACGTGCGAGCAGACAGGCTCTTTGACAAGAACTGTACCAGTGCCAGTACTGGAAGAGACGATAGAGTTGATTGACTGCCATCTGTCAAAAGCTGTGATATGTCTTCCGACTGGGCCAGTGGCCGAAGTGATAGAAGGTT
>WNGB01012458.1_pt1 | contig 11554 bp, 8 predicted proteins | sample 5400681 | NCBI WGS metagenome assembly WNGB01 (sample SAMN13153367, study PRJNA577476) | soil metagenome | isolation source: 115 cm soil or saprolite under grassland replicate 2 | place: USA:California | collected 2016-06-15 | reverse complement strand
AGAAGCTCGTCGGCGGCGGCGTACGGATCCGTCTCGCCGGCCGCCACGTGGGCGGCCAGCGCGTCGAGCTCGGACCGCCCGTGTACGTCGCCCCAGCGCGCGCGCAGGGCGGCCACCGCGATCGCCTCGATCTCGTCCCGAGCCCGCCGAGTACGCCGTCGCTCCCGCTCGCCGGACTCGTCGAGCCAGGCCCGGTGCTTCTCGATCTCGGCCACCACCTCGTCGATGCCCTCGCCCTTGGCCGCGATGGTCTTCACGATGGGCGGGCGCCACGCTCCCTCGGGCCGCTCGGCCAGCGCGAGCATCGAGCGCAGGTCGCGGCGCACCTGGTCGGCGCCGTCGCGGTCGGCCTTGTTGACGACGTACAGGTCGCCGATCTCGAGGATGCCGGCCTTCGCCGCCTGGATGCCGTCGCCCATGCCCGGCGCGAGCAGCACCAGCGTGGTGTCGGCCAGCCCGGCGATCTCGACCTCGCTCTGGCCGACACCGACGGTCTCGATCAGGATGACGTCGCAGCCGGCCGCGTCGAGCACCCGCAGCGCCTGCGGGGTGGTCCAGGCCAGTCCGCCCAGATGCCCGCGCGAGGCCATCGAGCGGATGTAGACGTCGGGGTCGAGCGCGTGGTCCTGCATCCGCACCCGGTCGCCGAGCAGCGCGCCGCCGGAGAACGGCGACGAAGGGTCGACCGCGAGTATGCCGACCCGCTTGCCGGCCCTGCGCAGCTCGGTCACCAGCGCCGAGGTCGCGGTCGACTTGCCGACGCCCGGCGAGCCGGTGATGCCGACGACGTGCGCCTTCCCCGCGTACGGCGCCAGGCCGGCCATCACCTCGCGCAGCAGCGGCGACGCGTCCTCGACGAGGGAGATGAGACGCGCGACGGCCCGGGCGTCACCCGCCCGGGCCTTCGCGACCAGCTCGGGAACCGAGCCGGAGAGCCGGCGGCCGGCCCGGGAGCCGGGCGAGTCGCTGGCCGTTGATGCTCGAGCGGCCACTCAGCTGGCGGGCACGCGGATGATCAGGGCGTCGCCCTGGCCACCGCCACCGCACAGGGCGGCCGCGCCGATGCCGCCACCGCGGCGCTTGAGCTCGTGCGCGAGGTGGAGCACGATCCGGGCGCCGGACATGCCGACCGGGTGCCCGATGGCGATCGCGCCGCCGTTGACGTTGACCTTGTCTTCGGAGACGCCGAGCTGGCGGGCCGACTCGATGCCGACCGCGGCGAACGCCTCGTTGAGCTCGAACAGGTCGATGTCGCTGACCGCGATGCCCTCCTTCTCGACGGCCTTCGCGATGGCGTTGGCCGGCTGCAGCTGCAGCGACGAGTCGGGACCGGCTACCTGGCCGGACGCGCCGATCTCGGCGAGCCAGGTGAGGCCCAGCTCCTCGGCCTTGGCCTTGCTCATCACGACCACGGCGCACGCGCCGTCGGAGATCTGCGACGCCGAGCCGGCGGTGATGGTGCCATCCTTGGCGACCGGGCGCAGCTTGGCCAGCGACTCGACGGTGGTGTCCGCGCGGATGCCCTCGTCCTCGGAGACGACCACGTCGCCGCGGCGGCTCGGGATGGTGACGGGGACGACCTCGTCGTCGAAGAGGCCGTTCTTCCACGCCTCGGCGGCCCGCTGGTGGGACCGGGCGGAGAACGCGTCCTGCTCCTCACGCGTCAGGTTGGCGCTGGACACGTTGCAGGTCTCGGTCAGGTTGATCATCGCCTGGTCGGTGAACTGGTCGTAGAGGGCGTCGTACGCCATCGAGTCGACCAGCGTGGTGTCGCCGTACTTGAAGCCCTCGCGGGACTTCGGCAGCAGGTGCGGCGCCTGGGTCATCGACTCCATGCCGCCGGCGACGACGATCTCGTGCTCGCCGGCACGGATCAGCTGGTCGGCCAGCGCGATGGCGTTGATGCCCGACAGGCAGACCTTGTTGATGGTGATCGAAGGGACGTCCATCGGGACGCCGCCCTTGACGGCGGCCTGGCGGGCGGTGATCTGCCCGGCGCCGGCCTGGATGACCTGGCCCATGATCACGTAGTCGACCTGGTCGCCGGTGACGCCGGCCTTCTCCAGCGCGCCCTTGATGGCCACGCCGCCCAGGTCGGCCGCGGACTGGTCCTTGAGACCGCCGAGCAGCCGGCCGACAGGGGTGCGGGCGCCCGCGACGATGACGGATCCGGACATGGTTCCTCCACTGTGTTCGGGGTCACGGGACGGCGCCCGTGATGTGGTGATGCTTGCGACGATACCCACCTGTGTGGCAGCCGCGGCAGTGCTGTCTCGACCGGACCCGTGTCGGACATGTCACAACCGGTCGCGCCGGGGTACGTCGTCGTACGACCATTTCGCGCATGACGTTGGAGATTCCCGAGCACCTGTTCGTCGCGATCGACCACGTGGGCATCGCCGTACCCGACCTCGACCAGGCGATCGCCTTCTACAAGGACGCCTTCGGTATGACGGTCGCGCACGAGGAGACCAACGAGGAGCAGGGCGTCCGCGAGGCGATGGTGGCCGTGGGCGACTCGGGCTCGTGCATCCAGCTGCTCGCCCCGCTGTCCCCCGACTCGACCATCGGAAAGTTCCTGGACCGGTCCGGGCCGGGCCTGCAGCAGCTCGCCTACCGGGTGACCGACATCGAGCAGGTCTCCGCGATCCTGCGCGAGCGCGGTCTGCGCCTCCTGTACGACGCCCCGAAGCGCGGCACGTCCAACAGCCGGGTCAACTTCATCCACCCGAAGGACGCCGGCGGCGTACTGGTTGAACTCGTGGAGCCCGCAGACACACACTGACCTGCGGGGACACGGTCTGAGACGTCTCCCACAGACACCGCAGGGAATGGTTACCGACCAGTATCTTGGCCCCGACCAGGCCTGACCCAGCCCGAACAGCAGAATCCGAACAGCACAGTCCGATCAGCAGGGCCCGATCAGCAGGGCCCGATCAAGGAGCACCCCGTGCAGCACATTCTCGACGCCATCCTCGCCGGCGACACGAGCAAGGAGGAGTTCGCCAGCCTCGACCTGCCCGAGTCCTACCGGGCGGTGACCGTCCACAAGGACGATGTCGACATGTTCGAGGGGCTGGCGTCCCGCGACAAGGACCCGCGCAAGTCGCTGCACGTCGACGACGTACCGCTCCCGGAGCTCGGCCCCGGCGAGGCGCTCGTCGCGGTGATGGCCAGCGCCATCAACTACAACACGGTGTGGACCTCGATCTTCGAGCCGCTGCCGACGTTCGGCTTCCTGGAGCGCTACGGCAAGCTCTCGCCGCTGGCCAAGCGGCACGACCTGCCCTACCACATCGTGGGCTCCGACCTGGCCGGCGTCGTGCTCAAGACGGGCGCGGGCGTGCACTCGTGGAGCGCCGGTGACGAGGTCGTCGCGCACTGTCTGTCGGTGGAGCTGGAGAGCCCCGACGGCCACAACGACACGATGCTCGACCCCGAGCAGCGGATCTGGGGCTTCGAGACCAACTTCGGTGGTCTAGCCGAGATCGCGCTCGTGAAGTCCAACCAGCTGATGCCGAAGCCGGCGCACCTCACCTGGGAGGAGGCCGCGTCTCCGGGCCTGGTGAACTCCACGGCGTACCGCCAGCTGGTCAGCCGCAACGGCGCCGGCATGAAGCAGGGCGACAACGTGCTGATCTGGGGCGCCAGCGGCGGCCTCGGCGGCTTCGCGACGCAGTACGCCCTGAACGGCGGCGCGACGCCGGTGTGCGTCGTCTCCAACGAGGAGAAGGCCGCGATCTGCCGCTCGATGGGCGCGGAGCTGATCATCAACCGCTCCGAGGCCGGCTACCAGTTCTGGAAGGACGAGAACACCCAGGACCCCAAGGAGTGGCGCCGCTTCGGCAAGGACATCCGTGAGCTGACCGGTGGTGAGGACGTCGACATCGTCTTCGAGCACCCGGGCAAGGAGACCTTCGGCGCCTCGGTGTTCGCGGCCCGCAAGGGCGGCACGATCGTCACCTGCGCCTCGACGAGCGGCTACATGCACCAGTACGACAACCGCTACCTGTGGATGAACCTCAAGCGGATCGTCGGCTCGCACTTCGCCAACTACCGCGAGTCGTGGGAGGCCAACCGGCTGATCGCCAAGGGCAAGGTGCACCCGACGCTGTCGAAGACCTACCCGCTCGACGAGGTCGGCCAGGCCGCGCTGGACGTGCACCACAACCTGCACCAGGGCAAGGTCGGCGTACTCTGTCTGGCTCCGGACGAGGGTCTCGGAGTGCGCAACCAGGAGCTGCGGGACAAGCACATCGACGAGATCAACCGCTTCCGCGGGGTGTAAATCACCGCACAGCGCCGACATTTTCCACCCCGGTTCACCGATTCAAGGTGAGCCGGGGTGGGTTCGTCCGGGGCTTTCCGTCAGACTGGTCCCCTACGCACCCGCAGAACACCCGAGTGAGAAGAGGTAGCCACGGCTATGAGCGACACGAGCGACGAGGGTCTGTCCATCTTTGACGACGAGCCGGGCGCCGATGTCACTAAGCAGGCGGGTGCGGGCAACGACGACGCGACCGCGGTCCTTCCGGCCGTGACCACCTCCCCCACCGTGGTCCCAGGGTCCGGACAACGACAGCCGATGTCACCGACGCCGACGCCACGTCCGGGCGCCCGTCCGGCGCCGACCGCGTCGCCGATGCCACAGCTGAAGCCGACGACGTCGCTGCCGGCGATCCCGATGGTCCGCAAGGGCGGCTACGACAAGGACGTCGTCGACGGTCACCTGCGCCAGATCCTCGGTGAGAAGTCGGGGCTGAGCAGCAGCCTGGCGTCCTCCGAGCAGCGGGTGATCGACCTCGAGGCCCAGCTCACCGAGCTCAAGAAGCAGGTCGCCGAGGCCGAGAAGCCGTCGTACGCCGGTCTGGGCGGGCGCGCGAGCACCATGCTCCGGCTGGCCGAGGAGGAGGCCCAGGACGTCCGCGACCAGGCCTTCCGCGAGGCCGACGAGATCCGCGCGCAGGCCACCCGCGAGGCGAAGGCGATCCGCGCCGCCGCCAGCCGCGAGGCCGAGGACATGCGCCTGGTGCAGCTGCAGGACATCGACGAGCACCGCGCCCGGCTCCTCGCGGACGCCGAACAGGAGCGGATGCTGGCCAAGAGCGAGGCCGACGACTACCGTGCCTCCGCCAAGCGCGAGGCGGACCAGCTCCGGCTGGCCTCTCAGCAGGAGACGGCCGAGCTGCGCACCGGAGCCCAGCGCGAGGCCGAGCAGGTCAAGGCGGCCGCCGACCGAGAGCTGTCGGAGGCGCGTCGTACTCTCGCGGTCGAGAAGGAGCGGCTGGCCCGGGAGGCCTCCGACCACCACACGACCGCGCTCGCCGAGACCCAGCGGCTGGTGCAGGAGGCCGAGGAGCGCGCCACGGCTGCCGAGGAGCGAGCCCGCGAGGCCATCACCCAGGCGACCACCCAGCGCCAGCAGAGCCAGACCGAGGCGGAGGCGCTGCTCGCCCGGGCCCGCCGCGAGGCCGAGCAGATCGTCTCGTCCGCCCGCACCCAGGCCGAGGGCATCTCCGAGACCGGTCGGGCCGACGCCGAGCGTGAGCTCGCCGCGATCCGCGCCGACGTCGACCGGATGGCCAAGCGCCGCGACGCCATCACCGCCCAGCTGGGTGCGCTGCGTGACGTCGTGGCCGGCTTCGGTGGCGAAGAAAGCTGATGCGCCTGCCGCTCAGGCGGTGGGTCAAGGCCGCGGCGCGCTCCGACGAGCCCGTGAGTGACCCGGTCGCCGATCCCGCGAAGGCGGGGCTCGGCAGGGCCGGCGTACCGGAGCTGCCCGATGTGGCCGAGAACGGCGTACCGGACATCACGCTCGACGGGGAGCTGGACGGGGCTGTGGGTGGACCCCTCGACGGAGCCTTCGACGGGGCTGTCGATGGGGCGGCCGCCGTCGCACCGGCCGAGCCCGACGTACACGACTTCCTGCACGGACCGGAGTCGGGCACCGACCGCGGCGAGCGCGGGCAGCCGCTCAACTCGCGGTCGCCGTTCATGTGGGGGTTGCTCGGTGGGTTCGGCGCGCTGCTGGCCTGGTGGCTGGGCGGCCTGGTCCTGCAGATCGGCTCCGTGCTGATCCTGATCGTGGTGGCGATGTTCCTCGCGGTCGGGCTCAACCCGCTGGTCGAGTACTTCATGCGGCACGGGGTGAAGCGGTCCTGGTCGGTGCTGATCGTGATCATCGGCGTACTCGTCGCGATCGCGTTGTTCCTGCTCGCGATCGCGCCGATCGTCAGCGACCAGATCCAGGCGATCACCCGCAACGCGCCGGGCTGGCTCGACGAGCTCCAGCACAACCAGCAGATCCGCGATCTCGACGCCAAGTACGACGTGATCGACAAGATCAAGAACTACATCGAGAACGGCGACCTGGCCAAGCGGGTCTTCGGCGGGGTACTCGGCTTCGGGCTGGCGCTGCTGTCGTTCTTCGGCAACATCTTCGTGGTGGTCGTGCTGACGCTCTACTTCCTGGCGTCCCTGCCGACGATCAAGCGCGGCATGTACGACCTGGCCCCCGCCTCCCGCCGGGCCCGGGTCTCCTACCTGGGCGACCGGATCCTGCGCAGCGTGGGCGGCTACGTCTCCGGCGCGTTCGTGGTGGCCCTGTGCGCCGGGCTGAGCACGCTGGTGTTCCTGTTCGCCGTCGGCCTCGGGGAGTACGCCGTCGCGCTCGCGCTGGTCGTCGCGCTGCTCGACGTGATCCCGATGATCGGTGCCACCCTGGGCGCGATCATCGTGTGCGCGATCGGGTTCGCCACCGACACCACGACCGGCATCGCGTGCGTCATCTTCTACGTGCTCTACCAGCAGTTCGAGAACTACGTGATCTACCCGCGGGTGATGTCCCGCTCGGTCGACATCCCCGGCGCGATGACGGTGATCGCCGCGCTGATCGGCGCGAGCCTGCTGGGCGTGGTCGGCGCGCTGCTGGCGATCCCGACGGCGGCGGCCCTGCTGCTGCTGGTCAGAGAAGTGTTGCTGCCTCGGCAGGAGGCGCGCTGACGGTGCGCGGCGGATGCGCACCACGTCGCCGGGTCTTCGCCGACAGGTCGGGCATCGCGAGCCGGGACGACGCCACCTCGAGGGACGGGTCCCCATGACGGACTCGCGACCCGGGGGTGCCTGCTGCGGGCCGGGAAGGCGGGCCAGCGCATCGGGTCACTCGTCGAGTCCTCGGGGTCTGCCTGTCCCTTCCTCTGGCGCGGGCCCCGCCGCCGCCGGCGGCATGGCGGCCATCCCGGCCGGATCCTTCCTGATGGGCACCGACGATCCGCGTGGATACGCGTCGGACGGCGAGGGACCGGTCCACGAGGTGGAGCTGAGCGCCTTCCGGGTGGGCGTCCATACCGTGACCAACGACCAGTTCGCGGCGTTCGTCGAGGCGACCGGACACCGCACCACCGCGGAGGAGTTTGCGACCTCGTTCGTGTTCGTCGGGCTGCTACCCGCCGACTTTCCGCCGACCCGAGCGGTCGCGAGCGCACCGTGGTGGCGGGAGGTCGCCGGTGCCGACTGGCGTCACCCCGAGGGTCCGCAAAGTCACCTGATGGGTCGAGGCAGCCACCCGGTGGTCCACGTGAGCTGGTACGACGCCACCGCGTTCTGCGGCTGGGCGGGTGCTCGACTGCCCACCGAGGCCGAGTGGGAGCGGGCCGCCCGCGGCCTCGAGGACGGCCACCACTTCCCGTGGGGGGACGACCGGGAGCCCGCGGGAGAGCATCGGATGAACGTCTTCCAGGGCGACTTCCCCCACCACGACACCGGAGCCGACGGCTGGATCGGTACGTGCCCGGTCGGCAGCTTCGCACCCAACGACTTCGGCCTGTACGAGATGACCGGCAACGTCTGGGAGTGGTGCGCCGACTGGTTCGCCAGCGGCTACTACCGGCGCTCCCCCGTGGTCGCGCCCTCAGGTCCGACGTCCGGCCAGGCCCGCGTGATGCGAGGCGGGAGCTACCTGTGCCATGAGTGCTACTGCTGGCGCTACCGGGTCGATGCCCGAAGCTCGAACACCCCGGACAGCAGCACCGGCAACATCGGCTTCCGGGTCGCCGCAGACGGTTAGGTGGCCCTCCACCCGCGCGGCATTCGTGAACCGGGCGCGAAGGCCACTCCTCACGGATCGCCGCCGGCGACCCCCTGGACGGGTGGGTAGCGCGCCATCGACTCGAGCACGCCGAGGTCCATGTGGTTGCGGATGTAGCGTCGCGACGCGTCGTACGACGGAGCGAAGTCCCAGGACGCCCCGACTCCGGGTCCGAGGGCATTCGCGACGGCGATCCGCCGCTGCTGGCTCTCGCGCACCTCCCGGTCGATCGTGGGCAGATCCCAGCGCGCGGCGACCTCGGCCCTCAGCTCGGCGAGCACGCGGGCCTGCTCCGGATCCTCCGCCAGGTTGTTCCGCTCGAGGGGGTCAGCGGCGAGGTCGAACAGCTGGTCCGGGTCTGGCGGCGAGTGGATGAGCTTCAGGTCTCCGCGCCGGACCATGACGATCGGCGCGATCGCGCCCTCAGCGAGATACTCGGCGGTCACCGTGTCCCGATCGCTGGGCTGGCCCGTGAGCAGCGGCAGGAGACTCTGGCCGTCGAGATCGCCCACGATCCCGGACAGGTCGCCGTCTTCGGCCAGCCCGACGAGGGTCGGCAGCAGGTCCATGGTGGAGACCGGCGCGGACACTCGGCCGGCCCGGAACCGGCCTGGGGCGGACACCACGAGGGGCACCCGTACCGACCCCTCGAAGAAGCTCATCTTGTACCAGAGCCCTCGTTCGCCGAGCATGTCGCCGTGGTCGCTGGTGAGGATCACGACCGTGTTGTCGAGGCGGCCGGTCTGGCGCAGCACGTCGATCAGCCTGCCGATGCGGTCGTCGACGTACGAGATCGCCCCGTAGTACGCGTGCCGGGCGGCGCGCACCTGCTCGGGGGTGATCTCCACGTCGTCCATCGCGCACACGTGCCGCAGCCGCGCCTCATGGGGATGCTGGCTCGACGCGTCGTACTCGAAGGCCGGCATCGGGATGTCCTCGTCGCTATAGGTGTCCCACCACTGCTGCGCGATCGCGTACGGGTCATGGGGGTGCGTGAACGAGACCACGAAGCAGAACGGTCGCTCGTCCCTCGTGCGAATGTGCCCGAACAGCGCGCGCTCGGCGGCGAAGCCCACCTCGTCGTCGAAGTCGAGCTGGTTGGATCGGATGCACGGTCCGGCGTCGGTGACCGACGACATGTCGTGGTACCAGTGCGGGCGCTCGTTGGGCTTGTCCCAGTCGGGAGTCCAGCCGTAGTCGGCCGGGTAGATGTCAGTGGTGAGCCGCTCCTCGAAACCATGCAGCTGGTCGGACCCACAGAAGTGCATCTTGCCGGCCAACGCCGTTCGGTAGCCGGCAGCCCGCAGGTAGTGGACGAAGGTCGGGATCTCGGACGAGAACTCCGCGGCGTTGTCGTAGGCGTGCGTCCGCGAGGGCAGCAGGCCCGTCATCAGGGACGCCCGCGCCGGCGCGCACAGGGGGCTGGCCGTGTAGGCATTGTCGAACACCACGCCGTTGTCGGCGAGCGACGAGATCGCGGGCGCCTGTGCGACCGTGTTGCCATGGAACGGCAGTGCGCTCGGGGCCAGCTGGTCCGCCATCACGATCAGGATGTCTGGCTTGGGCGGCAGGCTCACGCAGACGCCTCGGGCCTACCCGGGGCCGGCGTGGTGACGACAACCTCGCCCGTGGCGGTCTCGAGCGACGGGGTGTTGGCGATCAGCTCCCGGGTGTACGGCTGCTGCGGGTCGGCGAGCAGCGTGGCCGTCTCGCCGTACTCGACGATGGTGCCGTCGGCCAGCACGGCCACCTTCTGCGCGATCGAGCGCACCAGCGGCAGGTTGTGGGTGACGAACACCATCGACAGCCCGAGGTCGCGCTGCAGCGAGCCCAGCAGCTCGACGATCGCGGCCTGAACGCTGACGTCGAGCGCCGACGTCACCTCGTCGCAGATCAGGATCGACGGTTTGGAGATCAGCGCACGCGCGATGGCCACGCGCTGCCGCTCTCCACCGGACAGCTGGTCGGGATAGCGGTTGGCATAGCTCGCCGACAGCGACACCTGCTCCAGCATCTCGCCGACCATCCGGTCGGCGTCGCGTCCACTCGCGATGCTGAAGACCGACAGCGGCTGACCGACCGTCTCGCCGATCGTCTTGCGGGGGTTCAGAGAGCCGTACGGGTTCTGGAAGATGTACTGGATCTGCCGGCGGGTCTCGGTGCTGCGTGAGCGCGCCGCGTGCTCAAGCTCGGTGTCGCCCAGCCTGATCTTCCCCGTCCAGTTGTGGTGCAGGCCGGCGATCGAGCGGGCGGTCGTGGTCTTGCCGGATCCAGACTCGCCGACGACGGCCAGGCACTCGTGCGGCTCGAGCGTCAGATTGATCGAGTGCAGCACCTCGATGTGCCCGTAGTGGGCGACCACGTTGTCCAGCGTCAAGACGGCGGTGCCGTGCTCGGGCGCAACGATGTCGACCGGGTCGCCGACCTTCGACTGCGCCTGCTTGAGCACCTCGTCGGCGCGGATGCAGCGCGCGCTGTGCCCAGGCCGCACCGGCATCAGCGGGGGCACCTCGACGTCGCACTGATCGATGTGCAGCGTGCATCGGGGTGCGAACGCGCATCCCGGCGGACGGCGAGCCGGCGAAGGCGCATGGCCGGGAATGCCGACCAGGCTGCGGCCGCCGGTCAGCCGCGGGATCGCTCCGACCAGACGGCGGGTGTAGGGGTGCGCCGACGACTCGAAGAGCTCCTCCGCGAGACCGAGCTCGACCACGCGGCCGGCGTACATGACGGCGACGCGGGTCGCCAGCGCGCCGACCACGGCCAGGTCGTGGCTCACGTACAGTGCCGCGACGTCGTGTGCCTCGGCGAGCTGGCGCACCGTCGAGAGCACGGTCGCCTGCGTGGTGACGTCGAGGCCGGTGGTCGGCTCGTCGAGGACGATCAGTCGTGGACGGTTGGCGAAGGCCATCGCGAGGCCGACACGTTGCTGCTGGCCGCCCGAAAGCTCGTGCGGGTAGCGGCGCAGGTACGCCGGGTCGTCCGGGAGCGCGACCTCGCGCATCATCTCGGCGATGCGCTCGTCGTTGGCCTTGCGACCACTCGACCCATGTGACTCCAGGACCTCGCGCAGCTGGACGCCGATCCTCAGGGCCGGGTTGAGCGACGAGGCAGGGTCCTGCGGAACATACGACACCTGCGAGCCGCGCAGCCGGCGCAGCTCGTCGTCTCCCATACCGAGAATGTCCTGGTCGCCCAGCATGATCGTGCCGCCGTCGATCCTCAGGCCGCGTCGCGCGTGGCCGAGCAGGGACAGCCCGACCGTGGTCTTGCCGGAGCCGGACTCGCCGACGAGGCCGAGCACCTCACCCGGCGCGATCTCGAAGGAGACGTCAGTGATGACGGGCACGCCGGACGACGTACTGATCTGAAGGTCGCGGACGGTGACCGCGGCGGTGGAGGCCTGGGGTGGAGCGGACTGCTCGTCGATGGTCATTCGTCACCCCGTTCACGGTCGATGCCGGCCGC